>Ga0123519_10009048_pt1 | contig 15067 bp, 13 predicted proteins | sample YelNatPaOPRAMG02_FD_87396 | JGI IMG/M metagenome (GOLD analysis project Ga0123519, IMG submission 87396) | Hot spring microbial communities from Yellowstone National Park - Yellowstone National Park OP-RAMG-02 (version 2) | ecosystem: Environmental > Aquatic > Thermal springs > Hot (42-90C) ...
CAACATAATTACATACCGTCGAAAAAAGTCCGCATTTGTATCCAAGGCTGCTGAATAACCTGTAAAGCAATGTTGCAATTGTTGTCTTTCCGTTAGTACCCGTTACTCCTGTAAGAGTTATGCTGTGGGATGGTTTTCCATAGAAGTTTGATGAAACAATACCCGGAACAGAAGCTGTATCGGGTACTTTTATCCATGTAACTCCCTTTTTTCTTTCTGATGGCATTTCCGAACAAATTATAACAGTGGCTCCTGATGCCAGCGCCATATCAATAAATTTGTGCCCGTCGGTTTTTGTACCCTTCACGGCCACAAAAAGAGAACCAGGCACAACGACACGGGAGTCAATGGTGATGTCTGTTACTTCTGCTGACATGTCTCCCTCGTAATACGCTACTTCAATACCTGCCAATATTTCCTCCAGTTTCATCATCATCAATATATTTATATACCAAGTTCGAGTGATACAATCATTCCGTTGTGAATAACAGCACCATACATAGGATCCTGTCTTTTTACCCTGCCCTTACCCGTAAATTCGACCCGCAATCCATAGCTCTCAAGAAGATAAAGAGCATCACGAAGAGTCATGTCTCTGACATCAGGAACGAGATTCTCCTGTATTCTCAAAGGAACTATTCTGACAGTATCACTGTTGCGACCCGTTACAACCCATGTATGGTTTCCGTTTTTGACAATCCTGGCCCTGGTCTTTTTCAGGATGAAATGGATATCCTCGTAAAATCCATTTCCCGGATCGGGTGTTGCCATTATTTTTACGTTATCATTCTCCTCAGGATAATCCTTGAAAAAAGTTGTTGAATAGACTTTATCGGCTATCTCTTTGAAAACAGGTCCTGCCACCATATTGCCGTAATAAACCGAACTGGAAGGTGAATTAACCACAACTATGCATGAATAGAGCGGATCTTCGGCAGGGAAATAACCTACAAACGAAGCCTGGTAATATATGCGTTCACCCGACCTGTAACCTGTATTATCTCTTGCTATCTGGGCAGTACCTGTTTTTCCTGCAATTTTATAATCAGCATCCCTGAGATTTGTTGCTGTTCCGTGCTCAACTACTCCTTCGAGCATTTTCTTTGCTTTGCGGATTGTTTTTGCTGAAGCAACAGATCTTGTTATGATTTCTGTATTAAATTTTTTAATTACACTTCCGTTCCTTCTTATCTCCTTAACGAATCTCGGACGTACCATGCAGCCATCGTTTGCCACGGCATTATAAAATGTCAGTATCTGCAACGGTGTAAGTCTGACCTCATAGCCATGAGATATCATTGGCAGCGAAAGGCCCGACCAGAGTTTATCTCCCGGTTGCCTTATGTATGGTTCACCCTCACCTTTAATCTGCAGATTCAGTTTTTCGTTAAGTTTCATTGAAATAAGCCTGTTGATAAGAGCCCGCGGGTTATCCTTATAATGCTGATAGATAATTTTCGAAGTACCTACATTGGATGATTTTTCAAACACTTCTTTCACGGTAAGTTTGCCGTAACCTCCTTCTCTTGTATCTCTTATTATTTTATTGTAAAACCTTACTGTTCCGTTGCCTGTATCTACCACATCGCTTGTATCTATCACACCGTCTTCAATTGCAGCCATAAGAACGGGCAGTTTGAAAGTTGAACCAGGTTCTGTGCTCTCTCCTATTGCGTAGTTATAAGCTTCGTAGTACTCACCGTTTTCTCCTCTTTTCAGGTTAGCGATTGCTTTTATATCACCTGTTGCCACTTCCATAAGGACTGCACATCCATGGTCGGCATTATGTTTTCTGAGCTGATTTCTCAATGCAGCCGTTGCAACATCCTGAAGTTCAATGTCAATTGTTGTTACGATGTCATTTCCGTCAACCGGTTCTATGTTTGCTCCGTCATTTACGGGGATCCATGCTCCGCCGGTAAGTCTCTGTTTAAGGATTTTTCCGTTTCGTCCTGCAAGTTCCCTGTCGAAGGAGCCTTCGATACCGACTTTTACTCCTTCGGGGTCTTCGGTCAGATAACCAATTGTCCGGGCAGCCAGTTCGCTGTTAAGAAAAATACGCTTGTTTTCCGGTTGTGCTATAAACCCTCCCCGGTACTGACCTTCCCTGAAGATGGGGAGTTCCCTTAACTTTTTCAGAGTTTCATAACTCACCCCCTTCCGGATAAGAAAATATCGTTCCCCCCTCTTCCGGGCAGAAGTAAGAATGTTTTTCCAGCCATCGGGTGAATATTCTCCAAGGATTTCGGATAATCCTCTGCACAATTTGTCAATATTTTCATTCCACAGTCCGGGAGGCATTCCTGTGCTTCTTGTATCCATATAAACCGAATAATACGGCACTGAACTGACCAGAAGGCGGCCGTCGCTCGCAAGTATGTTGCCTCTTGTGGCCATTACCTCATCGGTTTTATACACATATCTCTCACCCATTGCCTCCCATTTACCTTTCTCAACAGTCTGGAAAAGAATAATCCTCACAAGCAACGCAACTGCAATAACGCATGTTGCGATATAAATCACCCCGCTTCTCCATATTATCTCATCCCTGATAGCCATTTTTCTTAATCATCATTTAACAAGTCTGTAAGGTGGTTCACGAAGTTCTTCAAGCCCAAGTCCTCTCTGTGAAATCTGTCTGATTATCTCCGACTGCCTGGTTGCTTTCATCAGCTCAGCTGAAGTAGAAAGTGATTCAGCCCTCAGTTCCCTGACTTCTTTCTGAAGCTGGTTCATTTCCCTGACCAGTTTTTCAGCATGAAAACGGTTTGCTATGTATAATACTCCCAGAAAAGTCAGAAATATCAGAAACCCAAGGTTTTTAAGGATAATTCTGTCAGATATCGTACTGCCGCTGAGTAAATCTTTCAGAAAAGTTCCTGAATTCTTTGTCCTGTTTCCTGTCTCTTTTTTCTGTGTTTTTTCGTTCATAAAGAATTCTATTTTAACTTTTCAGCCACTCTCAGTTTGGCGCTTCTGGCCCTTTTATTTGCTTCTGTCTCCGCCTTACCCGGAGTAACAGCCTTCTTTGTTACAGGGCGGAAAACAAGATCCGGCCTGCCAAAAAAATCTCTTGATATCTCTCCTGTAAAATTTCCCGACTTCATAAAATTCTTAACAAGTCTGTCTTCGAGCGAATGATATGTGATAACCACAAGACGGCCTCCTTTTCTGAGAACTTCCGCAGACTGGATTAGAAGTTCCCTGAGTGATTCCAGTTCGTTATTGACAGCAATTCTAAGAGCCTGAAACAGTTTTGCATAGAACCTGTTCTGATGACCGGGAGGCACAAAATGTGCTGTTATCTTTTTTAAATCTTCAGCAGTTTTAATTGGTGATTTTTCCCTTGCTGCAACAATTGCCCCTGCAATTCTTTTTGCCATCGGTAATTCCCCGTATTCTGAAAATATACCGGCAAGTTCTTCTTCTGTCATGGTTGCAAGCAGGTCGGATGCTTTTATTTTCATTCCCCTGCTCATTCTCATATCGAGTTCAGTATCATAACGGAATGCAAAACCGCGGGAGGGTTCGTCGAACTGGTGAAATGAGACACCCAGGTCGGCTATTATTCCGTCAACCTCCGTAATTCCAAGGTATTTAAGGTTGTTGCGAAGGAATCTGTAATTCTGGTTCAGAAAAGTAAAACGTTCGTCTTCAATAATATTTACACTGGCATCTTCATCAATATCGAAAGCAATGAGGCGGCCTGTGGTAAGATGTTTAAGTATTTCACGTGAATGACCCCCGCTGCCGAATGTAACGTCAACATAAATACCTTCGGGCCGGATATTCAGCCCTTTTATACTTTCATCCAGCAATGCAGGTACATGGTAAACCATTTATTCTTTATTATTTTGACTGTTACCAAGAAGTTTTTCAGCAAGGTTTGCAAATTCATCGGGCTGCATTTCGATTTTCCCGTAACGTTCTGCATCCCATATCTCAATCCGGCCATCCTGACCGGCCAGAACAACATCTCTTCCTATACTGGCCAGTTCAAGCAAACGCTTCGGGATTAACAGCCGGTTGTTACCGTCAAGTGCCACTTCAGCTGTCCCTTTAAAAAAATTCCTCAGGAAAACATTATGTTCTCTGTTATAAGGGTTTATCCTGCTTCTGATTTTCTCAAGCTGGATGTTCCAGTCGTCAATGGTGTAGAGAACAAGGCATTGCTCAAAAATGTCTCTGCGGACCACAAATCGGTCAGGTGAACCAGGAGGCATCTGCTTCTTGAATGCCGCTGGAAGTATAAACCTACCTTTGGCATCAAGCCTGCAACTGTAATCACCTATGAATGTGGCCATAATAGTTTAAATAAATTTCAAATTGCTAAAATAAATAAAAATTTCCACTTTTCTCCACTTTACTCCATTTTTTTCCACCATTGTTAATAACTTTTTTTGCATTATCCGGTTTTCTCCGGTTCACCATGCTGAATACCTGAAATTAACATTGCCCGAAAAGATGATAAACCTGACCTCTGTACAGACAGCATTTTTAGGTTCATTTTCAAAAAGCTTGCACCGGACATGAATTTTTATTAAATTTGGGTCAGGATTATCATTTTGTTAATGACATATGGACGACCCTTATGCGCGCATTAATGAACCGTACAGACTCGATGTAAAAGAGGTGCTTAAAGCGAAAAATCCCTCACTTGCACGTATTATTCCTAACTTTATTATTAAATATCTGAAGAAAATTGTACATGAATCAGAACTTAACGACTTTCTGAGCAGGTACGGGCATCTTAAAGGTGCAGAGTTTATCCATGCCGCTCTTAATTATCTCAAAGTAAGCTATACAGTATCGGGAAGGGAAAATATCCCGAGGCGCGGCAGATTCATTTTTGTCTCAAATCACCCGCTCGGAGGTCTCGACGGTCTGGTATTCATTTATGAACTGTCGAAATATTTCGACGATATTAAATTCCCTGTAAACGATATTCTTCTCAATATTAAAAATTTTGAAGGCATCTTCCTGCCCATTAACAAGCACGGTGCTCAGGCTAAAGAAGCTGCAAAAGCAATTGAAGAAGCATATGCCTCTAACAGTCAGATTCTATATTTCCCGGCAGGACTTTGCTCGCGTAAAAAGAAAGGTATAATCAAAGATCTTACTTGGTATAAACACTTCATCAAAAAGGCCGTTTATTATAAAAGGGATGTTGTTCCCGCCTATTTTTCAGGAAGAAATTCCGATTTCTTTTATAATCTTGCCAACCTCAGAACTTTCCTCGGAATTAAGTCAAACATTGAGATGCTTTATCTTGCCGATGAAATGTTCAGGCAGAAAGACAAAAAAATTCATTTGGTCTTCGGCCCTAAGATACCATGGGAAACTTTTGACAAATCAAGAACTCCCGAGGAATGGGCAGAATGGGTAAAATCCAAAACGTACGAACTCGAGCCCCTTACAAGACAGGAAAAATAAATTTATAAACCCACCTTTGCGTTAATTTCTCAGAAAATTTAAATTTGTTTTTTCTTTTTATGGTATGGATAAAGAAATGAAACCCGTAGTGGATCCTGTCCCGCGAGAGCAAATTATTGCCGAACTTTCCAGAATTAAGATGTTGAGAAAAACCAATAACGGCAATAATGAAGTGTATGTTTTCACTTACCACGATTCGCCTGTTCTGATGCACGAAGTAGGAAGGATCCGTGAAATAACATTCCGTTACGCGGGAGGAGGCACAGGAAAAGAAATCGACATTGATGAATTCGATACAGACCCTGAAAATCCCCAACGGCAGCTTATAGTGTGGGATCCTGAAAATATGGAGATCATCGGCGGATATAGATTTTTCTTCTTTAAGGAACCATGCGAAAAATGTGACCTCTCAAAGCTGGCTTCATCAGCCTATTTCAACTTTTCAGAAAAATTCAAAACCAGATATCTTCCGCATCTGATGGAACTCGGACGTTCCTTTGTCCACCCTGATTACCAGTCAAGAACCAGAAGCAGAAAAAGTCTTTATGCCCTCGACAATCTGTGGGACGGACTTGGAGCAATTATAATTGACAACTCGCATATCAAGTACCTTTTCGGAAAAGTTACAATGTACCCTCATTTTGATAAAAGGGCACGAAGCATGATTCTTTACTTTCTGAAACATCATTTTCCCGACAGAGAAAATCTTGTTACAGTTAAAGAACCGGCCAACATCGACCTTCTTGAGGATGAAATGAAACAAATCTTTACAGGAAAAACATACAGGGAAAACTATAAAATTCTTTCCCAGGAAGTTAGAAAACTCAACGAAACAATCCCCCCGCTTATCAATGCTTATATGAACCTTTCACCGACAATGAAAACCTTCGGTACATTCATCAATCATAAATTCGGAAATGTAGAGGAGACAGGCATAATGATAACCCTAAAAGACATTTATGTGGAAAAAATTAACCGCCATCTGGCGTCCTACAACAAAGACTATGAAATAAAGTGGTTTTCACGCCATAATCAGTAGGCTCTTTTATCTTTGCCTTCAATAAAATTTATGTACGACTGAACTGCAACCCTGTTGCCGCCAGGAGTCGGATAATCACCTGTGAAATACCAGTCACCTCTGTGGTCGGGACATGCTGCATGCAGACCTTCAACCGACTGATACACTACGACAATTCCGGCATTTACACCGGGTTCCTTCAATAACCCTGAAATTTTTGCTGATATTTCTTGCATAGTAAAAGGATCGTATATCTCCTTCACCAGATTTTTTACTTCTCCTACCGGCTTTTTTATTTCTTCTTTAGCCCGGTTGTAAAGGTCTTCAATCACTGAGGATCTTCCCGATTCCTTCAGAAGGGCAATAGCTGCCCTGAAGGCAATGAAATCACCAAGTTTTGCCATGTCAATTCCGTAACAATCGGGATATCTTATCTGAGGTGAAGAAGAAACTATAACTATTTTCTTTGGCCCCAATCTGTCGAGTATCCGTATTATGCTTTTCCGCAGTGTGGTTCCCCTTACTATCGAATCATCAATAACCACAAGATTGTCAACTCCCTTTCTGACCGTACCGTATGTAATATCATATATGTGTTCAACAAGCTCATCTCTGCTTTTATCCCTTGTGATGAATGTCCTGAGCATGATATCTTTAACCGTGATTTTCTCAACCCTGGGCCTTACTGAAATAATTTTACTGAGTTCTTCCGTTGTCAGCTTTTCCTTTTCACCGGATAATTGCTGAACCTTTTTCTTGTTCAGATAATCCTCAATTCCTTTAAGCAGGCCGTAGAATGCAGCCTCAGCTGTGTTCGGAATATATGAAAATACTGTGTTTTCCAGGTCATAATCCACAGCCTCAAGCACAGGAATGGTAAGAAGTTCCCCGAGTTTTTTCCTTTCGCAATAAATTGATTTATCGGTGCCTCTTGAAAAATATATTCTTTCAAAAGAGCATTTTCTTGGTGGAACAGGTTCTGCGACAGGTTCAATATTTAACGTGTTATCTGCCTTTATTATAAGAGAATGGGCAGGCGGAACTTCATTGACACTGTCAGTGTCTGTATTGAAAACTGTCTGAATTACAGGTCTTTCTGATGCAACTACAACCACTTCCTCATCGGTATAGTAATATGCCGGTCTTATACCATAAGGATCTCTTATTATAAATGCATCGCCGTGTCCGATTAATCCTGCCATCACATAGCCGCCATCCCAGTTTTTACTCGATTTTCTGAGAATTGCAGCAACATCAAGATTTTTTTCAACCAGTCTGGTTGCTTCTTTTTTTGAATATCCCTGTTCCCTGTAAATGTTGTAAAGGTGTTCATTTTCCTCATCAAGCCTGTGGCCTATGCTCTCGAGAATTGTGACTGTATCCGAAAAACCGGCCGGGTTTTGTCCAAGTTCCACAAGATGGTTAAACAGCTCCTGTACATTTGTCAGGTTGAAATTTCCGGCTATCACCAGATTTCTTGATCGCCAGTTGTTCTGTCGGCATACCGGATGAAGCTGTTCGAGACCATATGCACCGTATGTTCCGTATCTCAGATGCCCGAGATAAAGATCACACACAAAAGGAACCTCATCAGTAATAAATTCCGTATCATATTTTTTTTCAGAGAGCTCTGGTGCTATATTGTGTATACTTTCATAAATATTCTGAAAGATCCTTGTAATCGAATCGGGTTTATCTGACTTCACACTGAAGATATACCTGATTCCGGGTTTTGAATTCAGCTTGACACCTGCAATTCCGGCCCCATCCTGTCCCCTGTTATGCTGTTTTTCCATCATAAGGTACATTTTACTGAGACCGTAAGTCCATGTTCTGTATTTACTGAAATAATATTCCGGAGGTTTGCGTAACCTCAGTAAAGCAATACCGCATTCATGCTTGATCAGATCGCTCATCTTAATTTGCTTTTCTAATCCGGAACGTTAATAATGCATGGAATCATGTATGCACCGGGATATTTTCTCCTGATCATGTAAAGAGCTTTTGTACCTTCCATTTTCGTACGAAAATCCCCTACTCTTACAATAAAATATCCCGGTTTTTCATATTCGACATATGATTGTATGTCAGGAAAATCAATCATAAAATCCGTTTTTATCTTATTTGCTATTTCTCTGGCATTTCTTGCAGCGCTTCTGTAAATCTGAATACGATAACCTTCTATTCCGCCTTTCAGAAGTTTGTTGGACAATAAATAACGGCTCAGAACAGTATCAATCCGTGCTTCATGATAAATATTAAGAACCCCTGCCTTCTGTGTTTTTATCTCCGGCGGAAAAATGTCGGATGCTTTCAGAAACTGGGCACCTGCATCAGTTAAAACCGAAAAGAAAAAAACCTGAAAAAACAAAACCCTGCTTGGCGTCAATATACTTGTTATGTATCTCATATCTGCATTCCTGAGAACATGTTATGGAAGTAATATGTTATATAGGAGAAAGATCCTCGGGGGACCTTGCCACAATGTAAAACATATCATTTTTTGTTCCGGCAGTCACAATCGAATTTCCGTATGCCGGCATTATATCGTTTCCGGATGCTTTGTCGAATGAAACATCACATGCAGCAAATGTTCTGAGGATCCCGCTTATTGACCCGTCGTCCTTGTTAATCAGATTAATTATCAGGCAATTTTTGTTAAGAACAAATAATTGCGTCTTATCGTCAAATACGAGTGAAGATGCTTCATTTTTATATTCGAGATATTTTTTCCAGCGGATCACACCCGAAGAAGTTACCGAAGCAACAAAAGCATTTCTGTAAGTACCGGAAGTCTCAGGATATTCAGTATATCCTGATACATAAACATTTCCTGAATTATCGGTTGTGACCGACAGAGCCGATGCCTCAAACTGTGGATTATTGTAAAGATCAATCTCCCATATTCCTCTATAATAAGTATCATACATTGCAACGGTAGCTTTTTTCTTACTGCCGGTTCCCGTCTTTGTTACAGCAAGGTAAATATTGCCTGAATTATCAGTTGCCGCATCATTCACTGAATAAAAAGAATTGAATATAACGCTGTCACTTGATATTACTGATCCCTCTTTCCCGAAAGTAATAAATTTAATTCCGTAATTTCCTCCGGCTACTGAATCACAGGTTCTCGAAGCAATGGCAAGAAATTCCTCCTCTCCTTTTTTGCACAGAATTACCTTTCCGATTGTAAAGGAAGTATTGAGAACAGAATCCCATAAAGGATTTCCGGTATAATCTACCAGGCAAAGATATAGCTTTCCTTCTATGCAACCGGCAGTGATTACGCCTTCGGCACATGAAATTGCAGATGTAAAAAACCCGCTAAGGTCGGGATGATATTCGAATAACTTTTCATGGTTTCCGTTCAGGAAAACAAGGTAGGGTTTATCCGACACTATTCCGCCGCTGACTATTCCGGTATCGCCTGCTGCATTTACAAAAAGAGCTTCACCATTTCCGAAGGATCTGTACCAGAGGAAGTTTTCATGGATTTTGTTGCAGGCTGATAAAAGAAACAAAACCAGTAAGATGAAAAAAGATTTTTGCATTATATAACCGGGTTTAGATGGTTCCCGTATGTCTTCATTTTATGTTATGATGTTATGACTGTTCAAGTACTGCCGCCAGTTCGTCAGTCATTTCCAGATTGTGATAAACATTCTGGACATCATCATCATCTTCAAGGGCTTCAATGAATTTCAGAACTTTCTTTGCTGATTCCACATCAAGTTTCTTGGTATCATTAGGTATCCGTTTCAGCATTGCTTCTTCAGCTTCAATTCCCAGTTCCTGGAGTTTTCTGTTTATTGCTCCGAAGTCTTCCCTTGCGCATGTTACTATAATTCTTCCTCCTTCCTCTTCAATATCTTCGGCTCCTGCATCAATAAGTTGAAGCTGGAGGTCTTCAAGGTTTATTCCTTCGGGCTTAATTGTAAAAACTCCTTTTCTTTCAAACAGATATGACAGGGATCCGTTCGTTCCGAGGCTTCCGCCGTATTTGTTGAATGTAGCTCTTATTGAAGAGACTGTACGGTTGTTGTTATCGGTCAGGCACTCGACAAACACAGCCACACCGCAGGGGCCATATCCTTCGAAGGTGGTTTCAATGTAGTTTGAGGCTTCGGCTCCCAGTGCTTTCTTGATTGCCCTTTCAATATTTTCCTTGGGCATGTTAACGCCTTTGGCATTCTGTATTGCCAGTCTGAGCCGGGGATTAAGGTCCGGATCCCCTCCTCCTTCCCTTGCGGCAATTGATATCTCCTTTATAATCTTTGTAAATATCTTGCCCCTCTTTGCATCCTGAGCACTTTTCTTCCTCTTGATTGTTGACCATTTATTGTGACCTGACATATAACTGAGTTTAATGGTTTTTCTATTGCAAAATTAATTATTTCTTTCAAACCTGTCATATTTCATGGAATCTATGGTGATAATTTAAATATGTCCTTTCAATTTTCAGAAAAAACAGAGAGACTCCGGGTCTGACAAATCAGCGTTTATCGTTTCGCGTTCCGCGTAAATCCGTTTTTTATTTACCCCTGAATCCCTTTGAGGGAAACCGTTTACATACAACAACCTACTGTTTACTGCTTACTTCCTACTACTTACTGCCTTCCGCCTGTCGCCTGCTACATCGCCCCATCGCACAGTCAGAAAAAGCAGAGAGCAGAGGGTAAAGCGCAAAGCAGGAATTGTTTAAATGTCTTTTTTTATACCTTAACAGGGAAATTGACATTTTATTATCCGAATGGGCAGAAGAAATCAAGGAGTCGCTTGTTAAGAGCAACGCCCTGTGCATTGCCCTGTTCGGGCCAGACAAACAATTACTTTTTGCGACCCCTGTAATGAAGTCACTTTTTAAAGGAGACCCATATAAAAGCTTTATCAATCCCACATTTGACAAACTTCTGATAGGGAAAAGTGATGCCTCACTAATATTTGAAGGTTTCATGACCATAGGTGATTATGCCTCCGTCAACAGTTCCATCCTTGCCCGGGTCTATTCGAAGGAAGGCAAACTTCTTATTATCGGAGGAGTAGACACAACTCAGCTTATTGAACAGAATATATCCATACTTAATTTAAACCATCAGATTAATAATCTCCAGAGGCAGCTTATTAAAGAAAAACTGATTCTGGAAAATACTTTAAAACAGCTGGATGAGGCCAATTATGCACTAAAACAAGCCATTGCTGTCAAAGACAGGTTTTTCTCCATCATTGCCCACGACCTTAAAAATCCTTTTAACGCCATAATAGGCTTTAGCGATCTGCTTCTGGAACAGATCCGGAATAACGACTTTGAAGGAATTGATAAATATGCACAAATCATTCTGGAATCGTCAAGAAGCGCGATGGAATTGCTGACAAACCTTATGGAATGGTCACGACTACAGACCGGCAGAATAGAATTCAGACCTGAATATTTCAATATATCTACCGCTCTCGATGAAACTATCCTTTTAATTAAGGGCAGCGCAGAACAAAAGTCCATAAGTATAATAAACAATCTTTCTCCAGGCCTTTTCGTTTATGCCGACAAGGTAATGGTCGGCACTGTACTCAGAAATTTGATTTCAAATGCAATTAAATTCACTTATCCTGGCGGAAAGGTTACTGTTGCATCATTTATTAAGGAGGATGAAATTATAATCTCTGTAGCCGACACCGGCGTAGGCATTCCAGAAGAGAGAATAGGCAGATTATTCGAAATCGGTGAGGCATATTCTACCAGAGGCACACAAAACGAAAAAGGGACAGGTCTGGGTTTAATACTCTGCAAAGAATTTATTGAAAAAAACAATGGGAGAATATGGGTTGAAAGCACACCCGGGGCCGGAACGACTTTTTACTTTTCAATACCATATGTCGGGAAAAATAAGTAAATAGCTTCTGATCAATCAGTCAATCAACCAATCAATCCGGAAAAATCATAAAGACCTTCAGCACCTTTATATCGCGGATTTTTCCACTTCACCCGTACCCGTTTTTTTACTAATTTTGCACCCGCATAAACACAGCTAAATAACAAAAAGTGACACAGAAAAAACTCTATATCGAAACATACGGCTGCCAGATGAATGTTGCCGATAGCGAAATAGTTGCATCGGTGATGCACGATGCAGGCTATGCAATTACCGGCAATATCAATGAAGCTGACCTGATACTAATAAATACCTGCTCAATACGCGATAACGCTGAACAGAAAATATGGAACAGGCTACGGACACTTAAATCTGTAAAAAAGAAAAAGCCCGGACTTAAAATAGGGGTAATAGGCTGTATGGCAGAACGATTGAAAGAAACCCTGATTCAGAGTGACCTTCCTGTTGATATTGTGGCCGGACCAGATTCATACCGCACCCTGCCCCTCATGGCTGCTGAATCTGAAACCGGTCAGAGCAGAGTAAACGTTGTGCTGTCAGACGAAGAAACCTACGCCGATATTACGCCTGTGCGGCTCGATAATAACGGAGTTTCAGCTTTTATCGCTATTATGCGGGGATGCAACAATATGTGCTCCTATTGTGTGGTACCTTTTGTAAGAGGAACGGAACGCAGCCGCAACCCCGAATCAATTGTGAACGAAGCAGAAAGACTGTTCCAACAGGGATACAGAGAGGTGACTCTCATCGGACAAAATGTAAATTCCTACCTCTGGAAAGAAAACGGGAAAATTATACGCTTCCCTGAAATCCTTAAAAGAGTGGCACTTATTGACCCGCTCCTCAGAGTAAGATTTTCAACCTCCCACCCGAAAGACCTGTCGGATGAACTGCTCGAAACAATTGCCTCGCACGACAATATCTGCAAACATATACACCTGCCCGTCCAGAGTGGCAGTAACCGCATACTTGAACTGATGAACCGGCAATATACCCGTGAATGGTACATGGACAGAATAAACGCCATCAAACGGATTATACCGGAATGCTCAATATCTACTGATATTATAGCCGGTTTCTGCAGTGAAACTGAAGAAGACCATGCTGATACATTATCACTTATGGAATGGGCGGGATTTGATTTTGCCTATATGTTCAAATACAACGAACGGCCGGGCACAAAAGCTGCAGAATCACACCCCGATGATGTCCCCGATGAAGTCAAAACCCTAAGGCTCAACGAGATAATTAACCTTCAGAATAAGCTTTCTGAAAAAAGCAAAAAGTCCGACATTGGCAAAATACATCGGGTACTGGTTGAAGGTTACTCAAAAAGATCCTCAAATTTTCTTTACGGAAGGAACTCGCAGAATAAGGTGGTTGTCTTTCCGGCCGGAAACTGCCAGAAAGGTGCCTATGTTAATGTTCTGGTTGATAAATGCACATCTGCCACTCTGAAGGGCAACATAATTTAACATTTTTTTATTGAATTTCACACTTTTAAACTGTAAATTGCAGATAATAAAAACTTAAAGATATGAGGATACTGGTTTGCATTATGATGTCAGCTTTACTTGCTGGTATTCCGGATCTCCAGGCACAAAAACCGGGTAAAAAATTTACCGTTTCGGGCACCGTGGTTGATGCAAACAATAATCCGGTTAGCGGCGCCTATATACTTATAAATAATAAAAATACAGATGTACAAACCGACCCGAAAGGCTTTTACAAAATAAAAGTCAGACCATCTGACACGTTAATTACAGCATTTATAATGAACGGCGGATTAAAGGAAGAATTAATTAACGGAAGAACCACAATTAATTTCAAGCTCAGCGGTGTGATTTCCCCTGTTGCTTCAAAGCCTGAAATTAAAAAAGATGACGAGCTGGAATATAACATAGGTTACGGCACAGTGAAAAAAAAGGAAATGACAACTACGGTTGGAAAAATAAACGGTACTAACAAAAAATATGCTTCTTATACAAACATTTACGAAATGATAAAGGGCGAGGTACCGGGTGTGCACGTGGCCGGGAAGAAGATTACGATACAGGGGCCGACATCGTTAAATCTGAGCACAGACCCATTGATAATTGTTAACGGAATAGAAACAAACAACCTGGATGATATCAGTCCGTTACAGGTAAAATCTATTGAAGTTCTCAAAGGAGCCGCTGCATCAATTTATGGTTCAAGAGGTGCAAACGGAGTGATTATCATTACTCTTTTCGGCTCCGACGGAAAGTAATATTTATTACCGGTTATTATGTTTTTTGATCTCAATCATCAGTTCATCGAGCTGTTGCTGTGATATGGGAGAGGGCGTATCAATCATTATATCACGCCCTGAATTGTTTTTAGGAAATGCTATCACTTCCCTTATTGACTCCTCTCCAGCTATTAAAGCTACCCAGCGGTCAAATCCGAATGCAATACCCCCATGTGGAGGGGCTCCGTAGCGAAATGCATTAATAAGAAACCCGAACTGAGAAAGGGCCTCCTCTTCAGTAAATCCAAGCACCTTAAACAGTTGTTTCTGAACAGCAGAATCGTGTATTCTTATCGAACCTCCTCCTATTTCAATGCCATTTATAACAAGGTCATAAGCATTTGCCCTGACTTTTTCAGGAGCACTCTCCATCAAATGAAGATCTTCAGGTTTTGGTGAGGTAAAAGGATGATGTCTGGCATAAAATCTTTTTGTCTCGTCATCCCATTCAAGAAG
>Ga0123519_10009052_pt1 | contig 15064 bp, 15 predicted proteins | sample YelNatPaOPRAMG02_FD_87396 | JGI IMG/M metagenome (GOLD analysis project Ga0123519, IMG submission 87396) | Hot spring microbial communities from Yellowstone National Park - Yellowstone National Park OP-RAMG-02 (version 2) | ecosystem: Environmental > Aquatic > Thermal springs > Hot (42-90C) ...
AATTACAATTGAATTACCATCGAATTACAATTGAATTACCATCGAATTACAATTGAATTACCATCGAATTACAATTGAATTACCATCGAATTACAATTGAATTACCATCGAATTACCATCGAATTACAATTGAATCACCACCGAATGTCATCATTATGGTTCCCAGTCGTCTGTTCTGAACGATGATGCAGGCAGACCTTCGGTGTTGAAGAGGTCACCAATAATGAAATCCTTAAAGGCATATCTCACTGCCACAGGCTGTGAAACAACAGGCGAGAAAAGGGTGATACCTGCATTTGTTATGAATGCCTGTGCCGGATAAAACCTCTTGCTTGCTCCCGCAACCTCAAAACATGAAAGCGTTTTACCGAATGATGTAAGTCCGTTCGGAGCATTATCGAAAGTAAGGAAGACCATACTTCCTTCAACCTTCATTTCTTTCAGCACCGGACCTTCACATGCAAATCCTTTCTTCCCGTATGTCTTAACCAGCGCAAGGTATGCAAGCCTGTCGCCTGCCGCCTTTTTATTTGAAGGATGAATGCAATCTTTTTCACCGGTATCCATAATACATGCCATACCGAAGTTTGGTATTGCAGTTGATGCTTTTAGCTGAGCCTCACGGAGGTATGCCGAGTTCAATCCGCTCTGTCCATAATCAAAAGGCGCAATCTGAACATAGTACATCGGGAAGTCTCCTACACCCCAGACAGTTCTCCAGTTTAATGCAAGTCCGGGCATAAGTTTCAGATACTGTGCAGGTTCGTTGCGGTTAGCTTCACCCTGGTACCAAATTGCTCCTCTGATGCCGTAACCTACTATCGGGTTAATCATTGCATTGAAGAGAACGGTAGGCGTCTGCGGCGACAGTTTTTCAACCTTTGCTGTTTTGTCGGGCAGTTTCACCCAGTCGAATGGTTTTAATCCCTCCTCGCTTATCCAGGGCTCGATGCGTGTGCCGCCCCAGCTTGTGTTTATAAGGCCTACAGGCACATTTAATGTTTTGTTAAGCATTAGTCCGAAGAAATAGGCAGTTGCACTGAATTCGGCCACATTTTCCGGTTCACAGAGTTTCCACTGTCCGTTAAAATCATCGAGAGGCGTGAGGCTTGTTGAGTGCGGAACAGTGATAAGCCTAATCTGGTTATTGGAGGAAGTAGCGATGTACTGGTTTGATCCTATCACAGGCTGGTTACGGTAACCTTTCATGGGCATCTCCATATTCGACTGACCGGAGCACACCCAAACCTCGCCGATCATCACATTTTTAAAAGTTACTGGTTTCCCGTCACTGATGGTTAAAGTATAAGGGCCGCCGGCAGATGGTGTAGAAACCTTCAGTTTCCATTTGCCGTCGGAGCCGGCACGCGCGGTATAGGTTTTGCCGTTCCATGAGGTCTTTACGGAAACCGTGGCTCCCGGTGTTGCTTTGCCCCAAACGGCAACATCAGTCTGTTGCTGAAGTACCATGTTGTTTCCAAAAATGGAGGGAAGTTTTACCTCTGCTCTGAGTGTAAGATGAGCAGTACTGTAAATCAGAAAAATTGTCAGAAATCTGATTAATATAGTTTTCATTTTTCAGGTTTTAAATTGTTATTGAGTTGATTATTTATTTGCTGCATTTAAGTCAAAAATGAATTCTGTTTCATTTGACAAGTTTAGTAATAAAATTCATTAGGTGTTTAAAACACTTAATTTTTTTTTTGGGGGGTTATTTAAAATATCCTGAACTTTTTAAATATAACCGTTAGAGATATTTTTCAAAATATGAACCATTATAAAAATATTGACGAATTAGGCCGTTTGTATTTTCATTTGCACCTCTTTCCCAAGAATGACAGGGCTTAGCGAAATAAAAATCAACGCCAACATATGCTGCCATTATAAGTTTTTCATGATTTTTCCATAATTGGCAGCTATTTATATACTTCAGGTTTCATAATAAAAATTATATACCTTTGTTTTATAGTTAAATTTTTCATTTTGCAACTTTTTTAGCGAGGAGAGGACAAAATTAAACTTTATCCATAAAAGCAAAGTGAGAAGGATTTTTTCTTTCTCCTTGTGACCTGAAAACAAATATTTAAATACTGCTTTAAAAAAGTTGCATTTATTTAAAAAATTTAAGAAAAAATATTTTTAAAAATAGTAAAATTGCTTGTCATATTTAATTAATTTTAAACGAAAGAAAAATGAAACTTAACTTTTTTCTTTTGGGGGCCGGTGGGTTCATAGTTATTCCTTCATGTACCGGAGTAAATTCCTTACCGGAGAATCCAAATATAGTTTTTATTCTTGCCGATGATCTCGGATATGGAGATATTAGCTCTCTCAACCCGGAGTCAAAGATAAGAACACCAAATATTGACAGGATAGCACGTTCTGGTGTAACCTTCACCGACGCTCATTCCTCTTCTGCTGTCAGTACTCCTACACGTTATGGTTTGCTTACCGGGAGGTACAACTGGCGAAGTGAACTTAAAAGTGGAGTACTTAACGGATATTCCCGGGCTTTGATACATCCCGGTCGCAAAACCTTGCCGGCAATGCTTAAAGAAAAGGGTTATACTACAGCCTGCATTGGGAAATGGCATCTGGGGTGGGACTGGTACAATATTGAAAAAGGTAAAGACAGTATTGATTTTTCGAAACCAATCTCCAATGGACCACTTTCACGTGGTTTTGATTATTTCTTTGGAATAAGCGCATCTCTTGACATGCCTCCATATGTTTATGTTGAAAATAATTTACCCACTTCTGTCCCTGACAGAGTTACAAAAGGCAATAATATTCAGTACGGTAATCCTGGCTACGATGGCTCCTACTGGAGGGAAGGGCCTACGGGAAGCAATTTTTATCATATTGACTGTACACCCGAATTTTTCAGACGTGCAGAAAAATATATCTCAGAACATCTGGGATCAGAAAAACCTTTCTTTCTTTATCTCGCTTTACCCTCACCTCATACACCCATACTACCTTCTGATGAATTCAAAGGGAAATCAGGACTTAATCTGTATGGTGATTTTGTACTTATGATTGATGATGCAGTAGGTAGAATACTTAATATTCTAAAAAAAAATAAGGATGGTCGTAATACAATAGTCGTATTTACTTCGGATAACGGAACATCACCGTGGGCAGATATTCAAACCCTTGAATCTAAAGGGCATAAGACAAGTTATATTTTCAGAGGTTACAAAGCTGATCTTTATGAAGGTGGTCACAGAATACCTTGCTTAATGCAATGGCCAGGTGTGATAAAGAAACCACATAAGGTTGAACAGACCGTGTGCCTGAATGATTTTATGGCAACATTTGCAGCAATAACAAATTATCAGATTAAAGACAATGAAGCTGAGGATAGTTATAACCTCCTTCCGGCAGTTTTGAACAATGGTTATAAAAAGGTCATAAGGGAAGCAACAGTACATCATTCCATTAATGGCAGTTTTGCTATAAGGAAAGGAGACTGGAAATTACTGCTTGCACCCGGATCTGGAGGATGGAGTTTCCCGCGGCCCGGTAAAGAAGATAAAGGATTACCTCCAGTTCAGCTATACAATATTAAAGAAGACCCCTGCGAAAAAGTTAATTTGCAGGATAAATATCCGGAAGTTGTAAACGAACTAAGAAATTTACTGCTGAAATATATCAGAGAGGGTCGAAGTACCCCTGGAACCAGCCAGAAAAACGACGGTGAATTACCTGGTCTGTTAAAGTTAATGGAATAAGGAGAAAAATATTATAAAATTAATATAGGTTTTAATTAAGCTGCTATTAATTAATTTTGTTAAAAATTCAAAAGGTTATGAAAAACAATTATCTTAAAATTATCGCATTATTGTTTATGGGGCTGGTTGTTTCATGTAAGGAAAAACCAGCCGGTGATCCCATGACTCTCTATTCGGAGATTGATCTCAAGGCCTCTCCGAATACTCTTACAAAGAAAGAAGCCGGCAAAGGCTGGCAGTTATTATTTGACGGACAGACCACAAAAGGATGGCGAGGATATAATATGAAAGAGTTTCCCGAATGCTGGGCAATAGAGGAAGGTGCACTTACTATGAACACTACTGGGGGTTCTGAAAGTCAGGATATTATAACTGAAAAGAAGTACAGAAATTTTGTCCTTAGCCTTGAATATAAACTTACAAAAGCTGCAAACAGCGGTATTATGTATCAGGTTAAGGAGGATACAATATACAAATTTCCTTATGAAACAGGGCCTGAGTTCCAGGTTATTGACCACGAAGGGTGGCCTGATAAACTTGAAGATTGGCAGATAAACGGTGCAAACTATGCAATGTATCCGCCTAAGGCAAAACCCTATAAACCCGTCGGAGAATGGAACCATGCCATGCTTGTTGTAAATGGTAACAAGGTTACACAGATTCTTAACGGCCAGATTGTTGTGGAATATGAAAAATATTCCGACGAATGGAATAAACTCCGGAACAGCGGCAAATGGGCCAATTTTCCCGACTGGGGAAAATTTGATGAAGGCCATATCGCTCTACAGAACCACGGAACAAAAGTCTGGTACAGAAATATTAAACTAAAAGAACTGTAATATTAGTTCATTACCCCGGTAAAACATATAATCTCACACCTGATTGCAGATAAATTTATTCTTGAAATTTTTTGTTAATTAAAACCTGAAGGGAAATATTGCAAGAAGGATGATATTAAGTTTGGTTCTGTAAGTGACATCTTACCTGAAATTCAATTTGAGGTTGAGGAACCTGTTGGTTAGATTGCCGAGCTTGTTTATTATGGTCTGTTCTTTTCCGAACCCTAATAAACAATTAAAATTATAAAAGGAGAATCACCAGAAAAGCCTGTATCCTTTATCAGCTTCGGAAACCTCTCTTTCCGTTATTCCGGATACCTTACGCCTGCCGGCGGCAATGAGCCGGCACAGGCTGCCGCGCCAACAGGAGCTGTCATAACGGCTGATTTTGCTGAAAATATCTCCTTCATTAACTGTGAAATAGCTCACACCGGTACCTATGCCTTCTGGTTCAGGCGGGCAGTGAGCAACTGCCTTGTAACAAAATGTTTTATGCACGACCTTGGCGCTGGAGGAGTCAAAATAGGCGAAACCATCCTGCGTCCTTCTGTTAACGAAATAACAAATCATATTACAGTTGATAATAATATTATAACTGATGCCGGGCATATCTTTCCCTGTGCAGTGGGCATAATAATCTTCCATGCCAGCGATAACAGGCTTACCAGTAATGAGATATCAAATCTGAGATATTCATGCGTTTCAGTCGGGTGGGTATGGGGATATGCTTACAGTCCTTCAAAAAGAAACCTGGTAGCTTACAATCATATTCATCATTTGGGGTGGGGTGAACTTTGCGACATGGGAGGTGTATATACTTTCGATTATTCGCAGACGGGTGTTTACGGAAGCGAAGAGTGGAAAAAGAAGGCGGAGATGGATCAGGCACTGGTTAAGAAATTTGATGAAGGGGTTGCAGAGAGGGAGAAACAGATGAAAAAATAAATTTTTAATTTCATGCGGTTTGTCAGATAAATCAGCATTACTAAGATGTATGCAATTGCCGCACATGTGTCGCAGATGTTTGAATGGCTGCCATGAATAGCCGGGGAGATCGGTCAGATGCATGCCGGCGAAAAAGTGAGGGCCGGTACAGGTTTCACAGGAAAAAAGATATGCATTGAAAAATGGTACGGAAAGCGGAGGTTCGGAAAAGCCATGATAGTGTATCGTTTGAGATATGTAAATACGTTCAAAGGCAGCCGGATGATGAAATACGGCAACTGTTCCCGATGATGGAGAAGTATAATCCGGCACCCAGTAGCCGGTGCCAGTTCTTTCCCCTAAAAGTTCACCACCTCATAATAAGCCCTCTTCCTCTGAAGATTCTGATCGAACAAAAGCGGATAATTCTTTCTGTTCTTTACCGGAAAATTGTCGAGCCAGCTGTGTCTGTCAGAAACATTCCAGAAAGTGACTCCGGTAATGACATTTTTATAATCACGGAAAACCCTGAAAAATATTTTATACTTTTCAATTTGTTTCTGCTCCCTTTCGGGCGTAAAGGCATCGTCACCCGGTTTTCTGACGCTGAAATCCTCGTTCCGGTCATAAACCGATACATCAAGTTCCGTAATCTGAACCTTCAGTCCGAGTGATGCATACTTTTCTATTGCATCCCTCAGGTCTTTTTCCGAAGGACCGTTTATTGACCAGTGCCCCTGAAGACCGATACCATGCACCGGCACACCTGCATCAAGCAGTTTCTTAAGCATGTTGTAAATCCTGTCTCTTTTGCCGGGATTCTCGGTATTATAATCATTATAAAACAATTGAGCATCAGGGTCTGCCTCATGAGCCCACCTGAAAGCCTTTTCGATAAACTCTTCACCACAGATTTTGTACCACTGGGTTTCCCTGTATGTTTTGCTGTTGTTATCGTCAATGGCTTCATTAACCACATCCCATGCATACACTTTGCCCTTGTACCTTGTAACTATCTGTGTGATGTGATCTTTCAACCGGTTAAGAAGCACCTCTTTTGTTACCGTAGTTCCGTCAGGATTTTTAAACATCCAGCCCGGAGTCTGCTGATGCCAGCAGAGGTTATGTCCTCGGATCTTCATATTGTGTTCCACGGCAAAATTGACAATAGCATCAGCGTTATCCCAGAAATAGCGGTTCTCTTCGGGATGAACCGGTCCCATTTTCATTACATTTTCAGCGGTGAGGCTGTTGAACTCCTTCAGTATAAGCTCCCTCTCCGGAGCACCGGGAAGGAGATGCGATGGCGCCACAGACACACCAATGGGAAAATAAACCGAATAATAATCTTTTAATCCTTTATCCGTCTCTTTCAGACCCTGATTTTGCTGTGCCTGACAGCTGGCAAGAAAAACAATTACCGCCCATACAGAGATAATAACTGATCTGACGAGTTTGTATATATCTGACGGTTTCATTTTATAAGTTTTTTAAGTGTACATAAAATTACAATTTATTTATAATATTCAGACCTTCAGGAATATCTTCCTTTTGTAAAGAATATACAGGAACACCCAGCCCACTGCTGTAAGGCCTATGCCGTTGATCAGCTGAGTCCATGTTTCGGGAAGAATTTCCGTGAAGCCTCCGAAGAAAAACTTTACAGCCGGCCTGAAGTTAATTATTCTGTTTGCCAGATAAATGGTAATCGGATTCATACCAATAACAACAAAAAAGAAAGCCCACTTTCTCAGATTCCAGACATCTATTATCAGATAGAAAACTGAGAATAGAATCAGGCTCAGTCCACCAACATAACAAACAAACGAACTGGTCCACAGGTTTTTATTGATAGGGAAAAAGTTGTTCCATATTTTTCCGATGATAATAAATATTACACCTGCTCCTGCAATGACAAGGGCTTTTCTCACAAGTTTATCATTCAGAAATCTGGACAAAAGGAATTCACCTGTAAACATTCCCAGCAGGGCTGTGGAAATAGCAGGCACCGTACTTAAAATTCCTTCGGGATCATGATTTCCGCGGTAAAGTTTTCCGGGAAGAAGGATTCTGTCAACAAAGCTTGCGAAATTACCATCCTGTGAGAAAACGTCAGCACCATTTCCGTCGGGTGCTGGCACAAGTGTTAGGAGAAGCCAGTAGCCTATAAGAAGTATCCAGAACCAGACAATTCTCCCTGTAAGTTTCGTGTTTATAAATATCAATGCCGCAAACATCCATGCAAGTCCGATTCTGCCAAGCACACTGCCGTATCTGAGCTCTCCTAATTTAAATCTTACGCCATTGTTGTAAAGGATACCGAGAAGTACCAGTATAAGCCCCCGGAAGATTATGTGTTTATAAATTTTTGTTCTGTCTTCGCCTGATGCTGTCCTTTTGGCCATAGAAAACGGGAAAGATATCCCGGCAATAAACAGGAAGAGAGGGAAGATCATATCGTAAAAGTGGAAGCCGTGCCATTGGACGTGTTCAAGTTGTTCGGCACACCATTTAAACAGAGGCCAGCCGGTGACGGCAGCAAGCCCCACAAAAATCGTTTCTCCGCCCATGATCCAGAACATGTCAAATCCGCGTAAAGCATCAAGTGAATAGAGCCGTTTTACCGGAGGTTTCGAATCGTATTCCATAGTAATATTAATTTTTTTTAAAGTATTATTTATTTCAGAGAAGATAAAGGTAATGATAAAACTATAGAATATTTTTTATTTCATCCCACGAACTTACCCTTCTATGCCTGAAACTTTGATACAGATTATGCGGTTGGGTAAACATTATGGTTTCACCCTCAAAAGTGTCAAGGTTTTTCGGATGATCATCAATCATTATATCTGCTTTGATCAGATTCTTGTCGCCGCAGAAAACTATCTGCTTCCATGAAATGAAAGGGAAATGTTCATGAAGCCATAATTGTTTGTCTGTAAGACTGTTAGGAAATTCAGTGGCAAGCGAGACCACAATTATATGATACTTGTTGTTCAGCCGCCTCAACCCTTCAATGCTTCCGGGCATCACCGGCACACTTCTGAAGAAACCGGGAGTGGTAACCCAACCGATCTGATCCGGAAAAGCTTCTGCTTCAAGCTTCCCCGCAACATCATCAACAGTAAGCCTCTCACCGGTAGTTCTTTCATGAAGCTCAAAAAAGCGGGTGTAAACATCGGCCAGAACACCATCCATATCAACAAGAATACGTTTCATACTGAAAAAGTATATTTGGGATTGAATACGAAATTGTTTTTAGCTTACTAATATATCTATTTGAATCATAACTTCTGACTCTATGAAAACATTTCCGGTTTTTTCTGACCTTTATTCTTTTCTGCTCAACCGTGCAGGCCCAATCAGGGAGAGTAAAACTTTATGCTCATTCCCGATGCTTCAGATGAGTTTAACAAAAGATACAACAGTCACCTGTCTGCTCTTCCCTATACTTAACAACTTCAGGCACTTGGCGATTTTTATTCCAATAGCGGGCCAACCGGTGATATAGGCAAGAATGTGACAATGCTCTCAGCGGTGGGATGGGACTGGATACCGCCCGTACGCGACCGTGTATCATTCTGAAATTGATTTACTTTACTGCCATATTTCTTTTAATACTCTACGACCCTCTTCTCAAGCACAACAATATCCGTATAATCCGTATAATATAAAGCTGCCGCCTCAACCCATCCAGCCTGCTGAATTCCTAAATGTGCTTTACATTCCCTCCATTGATATCTATGTTAAGTTAAATTTTCTCTCTTTCAACTAAAAAATTGTTGTCATGAATATCATATTTTATTAATTTCACAAAAGGAAAAACTTTAAAAATATGGCTTTCATAGGAACAACCAACAGGTTTAATGAACTCAGGAACGATTTCCTGAAAGATACAGGTGCAAAAAACGTCGAAGACAACATGGAGCTTTACACTTTATATGTAATTGCCAGGTTCACTGGTCAGAACAACCGGCTTCTGAATAACCTTGTGAACGAACTCCAGGAGATTCATAAAATCATCAAAAGAGTATAGGAGAATCAGCAAATAATAGTTTAATGTTTTAGATTGTTGTGTCTTCTACCGGAGTTCATAGGTAGAAAGCCAAAGAATAGTGTTTATTTATCAGTCGCGGGAACTTCCTATAAGTAAGAGGTACTTTTAACAGAAAGGTATAAAAAATAATATTCGCATTTAAAATTATTTACACATGCAAAGAGTTTATAGCATCAGTCTGATTTTTATTTTATTATTACCTTACAGCAGCCTTGAAGCACAGTCGCGGCTTTCGATTGAGAAAATAATGCTGGGTGAGAAATTTACAGGTATTTCACCTGAATCTCCCCGCTGGTCGCCGTCAGGAAATACCCTCTATTTTACATGGACGGAAAATGTCGATTCCATGCCTTCACTTTATGCTCTCAGGGAAGACAGCAGAGTGCCTCAGAAAGTAAGTCTTGAGGAAAGAAAAAATCTTCCGGGAGAAGGCAGGTATAACCGTAAAAGAACATTGTACGTTTATTCAAAAAACGGGGATATTTTCCTGCTGAATGTTAAAACCGGCAGCACATTGCAGGTTACATCAACATCCACACCTGAAACAAATCCGTTTTTCAACCTGAATGAAGACAAAATCATATTCACCTCGGGAAACAATATTTTTTCGTGGAATATTAACAATGGAACCGTTGCCCAACTGACCGACCTTCGTCAGGGCAAGGAACAAACCGTGGAACCTCCTTACAGGAATGAAAGTGAAAAGTGGCTCTATAACAGCCAGATGGCTCTTTTTAAAACACTTGCCGAAAGGAAAAGATTAAGAGAAATCGCCGCAAATGAATCCAGAGCCCTTGCACCTGCAAGGCCCAGAACTATCTTCACGGGTCAGGGGGCAACAGGTTCTGTAAGCCTGAGTCCTGATGAAAGATATGTCACATGGCTTCAGATTATCAGAAGTGAAGAAAAAAATACAGTAGTGCCTGAATATGTAACGGAGTCGGGATATACAGGTGAGATACAGAGCAGGGCAAAGGTCGGGACTTCACAATATTCTTCAAAACTCTTTATTTTCGATATCGCTCGTGATACGGTTTATCAGGCATGCGAACGGGATATTTTAGGTGCAAATGAAAAACGTGCGGTGTCCTTTCGCCCGCCTGTATGGTCGGATGACGGCAGTCGTGCTGTGGTGGAAGTTTTATCGGCCGATAACAAAGACCGCTGGATAATGCTTCTGGATGCAGTGACTGGCGGACTGAAGCTGCTCGACAACCAGCACGACTCAGCCTGGATAGGCGGACCGGGTGTTCGGTTTGGTCCGCTGGGCTGGCTGCCCGGCAACAAAACAATTTATTTCCAATCGGAAGAGTCAGGCTACTCGCACCTGTATCTTCTTGATGTCACAACGGGTGAGAAAAAGGCAATTACTTCGGGTAGTTTTGAAATTTATGATCCGAAACTCTCTGCCGATGGAAAATACTGGTATTTCATTTCCAATGAGGCAGATCCGGGAATAAGAGAACTTTACAGAATGCCTGCAGGGGGAGGGGAGAGAAGACGTCTGACAAACTTCGGGGGAGGTGTCGAATATACTCTTTCTCCCGATGAAAGGTATTTTGCTTTAAGGGTTTCATTTGCCAGCAGACCATGGGAGCTTTATATCATGGAAAATAAAGAAAATGCTGTTCCGGTGAAGGTTACAGAGTCGCTTACCCCGGAATTCAGGGCCTATAGCTGGCGGGTTCCCGAATATGTAAAGTTCAGGGCGTCGGACGGCACCATGGTGCCCGCAAGGTTATATAAGCCGGAAAAGAGTACACGGAACGGGGCTGCTGTTATATTTGTGCATGGGGCAGGATACCTCCAGAATGCCCATAGATGGTGGAGCAGTTATTTCCGTGAATATATGTTTCACAATTTTCTGGCCGATAATGGTTACACAGTACTTGATATCGACTACAGGGGAAGCGCAGGATATGGCCGTGACTGGCGCACTGCAATATACAGGCATATGGGAGGCAGGGATCTCGATGACCATATTGACGGAGCAAGGTATCTTGTTGAACAGCATCAGATTGACCCTGAAAGGATTGGTATTTACGGTGGTTCATACGGCGGCTTCATAACACTTATGGCAATGTTCACAAGGCCGGGAATCTTTGCAGCAGGAGCAGCACTCAGGCCTGTGACCGACTGGGCACACTATAACCACGGGTATACCTCAAACATACTTAATACTCCGGTTGCTGACAGCCTTGCATATGTAAGAAGTTCACCTATTTACTATGCCGGAGGACTCAAAGGGGAACTGCTTATATGCCACGGAATGATTGACGATAATGTCCATTTTCAGGATGTGGTAAGGCTGGTTCAACGGCTAATAGAACTCGGAAAAGAAAACTGGGAACTTGCGGTTTATCCTCTCGAAAGCCACAGCTTCAGGGAGCCATCAAGCTGGGCAGATGAATACAAACGGATATTCAAACTGTTCGAAAGAACATTAAACAGAAAGAATCAGGATAATACTGGAAAATAATTACGGTTAAACAAATTCAGTCGTCGAATGTAATTTTTTTAAAATCGGATAATTCAAGAGCTTTTCGCCTGTAGGTTTTGCGTTGATGCTTTTCTTCTTCCTTTAATCCGAGGCGACTCAGACCAAAATATGCGTATGCCTGGTACTCTTTTCCGTATTCGCCGTAAGCCTGCAGAGCATCAATTGCTTCATGGTAAAGCTTACCGGCATAATCGAAGTTTCTGTATTTCTTTTCAAGAAGTATTCCGTTAAAAAAGGAACTCTGTGCTCTGAAATATGAATTAGTGTCAGTTTCTGATCTGGTCTTCAGAACAACTTCTGCTTCATTGTATTTTTTCAGAAGTAGCAGATTTTTAATATACATGCTTTTGTAGCAGACATTGTCAGGATATTTTTCGTAAAGTATTTTACAGTAAGGAAGAGATCTCTGATAATCATTTTCAAAATGCATAAGTATCCAGGAAATGATAGAATATGCCTCAGCCTGCAAAGCCATTGACTCCTTGCCGCATTTCTCAAGCTGCTCCAGCCCGAGTTTCATGTTTCCGGGCGGAAACAGGAAAGCAACCGCTTTATAAATGGGCCTTACACGTGGATAAGCATCGCGGTAATAATTGTAAACACCTGTGAAGTAATATAAATCGGGGCATTCGAATGTATACCTGAAAGATTTCATAAATGGCCTGTATGTTTCGGCAGCAAGAGGTATTACTTCTCCGCTTACTCCGTTATCGGCATAAAACAATAGTAATAAACCTCTGGCACTGAGATTGGCAAGAAGATATTCTGCCTCATAACCCGGCGGACTGTTATTATCAGTGAATTTGATACATTTATGCAATTCTTCTTCAAACAAAGCGCGGGCAGGAGAGGAAGGTATAAGAGGGAAGTTCTGCCAGTAGATCATCATACCCCGGTAGAGGTAATGAACGGGATGCCCGGGATAGAGTACCAGAAGGGAATCCTGAATTTTTTTTGCATTATCAAACTGGAAGTTGTAAATATATGTTATGCCTTTTCTGATGAGATTAACAGCCGATGTATCCCTGATAATCTGGGCATCAACCGTTCTCTCGAGCAATGCGGGAATGAGAATGGTCACGCAGGCAAGACAAATAAGATATTTACAGAAAATTTTCTTCATGGTTCTTTGATTGTCAGATATTTGAAGATACAAGAAACCATCGTTATTTCAATTAGTCGATGAAGTATGTTATAACCGAATGCTAAGTTAAATGTAAACCGGAAAGGTTGTGTTATATTTTTATTAAATCCTTTACCCTTGAACCATTAATCTTTGAACGTCAAATGAAAAACGGTTCCCTTTTGCCCAATCTCCGTATAGCTGCGGTGGGCAAAGCAGGGTTGCAGCGGACGCATGGTGTTCCCTGAACTTTCTCCGGGGTTTAATACCATTTATTGACAAAGTGATTTTATTATTGTCCAAGGTTATATTTATCAGCTGGAGGTTGACCGGAAATATGGTTTTCGCATTTGTATATTACCTCACAATCAGTAAACTGTTTGCAAATTTCATAAACTGTTCCCCATACAAAATTACACTCTCCTGTGATTATTCCGTTATTACTATAGATAATTACCGGAGCATCACAGGCATTCAGGCTTGCACAAAATACGATAGCATTTTTTAATTTACACTGGTCAATTTCTGCATTTATAAAATATTTGTAAATATATTTAAGTGATTCAAGATTTGCTGTTTCTTCTTTTTTTTCGTAACTAAATCAGAGGGATAGTATTTCAAAAAGTATGAATTTTACCAGGCTTCTTTTCGTTGATTAAAAATTTAAGTTATCTATGATGTCAAAGACAAACTTATGTTTGTTAACGGCCCGGCGGTAGGGTTCAGTAAGCATAAACTGACGACAGCACCGGGTAGCGTCCCGATACCCCGTCCCAAGTACTCGGGAGGGCCAGAAAGCTGTCACGTCTTTGACCCTGACCGACCGGAGGGAGCGTCATGGGGTACAATTTTGATCGGAGCTGGGAATTTATCCCCGGTTACAAAGTTGGTGACGGGCACTGGCCCCGAGTACTCGGGGCGGTACAAGTTGTCTCGGAGCCAGAAATTTGTCAAGGTGCAAGATTTTGATTGCGGGCAGATGCGCGCACCCTGAGCGGAGCGAAGGGCGGGGGCAAGAACCATTACAAATTTGTCTTGGGAGCAGGAGCAAAAGTTGAGGATCCGCCTGTAGGCGGAGACGAAATCCCGCCCTGGCGGGACAAAAAGTGTGACAACTTGTCCCGAGACCTCGGGAAACAAATTACCTTTATTATCCGTCTTAGGCGAAGTTTTTTATTTTCTATAATATGGTAGTAAAATATATGCTACACTTGGAGGAATGGTCAATTTATATGTTTTTTTTCTATGTATCATCCATTGCTTTTTTGCGATAGGCCCTAGAAAATAAGTATCAAATTTTTTCATTAGGATCAATGAAAAAGCTATTCCTCTTAAAAGTGTTTTATATGGGATTCTATGAGGAGCTCTATGATCCTCCCAATTAGGTGGTAGTTTCTTGTGGCTGATATATTCATTCCTTCTGTCTTTGAATTTTGAGTTCTTAATGAATTTCTGAAATTCAGTTACTTCTGATTGTAGAATTTTAAGTTTCTGAGAGGCGAAATAAAAATTGACTTGACCAAAAGTTTTTTCACTCAACTCTGACAACATCGAAATAATATCATTTCTAAAAACATCAATGGTTATATGCATTCTTATCAGCTATTGGTTATCAAGATCTTCTTTAATATCAGGACTGCTCAGTTGTTTAGATATTATTATATAGTCGTGCATCAATATCCATGATGCAATTATTTCTCCAATTTCTCCTCGTAGGTTAGAAATAAGATTGTCAGTAACTGTTTTTTTAAATGTTGATTTACTCATCCATTGTAAGTGTCAGAAAGGCTGTAAAATTACGCCTAACGGTGGTGGATAAAAGAAATTGCTGAAGGCAATTTGGGCGAAGCGTAGCGAAGCTTTTTATCCGCTGTTGTGCGAAGTTGC
>Ga0123519_10009054_pt1 | contig 15061 bp, 15 predicted proteins | sample YelNatPaOPRAMG02_FD_87396 | JGI IMG/M metagenome (GOLD analysis project Ga0123519, IMG submission 87396) | Hot spring microbial communities from Yellowstone National Park - Yellowstone National Park OP-RAMG-02 (version 2) | ecosystem: Environmental > Aquatic > Thermal springs > Hot (42-90C) ...
AATAAATAAATCATAAAAATAAGTAACCGCAAAACCCGCAAAGGTTTTTTTGAGAATTCAAATCGGTGCAAATCCCTCTAATACGTGTCGTCAGTGTGCTATTTATAATTTTATTTTTATTTAACCATTAATAATGGTGAATAGCACCAAAATCTTATAAACTAAAGCAATTAAAATAACCAATAAAAACAAAAAAGAATTTTGCCGCTTTTCAGCTATTGGATTTAAATACATGGGAGAGAACGTTTCTATGATATTACCTTTTATAAAAATAGAAACATCGATTATTTTATATTCAAATAGAAATTTTTAGTTAATTCTTTATATTCATTTGTATATCTTTCAGAATTAATAGTTTTTATTGATAATGAATAATTGCTCAGATTATTAAATTTCTTCGAAAATTTCATTAAAACTCTGTTTGGCGGTAAATTAAGGCGTGGTTTTATTTCTACAGTTTCGGTACAATATAATTTATTGAAGAGGCATTCTTTAACAAACGATTCTTTTTCTTCAATAGGCAAAATAAGACAAAAATTGCCGTCATCGGTAAGTAATTTTGACACTCCTGCTATCAATTCATTATGTGATAATAAATCGGTATGTCTTGCAAATAATTTTTCTTTCGATTTGTTTTTCAGACTATTATTGAAATAAGGAGGATTTGAAATTATCAAATCAAATTTATTTGAATTGTTTTTATAATAATCCTGAAATCCGCAGTTTATAATGTTTATTCTTTCTTTCCATGGTGAACCAATTGCATTTTTTACAGCAATGAGGCATGATTCGTAATTTATTTCAATAGCTGTAATTTGTGCTTTACTTTTTTGTGCCATCATTAAGGCTAAAATTCCATTGCCGGTGCCAATATCTAAAATATTCTGTGTATTATTAGTTTTTGTCCATGCTCCTAGCAATACGCTATCTGTATTTACCTTAAGACCAATATTGCCTCCCTGATAAATTGTAAAATGTTTAAACCTGAAATAATCTTCCATTAATATAAATATTAAAAATAACTGTAAATAATATTTTATTTCAATATTAAAAAGAATATTAACTAATGCTATTTAAATTACAATGCTTTAACCTTTTTAATCTCATTTAAAGGGTCGGGTGAGCCAAATATAGCAGTACCCATTACCAGTACATTAAAGCCTGCATCGTATATTTGTTTAGCATTGTGGTAATATATTCCTCCATCTACCTCAATCAAGGCTTTGCTGTTCTTCTTTTCAAGAATTTCCTTGCAATCTTTTACTTTGTTCAAAGTATTTGGAATAAATTTCTGTCCTCCAAATCCCGGATCAACTGACATAAGTAAGACTAAGTCAACTTTATCGATTATTTCGTTAATCATCGATACAGGTGTTCCCGGATTTAAAGCAACACCGGGGCTCATTCCTAATTTTCTGATTCTGTCAATAGTTGCGTTGATATGCGTACATGCTTCATAATGTATAGTTAAAGTTGTGGCACCAGCATCTTTAAATTGTTCAATATATCGTTCGGGGTTAACTATCATAAGATGAACATCTAATGGCTTTGTGGCAATTTCACTAAGTCTTTTTATTATAGGCCATCCAAAGGTAAGATTTGGTACGTATACTCCGTCCATAATATCGCAATGTATCCAATCGGCTTCGCTTTCATTCACCAGTTTTACAGCTTTTTCAAGATTTGCATAATCAGCAGCTAATATTGATGGAGCTATTAAACGTTTCTGCATTATTTTTGTTTTTTCTGCAAATATATACTTGTTTATCTTAATTTTTAAATATATGCAATAATAATTTATAGTAATAAGTTAGAAACATAAACTTTTGGTTCTATAACGGATAGAGTAGGTAATCAAATTTATTGTTATTATTGTATTAGAAAATTTAAATTACTAATGAAAATTTATGAAATGTGTATAATAATTTCTTAGAAATTTTTAAAATTATAAAGTTGTCCTACTAGGGTTCGAACCTAGACTCTTCGGAACCAAAATCCGACGTGTTGCCAATTACACCATAGGACAATTGAAAAGCGATGCAAAAATAATAAAAAAAGTAATTTAAAAAATAGTTTTACAAATCTTTTATAACTATCTGTCGGGCTTTATTTATGGCATTTTCGATTCCTTCAATATTTTTACCTCCTGCAGTTGCATAAAATACCTGCCCACCTCCGCCGCCCTGTATTTCAGAGGCAATTTCCTTTATAATTTCAATAGCATTAAGATTTCTCTCTTTAATTACATTTTCTGACAACATACATGTTATTTGGGCTTTTTTATTTATTTCGGCTCCTAATATTAAAATCATATTTTGTATCTCATTTCTCAGCTGAAACGCCAAATCTTTAATTAAATCAACTGAGTCAAGTTCTACTTTACCAGCGATTATATTATATTCTCCATACTTTTCAATATTATTTTTCAGACTTTCTTTGATGGCTTGTTGTTTTTGTTTTTCGTAATATGAAATTTGTTTAATCAAATTATTATTTTCTTCAATTAATTTTGTGAGTTGTGTTATTAAATTTTTAGGATTATTTAGCAAAATTTTAATCTGAGTCAATGTTTCCATTTGTTCCTGGATATATTTTTCCGCAGCTCGTCCCGAAATTGCTTCAATACGTCGCACTCCCGCTGATATAGCACTCTCTGAGATTATTTTAAAATAACCTATCTGCCCTGTAGCCATTACATGTGTCCCTCCGCATAATTCGACCGAATCATCAAATTTTATGACTCTAACCATATCTCCATATTTTTCCCCAAATAATGCCATAGCTCCCATATTTAAGGCATCATTAATCTTAACATTTCTGTATTCCTGTATGCTTATATTATTTCGTATCTTTTCATTTACCTCATTTTCGATTAATTTTATTTCATCGTCAGTAACTTTTTGAAAATGTGAGAAATCGAACCTTAAATATTCAGGACTTACAAGCGAACCTTTTTGTTCAACATGAGTACCCAATATTTTTCTTAATGCAGAATGTAAAAGATGCGTAGCACTATGATTTCGGGCAGTATCAATTCTTAAACTTTCCGATACATAAGCATTATATTCTTCTTCAATATGTAAAGGCAATTTATTTGCTATATGAATTATTAAATTATTCTCCTTTATTGTATTTATAATTTCTATCTTTTCGTCATCCTTTGATAAAAAACCTTTATCACCTACTTGTCCTCCACTTTCTGCATAAAAAGGTGTCTGATTAAAAACCAGATGATAATATTCTTTCCCTTTTTCATTTATTTTACGATATTTAACAATATTAATACCTGCCTGTAAAGTATCATAACCAATGAATTTTGTAACATTATCAACGTCATCTATAATTATCCAGTCGTCGGCTTCTATCTTTCGGGCATTTCGTGAACGTTCTTTCTGAACATTCATTTCTTCTTCAAATTCATTAATATTAATACTTAATCCCCTTTCATTTAAAATTAATTGAGTAAGATCAACAGGAAACCCATAGGTATCATATAATTCAAAAGCATCTTTGCCTGAAATGATCTTTGAATTTGTTCTATTAGCTTTTTCGGTAATGATATCTACCAGTTTCATACCCATCTCAAGAGTACGTAAGAAAGCTGCTTCTTCTTCATAAATTACCTTTACTATCAAATCATGTTGTAATTTTAACTCAGGGAAAGCTTCACCCATTGATTCTATCAGAACAGGAACAAGTTTATAAATATAAGGTTCTTTCTGTTTAAGAAAAGTAAATGCATACCTTACGGCACGCCTTAATATACGACGAATTACATAACCTGCTTTATTATTTGACGGTAGCTGACCATCGGCAATCGCAAATGAGACTGCACGTAAATGGTCGGCAACTACCCGCATGGCAATATCTGTTTTTTCATCTTTTCTGTAATCAAAGCCAGTTAAAGAAATCTGCTGCTTTATTATTGGCTGAAAAATATCAGTATCGTAATTTGATTTTTTCCCCTGTATCACGCGGCATAATCGTTCAAAGCCCATTCCTGTATCTACATGTCTGTTAGGTAATATATTTAATTCACCATTTGCATTACGATTATATTGTATAAAAACAAGATTCCATATTTCAATGACTTCGGGATGGCCAGTATTTACCAATTTTCTTCCATCAATTTTTTTTCTTTCTTCATCCGAACGTAAATCGATATGAATTTCTGAACATGGCCCGCAAGGACCAGTATTTCCCATTTCCCAAAAATTGTCCTTTTTTGAACCTTTTATAATTCTTCCATCAGGAAGATATTTCTTCCATATTTCATAAACCTCAGTATCAGCATCAAGATTATCTTCTTTTGAACCTTCAAAATAGGTTGCATATAATATGCTTTTATCAATTTTTAAAATTGTGGTTAAATATTCCCAAGCCCATTCAACAGCTTCGGCTTTGAAATAATCGCCAAACGACCAATTTCCAAGCATTTCGAACATTGTATGATGATATGTATCAATTCCTACTTCTTCTAGGTCATTATGTTTGCCCGAAACTCTCAGACATTTCTGAGTATCAGCAACCCTTTTAAATTTTGCAGGAGTATTACCTAAAAATATATCTTTAAATTGATTCATTCCTGCATTTGTAAACATTAAAGTAGGATCATTTTTTACTATTATCGGAGCCGATTTCACTATTTGGTGTTCTTTCGATTCAAAATACTTAAGAAACGAATTCCTTATCTCTTTTGCAGTCATCATCAGTGTTTAATAATTTTTTACTGAAAATCAATTAATTAAAATTAAAAATTTTATTAAAAATTTTTGTAAAAATAATTTTTTTATTTAGATTTGTCTGCACTTAAAGTATATTTTGTATTTAAACCTAAAATAAATCACATGTCACGAAGTGCATACCACTTTAATCATGAAAAACTTATTTACGAAAAAAGTGATAGGAAATGGAAAACAAAACTTCTGAATTTTTTATTACTCTTTTTTGTATTACTAATAATTTCTGTAATCTTTAACTTGTTATACTTACATTCCGATTATAATTTAAAATATAAAAAACTTATTGTTGAAAAAAATAATTATCTGAATTATTGCGGCTTAATATTTTTTAAAATTGATTCACTAAAATCACAACTTCAAACAATAATTGATAAACAATCAAATATTTACCGTCCTATAGCTGAGCTTAATCCACTCGACAACTCTTTAATACAGGCGGGTTTTGGCGGTGCAGCAGGTAGCATTTTAAATAATAATATAAATAATAATATTCAGAGTATAAATAAATCAATAGACGAACTGTTGCGGCAAATATATATACAGTCGCGTACAATGGATGAAGTTGTGGATAAAGTAATGGAGAAAAAAGAATATTTTGAAAGAAAACCTGCTATTTTACCAATACCAATAAACCAGCTCATTAGAATTAGCGATTATTTCGGATGGCGCAAAGATCCTTTTACAGGTCAACCTGCTCAGCATCAAGGCATTGATTTATGCGCCGTAACCGGAACCCCGGTTTATGCTACTGCTAAGGGAATTGTTACAATAAGTGAGTATTCTTTTGGTGGTTATGGCAATTTGATTGAAATATCGCATGGTTTTGGATATAAAACAAGATATGCACATCTGAATAAAATTTTTGTTAAAGAAAATCAGAAAGTTGAAAGAGGGCAACTTATAGGTTTAGTCGGCAATACAGGCCGCTCAACCGGAGAACATCTCCATTATGAAGTCAGAATTATGGATACACCAGTCAATCCTTTATATTACATTAATGACGACATTAACCAACAAGAGTATGATGAAATTGTTAAGAATACTAATAATTAACAATTTTTTAATAATTTTACAAAAAATCTCTATATATTTGTTTTATAATTAAATAAAATTTGCTTAAAATTGCGAAAATTAATTTTAAGTGTGAGATTTTATAAGCCAAAATATAAATTTAATCCTGAATCATTAAGTTATGATAGAATTAAAGCCAGTTTCAGGCGAATTATAACTAATATTCTTACAATTGTTTTTGCATTATTTATACTCACATTTATTAGCAATTTACTATTATCAAGATTTTATGATACTCCAAAAGAAAAAGGGCTAAAACGTGAGAATGAATATTTGAAGTTTAATATTGAAATGATTAATAAACAGCTTACCTTAATGGAAAAAGCCTTGACAGACATACAAAAGCGTGATAGTAATTTGTACAGGGTAATTTTTGAAGCCGAACCATTGCCATCTTCAATAAGAAATGCCGGATATGGAGGTATTAATAAATATAGAAATATGGAAGGATATGAAAGTTCAGATCTTATTATTGAAACCTCAAAAAGAGTTGATAAACTTGCAAGAATGGTTTATATTCAATCCAAATCATACGACGAACTCATTGAATTAGCTCGTAATAAAGAACAAATGTATGCAAGTATACCTGCAATACAACCTATTTCAAATAAAGATTTAAAACATACCGCATCGGGCTGGGGCTATCGTATACATCCTATTTATAAAATCAGAAAATTTCATTATGGCATGGATTTTACCGCATCAACTGGCACTGAAGTACACGCTACAGGTGATGGTACAGTTAAAACTGCTTCATCATCTTTAAGCGGTTATGGAAACTGTATAATAATTGACCATGGTTTTGGCTATGAAACTTTATACGCGCATCTTTCGGCTTATAAGGTAAGAGAAGGCCAGAAAGTGAAACGAGGACAGGTAATAGGTTTTGTTGGAAATTCAGGCCTTTCAACAGCCCCTCATTTACATTATGAAGTACACGTTAACGGACAACCGGTTAATCCCATAAACTATTATTTCAACGATTTAACACCTTCTGAATTCGCTAAAATTTCTGAAATTTCTTCACATTACGGTCAGACATTTGACTACTATTATTTCACCCTTAAGAATTTTATAAATAAATAATTTTTAGGCTTTATAATAAAAAGCATCAATTATATTTGTTGACTGAATTATACAATTATGATTAAATTTAAATTATTAATAATCATTATATTAATTAATATTACAATAATTTATTCACAGAAAAATATTAAAGATACTATTACAATAATAGGTGTCGGAGATATAATGCTTGGGACTGATTATCCTGATAATTTATCATTGCCTCCTCAAAAAAATTGCTATCCCTTACTTAATAATGTTAAAGATATACTTATTAACGCAGATATTACTTTTGGCAATCTGGAAGGTACTTTTGCAGGCTCAAAAGGAAAAGCCAAATTGTGCCGTGATACCAGTAATTGCTATGTTTTCAGGATGCCTGAGGAATTTATAAATTGTATTACTGATGCCGGATTTGATTTGTTAAGTGTTGCTAATAATCATTCACACGACTTTGGATATGAAGGAAAAATGAATACAATAAAAGTATTAAATGATGCTAATATAGGATTTGCAGGCTACATTGAATACCCAAAATTTATCATGACTAAGGACAGTATAACTTACGGATTTTGTGCATTTGCTCCAAATCAAGGCACATGCAATTTAAATAACCTAACTGAAGCAATTAAAATAGTTAAAGAACTAGATGAAAACTGCGATATAGTAATAGTTTCAATGCATGGAGGTGCTGAAGGAGCTAATTATCAACACGTAACCAGAAAAGAAGAATTTTTTTTGGAACAAAGTAGAGGAAATGTATATGAATTTGCTCATAAAATGATAGATGCCGGAGCCGATGTTGTTTTTGGACATGGACCGCATATTACAAGAGCTATTGAAGTTTACAAAAATAAATTTATTGCATATAGTCTGGGAAATTTTTGTACTTATAGTAAATTTAACCTGAAAGGACCAAATGGAATCGCTCCTATAATTAAAATTTTCACCGATAAAAATGGTAATTTCTATAAAGGACAAATATTTTCAATAATTCAGAAAGGAGAAGGAGGCCCGGTTATTGACACAACAAAAGCTGCTTTGAAAAAAATTATTGACTTAACTCAAACCGACTTTTCTGAAAATAAAATATTATTTGATGACAACGGCAATTTTTTTAATATACCAAAGAAAGATTAAATAATTATTATATAATTTTAAAAATATGTTAATAATTTATTAAGAAATGTTAACAAAAAATTGACAGTTCTATTGATATTTCATAAGTTCTTTATTTTTTTTGACTTATAAAAAAATATAAACCTATCCTAAAAAACTATGGAAACATTAACATATCAAAGTCTGAAAGAATTGATTATTGAGCCTAAAAACCATTCTCCAAAAATTATTTTAGATAAATATAATAACAAATTTGAAATTAGCGGAATATCAATACCTGATAATGTAAATGCAATATTTATACCTGTTTTGAAGTGGCTTGAAATTTATAAAGAAATGCCTAATACTTGCACTGAATTTAATTTCAGGTTAGAATTTCTTTGTCAGAAGTCCTCAGAAATGATTTCGAAAATTTTTGAAATACTTCAGGATATTTATAATAATGGTAACGAAGTGATTATAAAATGGTACTATCATATCGACGACGATGATATGCGCATTGAAGGAAGACATTTTACAAATAATTTTTCAGTTCCTATAGAATTAATTAATTATACCACAAAATAGCCTGTTTTATTCATATTTTAAAAAATCATTATTTTTTATATTTTATATATTCTTTTTTTTTTTTAGTTTAGCTTTCTAAATTTTTATAATGGAAACAAAGGAGATAAAAATGGTTGATTTAACTAAACCTTACTTTTACGAAGGAAATGATGATTTGCCTTATATTAAGCTAGACAGAACGGAAAATAAATTTTTAATTAAAGGGAGATCTTTGCCCGAAGATGTATTAGAGTTTTATTCTCCGGTTATTGACTGGTTTTCTTATTATTCAATAAGTCCGAATGAAAATACCGTTTTTGAAGTTAGACTTGAGTACATGAATTCAGGCTCTTCAAAAATGATATTTTCATTACTTCAAAAGCTTCAGGAAATTCATTTTAAAGGTTATAAGGTGCTGATTAAATGGTATTATCCTTCAGAAGATGAAGATATGCGTGATGAAGGGAAAAATTTTGCCGAAAGGTTGGATTTGCCGATTGAATTGATAAAAATGGAAGATTAATTATAACAATTAAAATATTGAGTTCCGTGGAAATATATCGTTTAGAAGGGTCAATAGATGTACCCGAAGTTGAATTAAATCATATTGAAGGTAAAATTTATTTTTCAGGGAAATCATTGCCTGAAGATGTAAAAGAAACTTATAATCCAATTATCGAATGGATTAGTGAGTATATTAAAATACCAAATAAACAAACCCACGCCATATTCAAGTTTGATTATTTCAATACTGCTACTTCAAAAAAACTTTTAGATATTTTTGAGCTTCTAAAAGTATTAAAAGAAAATAATAATTCTGATTTGAAAATTGACTGGTATTATAACGAAGGTGATGAAGATATGAAAGAAGCCGGACAACAATTTTCCGAATTTATTGATATAGATTTTAATTTAATCAGTTTCTGACCTTATTTTCGACTTACAAAACCTTTTTCATCAAAATAATAAACAAGGCCAGTATTATTGCCATTAATAAATAAAATTCTTTTTTCGATAAAGCCTTTTGTTGAATAAAAATTCCAAATGCCTTGTTCTTTATCATCAATATACAAGCCATCTTTTGAGGGAATACCTGATGAATAATAATATCTCCATTTACCGGTTGCTTTGCCTTCCCTATAATATCCTTCCTGTTTTTTATTTTTATTTGGATAATAAATTATCCATAAGCCTTCAAATTTATCATCCTTAAAATTTCCTTCAGAAAATAATATACCATTTGAATAATAAGATTTCCAAAAACCATTTTTTTTGTTATTTAAATATTCTCCTTCCTGAAGTAAATTGCCATCAGGATAATTTTCAATATAGTGTCCCTGTATCATTCCATTAATGTAATTGCATTCGTTCATAATTACTCCATTTTGGTAGTAACCTATGAACTTTCCGTTTAAAAGGCCATTTTTATAAAAAGCTATTCTTTGAATTGTTCCACTTTTATAAAATGTTTTTAATGTATCGTAATATATACTATCATAAATATTTCCAATATAATTGATATTACCTTCTTTATAAAAGATTTCAATTTTTCCGTATTTAATACTGTTTTTATAATTAATTCGTTTATGAATATTCCCATTTTCCCAATAATATTCAGAAATGCCATTTAATAAATCATTTTCATACTTTTCGATTGAATATAATATTCCATCGGTATAATAAGAACTAACAATACCCTCAAGTTTATTATTTAAATAAAAGCCCTTACGACTTAATGAACCATTAGGATTATAATGTTCAAAATAGCCATTCTTTAAATTATCTTTATAAGTAATTTTTGAAATTTTAATACCTTCATCGTTATAGAAGTACCAGATACTATCTATTCTACCGTTTTTATAAAATCCTTGTTGTTTAATTTTCCCATCTGGCAGATAAAATTTGTAGTATCCATGCCTTATAGTATCATTATTAATCAAAAATGCAGTAAATTCTTCTTTAATTAATCGGGAGGCAGGATAATATATTTGAATTTTTTGCAGATCAAGGGCTTTTGAAGTGAAAAATGTAAAAAGGAAAAATAAAGTTAATGTTTTTTGCATTTCACCAGTAAGTGGTTACTTATTTGACTTCAATCATAATCTGCGTTCCTTCGAGAGCTGAACTACTTCCATAATCAAGTATTGCCGCAAGTGAATATTGGCCGTTTTTAAGTGAACCCTGAGGTAATTTTAATTCAACTATTCTTGAAGATTTTGGATATACAGTTATATTAAGAGAATTAAAAGTAAATTCTTCAGCAGTTTTAATGTTTGAAGCTACAAGGTAAACCTTACAATTAGTAATTTTTTCACCAATATTTTCAATGTTTGCCTGAAAATCTCTTTCAGCATTTCCTTCTTTTGTTATTTCACGTAAATTAGTGATTTTAACATTATAATTTTTATTTGATTTAGGAGAGTGTGAAACCTGAACACTAATCCGTGCACTTATTCCAATTCCAGCCTGTACAGTTTTATCAGCAGTAAATGCATTTTGCTCTGCCGCAGATGTAACATATATTATTCCCCATTTAGTAGAGTAATCATCAGCAGGAGCTTGCACTGTCACTGCAACTTCTTTTGATTCATTAGGATTAATTTCTAATAAACTCGGGGAAAAACTTATGCTGTTAGCAATTGAATTTTTTGTTGAATTTGCAGGTAAAAAACTTCTGTTTCCTTTGGTGTCAATAAGATAATCTTCAATACCGAGTACAATAGATAATTTTTTATTCCCATGATTTTGAATAGTAATAATTTTTGTCTCTGTTTCGCCAGGATCAGCAGTAAAATCAACAATAACCGGAGCCACTTCAAAATCCTGAGAAAATAAAGAAACAGATATAAGAATATAAAGGAAACTTAATATGTGTTTTTTCATTTTTATTGGAATTAATTACATGACTTATTGATAAATATTCATGCAAATATAATAAAATTAATAAGAAAATATTTTATTATTATTTAATGTTTTGAATTTATTATTATTTTTATACGAATATTTTTTTGTTATAATAAATAAAAAATATTAACTATAAAACCATGTGAAATATAATAAAATCGGTATATTAATTATTTTAATTTCAACCTGTATAAATTTATTTTCACAAGTTATAAATGTACTTACCCCCGAACAGCAATCAGAAGTTGACAAATATCTTGAAATATCAAAACAGTACAAACTTAATGATAATATTGCCAAAGCAACTGAATATTTAAATAAAGTTGCTTTTAAATATTGGGAAAATAATATTCCATATAAGGCTATTGAATATTTTAATCAGTCGCTTACTTTGTACGAAAGTACAGTAAATTTTTTAAATGAAACTAAAATTGTTTACAGCAACTTAGGTTTAATATACCTCGATATAGAGGATTTAGAAAATTCATATAAAAGTTTTGAAAAAAGTTTACAGATAAGAAGAAAAATTGGCGACCCCACTGAGATAGCTGCAGGATTATTAGATCTGGCATATACTTCTAACTTAATAAAAGATTACGAAAAATCTAATAAACTTACAGAAGAAGCCTTGGAAATAGGTTTAAAGCTGAATGACTCAAGATTAATACTTAATTGCTACCGATTAATGTCAAAAAATTATGACTTGATTGGTAATATCAAAAAAGCTGAAGAATTTAATAATAAATATTTATCATTTCTGAAATTTGTCGATGATCAGAATAGACTTATGGAATTTCAGAAAAAGGAAGAAAAAAATCTTGCAGAAATTGAGAAAGAAAAGGCTGAGAAAAGAGAAAACGAATTAAGATATGAACTTGAGCGAAGAATTTTTGCAGGAAAACAGGATTCATTAGCATATGCATTAAGGCTTAAAGCTGAATCACTTGAAAAAGCAGAAAAAGAAAAACTATTGCGTGAAAAAGAACTTGAAAATCTGCAATTAAAGCAAAAACAACAAGAGTCGGAACAAAAAATTCTGGAGCAAAACAACGCACTAATCAGATTATTATTTATTTAGGTGCTTCCATTCTTATAGTTATTTTAACTTTAATGTTAATATTAATAAGAATAAACCGCTCCCGTAACAGGTTAAATAAGGAACTTATTATAAAAGGAACTGAACTTGAAAGTGCATACAAACAAATTGAAACACAAAATATTAATATTACAAAAAGTATTAACTATGCAAAAGGAATTCAAAAAGCATTATTGCCTAAACAGGAAATACTAAATACTTATTTACCTGAATCTTTTATTTTTTTCAAACCACGTGACATTGTAAGTGGCGACTTTTATTTCTTCTCCGAAATAGATAAAAACATTGATATTGATGAAAAAGAAAAAGGTTTAAAGAATCAGAAAATTGCTGATCCTATTGAAAGTTTGGAATTTTTACCTATCGAAAATCATAAATTTGTAATAGCTGCTGTCGATTGCACAGGTCATGGTGTACCCGGTGCTTTTATGTCACTCATTGGTTATAACTTGCTCGAAGAGATAATTAGCAGAGGTATTTCAAGAGCCGACCTTATTTTAAACGAACTTCACAGAGGAGTAAGAAGAATATTAAGACAAGATGTTACAGAAAACCGTGATGGTATGGATCTTGCATTATGTATTATAAACAGAATAGATAAAACAGTTAGTTTTGCCGGAGCTCAAAATTCACTTATTTATATTCAGGATGGTGAAATATTTCATTTAAAAGGCGACCGTTACCCAATTGGAGGATTGCAAACCGAGAAGTCAAGATGTTTTACCCAACAGGTTATTCAGGTGAACAAGCCTACATGGTTCTATATATTCTCCGATGGGTATATCGACCAGTTTGGTGGACATCAAGGAAGAAAGTTTCTTATAACTAACTTGCGTAACCTTTTATATGATATTCATCGGGAAACCTTTGAAAATCAGAAAAAAATATTGGAGGATAACTTTAATAACTGGCTTGGAAATACTCATAAACAAATTGATGATGTACTTGTTATAGGTTTCAAATTAGGATAATATTTTTAAAATGAAGGATATTATAATTGGTAAAAACTTCGAAGAAATTGAAAAAATAATTACTGATTTAAAAATACCAAAATACACTACTAATCAGATATTTGAATGGCTTTACAAAAAGCAGGTTTATTCTTTTGATCTGATGACAAATATTTCAAAAAAACATAGAGAAATTCTAAAAGAAAAATTTGAATTCGGATTATCAAAACCTGTAGGAGTTGAAATATCAAATGACGGAACAAAAAAATATTTGTTCCGGACAAAAAATAATTTATTTGTTGAATCAGCATATATTCCTGACAAAGACAGGGCTACTTTGTGCTTATCAACACAGGTAGGTTGTAAGATGGGATGTAAATTTTGTATGACCGGTAAACAGGGCTTTCAGGCAAACCTTACAACAGATGAAATCCTAAACCAAATTTTAAGCCTTCCTGAAAAAAATTTACTTACTAACCTTGTATTTATGGGCATGGGTGAACCTTTAGACAACTATGAGAACTTAATTAATACCATCAAAATACTTACTTCAGAAAATGCTTTTGCCTGGAGCCCAAAACGAATAACCGTTTCAACAATTGGAATTATTAATGAATTAAAAAAATTTATAAACGACTGTTCTTGCCATGTGGCTATTAGCCTTCACTCTCCTTTCGAAAACCAACGTAAAGAATTGATGCCAGTCGAAAATTCAAATCCAATTAAAGAAGTAATTGAAATTGTCAGAAGCTATAATTTTAGTAAGCAGCGAAGAATATCTTTTGAATATATTTTATTCAAAAATTTTAATGATACACAAAAACATGTTAAAGAAATAGCAAAATTATTAAACGGAATACGTTGCAGAATTAATTTAATCCGGTTTCATCCTTTTCCTGGAGCTCCATTTCAGACAAGTGATGAAATAAGCATTGTTAATTTTAAAAACGAACTTCAAAGAAAAGGTTTTATTACAACAATAAGAGCCTCAAGAGGTTTTGATATTTCAGCAGCCTGCGGTTTATTATCGACTAAAAAAAATATTTTATAATAATTAATTTTTAAGCGAATAAATATAATTTTTATTTCAAGACTTTTTTAGTTTTTTTATTTTGATTTGCAAAATAAATTAAAACAAAAATTATAGTAAAGATTTATTATAGTGCTAAGGTAAAACCTATAAGTTATTAGCGATTTATTTTTTTTACCAAAAAGGAATAACAGGAAAAAGACTTTGTGATACTTTGTATTATATTTTGTGCTCTTTTGTTGCATTCTGAAATAGCATTTAAATATATTAATCTTCACTATTTCCGATAAAAATTAAAAACATGCATTAGATAAATGTAAGCAATTGAATAACAAAATAATAAAAGTATTAAATCATCTTTTTAAAATATGAAGCCTCTAAGTCATTAAATGTTCATATAAAATATTGAAATAGCACACTGATGACACAGATAAGACGAATTTACATTGATTTAATCCGTGAATATCAGTATCATCCGTATTATCCATGTTCCATTATTCATTGATTATTTTTTAACAATATTTATATAAATGTTTTA
>Ga0123519_10009055_pt1 | contig 15061 bp, 15 predicted proteins | sample YelNatPaOPRAMG02_FD_87396 | JGI IMG/M metagenome (GOLD analysis project Ga0123519, IMG submission 87396) | Hot spring microbial communities from Yellowstone National Park - Yellowstone National Park OP-RAMG-02 (version 2) | ecosystem: Environmental > Aquatic > Thermal springs > Hot (42-90C) ...
CAACACATTCAACTAATCGAAAAATACGCTCCACAATTTCTTACTGTCTCTAAAAAAGATGCAAAAGAGGTGGTTTCAACATGACCTCGATTTTTCGAGAGGAACTAATTTCAGGACAGCACAGTCTACACTAATTTGCAATAGAGTTAAATATTAAAATTCTATAACTTTTCTTATGGCTTGGTAGTTTCGGCTTGGTTGAGTGTGTGGAATGTGTGGATTTAAGTTCATTCTATAAAAAGGTGGAGCGATCTATGAACCCCTCATCAGAAATAGATTTAAAGAAATTGCAGGACGAAGGAAAGATACATGATTTAATAGAACTATTATGTGACGAAAATCCGTCGGTACAGCGTAGGGCTGCACAGGTGCTTTTAAATTCAGGAGAGAACGCAGTTGAACCTCTTGTTTGGGCGCTCGGTCATAAAAATATCGAGATAAGGAAAGAGGCTGCAAGGCTGCTTTCTGAATTAAAAGATGATAAAGCAACCATGGCACTGATAAAACTTCTCAAAGATGCAGACCCTACTGTAAGACGAGAGGCTGCAAATGCTTTGGGAAAAATTAAAGATAGGAGAAGCGTAGAACCTTTAATTGAAGCCCTTTCAGATGAGTTTAGTTGTGTGAGATGGGCTGCTATAGATGCGCTAGGCGAAATTGGAAATAAAAAATCGATTAAGTATCTACTAAAAGCCCTAAGTGATAAAGATGAATATATTCGTGCAAGGGCTGCAAGAGCACTTGGAAAGTTAAAAGATAAATCTGCGATAGAACCCTTAATAAGTGCGTTAAGAGATGAGGACCCCACCTATGTTGGCTCGAGCATTGCAGAAGCGCTTACGATGCTAGGTCAACCTGTTGTGGAATATTTAATCCAAGCGCTAAAGGATAATAACAAGAAATTAAAATGGAGAGCAGCGGATATTCTCGGAAAGATGAAGGCAAAGGATGCAGTTGAACCTTTAATAAATGCAATTTCTGATTCAGACCCTGAAATTAAATGCGCAGTTATTAGAGCCCTTGGAATGATAAAAGACCCTGTAGCAATTGAAGTAGTAACTAAATCTTTGGATGATTCTAACTGGTACGTGAGGAGCGTTGCAGTTTGGGCACTTGGTGAATTTGGAAAGGAAGCCTCGGTTGAACCTTTGGTATTTGCATTATCAGACAAACACATAAGAATTGAAGTTGCAAGAGCATTAGGTGCTATTAAAAGCGAGCGTGCAGTCGCTGCCTTACTTGGTGCGCTGAAAGATGAAGATAGATATTTTAGAGAAGAGGCAGTAAAGGCTCTCGCTGAAATAAAAGACAAAAGAGCAATTCCAAAATTGAAAAAGATGCTCGAAAATGCAGATGAACGCCTTAAACAGATAATCGAAAACGCCATAATGAAAATCGAAAACAAATCAAGATAGAACTTAAAATCAACATGGAAAATCTTCCATTTTAATGATTCCATTTTCATCTATTATCTTTTCTACCTTCCCCTGAACTTCGTTAAGAATTTTCTTGCAGTGTCGCGAAAGTCTCATCCCTTCTTCAAAATTTGTAACCATCTCTTGGAGCGATAGTTCTCCTGATTCTAATTTTTCCACAATCTCTTCAAGTCTCTTTAGTGCTTCCTCAAACGAATAATCTTCTTTCCCTTTTTCATCTTTCTTTTCCATTTTTCAACCCCCTCTTACTTCTACATATTCTCATTTTCTTTCTCTCTCATCTTCTTTCTCCTTTTCTTTATTTGTATTTTCTTTATTCGTGTTCTCAACTCGCACGGATGCAAATCCATCTTTGAACTTCAGAATGAGAAAATCGTTTATTTCTATCTCGTCAACACTCCTTATTATCTTTCCATTTTTGGTTACAATAGTATATCCTCTTTCAATTATCCTACTTGGAGATAACGCATTTAGCATATCTATCTTCGAATCAAGTCTATTATTCTTTTCTTCGATATACCTTTTCGCAGATAAAACTAATCTCGAATACAAATCATCTAAATTCTGGATTTTTTCTTCGTAGATTTTACTCGGCATCTTGAAATACTTGCAAGATAGAATATTTTCCAATCTTTTCATTTCAAAGTTTATTTTTGTCTTCCAAGCCTTAATTATTCTTTTTTCAATCATATCAATTTCTTGCATAAACTTCTCTTTATCAGGGACTGCCAATTCAGCAGCCGCAGAAGGTGTAGGTGCTCTTACATCGGCAACAAAATCGGCAATTGTATAATCTGTTTCATGACCCACTGCAGATATTATCGGGATGCGTGAGGATGCTATCGTTCTTGCTAACCTTTCCGAATTGAATACTAAAAGTTCTTCGTTAGACCCTCCCCCTCTTGCAATTATGATTATATCTATTCCTTTGATTCTGTTAAAGACCTCAATCCCTTTGCATAGTTCATCCTCTGCGTATTCTCCTTGAACATGTGCCGGATAAAGTATAATGTCAATCTTTGGAAAACGTCTCTTTGTAACTTTTATTATATCATGAAATACCGCACCCTGTGGAGAAGTTACCACACCTATGCAATTCGGAAATTCCGGAAGTTTCTTTTTTCTACTTTCATCGAATAGCCCCTCTTTTTGCAGTTTTTCTTTTATTTGCAAGAACATCAGATATTGAACGCCCAAGCCCTCAGGTTGTATTTCTGAAACTACAAGTTGAACCTCGCTCCTCTGCTGATATACCTGTATAGAACCCTGCACAATTACTTTCATCCCAGTTTCAGGTTTTAGTTTCAATAAATTATTTCTACGAAATAGCACGCATCTAATCCTCGATGATTCGTCTTTTAGTGTAAAGTAAAGATGCCCAGAGGGTTCATGATATTTGCAATCTGAAATCTCTCCTTTTACTATTACGTTAAGAAGTTTATCCTCATCTTCTATCGTCTTTTTTATGATAAAATTAAGTTCTGAGACTGAGTAAATCTTTAGTGCAAAGAAGCGTTCAAGTGATGTGTTCATCTTCATAGTTCGCAATTTCTGTGCCATACTATCCCAGGATATGTTTTCCTACTAGGTGTCCAAGCAATTGCTCTTGCCTAATAAAAATATTCTTAACAGGTAAGTAAAAGTAAAATTTAACCCAAAAATATATACGAAGGAAAAATATCTCGTTTTGAGATGCCCACATATGCTATTTGTCCAAACAAAAATTGTGAAACAGTCATAGTTGATTATGGCACTTCTCAAAATATTATATGTCCCAGATGTGGCTTGGTGTTTAGGTCGGTATCTATCCTTTCTTACGACGATGGGTTTATGATTTCCAAGCCTTATCAAAATTACGAATACAGACTTCCAGATAAAAATAATTCAGATAAAACACTTCAAGATAAAAGTGATAGAAATAATATAGACTGTACGAAAATAGAATGTATGGACATAGAAAATATGAAAATAGAAGATACGAATATAGAAAATACAAAGATTGGAGAAGAGATACAAAAAGAGGATGAAAAGAACTCTATTCATATCCAAGCCAATATTTTCGACTCAATCTCCACATTCTCCAAGATGGGAATTATTATAAAACGCATAATTAACTTTTTGTCCATCTTTTCAATCGTCCTTTTCTTAGGGATAGTTACCACAAATCTATTCCTCATGTTCTATTCATCTACGCTTGTAATACCTGGCATCTTAGAAGGCACAAAATCATCGCCTATTTTTTTTGTTATTCCACAAATAATTGTTGTTGCAAGTGTCCAAGGTTATTCAATGCTTGCATGGTATGCGTTTATCCTCGCAGGTATCACTGCTTCATTTGCGTTTCTATACAAAACTCACCTTTCTTCATTTTTTAGAAAAATCGCGCAATCTATAAAAAGTATCTCAGAACCAGAAGAGAATGCAATTTTTGACATATCAAAAGTATTTTTTGCGTCTTTATTTTTCTCGATGTCATTCGCAGTTCTATCCCAACTCCTACTTTATCTTGGAGTGCTCTCAAATCCACCAACAACACCACCATTCGAGTCCCTTGAGGCTTGGTATCTACTTTATTCGTTTTCAGTTGCTTCATTCTGGGAAGAGGTCATCGTTCGGGTCTTATTCATCGGCGTTCCGATTGCTTTAATTAATTTTATCAGAACAAAGAACTTGAATTCTATTATGGTTATTTTCGGCGGAAAAAACCAAAACTTGGAGTTTAATGCTCTTACCATAATTCTTATTATCTTTTCATCTGCGATTTTCGGCTTGGCTCACTTCTACAATTGGGACTTTTTGAAGATTATTCCTGCGTTTGTGAGCGGGCTTGGTTTCGGTTATCTGTATGTAAAACATGGTTTACATGCTGCTGTTGTGCTCCATTTTGCATTCGATTACATGTCTGCAGTTACCATTCTTTTTGAACTTCCATATTATTTTACAATTACAATATCTTTTATTCTGCTACTCTGGCTTGGGGTTGGACTAATTTACTTCTTAAAATATTCTTACCTTTGCGCAAATTATATTTCGAACTTCTTTCCAAAATACTTCCCAAAAACGAAAAACCTCCAAAAATAAAAAAAATAAAATCGAAGCAAAGATAAACCTGTATATCTCGACCTATTCCTCTTCTGAGAAAGTGGCATATCCAAATTGTTTTACTATCACGTCGAATGCAGCATGTGGCGGGATAAGTCCAATTTCTGTAATTATGCCATCTATATACTCGGGTCTTGTTGCATCGAATACAGGATTTGCAAATTTAACACCTGGAAAGTCTTTTGGGTTCGCTATCTCTGAGACATCTCTTTCTTCGATTTCTACAAGTTCGCCAGATAAGGTCTGCTGTGAGAATTTGTATGTTTCGCCACAGACATAGAATGGTGTTCTTGCCTCGTGCGCGCAAAGCGCTATTTGACTGGTACCTATTTTGTTAATCACGGCTCCATTTGAACATATAGTATCTGCGCCTACAAATACCACATCTATATCGTCTATAAAATGCCTAACTGCAGAATCGACTATTAAAGTTACAGGCACGCCTGCTGCCGCAAGTTCTCTTGCAGTTATGAAACCCTGTTGCCAAGGTCTTGATTCTGTGCAGAATGCCTGGATTTTTTTACCTTCCTTGTGGGCTTGGATTATCCCCGCAAGTGCCGCCGATGAATTACAGTGCGTTAGCACCGAATATCCTGACTTAATCCTCTTTGATGCAATCTTTCCAATTATCTCTACTGCTTTTTCTGAATTCTTAATAAACTCATCTGCAGAGGATACTATTATTTCCCTTATTTCATCGACATTTTTCCCATTCGAGATATTTTTTATAGATGCAGTTACCGCATTTCTAAGCGATACCGCAGTCGGACGCGTGGAAAGTAGATATTTTCTCGTTTTCATTATACCGTTTCTAAAATCTTCAACATCATTTCCTTTATACGAAAGAGCATATTCTTTCATTGCCTGCGCACCTGCACGTGCTATCTTCCCTGCACCTCTTATTTTCATACTTTTTATTCCTTCTGCTATCTCCTCGACTGACATGTAACCACTCCAGCATGCTATAAACTGCACATTCACATAATAAACTTTCTGATTTTCTTTTTCTGTGTAGTATCCTGAAATTAATTCCTACTTTATCTTTGAGAAAAGTAAGATAAAATTTTATGATAAAAAATTATGAGTATCTAACCGTACATTCTTGGTAGTGGGATTTGTTTCGGCGATTTCGCTTGTTTCTGTATGGTGCGAATTTGTGCTTCTATCGCTTCTGCTTCTTGATATAGTGGCTTGGGGTCTAATTTTATATGTAAGAAGAATTTTGAAATCGCCTCAATTACCTTTGCTGCGGCTCTTGCATCGGGATAGTTTGGATGTGCTTCTGCTAATAGGGAAATAACATCAAAATCGCGTCTTCTCCCTTCGTTAAGAAGGACCCCTGCAACGCCTGTAATCACACCTTCTTGGAATATCTTAATGTCGTTTTTCTTTAGTATTTCTCTTGCTCTTGGCGTAGAACCAACGCCATATGCTTCTATGCGTTCAATGTCAATTGAGGTTGAAGTCGAAAGTTCCTTCTCGTCTTTTTCAAGTTCCTCGCCTGTACGGTCAACTACCAAGCCTTCAGGCGATATTAGAAGCGCACATTTCTGTTCCTGTATCCAATCAAGGATTGTTGATGCAATCATTTTTATCAGGTTTTGAGGTGGTTGAAACTCTGATATGAATACTACAACCTGTTCCCCATCGCTTCCTTTGTCTGCACCAACCCTTTCGCCCGCATATATTCTTACTGTGTTTAAGGGCTCGGCATGTCTTATCAACGATATGGTCGGGAAATAGATAGAATCTAAAATTCCAATCTGCTCTAAGTTAAGGACATTTACAAGATAATTTGCAGTAATAGAACTTACAAGACCCACGCTTGGAAAACCATCTATTACTATTGCATTTTTCAGATTCATTCTCTTTAATTCATATATCTTTATATCTTCACTCATTTAAGGGGCACCCCAAACAGTTCTCATAACATCATACAGGTATTAAAAATTGATGGTGTGGATATTCGTTTATCTTACAAACTCTCCAAAGAGAAAAAGGCATTTTAAAATATGCGTTTTATGCTCCTTCATTATAAATGACCTTAAATGACCTTCTTTCTAAATGAGGAAGTAAATATATCATTCTAAGTGAATTACCTAACATGCATACCTCAATCACTAATCATAATAATCATAATACTCCTAAAACAATCTCCCCTAATGATAGTTATAAAGATGAAATGTATATAGATAAGAGATACAAAGATGAGAGTTATAAAGAAAGAGAACTCATCAAAACTCTCAAAGAACTTGTGTCCATCCCATCAGTTTTCGGAGAGGAGCATAGAATCGCAGAATATATTCGTGAAAGATTGGAAGATTTTGCTGAGGTTCGCATAGAAAAGGTAGATGGTTTCGGGGGAAACGTGGTTGCTGAATGTATAAATGATGAGAGTTATCCTACTCTTATTCTGAATGGTCATATAGATACTGTTCCCGTCATGGAAGGCTGGAAAACAGACCCCTACAAACCTATTGTGCACGACGGAAAACTCATAGGCTTGGGCGCCTGCGATATGAAAGCAGGGGTTGCAATAAATATGGCACTGTTTAAGGAATTTGCATCGAGAAAGGCTTGGAATGCGAATATTATATTTGTTGGTGCTTGCGATGAAGAAGGGAATTCGAAAGGTTCTTACGAATATCTACAAAAGTTTAAAAAAAGAAAGTTTGACAAAGAGCGCACTCTTGCATTGCTTACAGAACCTACGAATGAGAAACTTATGTTAGGATGCAGGGGAAGGTATGTTGTCGAAATTAAAGTAAAAGGTGTTTCTGCGCATGGTGCAAGACCCTATTTAGGTGTAAATGCAATAGAAGATGCTGCAAAGGTAATAGAGGCGATATCGAAGGTACCAATAAAAAGACATCCAAGATTAGGAAAAGGCTCTATATGTGTGCTAAAGATAGAAGGTGGTGGCGATTCTCTTTCGGTCCCTGACTTGTGTAAAATTAGAGTTGACAGGCATGTTGTCCCTGGCGAAACTAAAAGTTCTGTTATGAAAGATATCGTAAATGCAGTTTTAAATAAAGTTTCAAAATCGAATTTGCGTTCTAAAATTGAATTTAATTGGATGGAAAGACCCACTCCATTTTTGGAACCTTACGAATTATCGAAGACAAGAAATGTTGTAAATAAATTCCTTATCGCAGCAAAAGAATTCGGCTTGGATGTTAGATTTACCTATGGAGAATCTGTTGGAGATTATAACCTATTTGGCAGGTGCATGCCTACGCTTGTATTCGGTCCAAGTGGAGGAAAATGGCATTCTCATGATGAGTTTGTCAACTTAGAATCCGTATTAAGATGCAAAAGAGTGCTGAGCAGGTTTATTGAAATCTTACCAGAATTGAAAAGATTTTAACATCAATCTGGCAAAAGCATATCTATTCAAATACAAATTCACTTGATTAATGAATATGCGTATATCTAATCGATTACCTCACAGAGTGCTCGTCCTTATTTTAGTCCAATCTATACTTGCATTCGCAGTTACTCTTGCATCTTCATTCTCTCTTATCTACTTTTTAAGAAATGGCTATTCTGAAATTGTGGGGATTGCTTACCTACTTGGCGTATTCTCTGTTGCTCTTATTGTTGCTTCTACAATCCATCAAAAACTTCTTTCTCGTCCTCAGGTATCTATGTCAGTAGGGCTTGGGGCGTTGGTCTTTTTCTATCTTACCTTATGGCTCGCATTCTCTATTTACACCATATTTATCGCTTCGATGTTATATGGAATATACATTTCCTTCTTCTGGATTCCTTTCAATTCTCTTATGGTATGCGAGACTTCAAAATTTAACAGATGCACAACCATAGGAACGATTGGTTTATCCTGGCCTATCATAAATGCATTTGCGCCAATTCTTGGTGGCTTGGTAATTCATCATGTAGGCTATTTTGCAATTTTTATCATTGCAATCTTTACCATCTCTGCGAACATCGCCCTAATTATTTCCACAAAGGCATTTGATATATCTTTCTCAGTGTCAAAAAAGATTCGTTCTCTATATTCTCAATCGTTTACCTTTGCAATCATATCGCAGGGTGTTTACGATGGTATTCTTTGGACATGCACTTCTCTTGTAGCCTTTTTCATGCTTCATGATGAAGTTTCCGTGGGCGCTGTCCTCTCTTTTTTTGCGATTGTAGGCGCGGCAATGAGTTTGTTCTTGGGATTATTCTCTGATAAAAATGGAAAACGCGAATACTATCTCCAAGTAGGGGTGGTAATTGCGCTCCCATTCCTGATAAGTTCTGCATTCTCTTCAAATTATATGGAGTTCACGTTGTTAATCTCCTTGATGAACATAGGTTTACCTCTAATAGGCACATTCTTGACAGCAATGGCTGTCGATAAAATGGAAACGAATAAGTACGACGCCATCGTACTTAGAGAAAGATACCTTAACTTAGGTAGGCTAATTGGTGGCTCAATGGCTCTTACTTGTGCTATTTTAGGCAGATTGCAATTTACATTTTTGCTTGCATCTCCATTTATGCTTTATATCCTATTTTCAGCATTTGAGCGAGTAAAGTTTGTATTTTCTCTATCTGCATTTACGAAATTGCAAATCAGAACAAGATAGAATAGAGTATGATAAACACATTGTCATTTTTACTGTTCTTTGTTCCAATTTTGGTTCCATGCATAATTTGGCACACATCAGCAAATTCAGAAATCTTTATTTGTTTTCTTGTCTTTTTCCTATTTAAGAAGCCAGATGGGTTAAAATGCATTTAATTGTTACAATTTTGATTCTTCTCGTCGTTGCAAAAATTGCTGGCGAGATTATGGAACGTTTTCGCCAGTCTTCAATGATGGGTGAAATCATGGCAGGCATAATACTTGGACCCTCGGTCCTTGCGCTTGCATCTCCATCTAACGAACTTAATGCAATTGCAGACATCAGCATATTCCTTCTTGTGTTCATAGCCGGCTTGGAAATGAAGATGGATGATATTCGTATTGCAATTAAAAGCGGAAGTGTTTTCGTTGGTGGGCTTGGATTTATCATCCCCTTTTTTCTCGGTATTTTTGTATCTTTATCATTTGGTCAAGATATTATAGCATCAATTTTTATAGGATTGTGCATTTCGATAACTGCCCTCCCGGTTGCTATTAGAATTTTGATGGATTTGGGTATGCTTAATTCAAAAATCGGAAAGATGCTTATTGCATCTGTGATTACAGACGACGTTACTGCAATTGTTATACTCTCAATTGTGCTTCGGGTTGGCTCATCTTCAGACCCTTTTGCAGGCTTGGTCGATGCGTTACTTGTCCTTTTAAAGGTATTTGCATTTGTCTCTATCATTCTATTAGTGGATAAAATAATCACTAAACAAAGTAAAAAGTTAGTAATGCCCATTCCGATTGCTTTGCGAAAAGTTCTTGCATTCTTGCGAGGAAAAGAATCTCTTTTTGGTATTACAATTCTATCTGTTCTATTGTTTGCAGGGATTGCGGAATGGCTTGGACTTCATTTTGTGGTTGGTACCTTTTTTGGAAGTTTGCTTCTTTCGAGAGATATACTTGGAAAGAAGAATTTTGAATCTGTAGAGCGAGCAGCCTCGCAGGTTACCTTCGGTTTCCTTGCTCCAATTTTCTTTGTTTACATAGGACTTAATTTTGCTCTTAACTCACTTACAAATATCCCTTTTGTCGCCGTTATTCTTATAATATCTATAGCAGGAAAAGTTCTAGGTGGTTTTTCAGGCGGAAAACTTGCAAATCTCTCGAACAAAGACGGCTTGGTGCTTGGTATAGGAATGAATGGCAGAGGTATTATGGAGTTGGTTGTTGCCTCGATTGGTTATACAAATGGATTGATTGATGTAAGTATATTCTCTACCTTAGTTCTCATGGCGATTGTAACAACCATGATTACACCCATTTTATTAAAACAAGCATTTGCAAAAACATCGATATGGACTAAATACATTAAAACGAGAAAAAAGGAATGGGACTGAGCAATTTAACGTCGGTTTTTTGTATATCTATTGCGGATTTTTCAGGTAATTAGTTTAAACGCATTCTCTTTTTTTGTTGTAAGGAGGAATAACATGAGAAAGGGAATAAGAACAAGAAGAGTAAGAAAATCTGTAAAGGAAAAGAGTCTAGACACTGCTGACCGAATGATTAGTGAATTGGAAGAGAATGTAAAAAGCCCAATACCAATAGATGAACTATCTCCAACGACTTTGTATCATCTACTTTGGGCTCAGGCATGCGAAAAGAATCAATGGTTTGCATACCATAATGCCATACCAGAGACTTCAGATATAGATACCATGGAAGTCCTCGCAGACATAGTTCATAACAAAGAACAGGCAAGGACTATAATAGATTCATATATAGACCCGAACTTATCGCCTGTGCACCTTGTAGTTGCGGCTGAGTTGACTACTATAAAAGCATATTCACAGTTTGCTCAAGAAGAACCTGTTGCGTATGCAAAGACTGTATTTGATTACATACTCGCAGACCATGTGGAACATGCAAGACTTATTGCAAATCAAGTTGGCGTCTCTGAAACTGCCTATAATGCATTAATGCTTGTGAACGTGCGCGAGGGAAGACCAATAGAAAATCAACTTATAGAATCTACGGATACTATCAAGATGCCTTTGAAGATTACTACGATAGACCCTGCTACTATGGTCCATATCTTTGGATTGTTAAGTTTAGAACGAAATATCTGGGACCTGTATCATGTTGCCTCAACTGACATGTCTTATAACAGTGTGCGAGACCTTCTCAACACGATTTCGATGGTTGAGCAATCGCATGCAAGCATGCTTGAATCCTTAGTAGACCCGAATCTTACTACTCTTTCGAAGTTACTCTTGAGCGAAATGGCAACTGTTGAAATATACTCGAGATTTATCGAAGAAGAGGAGAACCCAGATGTGCGCGAAACTCTCCAATGGCTACTTAATACGAACGAAGAGAATATCCGTGTTCTTGGCGATTTAGTTTGGAACATAGATGGAATCGACCCTGCAGAACTTACCGAAAGCACCATGCTTAACGTAAGAGGAAATATCGACCCAAATACTTATGTGAACAACGTTATAGACAAAGTAAACAATGTATTTTCAGACGGAGAATATTTTGTAGACGAAAATGGCACGCCAGTTCTGGCTTGGACTTTTACCGAGAATCCGGATTTATTCGCCAAAATGGAACGCATGTCAAGAGAAGAGACAAGAGGAATGATGCCTGGCTTGGGATTTACACAGATGAGCGCAGGGGAGGGTACTGAAAGTTATGAAGAAGGTAGAAAAGTAATGGAAACGCCCCGTAGAATCACGACGACAAGTAGGTTTAAAAGAAGAACGTAGAATAAAACAGAAAGAACCTGAGCCTATAAATCTCTTTATACCCCTTATACCCCTCTTTTTTTACCCCAGATTAACTTGTGAAGTTGAGGCAGGACACGAATATCGTGAGACGAAGTAAGTGTCCATTCAACAATCTTTTTTATATTTTTTCCACCAACTGGCTGGAAAATTATGTTTGTTTTTGGTCGGTATTTTTCTATTATATCTAAAGCAAAATCAAAATCTTTCCTATCTTTTATTACAAACTTTAATTGGTCTTTTTTCTTAAGTAATTTTAAATTTGAATATTTCATCATATCCGTCATTCCGGAAGAAGGGCATTTTATATCCAGAGATATAACTATCTTCCTCGAAATTGGTATATCTTCTATAGATAGAGAACCATTTGTCTCTATAAGTATTTCATAATCCTCCTCAAGAAATTTTTTTATCGTATCGTTCAAATCTTTTTGTAAAAGTGGCTCTCCGCCCGTTATAGATACTCTTCTTATTGGATACTTCTTTGCTGCATCAACTATTTTTTCGGGAGTTACTTCTCTTCCACCATAATATGCATACTTTGTATCGCACCATGAACATCTTAGATTACATCCTGAAGTCCGCACGAAAAAAGTAGGTAGTCCTATCTGAATGCCTTCGCCTTGGATGCTGTAAAACATCTCTATTATTTTCATTCTGTTTCAAACCCCTTTTCTTATTTTTTTCTTTTTTCTTCGTCTATTTCTCTTCTCCTATTTTAAGCCCAATCGAAGTTCAATAATCAATTCCTTCAGGGAGTTCAGGCTTGGTTGATTTACTCTCGGTTCTCTTACTGGTTGACTTACTCTTAGATGAATCGGTACGAACCCGGCACACTTTACTTTTAGACTGTTGGGATTTACATTTAAATTGTCCAATCTTGGAACTCTCCTCTATTTTATTTTTTTCCTCTTGTCTTTGAACTTCTTTTTTGATGTATTCTTTTTTATCCTCATTTTTACCTTCTTTTTCAGTTTCAAAATCGCGTGTAGATATATTATTTACCATATTATTTATCGGAATAACTTTTGTATATGTTTCATTAATTTCTTCAGACTTTATCTCGTTAAAAAAAGTCTTTTTCGCAAGAAAGAGTTTTCCACCAGAACGTGTTATCAGTTCAATTCCAAAACATTCCTCGATTTTTCCAAGAATCACTTTTCTTATATTAGCCTCAAACATGCGGTCCCTTTTGCCTGCATAAGATACATTTATAGACGAAATTTTTCTTGGTTTTTGCAAAGGTGCTCTTATTGATATCGTCGCGATATACACTACATTTTTCTTTGAATACTCGTATGCATCCTCGTATTTGATTTCTATTACGTTACCCTGAACTCCTTTACTCCAACATCCTAAAAAAACTGCAACTTCCATCTTTATTTCTCCGGTTTGTATGCAATTCTATCTCTGGAACCTGCTTCTCTAAAACCTTTAAGTCTAAGAAGACAAGAATCACATTTTCCGCATGCATACTTGCCTCCTTTGTAACAACTCCAGGTCAGTTCGTAAGGAACGCCAAGCCTTATGCCTTCTTTAATAATCTCTGCTTTTGTCATATTTATTAGCGGGTATTCTAGCTTTATTGTTTTTCCTTCGATACCTCGTTTTGTTCCAAGCCTTGCAACTTCCTCGAACGCTTTGTAGAATTCAGGTCTGCAATCGGGATAGCCTGAATAGTCAAGTGCATTTGCGCCTATGAATATGGCATCAGCGCCGATTACCTCTGCCCAAGAAAGTGCAAATGAGAGCAATATTGTATTTCTTGCAGGGACATAGGTTATAGGAATCTCTTTACTGATTTTTTTCAAGTTTCGTCCTGTAGGAACTTTTATCTTTTTGTCAGTGAGCGCCGAGCCTCCGATTGCGGAAAGGTCAATTTTTAGAATCTTATGTTCGGCGACGTGATAATGTTTTGCAATTGCCCGTGCGCATTTCAGTTCTTTTATATGACGTTGTCCGTAGTCGAAACTCAGAGCATAGATTTCATATCCTTGTTCATTTGCGATTGCAAGTGCGGTAGTGGAATCAAGCCCACCTGAGAGGAGAACGACTGCTTTCTTAGCATGCAACCTATCTTCTTTTTTGCCTTTTTCGCATGTTTCGTTATGTCTTATTTTGCTATCTCTTATTCTCTTAGTATCATATCTCTTATTCATCAACTTCGTATTCTTTCTCTTATTCATCAATATTAGTAAATGAAAAGCATGTTATATATTTTCTGATATTTTTAGATATTTTTGATTTGTTAGACAACCATAAAATCCCAGAAATGTGTTTGGGCAAATAATGGTTGAAGACAAAAAGGAGAAGCGTGGTAGGCGAGGAAGACGCACAAAATGGATGGAAGATATAGCACGTGAGAGGATAAAGATATTATTAAATGAAGCAGAAGAAGCAGCCAAGGAAGGAAGAATGGAAGATGCAGAGAGATATGCTCAACTTGCAAGAGCAATTGGCATGAGGTATAATATACGCCTTACTCCATTTCAGAAACGTTTCATATGCAAAGAATGTGGTGCCTATTTAGTTCCTGGTGTGAATTTACATGTGCGAATTTCGAGGGGAAAAATTATATCAACATGCGCATGTGGTGCAGTAACTCGCATACATTTAAAAAAGAGAAAAAAAGAGACTAATCAAGAGAATGAGCAATTAAAAAAATAAAAAATGAGAAAGTGAGGAGTGCGAAATAAAAGTGAAGAAGTAAGAAATAAAGATTGAACCTAATAAGAGGTGATTTTATTGATAGACAAGAAGAAAAAGATGAGATTGAAATCAGAAGCGCAGACCATGAAAGCAACATTGCAAATAGGGAAAGGTGGAATAAGTGAGGGGATAATCGAAGAAATAAAAACTCAGTTGAAGAGACAGAATTTGATAAAAGTAAAGATTTTACAAAGTGCATTTTCAGATGAGTACGAGGATAGAGAACAGATTGGAAAGACGCTTGCAGAGCGAGCAGGTGCCGAACTTATAGAAATAAAGGGGAATACGATAGTACTTTCAAAGAAGGGGACAAAAAGTAAAGAAAGATGAAAAACAAAATTTAAGTGTGCCTTTTTGCCTTTTTGCAAAGTATTTATATTTGAGCCAGGATATATACAACTATGCTTCCTTACTTAATAAGAAAAGTGCAAAGGCATGGAATA
>Ga0123519_10009061_pt1 | contig 15056 bp, 13 predicted proteins | sample YelNatPaOPRAMG02_FD_87396 | JGI IMG/M metagenome (GOLD analysis project Ga0123519, IMG submission 87396) | Hot spring microbial communities from Yellowstone National Park - Yellowstone National Park OP-RAMG-02 (version 2) | ecosystem: Environmental > Aquatic > Thermal springs > Hot (42-90C) ...
CAAAAACCTGAAAATTGTATATTCCCTTCCGTCCTCGATACCAAATCTGATTTTGCTTGAAAACGCCGAAGCGCTCCTTTTTTTTAATCTCTACCTCTTTGATATGGTCAGCCTTTGCATTTGTAAAAGGGGTAATAAATTCGGCAAAAAAAAGAGAGAAAAAACTCAAAATCATTCCAATAATAATAATGGGCTTCCCAATGGCATGGATAGAAATACCACAGGCCTTAAAGGCCGTTATTTCGTTTCTCCGCAAAAGAGAACTTACGCTCACCAGCGAGGCAATGAGGACACTTGCCGGCAGTACCTGCCAGAAGATCATCGGTATACTAAAGAGAAAAAAGAAAAATATCTGGGACAGGGTTGCCTGATTGCTGATAAACATTCTGATTTTCTCAAAAAAATCAATGATTATATACAAAGAAAGAAAGGAAAAGAGGAGCAGGAAAAAATTGCGGCTAAATTCTTTAAATACATAACGGTGAAGGATAAGCATATAATCTACTCTCTTCAATAACCTTCGTGACCTGTCCTAATGAGTAAGTAACATCCTCCGAAAAAAAAGACGAACGGAGGAAGCCACAAGCCTATCCCTACTGGTATTCTCCCTGTCTCCGCCACGGCGGCACCACCCAGCTGAAGGAGGTAATAAAAAACTGCAATGCCCACAGCAAGCAGAACTCCCCTTGATCGTGCCGCCCTGGTGCTTTGAATGCTCAAGGACATTCCCATCATGCCGAAGATGATACAGGCCAAAGGAAGAACAAACTTTTTATTCAACTCCACAGTAAGTTCCCTTCTTATCCCTTCATCAAGCTGAGGTCGGGCAAGGAATTCCATGAATTCACGTAGGTTCATCTCCGTACTATTTTTATTTTCTTTTGTTTGCCTAAGAGTCATTGTTACATGAATATTTAAATTGAAGTCATAAGAATGAAAATCGATTTTGCGATAGTTTTTCCGTCTCAAATTTATAGTATGGATACTACCTTCCTCCAACCGCAAAAGTAGCGAGGAAGACTCGGGAAGAGAAATAAGGTAAGCCCTCCTAGCAAAAACAGTGCTGGCCTCAGGGGATAGACGATTGTCAAAAATCATCACTCCTTCCATATAGTTACCCTGTGGGGAGAGATGATTTGCATAAAGTAGCAGATCTTTGAAAGTATCATTGAAGACCCTCTCCTTTAGACCTACAACCATACCCTGATGGACAACGGTATAGAGAAGCTTCTTTGTGGCTTGATTGCTCATCGGTACCAAAAAAAGGTTTATCCCCAAGGTAAGAAAGAAGAAAAAGAGGGAAAGAAGGAAAAAAGGACAAAAGATCCGATAAAGGCTAATCCCTGCCGCCCTTAAGACCACAAGTTCATTATCGGTAGATAGCCTTCCTATGCCCACGAGCAAGGAAACCAAAAGAGATACCGGTATTGTAAAAACGAGAAAATAGGGAAGGAGAAAAATGACGAGCTTTCCACTTTCTTTAAGACCGACACCCTTATTTACAATTAGGTCCATGAGCTGGAGAATCCTTCCCACCACCAGTATGAAACTCACCGCAAAGAGGGCCAGGAAGAAAATCTTCAAAATTTCTCTAAGGAGATAACGGTCGATAATCTTCATCAGTTCCTTTCATACCTTGATGGGCAGGATTAAAACGGGTAATCCTTTATGATAGAGACGTTTCTGTACGGCAAAGGCCGTATAATTATGCAAAAGGCGGGTCATAAACGTTTCCCTTGGAAAAACCAGTTGCCCCGTAAAGAAAACGTTTACGGGATACTTTTCTTTAACCTTAAGGGCTAGCTTTTCCACCTCATGGACAACATCAGTCCCCAGGGAATAGAATACTTCCGCATGGTAACCATGGGTGTGCATAAGCTTCTCATATTTGTTCAGGTCCTCTTGCACCTTTCTGTTTAAAGCCTCTATCTCCTCCCTCCCCTTGAATCGTCCCGCATCAATAACACCTATCTGGATAAAAACAAAGTTCGTAAAATGACCAGGGAAAAGCCGAAGCACCGTGAAAAGGGTGTGAAGTCCGATCCCGCTGAAGCCGTTAACCAAAAGTACGGCCGTATTCTTTCTAAGAGAGGGTGCTTTATCCTTGGACTTCGGTATATTATCTTTTACCTCCTTAGGTAGGGCGGCAAGCATCAGATGGTCTAACCGGGCGAGTAATTTTGCCGTTTGCCTGTAATGGCTTTTGATATACAGGGAAAATAAAATAAGTAAACCGGTAACGAGCAAGGTAACCCATCCACCCTCATTAAACTTCACAATGACAACGGTAATTAGGATAAAAAAGGTAAGCCCAAAACCGATCCCATTTATGAGGAGTTTATGGCGCCAACGGGTGCCCCTTACCTTCCACCAGTGCATTACCATACCTAATTGGGACAAAGTAAAGGTAAGAAAAACGTTGATACTATAAAGCACCACCAGGTACCGTACCCTGCCGCCGGTGGTGAACATGAGTAAAATTGCAGCAAAACCCATGAGAAAAATACCGTTTTTCGTCACCAGATGGTCACTTAAAAGGGAAAAGCGACTCGGCATCCAACCGTCGAGAGCCATATTGGCCAAAACCCGGGGACCATCCAAAAAGCCCGTCTGAGCAGCAACAATTAGAATCAACGCCTCGGAAATCAAAGCCGTTATTACAAAATACCTTCCTCCCCAGGAATTGGCCAACGCTCTGTTAAACAAGACGGCATTTAAAGTTTTGCCTGCCTCCGGTTCTACATCGAGCAAAAGATAACTGATAATCAAACCGAAGGCGATAAAAGCTAAAGATACGGCCATATAGGTCATGGTTTTCTTCCCTGTTTCCACCTTCGGTTCCCTGAGATAAGGAATACCGTTGCTTACCGCTTCGATTCCTGTGTAGGTTCCACCACCCATACTGTAAGCATGGAGAATCAAAAAAAGTGCTCCACTTAAACCCAATTGATTAACCGTGAGTTTCAACTCTTTACCTGTCTTAGCCAGTAGCGGAGATAGCTCTGTTAGGTGATGTGCCAATGCAATTAAAATTACGGCCCCATGGGTTACAATAAAAACGAGGAAAATAGGCACAAGGGGTTTTATCGATTCCTTTACACCCCTTAAATTGAGGATAATAAGAAAAACGAGGATGAAAAGGGCGGCTTCTAATTTGAATCGGTATAGAGAAGCAGGAAGAAAACTGAAAACAGCATCAGCCCCACTGGCAACAGAGACGGTAATAGTGAGTACATAGTCTATGATAAGGGCACATCCCGCTACCATTCCCACCGTTGGCGAAAGTAACTTACTTGCCACCAGGTAAGAACCACCTCCAGAAGGGAAGGTTTCAATAATCTGCTTGTAGCTCGCAGAAATGACAAAAACGGTAACGGCGGTAAGTACAGCCAGGATAAAGGCAAGACTGTAATGTCCCTGAAGCCCTAAATAAGCTTCCTGAGGACCGTAACAGGAGGAGGAAATACCATCGGCCCCCAATCCTATCCAGGCGAGAAAAGCAACCAACGAAAGCTTGTGAAATATCCCTGGTTCCATAGGATTACGGGAACGCCCAAGAAGAAGGCGTAGAAGTTTGCTCCTTAGGTACCCATCCTCGTATCCTATCTTATCTATTTTCCCAACTTTACGAGGAACCACGATGCACCCTTTACACTTGGCTTTGTTTACAGAAAAGAGGAAAAAACCATAAGTAAAGAAAGGACAATCAAAACACAGACGGTGAGCCAGGATAGGACATTCATGACAAAACTATTCACATATTTCCCCATTATCTTGCGGTCGTTGATCAGCAATAACATAAATACTAAAACGAAAGGCAAAAGAAGTCCGTTTAACACCTGAGAATAATACATGATAGCAATCAAGGGAACTTGAGGCCAGAGAATAATCCCTGCCCCCAATATGATGGTGAAAGAGTAAAGCCCGTAAAATTGGGGTGCCTCCATAAATTTTCTATTTAAACTCGCCTCCCAACCGAAGGCCTCACAGATGGTGTAGGCCGTGGAAAGGGGAAGTATCGATGCCGCAAAAAGGGAGGCATTTAATAAACCAAAGGCAAAGAGATAGGCGCAGTATTTGCCGGCCAAAGGGGCTAAGGCCAGGGCTGCGTCCTTGGCCGTTTCTATCTTAATCCCTGCTTGGTGGAGGGTTATGGCACAGAGCATGATAATAAAAAAGGCTACGATGTTTACGGTAAAAGAACCCAGTATCACGTCTACACGGGCATAGACATAATCTTTAGCCTGTAACCCCTTATCCACCACCGAGGACTGGAGATAAAATTGCATCCACGGGGCAATGGTGGTTCCCACGAGACCCACAACCATCGTCAGGAAGGTAAAATCGAATTCCAACCGCGGAGTTAAAAGGGCCTTACCCACCGTTGGCCAGTCAGGCTTTCCCATAAAACCTGAAATTACGTAGGAAAGATAAAACAAACAGGCTACTAAAAAGGCTTTTTCCACACTCTTATAATTTCCCTTTACCACCAGCCACCAGACAAAGATGGCACCTAAAGGCACGGAAACATACTTACTTATGCCAAAGATTTCAAGGCTGGCCGCTACCCCGGCAAATTCCGATACGGTATTACCCAAATTGGTCAGAAAAAGTACAATCATAAGATAAAAGGTAATTTTTGCCCCGAAACGTTCCCGAATCAGGTCGGAAAGTCCCTAACCTGAAACGACGCCCATACGGGCACACATCTCTTGAATGATGATGAGCACCAACGTAATAGGAATGAGAGTCCAAAGGAGGGAGAGGCCAAAATCGGCACCGGCCAAAGAATAGGTAGTAATACCACCGGCATCATTATCCACATTGGAAGTAATGATGCCGGGTCCAAGGAGGAGAAAGAAAAGCGCGAGCCGAGAAAAGCTACGGCGCAGAAGCTCCTTAAAAACCAAAAAATTTTTTTCAACCAGTACGGCCATAGATTTGCCTTACCTTCATCCATTTTTTACTTCCCCAATTTAGGCGCCACCACCTCAAGTAGATCCTTAAAAACTATAACCCCCTGTAATTTATTATCTCTATCCAAAACGGGCAAAGCCATCAACCCGTACTTGGCAAAACTGCGCGCTATTTCATCCTTACCATCATCGAGATATACTGCTACAATTCGTCTATCCATTAGGTCTTTGAGCGGTATCTCCGGTGCTGCCGTAAGCAATTCACGAAGGCTAAGCATACCAAGCAAACGTTCCTCATCATCAACGATGTAAACATAATAGACAAAATCAATGTCCTCGGCCTCCCGTCTTAAGGCTTCTATGGCCTCCTTTACCGTCGTCTCCGGAAGGAACTGTAAATAAGAAGTGGTCATCATTCCCCCCGCTTTTTCTTCCGGATGGGTCAAAAGCTCTTTTACATCTTCAGCAATTTCCTTTTCCATCTCTTGCAAGATGTTTTCTGCCTTTTCCTGGGATAAATCGCCCAAAAGGTCAGCCGCATCACTTAAACTCATTTCTTCAATAATATCCGATGCTTCCGCAGGATCCATACCCTCAATTAGGCTTACTTGAATCTTGGGGTCTGTTTCTTCGAGAGTCTCCGCCGCTGTTTCTGTATCGAGAGAATGAAAAACCGCTGCCCTTTGGTGAATATCCAACTCTTCGATAATATCAGCCAAATCAGCGGGATGCAACTGGGCAAGCTTACTTTGGGTAATATTGAGCCGAAGGAGATGGGAAATCGATAAGGGTTGAACGAATTTCCAGGGAATAAAGTGATTCGGTAGCTCATAATCAAATAACCCGTGAAAAAAACGATCAACAAAATACTCCAAACCCACCCTCCTCATCAATCCTCTGAAACCTACATCTACATGTACCAGGTAAAGCAAGTCTCCTACTTTGAGAAACTGGAGGTCATTTACGCGCCTAATCTTGGCACCGTTGGTGTCCACAACCTGCTTGTCGAGGAGGGTCTCCTTCAAAAGGAAAAGCCCCTCGGCCATATGGTGGTTCCAGGCGACAAGACCATCTACGGATTTAAGTCTAACAGTTCCATCAAAAACCAGCATTCCCCAGGGGATGGAAAAGAAGCGACGGTCTTTTTTTCTTTTCGCCACCACTTCCGTCACCACAGGGTAAGGTTCAATCAACTGGGCAACAAGGTCATAAATGCGTCCCCAGAATCTCCTCTCCGGATCCTCTATCTTTTTACCCAAGATCTGACTAAGAAATAAAAAGGCATCTTTCCTTAAAACGCGCTCTTCCATCATACCCTACCCAAACTCGATGTGTTCTATAGCACCAGAAAAAACTTTTCAAAAGCTTTTTTTCTTATTACCTTCGTGGTAATAGTTATAAAAAAAGGAGAAACAATGCTTACAGTCGAGATTCCACATTTTGGCCTTTTAAATCTCAAATATTTGGTAAGTGATTTCACCGGAACCCTCTCCGTGGGGGGGAAACTAATCCCCGGTGTTCGAGAACGTCTCCTGAAACTTACGACCCATTTGGAAATACATATCCTTACTGCCGATACCTTTGGTGTGGTGCAGCGAGAGCTTGCCGGTATTCCTGTAAAGATTCAAATCCTGGGCGGGGGAAGAGTCGACCGCGAAAAGGAAGCTTATTTAAAAAAAATGAATCCACAATGCCTCGTTGCCATCGGGAATGGCAACAATGACCACCTTATGCTCAAGTTAGCCCGTCTTAGTATCGCCGTCATCGAAGGTGAAGGTTGTGCCCGTTCGGCCTTGCTTTCTGCCCATATACTTACGCGTTCCATCAATGAGGCCTTAGACCTCCTGCTCGAACCTCTACGTCTTGTGGCTACGTTAAGATTCTGAGGAGCATCCTTTTGACTTGACAAGGATTGTTCCTTACTATATATGATTTACGAATTTTGCCTATCCTACGAGATAAAGGGATGAAAAAACGACACAAACAGAGGCCTTCTCATGGTAGATGAGAAGGCTTTTTCGTAATGGATTTAAGCTATGGCAATAAGGCGTATCATGATGGACAGTAAGGGTATCGACCGGGCTCTGGCCAGGATTGCCCATGAGATTCTCGAGAGGAATAGGGATACGAAAGACCTTGTGCTTGTGGGTATCCATACAGGTGGCGTTTTCCTTGCCCAGCGTCTACAAAAAATTATTTCCCATATCGAAGGGATCACCATCCCTATGGGCATGTTAGATATTACCTTCTACCGGGATGACCTATCGACAGGGATTAGGAAACCCCGGCCGGCACGGACAGATATCCCCTTTTCCCTTGATGGGAAGAAGGTAATCCTCGTGGATGACGTCCTATTTACGGGAAGGACAATCCGTGCCGCCATGGATGCCTTGATTGATTTCGGTAGGCCCCAAATAATACAATTGGCCGTTCTTATCGACCGGGGACATCGCGAACTCCCGATCAGGGCCGATTTCGTGGGGAAGAACGTTCCTACTAATTTTGAGGACACCGTCCAGGTATATCTAACGGAGAAGGACGGGAAAAACGAAGTGGTTATCGAGAGCAATACCGAACAGGGACTATGAAATTAAACCGAAAGGATATCTTGGGAATCCGAGACTTAACACCGGAGGAAATCAATCTCATCCTCGACACTGCCGATTCTTTCTTAGAAGTATCCACCCGACCCATTAAGAAAGTCCCGACCTTAAGGGGAAAAACGGTAATTAACCTCTTCTACGAACCCAGTACCCGAACCCGCACCTCCTTTGAAATCGCCGCCAAGCGTTTGAGCGCCGATACCATAAACATTTCCACCTCCACCAGTTCTGTCGTTAAGGGTGAGACCTTGATCGATACGGCCCGTAATCTTGAGGCGATGAATCCCGATGTGGTGGTCCTCCGTCACAGCGCGGCAGGCGCCCCCCATATGCTCGCCAAACTCATCAAACCATCCATTATCAATGCCGGCGACGGCGCCCATGAACACCCAACCCAGGCCTTGCTCGATATGCTCACCATCCGGACGAAAAAGGGAAAAATCAAAGGGCTAAAGGTGGCCATTATAGGTGACATCGCCCACAGTCGTGTAGCTCGCTCAAATATCTATGGTTTGACAAAAATGGGAGCGGAAGTGGTAGTGGCCGGACCGGCCACCATGATCCCCCGAGATATTGAAAAGATGGGGGTTAAGGCCTTCACGCGCATAGAGAAAGCCTTAAGCGGGGCTGATATTATCATGATGCTCAGAATCCAGACGGAAAGGGAAAAATTAAGTATCTTTCCTTCATTGCGTGAATATGCCACCTACTTTAGTCTGAATCGGGAAAATATCAAGCTCGCCAAAGAGGATGTGCTCGTGATGCATCCTGGTCCGGTAAATCGCGGCGTAGAAATATCACCCGATGTGGCCGACGGTCCCTACTCGGTGATTTTAGATCAGGTCACTTTTGGTGTAGCCGTAAGAATGGCTCTGCTTTATCTTCTTGTGGGAGGAGTCGGTGACGAATTACCTGCTTAGAGGTGGAAGGGTCATTGACCCATCCCAAAATTTAGATATTACCCCGCTGGACGTTCTCGTTGAAAAGGGTGTTATCTCCCTTATCGATCAAGGAATTTACCGCCGTGCGACCATTCGACGCCGGATAAAAAGTGGCGAATTGGAAGAAATCAATCTCCGTGAACTGGTGCTCTGCCCTGGTCTGATCGATATGCACACCCATTTACGGGAGCCGGGGTATGAATACAAAGAAACGATCGGCACGGGCTCTAAGGCGGCAGCTGCGGGTGGTTTCACGGCCGTAGCCTGTATGCCCAATACAAACCCCATAAACGATAACCGTGCCGTCACGGAATTTATCCTCCGTAAGGCAAAGAGCTGTGGTCTTAGCCGTATCTATCCTATTGCCGCCATAACCAAGGGGTCACTTGGGGAAAGTCTTTCAGAGTTTGGAGATTTGAAAGACGCCGGTGCGGTGGCCGTCTCCGACGATGGGCGACCGGTTATGAATTCGGCCATCATGCGGCTGGCCATGGAATATGCTTCATCTTTCGGGCTTTCCGTAATCTCCCATTGTGAAGATTTGAACCTTTCTGCAGGCGGCCTGATGAACGAAGGATTCACCGCAACGGAATTGGGTTTCCCTGGTATTCCCAGCGTGGCAGAGGAGATAATGGTTGCCCGGGAGATCCTTCTTTCGCAATATACCGGCGTACCCATTCACCTCGCCCATATAAGTACCAGAGGGGCCGTGAACCTCGTAAGGGAAGGAAAAAAGCGGGGTATTAAGGTTACGGCAGAGACAGCACCCCATTATTTCACCCTTACTGAGGAGAACCTAAAAGAGTTCGACACGAACTTGAAGACGAATCCCCCCTTGCGAGGACGGGAAGATTTACTTGCCATAAAGGAAGCCCTGAAAGATGGGACAATCGACGTGATTGCCAGCGATCATGCCCCCCATGGCCGTACCGACAAAGAGGTGGAATTTACCTTTGCCGCCTCGGGCATCAGTGGTCTGGAGACCTCCCTTGGCCTATCTCTTATCCTCGTGGAAGAGGGTATCCTAACCCTTTCCCAACTGATCGAAAAAATGTCCCTTGCCCCCGCCCGTATCCTCGGTGTACCGGGCGGCAGCCTCGCTATAGGTTCGCCAGCTGATATTACCATTATTGACCTTAAGAAAAAGTGGCAGGTTGACCCGCTTAAATTTTACTCCCGGGGAAAAAACTCGCCCTTTGCCGGCTATATTTTAAAAGGCAAGGCAGTTCTCACAATGGTGGCAGGAACGATAACCTACAATGAAATCGGCAAAACCACGTAAGAGTTACAAATCAGAAGCCCTTGTGCTCCGAACCTACGATTACGGCGAATCAGACCGTATTGTGGTTCTCTACACACTCGACTATGGCAAAATCAGGGGTATCGCCAAAGGTGCCAAACGTAGCACCAGGCGCTTTGCCAATATTCTCGAATCCTTCTCCCAGATTAATGTCCTTTTCTCACGCCGCCCCCACGATGGACTTTTCTTGATAGAAGAAGGGAGCATTATCAATCATTTCAGAGGAATAAGAAGTGACCTAAAAAAAACCCTTTTTTCCTCTTACATTCTCGACCTTGCCGACAATTTCACCCCAGAAAATAAACCACAGGGGGAACTATTTACCACCCTCGTAAATTTCCTAAATGTCTTAGATTATAAGGATGTTAACGAATATGTGCTCCATATTTTTGAACTCAAATTGCTTAAACTCGCCGGCTATAAACCTCATTTAGAGACGTGCTTGGTCTGCAAAGAATCTTTAAAGGAAGGGAAACGTTATTGCTTTATTCCCCGTGAAGGGGGAATTAAATGCTCTTCCTGTTTTACCCAGGATTCCCCTGCCTACCCAGCCCTTTCCGCCGGAACGATAAAGATGCTTCTCCTCGGTAGCACAGCAAAAGTGGAAAATCTTTGGGAAATTGTCGTAAACGAAGAAACAACAAAAGAGGCCCGACTCTTTCTCGATCGCTTTATTGGCGAACTTTTAGGCAAAGAAATAAAATCCCTCCACGTTTTACGCGAAGTAAGCCGCCTGGGAATTGCGTAAATGTTAGTCATCGACGGACATGCCCATCTCTTCACAGAAGGCGTCATAAAAAATGTCTCTGCCAAAGCCGACCTTGTTCATCTGCTTCATCTGGAAATCAATGAGGCCTCGAGACGCTACCACATAACCACCCTCAAGGAAAGCTGCCAAGAGGGTGGTGTGTCGGCCTGCCTCCTCCTTCCCACGGCAAGCGTAAAACAGGTAGCCAAAACAAACGATTTCTTTTTTGACTTAAGTGCCAACGAGAAATCATTCATTCCGGCAGGTACAGTGCATCCCTATGATAAGAAGAAAGAGGAAGAACTTAACCGGCTTTCCCAAAGGGGGATAAGGGCACTTAAACTCTGCTCTTTTTCCCAGGGTTTTTCCCTCGAAGACGAAGAAACTAAGCAACTCTTTTTTCGCATCGCCCAGATAAACGAAGCAAAAGAAGGGACCTTTTTCATTATCCTCGATACCTTTTACCTGGCCCATCGCTATTTCGGCACCCCTCTTAGGCACACCACGACACCTAAGCTTCTGGCAGGAATTATAAAAAAATATCCCTCGATCAACTTCGTTGCCGCCCATATGGGGGGACTCGCCGCCCCTTTCGAGGAAATCATTACAAATCTTATCCCTTCAAAGAATCTCTTTCTCGATACCTCCAACGCGGCCCATGTGTTAAAGGAAGAGGAATTCCTTTCCCTACTCACCCAACATGGTCCCGAGCACATAATTTTCGGTACCGATTGGCCCTGGTTCGGTCACAGCAAAGAAGTGGAAAAAATAAACAGGCTTTTAGATAAAGCAGGATTTCTCCCCGAGGAAAAGGAAAGGGTCTTTGCCAAAAACGTCCTTTCTCTCCTTAAGAACGACCTTTTTTCATTGACTTAACATAACCATTAAGTTATGAGGACTGAGCATTTTAGAAAACTTTCTTGGAGGAATAAATGGGTTCTCAAAAAACGTACAAAATCGCCGTAATCCCGGGCGACGGCACGGGACCGGAGGTAATTAGGGAGGGACTTAAGGTTCTCGAAGCGTTGGCAAAGAGTGAAGGATTATCCTTTGATTTCATGCACTACGACTTGGGAGGCGAGCGTTATAAAAGAACGGGCGAGATTCTCCCCGAAACGGCCCTGGCCGAATTGAGGAGGGTGGATGCCATCTATTTAGGAGCCATCGGACATCCCGACGTGAAACCAGGGATCTTAGAGAAGGGTCTCCTTCTTCGCCTACGGGTTGAATTGGACCAATACATCAATTTAAGACCCGTAAAACTTTATCCCAATGTGCCCTGCCCGCTGAAAGACAAAGGCCCGGAGGATATCGATTTCGTCGTGGTACGGGAAAATACGGAAGGGCTCTATACCGGTGCAGGAGGGGTTCTAAAAAGGGGTACGGCAGAAGAAGTGGCCACCCAAGAATCGATCAACACGAGGAAAGGGGTGGAGCGTTGCATACGGTTTGCCTTTGAATTTACCCGGAAGAGAAACAAAGAGAAAAAGCTCACCCTCTGTGGTAAGACAAACGTCCTCACCTACGCTTTTGACCTATGGGAGAGAACCTTCTATGAGGTAGCTAAAGAATATCCCGACATTAAGACGGATTATGCCCATGTCGATGCCACTACGATGTGGATGGTGAAAAACCCCGAGTGGTTTGACGTGATTGTAACCGACAATATGTTTGGTGACATTATTACCGATTTGGGAGCCATGATCCAAGGTGGCATGGGCATTGCTGCAGGGGGGAACATCAATCCCCAGGGCGTCTCCATGTTCGAACCCATCGGTGGTTCTGCCCCTAAATATACAGGACAAAACGTCATCAATCCGCTGGCTGCCATTTGTGCTGCAGGGATGATGCTGGAAACCCTGGGCGAAGAGGAGGCAGCAAAACGCCTTGAGGGGGCTGTCGTAAAATTGCTGACCAGTGGAAAGTTAAAGAGCCTCGATGCGGGCAAAATGGGTATGACTACAAGCGAAGTGGGTGACTGGATTGCCCAAAATGTCTAAGGCTATAAATGGTGAGGGGGAGCATTATTCCCCCTCACCGCTTTTACCCTATCTTTTAATTAACTGGGCCATCCAAGTGGATACCCTTTTCCCATCCTTTATAATCGAAATCTCCATCGTCTCTCCCCTTACTTCACCTGCGTAGGTATCCTTTCCTGCCGAAAAACTCACCTTTGTGCCGACGATGGAACCATCCTTTATTTCCCACCATTTCTTGCCCTTTTGCAATTTTCCCGTAAATTTCTGAAAATGTTGATTGATGATAAGCTCACCCTGAGGTAACTTCCATTCACCGCCTATTTTAGCCGGTACAATCCACAGATAGGCGGTGCAGTAACTGCTGCAGCTGGTGGGATCGAGGGTTATTATCTCATCGGCTTTCCAATCCCCCATATCGAAAGAATTGGAAACAACCCTGGTGCCTGGCTTGAGGTTTAAAATCTGGGGACGGAGTTTTAGGTTCAATTCAGGAAGCAGAAACATAGTGATTACCGTCGCCTGGGAAAAATCCGTTTCAAAAATATCCCCTCGGATAAACTGGACCCTGTCCGCCACACCCTCGCGCTTTGCATAATTTTTCGATAATTCCACCATGTCCGGATTGTATTCTATGCCCAAAGCCCGGGCCCCACGTTTAGCTGCCGCAATTACGATACGACCGTCACCGGAACCCAAATCGATAACATAATCCTGGGGAGTAACCCTGGCCATGTCGAGCATCGTATTTACTAAAGTGAGTTCCGTGGGAACCCAAATAACATCCTTCCCTTCCTGTCCTATCTCCGGCGTAAATTCCTTCGCCGTCGACCGCTGTTCCGAAATACCGACGACAAAAACTAAAACAAAACATAAAATCCCAACTCGACCTATCCAATTGTCCCTCCTCATTGCCACTCTCCTTTCCTTTTTTAGGCCACATTTTTGAAAAAATTATAAAAATCCTGGAATAATGTCAAAAGAAAATTCAAATTAAGGTATGGGGGATATCGGCAAAAGATCCTTTACCTCCTCCGGTAAATTCTGTTTGGCCGATTTGAGGTAAGAAGCCAGATAGGAATGTTCCATGAGTAATTTCATAACCGCCTTTAAGAATTCCTGTTTATAGGAACTCAAAGATGCAAGATTTTGAAACTTATGGAGATAAAACCTTTTGGTCGCTTCGATTAATTCCCCTTTTAATTCCGTCCGGCTCATGGCCAGTGGTCTAACTACCGGCTCGACCAGATTATAGTTCCGGTAATCCTCTTCTTCTATATAATCACAAAGATAACCGTAAAGATCACCGTAAGGCCAGGGAGCGATGGCAAGAAAAAAAGCCATGTCGGGATTGTAATACTTGGCCAATTCTAAGGTCTTTTCTATATGTTCTTTCGTTTCTTGCGGCAATCCCAAGACAAAAGAGGTCTCTGTAATAATATCATGGGCATTGAGCAAAGAAAGGGCTTTCTTTGCTTCTTCCACCTTCTGGTTTTTACAAAAAATATCGAGGCTTTGCTGGTCCACAGCCTCTACGCCGAGATAGATATGTACAATTCCTGCTTCACGGTACAGCTCAAGCAGGTCGTGATCCCTTATGATGTCTGCCGCCCTTGCTTCCATAAGCAAATCTATACCCAATTTTAGTTCTTTAAGGAGTTTGAGGATTTTAATCCATCTCTCCCGGGAAAGGGTGGGGGTCTCGTCGGCAAGCATCACCACATCTACACTGTACCTCTCACGGAGCATCTTGAGTTCGGAAACAAAGTCCTCCGGGCTCCGGGCCCGCCAGCTTCTCTCCCAGAACAACTGCTGGGAACAGAAACTGCACCGTTGATTACACCCACGGGATGATGAAACAACGGCCAGGGTAGAATTTTCTTTAGGACGGTAGAAATAATCCCGCCAGGAAACAAGCTCCCAGGCCGGTTTGTACTTATCCAGGTCGGTAATAAAGGGTCTGCCCATGGTCGCAAAGGGTTTCCCCTTTCTTAAAAAGGCAAGGCCCGGTACTTTAGCCGGGTCGTCACCGGCATTGATACAATCAAACAACTCCCTTATGGTAATCTCTCCTTCACCGCGGATAATAAAATCGAGACAACCTCGGTTCTCTTTCAGGACCCGAGGCCACATTAAGGTTGGATGGACGTTACCCATAACAGTGATACACCGAGGGTTAACTTCCTTTGCCACCCTTGTAACTTTACAGGCATCGGGGTAAGAAGCGGTGATGGCACTTACCGCCAAAAAGTCCGGTTTCTCGAGAGAAAGGCGCCATCTTATTTCCTCATAATTATTAAAAAAGCTCATAGCGTCATAATATACAACCTCGTATCCCCCTTCTTTGAGGGTACCGGCTAAATAAAGTAGTCCCAAGTTTAGCCACCTTCCCGCCGCTGCCACGACACCGCTGTGATAAGGCGTCGTGATCAGCATAACCTTTTTTCTCATTCTTCCCCTATCCAAAGTAAACAGAGTGAAGGCTTTCTACCAAAAAAGGCAGAAAAAAAAAAAGGAAGCAGGAAAAGGAAAAGGCAAAGAAAAAAAAGAACACTCCCTTGACGCCGCGCCA
>Ga0123519_10009064_pt1 | contig 15053 bp, 12 predicted proteins | sample YelNatPaOPRAMG02_FD_87396 | JGI IMG/M metagenome (GOLD analysis project Ga0123519, IMG submission 87396) | Hot spring microbial communities from Yellowstone National Park - Yellowstone National Park OP-RAMG-02 (version 2) | ecosystem: Environmental > Aquatic > Thermal springs > Hot (42-90C) ...
AACTTGAAATATCTCAGCGGGGCGGTGGCGTATCAATCACTAATTTCCCAGGTTCCCCGGGCGTTGATTTCCTATGGCTATGGCGCCGGGCTGGATCTGGGAATAATTTTTAATCCGACGGATAATTTTCTGGCGGGCCTGTCCCTGAATAATCTGGCGACTTTTGTCTGGTGGGACCGCTTTGACTCGCAACTGATACCCGAAGAGATTCGCCTGGCAATGTCTTTCAGTCCGTGGGTTAATCTGGAGATTTTTGGAGAATACCAGCAAATCCCGCGTCAGGCGACCGAAATCAATCGCTGGGGTTTGAAACAGAAAATACCCAAAACGCCGCTGACGATTGGGCTGGGTGAATATCGCAGTGCCGAAAGGCATTACCTTAGTACTGGTGGCGGGTTAATTACTAAAAAATTTCGGCTGGATGTGGCGCTGGAACGTAATCCGGATAAAAGTGGTGATGAGCGATATTTCTTCTCCTTTCAGTTCGCTCTCTGAAGTCCGCAAAAAATCAGAATTAACTGGCCGGAGGGTTTTTGACTGGTGGTCGGACTACCCGGCCGGAGCGGATACAGGCAGTGCAGACATAATCCCGGACTACCCGGCCATTGAGGAAAATTTTTAAGTGTTGAAGATTGGGGTAAAAACGTCGCTTGGTTGCCCGGTGGGAATGACTGACCGAATTACCACTAACTGGTTTTTTGCCGCAGATAACACAACGATACATTTTGTTCTCCTGAATATAAAAAGCCGTAACCTTCCAATTAAATATATTTTAACAAAAAAAGATGAGTAAGTCAAATCGGATAGAATTAGACATGCCAGTTCAGTATCTCAAAGGGGTTGGCCCGGTAACTGCGAAAAAATTTAGCCGGCTGGGGATTGAAACTGTCAATGATTTGCTTCATTATTATCCACGGGATTACAGTGACCGGAGGAACTTAAAGAAAATTGCCGAACTTTCGGATGGGGAAAAGGCCGGGGTGCTGGCTCAGGTAGAAACTGCCCGCAGTGTCCGGTTGCGAATGAACCTGCAACTTTTGAAAGTAGAAATCAGCGATGGAACCGGAATTCTTTATTTGCAATTTTTTCGTCGGGTTTCTCCCTATGCTCGCTATGATGTATTTGGCTCAATGTTGAAGGACTTTTCACCCGGTCGCCGGATTATTGTTTATGGACGGGTGGAAAAAAATTTTGGCCTGGCCCGGATGGCTCCGGAAGAATACGAAATTCTTGATTCAGATAGCGGCCAGATTCACACCTGCCGGATTGTTCCGGTTTATTCCCTGACCGCCGGGCTCCGCCAGACATTTCTGCGAGAGTTAATTTACAATTTAATTGAACCGAATATATTATCCCGAATTGTTGATTTTCTTCCTCCGGCCGCCCGGGCAATTGCTCAGGAGCAAAAAATATATTTAGATTTGCCTTCCGCCCTGAAACAAATTCATTTTCCCGACGATGAGCACCAGTTGCATCTGGCCCGGCAATCGCTGGTTTTCCGGGAGTTTCTGGTTTTACAGAGTGCGCTGCTGATGATGCGCCAGCGGTCCCAGCAGATAGTTAAACCCCAGCGATACGAAGTCAAAAAGACATTGCTTGGACCTTTTAAAGAAAATCTTGGTTTTGAGTTCACTCCCGGACAGAAAAAGGCCATTCGGGAAATTTTTTCCGACCTCCTCTCGCCCCATCCAATGAACCGGTTATTGATTGGCGATGTTGGCTGTGGAAAAACCGTAGTGGCTCTGGCGGCGGCTCTTTTAGCCGTGGAGAATGGCTATCAGGCCTGTTTTCTGGCGCCGACGGAAATTCTGGCCGAACAGCACTATAGAACGATTACGGGATATTTGAAAAATTCCGGAGTGCTAACTATTCTCCTGACCGCTAAATTATCGGCCCGGGATAGAAAAAAAATCCAGAAAGAGATTAGCGAAGGCCGGGCCAATATCATTGTCGGCACTCATGCCCTGCTGGAAGAACCGGTAAAGTTTAAAAATCTCTCCCTGTTGGTGATTGACGAACAACACCGGTTTGGAGTTTTACAGCGAGCCGCGCTGCGGGCAAAGTCCTGGCAACCGGATGTTTTGTTGCTTTCGGCCACTCCGATTCCCCGAACCCTGATGTTATGCGCTTATGGTGATTTAAGTTTTACGATTATTCGGGATATGCCTCCGGGTCGGCGGCCGGTAAAGACCTACCATTTTTCTGAAGCGATGGCCTATCAGTTCATTAAAGAGGAAGTCGCCAGAGGCAACCAGGCATTTATCGTCTATCCGCTGGTGGATGAATCCGATAAACTGGAATTAAAATCAGCCACCTGGGAAGCCAAAAAATTAGCCGAGACGGTATTTGCCGACGAGCGGGTCGGGCTTTTACATGGTCAGATGCCGGCCAGAAAAAAGGAAGAGATTATGAATGATTTCCGCCAGAAAAAAATATCCATACTTATTGCCACCACGGTGGTGGAGGTCGGAGTGGATATCCCGGATGCCACCGTAATGGTGATTGAACACGCGGACCGTTATGGTCTGGCCACTCTTCATCAATTGCGGGGACGGGTTGGCCGGAGTAATAAACCGTCCTATTGTTTGCTGATTGGCCGACCCGGAAATGAGATTGCCAGAAAGCGTCTGGAGGTAATTTTAACCGAAAACGATGGTTTTAAAATTGCCGAGGAGGATTTAAAGTTGCGCGGGCCAGGCGAGATTATGGGGACTGCCCAGCATGGCCTGCTCCAGTTGCGGCTGGGCAATATCCTGACGGACACAGAAATAGTCCGGTTGAGTCATTCCGTAGCCGAACTGTTAGTTAAGAATGACCCGGGCCTATCCCATCCGGAGAATCTGGCTTTGCGGGCAAAAATCAGTCAGGAATACCGCCAGAAAATATTTCTCTCGGCTATTGGTTGACCAGATTGAAATTTTTTGCTATACTAATATAACCATGGGTAAAGTGGTGGCAGTTTATCCGGGAAGTTTTGACCCGCCGACCAATGGTCATAAAGATATTATTCTGCGGGCCAGCCGGATTTTTGATCGGGTGATTGTTGCGGTAACGGATAATCATCATAAGAATCCGACCTTTCCGATTAAAGAGCGCTATCAGATGTTAAAAGAAATTACCCGGGAAATAGCCGGGGTGCAGGTGGAAATTTTTTCCGGACTGCTGGTTAAGTATTTAAAGAAAAAAAATGCCCGGGTGATTATCCGGGGATTGCGGATGGTCAGTGATTTTGAGTATGAATTTCAGATGGCCTTGATGAACCGTCGCCTGGCCAGAGATATAGAAACTGTCTTTTTAATTCCTTCCGAGACCTATACCTATTTATCATCAAGCGTGGTGCGGGAGTTAAGTGCTCTGGGTGCCGATGTCTCCGGGCTGGTTTCGGCCCGGGTGGCGGAAAGTTTAAAGAAGATTTCCGGCAAATGATAAAACAAAAAAAATCCTCTCTGAAAAAACGGCTCGGCGATATGCTGGTTGATGTCGGACTGATTACTTCGGAACAGCTGGCAACGGCCCTGAGTTATCAGCAGAAAACCGGAGAAAAACTGGGCAAGATATTTCTGGATATGGGGGTACTTACCCGGGAGTTGTTGCTGGCTTTTCTCGGCAAGCAATGCGGGGTAAGTTATATCTCGTTGAATGAGTTTGGAAAAATATCTCCCGAGGCCCTGCGCTGTATTCCCGCCCATATTGCCCGGCGTCAGGTTCTGATTCCGATTGCCCGGGAAGGCGAAGATATTACGGTGGCGATGGCCGACCCGTTTAATATCTTTGCGGTTGATGACCTGAAACTTTTGACGGGGGGAAACATTGATGTAGTAATTGCCTCAGAGCAGGAGATACTGCAGGCAATAGATGAGTATTATAATCGCCAGAAATTACCGGAGGATATTCCGGCGGAGTTTACGATAGTTGGCCTGCCGAAAGAAATTGATTTAACCCTGAAACAGATTATTTATCAGGGGCTGAAATTGTCGGCGCTTTCGGCTCATCTGGAACCGGGCCGGGTTCGTTTTCGTCTGGGCAACTGGTTTTCTTCTTATCTTTTGAAGTCCGATATAGACCTTTCGGCGCTGGTTGCCGGTCGGTCGTCGTCGGAGATTGTCGCGGCTCTGGGCGAGCGGATGTCTAAAATAGACATTGTAAATCAGTATCCCCGAAAGGTTATCATTAAGTTTAGCAATATTGCCGCAAATTATGACAATCTGAATAATCTTGGTCTGGCTGAAGAATTTCTGGCAATCTATCGCAAGGTCTTAAATGGTCGTCGGGGGCTGGTCATTATTAGTGGTCCGGATAATTCCGGAAAAAGTACAACCCTTCAGGCAACCGCCAGTTATCTCAATTATCCTGACCGCAATATCGTCTGGCTGGGAAAAGATGATATTAACGAAGGCGATATAATTTTTGCCGATGGGCCGATTTCGGCGACCGCGGTTCATCAATTGATAAAAATGTCCATCAATAATAAACTTATAGTCCTGAGTTATCCGGCGGAAAGCCCGTTAGGGGTAATTGCTGATTTGCTGGATAGCGGGGTTGCTCGCCAGTTGTTAGCGGCGGGTCTCTCGGCGATAGTTAATCAGCGGATAGTGCGGCGGATTTGTCCACATTGTAAAACCACTTATGAAATTTCCGGGGAATATCTGATAAGGTCTTTGACCGGACAGTCCGAATCCATCCCCGATTATCTCAATGAACTGGCGGATAAAAAACTGGTTTTATCCCGGGGCAACGGCTGCGAGATTTGCGCCTATACTGGGTATCTGGGATATAGTTCGGTCGCAAAAATTATTCCGGTTGACGAAGACATCCGGCGGACCCTGATGAATACCAGCAGGGAAAGTGATTTATTGACCATCTTTCAGCGTAAAGGAACCACCTCGCTGGCCCGGCTGGTCTGGGAAAAAATAATTAAAGGTCAGACCACAATAGAAGAATTAATTTTGCGGGAGTGAAACAATGTTGAATATGAACGATTTACTGACTCTTTTGCTGGAAAAAGGCGCATCCGACTTACATCTGACGGTTGGCAGTCCACCGGTTTTACGAATAGACGGCGAGATTATTCCGACCAACTATGATAAACTTACCCCGGAGATTACCCAGCGGCTGGTTTATTCTTTATTGACTGACTCGCAAAAGGAAAAGTTTGAAGCGAACAATGAACTGGATGTTTCCTTCGGAATTAAGGGGCTCGGCCGGGTGCGAATGAATGTTTTTCGTCAGCGGGGATATGTCGGAGCGGCTTTGCGGGCGATTCCCAGTAAAATCCTTACTTTTGAGGAACTGGGCTTGCCGGCCATCACCACCGAGTTAATGAAATTGCCCAAAGGTCTGATTCTGGTTACCGGTCCCACCGGCTCGGGAAAAACCACCACCCTGGCTTCAATGATTGATTATCTTAATGAACACCGGCACAGCCATATCGTTACCATTGAGGATCCGATTGAATATGTCCACTATCATAAAAATTCTATCGTCAATCAGCGCGAGGTCGGCTCCGATACCGGAAGTTTTGCAGTTGCTTTAAAATACATTTTGCGTCAGGACCCGGATATAATTTTAATCGGCGAGATGCGCGATTTAGAGACAATTGCCGCGGCCCTGACCATTGCCGAGACCGGACATCTGGTCTTTGCCACTCTGCATACTACTGATGCGGTTTCTTCTATCAACCGGATTATTGATGTTTTTCCGCCGCACCAGCAGGCCCAGGTTCGCTCCCAGTTAAGTTTTGTCTTACAGGCGGTTTTCTCTCAGCAACTACTTTTGCGCAGTGGCGGGAAAGGCCGGGTGCTGGCCTGCGAACTTCTGGTAGTGACCCCGGCGGTCCGAAACTTGGTTCGGGAAATGAAAGCCGAACAGATTTATCTCTCAATTCAGACCGGAGCGCGTTTTGGAATGCAGACCATGAATCAGGCCCTTTATGATTTATACCGCAAGCGACTGATTTCTTATCAGGAGGCAATGGACAACACTACTGACCCGGATGACCTGAAACGTCTGATGCAAAAAACCGAATAGTCCAGAGGTGTGAAATGGCTCAGTTTACCTATAAAGTAAAAACCCCAACCGGCAGTATCGCCGAAGGAGTGATTGAGGCCCCGGATAAAAATGCCGCTGCCTCCAAACTGCGGGCCCAAAAAAATGTCCTGATTGACATCAGTGAGGCCAGAGTTAATCCGCTCAAAGAATTATTGAATAAAATCAATCCGCTCAAACCGAAGGTAAAGTCCAAGGATCTGGTGCTTTTTTCCCGGCAATTGTCCACCCTGGTTTCTGCCGGGGTTCCAATAGTTCAGGGCCTGAGTATTCTTATTGACCAGGTGGAAAGTCCGCTCTTTAAGAAGATAGTTGAACAAATCCGGGAAGATATTGAAGCCGGTGTTTCTATCCCCGAAGCAATGGCCAAGCATCCCAAAGCATTTTCCGAGTTATATGTGGCGATGATTAAAGCCGGAGACGAAGGGGGTATTCTGGATACAATTTTACAGCGCCTTTCGGTCTATCTGGAGTCGGCCGAGGCCCTGGCCAGCAAAGTCAAAGGGGCGCTGGTCTATCCGGCAGTGGTGCTGGGTCTGGCGATGTGCGTAACGATATTTTTAATAGTTGGGGTTATTCCTACTTTTCAGACAATTTTTGAGAGTTTTGGTGCCGAGTTGCCTTTACCGACGAAAATATTAATCGGATTATCCAATATTCTGCGACATTATTTTCTCATTATTCTGGGTGTTCCGGTTGCCCTATTTTTTGCTTTTAAGAAGTGGCGGGATACGCCCAGCGGAAGGTTGACCACTGACCGATTTTTTTTAAAACTACCGGTATTCGGCGACCTGCTCCGGAAAGTGGCGGTGGCAAAATTTTCCCGGACCCTGGGCACTCTGATTAAATCCGGAGTTCCGATTATCCAGTCGCTGGACACGGTTGCCAAGACATCCGGCAATAAAATAATTGAGGCGGCGATATTGACTGCCCGGGAAGAGGTGCGCAAAGGTGAACACATTGCCGAGCCATTAAAGAAAAGCGGGCAGTTTCCGTCTATGGTTGTCCAGATGATTGCGATTGGCGAGCAGACCGGAAATCTGGATACGATGCTGGCAAAGATTGCTGATTTTTATGACGAAGAAGTGGATACAGCAGTGAAATCCCTGACCAGTCTGATTGAACCGCTGGTAATGGTGATTCTGGGACTGGTAATTGGTGGAATAGTCATTGCGATGTTTATGCCGATGTTTGAGATGGGTTCGCTGGCTGGACGGGAATAGTAGTGTGACAAAAAGCACATCGGCCGGAACTTGACAAAGCCAGTGATTATTGCTATAATAAATAATGAAGTGGTAGTAATACCACTTTAATTGATAAGCGAAGGAGGTGATTTGAGAAATGAAAAGGTCTAAGGGTTTTACCCTGATTGAGTTGATGATTGTGGTTGCTATCATCGGTATTTTAGCGGCAATTGCGGTGCCGAAATTTGCCGATTTGCTCCGGAAAGCCAATGAAGGAGCGACCAAAGGTAATCTCGGTTCTATCCGCAGTGCCATCAGTATTTATTATGGAGAACAGGAAGGATTTTTCCCGAAGCCGACTGCTGATGGTCAATTGGGCACTATCCTGACCATGGACGGTGGGAAGTATCTGAAAGAGATGCCAGCCGCCTATGCCGCGGGTTATCACGCCCGTTCATCCGATTCTAAGATTGATGCTACCAGTACAACTGATGGTGGTGAGTGGGGCTATTGTGAAGATACCGACGAGTCGCCGAAACACTGGGGCGATGTCTGGGTTAATTGTACTCATACCGACACCAAGTCAACGGCCTGGAATTCGTACTGATGGTTTAAAGTCTGATTATGTTTTGAAGAAGGAGAGAAAGAAATTTCTCTCCTTCTTTAATTTAGATAAGTAGATTCCCGATAGAAACACTCGGGAATGACAATTTTTACCATGTCATCCCGAGCACACTATTGTCATCCCGAGCAAAGCGAGGGATCTCCCCGGCTCCAGGGAAAGATTCCTCGCCCTTCGGGCTCGGAATGACAGATAAAGAATGGCTCGGAATGACAGTTTTTCCCTATGTCATCCCGAGCAAAGCGAGGGATCTTAGGTGCGGAATGACAACCTCAGTGTCATCGGGTGTCTGGTTTGGAAATAATTGAATGAACATTTTTTCTGACATTTTTATTTTTGTGGTTGGACTGGTCTTTGGCAGTTTTGCCAATGTGCTGATTTATCGCTTACCAAAAAATATCTCATTACTTGCCCCGGCATCTTTTTGTCCGCATTGTCAGAAAAAAATTTTCTGGTATGACAATATTCCGCTATTGGGTTTTTTGCTTTTAGGCGGACGCTGCCGGTTCTGTAAAAATAAAATTTCTCTAATTTATCCCGCAATGGAATTGATAACCGCTTTGACATTTCTGGCAATAAAAATAAAATTTTGGCCGGATACCCTGGCTATTCTTTTCTGGTGTTTATTTTTTCTGGATTTGCTGGTGATTGCGGTAATTGACTATCAGACCCGGACAATTCCCGATGTTCTCTCATTAGGGCTGATACCTATCGGCCTTATTTTTAGTCCGGTGAATTCATCTCTGGGAACGGATATCACTGAACGAATATTTAATTCCCTGGCCGGTATTATCCTGAATGGTTTGATTATGTATCTAATTGCTCTTTTAGCCGGGCGAATTTTTCAGAAAGAAGCCCTGGGCGGAGGGGACATAAAATTGTTATCTGGCCTGGGAGCATTTTTAGGTTTTAGTAACGGGCTAATAGTTCTTTTTGCCGGCGCCCTGGCTGGTTCACTGATAATTCTCGGGCTGATGATAACAAAAAAAATTTCTCGTTCGGACTATTTTCCTTTTGGCCCTTTTCTGGTAATTGGCTCCTATCTCATTGTCTTTGTCCCCCGGATTAGCGGACTATTGACTTTTGTTTAAAAAAATGTCATAATAATTACTCATGAAATTCAAATTGCCGGATTCACTGCAATTAGAATTTTTACAGGCCCGGGAAAGTTATGCCATTGATATTGGCTATACCTCTCTGAAAGTTGCCTATCTTCGGGGAAGTTTTCCCAACTATAGTCTTTATAAATGGGCGATTTTACCTCTCGGCGGGGAATTTCTCTCGGAGGTTTCCCCGGCTGAACGGCAGGCGGCAGTGGTCAGCAAATTAAAAGAATTTTTTGCCCGGGAAAAAGTTATCAGCAAAAATATCAAGACATCGGTTGCCGGGCCGATGGTGGTAGTTCGTTATGTCAATCTGCCAAAACTGAAACCCGAAGAACTTACCAAAACAATAAAGTTTGAAGCCGAGCAATATATTCCTTTTAATATAGAGGAAGTGGGAATAAGTTTTCATCTTCTTAATGAGACCGTGGAGGATGGCCAGAAAAAGTGGCAGGCGATTTTGGTTGCGGCCAAAAAGGACCTGATTCAAAGCCGTCTGGATATTTTTAACGAACTGGGATTGCGGACGGTGCTGGTGGACATAGATGATTTTGCTCTGGCTAATGCTTACAATCTGGTTTATGGCGAAAATCCGTTCGGGGTGGATCTGCTTCTTAATATCGGACATCAATATACCAACATCGTGATTATGGAACAGGGACTACCGCGGGTGGTGCGGGATATCGGAGTCGCTGGATGGGAGTTTACCAAGGCGGTTCAGCGAGCGCTTTCCGTGGATATAATCGCCGCCGAAAAACTGAAACAGAAAAATGGTTTGTTGTTAAGTGCCGAAGAAAAAGAACAGGCATTGCGGGAAAATAATAAAGAGGCAATCCAGACATCATCGGCTTTGTTAACCGTGGCAAAAATATTTTTAGGTGAAGTGCGCAAGTCCATTGATTTTTATTCTTCCCAGAGTCCGGATAAGTCAGTGGAACGAATTTTGCTTTCCGGCGGTGGCGCCCGGCTAAAAAATCTGGACCGATATATTGGTAACGAATTACATCTCCCGACCGAGGTTTTTAATCCTTTACAAAATATTGCCCCGGAGATTTCGGTAGAAGATGGACAGATGTTGACAATCGCAACTGGCCTGGCTTTGCGTCAGGAAAAAGACCAGTTCCGCAAACAATAGCCAGATGATTATTCGGATTAATTTACTATCACCGGAAGAGATTAAGAAGGCCGAGCATCCAGAAATTTTTCTTTTAATTGGACTGGTGGCAGTTTTAGTAATACTGGTTGGCCTGTTCAATTATGTGGTCAAAGTAAGTTCTTTGCACTCCGCTCAGCAGGAGTTGTTTTTACTGGAGACGGAAAAAAGGCGTTATCAGGATCTGGTTAATCAATTAAACAGTATTCAGCAATCCCGCGATGCCTTACAGCAAAAGAAAAATATTATTAATAGTCTGCTGGATTTGCGTTTTGTTTATCCCCGGTTTATGGAAAATATTTTAAGGATAATTCCAACGGGCGTCTGGTTGACCAATCTGAATACAACCTGGGGGTCCGGTCAGATAAGTTTTACCACGGCGGCCAATGCTCAGGATATTTATGCTATCGCCGAGATTGTCAGTAATCTGGAAAAGGACAATTCATTTTCAGCAATTAATCTGGGAACAATTAATCAGGCGGGTGGCGGCAAAGATATATTTTACACCTTTCAGTTGTCCGGCACTTTGGCCACGACGAAGCCAGCATCCGGGGCAACCCAATGAACAAAAAACAGCAGCAAACACTTATCGCGATTGTCATTAGTCTGATGGTTGTCGGTTATATCTATTTCAGTTATCTGATTGCTCCGCTTAATAAGAATTTGAAAGTGACACGGGAAAAAGTAGAAAAGACCCAAAAGGAGTTGAACAATTTAAAAATTCAATCCCGGAACCTTCCGAAGATTAAACAGGAATTAGCCGACCTTCAGCAGGAAGTTGCCCAGCTGGAAAAATTATTACCGACGGACAAGGAGTTGCCAGGATTATTAAGAAGTATCACCAGGGTGGCTCAGAATTATGGGGTGAAAATAAATAATATCAGCCCGCAGGGGGTTCTGGATCAGCCGAACTATTCGGAGATTTCTTACCGGATATCGGCTCAGGCGAATTATCACTCTCTGGCTAATTTTCTGGCCGAACTGGCCCGGGGTAAAAGGATATTGAGCTTCCGCAATATAAATTATTCCGCCTATTCCGAAAGCACTAAAGGACTGAATTTAACTATCAATTGTGATTTTATTCTGGTGACTTATGTCTACAAAGGATAAACTGCGAATTTATTTTTGGGGATTGTTAATGCTGATGGCTGTTGCCTGTGGCCAGCGAAAAGAAAATCTGGTCAGCCGGCCAGTTCCAGCGGTGAGTTTCAACGAGCCGGTGGTAGTTTCCACCGAACCGAAAAAGATTGTCCTGCCGCAATATTACTATCAGGGTGAGAGGTATCGCGACCCATTCGTTCCGCTTATCGGTCCGGGTCGTTCACTTTATCAACCGGGCGAGATAATCCCGCCGAATCTGGGAACATTGATGTTAAAAGGTATTATGACTGACCGGCAGGGAGTAAACATTGCTATTCTGTCCAGTGGCGGAGTCAGTTATCTTCTTAAAAATGGCCGGCTTTATGATTCCCAGTATCGTCTTATTCCCGGAATTACCGGGGTGGTGAAGAAAGACCGGGTGCTGGTGATTACTTCCGATAGGATAGTTAAAGAGTTGACAATACAAAAGTAAGTAAGCGGAGGATAAAAAATGAAAAAAAACAAAATCTGGTTCTGGCTGGCGGTGCTGGGTATTATCGGAGCTGGTGGATTGGAAATTGTTGCCCAGAAAAATTTTGTCACGCTGGATTCGGTACAATTAAAAGGTCAGACAATAATCCTGGACCTTTCCGGGCCAACTCAATTTAATGCCTTTAGTCTGGATAATCCCCAGCGGCTGGTGGTTGACTTAAAAGATACCGAGATAAATGTTGCCAGAAGAGAAATTTCTGGTTCCGGGGATATTACCCAGATTCGTCTCGGACAATTTCAGAACGAGCCGCAGAAGATCTGTCGGATGGTGGTGGACTTGAAAAACAAGGTGCCTTATGAGATTACCACCGACGGCAAAAAAATTTATGTCCAGATTAATCCCGCTCCCTCGGGGGCTATCCCGCCAAAAGTAGAAGTGGTTGCCGAGCCCCTGAAAGAAGGGGAAGAAGCGGCAATTTTATCAACCGCAACGATAAGTCCGACTCAGATTAGCCAGCCGCCAAAACCAACAACTCCCCCGGTGGAAAAAAAGACAACAGTTAGCCCCAAAGCAAAAACTCCTTCGGGTCAGCCGTCGGTTACCGAGCCGAAAAAAGTCACGGCCCTGGAGTTGCCGAAAAATCCGGTTACTTTGAATTTCTACGAAGCCGACCTCCGGGATGTTTTCCGGGTTCTTTCGGTAAAAAGTGGTTTTAATATCATCTACGGTGATGATGTCAGTGGTACACTTACCATTCATCTGGAAAATGTTCCTTTTGACGAAGCATTTAATACTATCCTTACCCTCAAAGGTCTGGTTTCTCAGGTAACCGGAACGAATATTATCCGGATAATGAGTCCCCAGACACTGGCTCAGGAAAGATCTCAGGCAGTTACCTTTACCCGGATTTTTACTCTGAATTATGCCCGGGCTGATGATATTAAGTCCCAGTTAGATACAGTTCGCACTGCGGAAGGCCGCAAAGGCAGTATCGCGGTGGATGCGCGTTCCAATGCTTTGATTATCACTGATACAATGGAAGGACTGAATTCCGCGGCGGCCTTAATCACCCAGCTGGACCGCAAACCCGAACAGGTGTTGATTGAAGCAAAAATTGTTGAAGTAAATTTGAACAAACTCTCTGATCTGGGTATTGATTGGGCCTATGCGGCAACTGCCGATTTATCTGGCGGGGGAAAATTGACAACCGGAAAAACTTCCTTAGTCGGTACCGGTCAGTCGTCAGCTGATGAACAGGGAATCGGTACGGTTAGCGCCGCTCAGGATGTTCGGATACCACAAAATCCTGCTTCCGGAGGAACCGGAGCCAGTTTTCCGGCCGCGGCAGTTCAGGGACAACTGGCTGGAATATCTTTCGGGTTAATAACCGACAATTCCCGACTTACCTTAATGTTGTCAATGTTAGCCCAGAAGGGCTTATCCAAGATATTATCCAATCCCAAGATTACCACAATCAATAATCAGGAGGCCCAGATTCTGGTTGGCCAGAAGGTTCCCTATACTACCACCACAGTTTCTCCGGGAGTGGGTTCCACTCAGTCAACTGAATTTTTGAGTGTCGGAATAAAACTTACGGTTAAGCCAACTATCAACGCCGATAAGAGAATTACCCTCTATGTTCATCCGGAAGTGAGTTTGTTTGTCCGGGCTGATCCGGCCGGGCCAGTAGTGGGAACGCGGGAGGCCAGCACCACGGTTCTGGTGAAAGATAATGAGACCATTGTTATTGGGGGACTTATCCGGGAGGAAGACCAGAAACTGATAACCCAGGTGCCATTGTTAGGCGATATCCCAATTATCGGAAATCTCTTCAAGCGTGATTATAATAGTAAAGACCGCTCAGAACTTTTAGTGTTTTTAACTCCTCACATAATCGGTGAATGAGGAAATTTGCGGCAATTGCCTGTCTCCTGCTGGTTTTTCTGGGGATAATTTTTCGGGGTGCCTGGGATAACTGGTCACAGATTTTTATCTTCTATCTCTCGGTAATACTTTTTTTATGGTATCTGGTTTATATTTTTGCCCGGGGGCAGGGAATAAATTTCCGGCTGCTCTGGGGATGGCTTTTGTTTTTTTTCTGCCAGTATTTTTTACTCAATTTCAGTCAGCAAAAATATATCTCTTCGCAAATTGTTCTTAATTACTTTACGGCCACCGTCATTTTAATCCTGGCCAGTAGCGCCGACTATTCTTTTATTTTTCAGAAGAGTTTCCCGCTTCCATTTTTCTTTTTAATTTATCTTTTTCTCTTTATCGGATATTTCACTCTGCCCAAGCCGAATTTTCTGGCGGCCTATCTGGTAATTTTTTCTGCCGGCCTGTTAAGTTTATTCCGGGACGAAGAACAGTATCTTATGCGAATAATTTTTCTGGCAGTCAATCTTCTGATATTGTTTTTTTTGCGTTCCTACTCGTCTTTACTGGCCATAGGTCTCTTGCTACTTTATCAACTGCTAATCGCCCGGCGCCGGATTATTGCTGTCTCTCCGGTTATTGTTGATGTTTTGTTTTTTGGCGCGATAGTAATTCTGGCAGTCCTGCTGGTAAGAAAAATCTCTCGGCCGGATGCGATTAACCGGCTGATGTGGTGGAAAAATGCCTGGGCGATGTTTCAGCACTATCCATTGACCGGAGTCGGGGCTGGTTTATTTGAGAGGTATTTTGTCAATTTCCATCTTGATGGTCTGGGGACTATCTTTGTCCACAATTATTTTCTGGAATTACTGGCCGAGACCGGCTTAATTAGTTTTTCCATTTTTTTTATCTGGCTTTTGATTTTATTTTGGGAATTGCCATCGGCTCGTCCGTTTATTTTTGCGACTGCGGTATTTAGTGTTTTTGATTACGGATTAACTATCAGCGGAATCCACTGGGCATTTATGTTTGTTTTGGGGATGCATATTGCCACCGTTACTGATAAGCGAAAAAATCTTTTGTCCGGACTTTTGTTCAGTATCGTTTTTCTGGTTATTCTGGCCAATGTTTTACCCTGGGGCGGGAGAAATTTTCTTTGTGACCGCTATCTCGCCAGAGCCAATTATTGTTTTACCAGGCGCCAATCTCCTCCCTGCCGGAGCCAAAAATTCTGTTGTCTTAAGGCCGAGAACTATCTTCAGCGGGCAAGCAATCTGGCGCCGGACGATTCCCGGATTTTTACAATGAGGGCGATGTGCTTACAGATTGCCGGAAAATATAGTCGGGGGAAGGAACGACAATGGTTCTGGACCAGGGCCCTAAAAAATCAGCAGCAGGCCTGTGTTTATGAGGGAAATTTAAGTAGCAACTGGTATTATCTCTATCAACTCTCTTTGTTGACCAGGAACCGAAAACTGACAAAATTGGCCAGTCGGCG
>Ga0123519_10009066_pt1 | contig 15049 bp, 10 predicted proteins | sample YelNatPaOPRAMG02_FD_87396 | JGI IMG/M metagenome (GOLD analysis project Ga0123519, IMG submission 87396) | Hot spring microbial communities from Yellowstone National Park - Yellowstone National Park OP-RAMG-02 (version 2) | ecosystem: Environmental > Aquatic > Thermal springs > Hot (42-90C) ...
CTCAGGCCGAACAGTTCCCTTATATCCACGTCCGACCTAAGGAGCGCCTCGAGAAATAGGCCTGCAGCGTTCACGCTTGTAAGGACTATCCCGAAGAATGAGCTTATCTCTCTTAAAGCCCTCTCCAGATCCTCATTCGGCTCGATGGGTTCTATCATGATCGTGGGCAGGTGCAACACCCTCGCCCCCTCCCTCTCAAGAAGGCGCGTCATCTCCTCGTCCTGACCCTGAGGTCTGGTCACCACTATTCTCTTCCCAAAGAGCGCCTTTTTCTCGAACCACGCAAGCCTTCCCCTCAATCCCACCGTCTCGCCCACGACGAGGACGGCCGGTGGGCCTATCCCCGCTTCCTCTGCCCTCTTGTCTATTTCTGATAGGGCGCCTTCTACGACCCTCTGCTCCGGTAGCGTACCCCATTCGATCACGCACGCCTTCGTAGAAGGCTCCTTTCCTCCTTCTATAAGCCGGCGTCTTATCTCCGGTAGGTTGCCCACCCCCATGAGGAAGACCAATGTATCTATCCTTGACAAGGCCTGCCAATCGATCCTCGATGTCTTCCTCTTTGCATCCTCCCTGCCCGTTACGAACGCTACCGTTGAGGCGTAGTTCCTGTGGGTAAGTGGGACACCTGCATATGCAGGCACGGCTATAGCCGAACTCACACCAGGGACGATCTCAAAGTCAACTCCGTTCTCAGAAAGAAAGAGTGCCTCCTCGCCGCCTCTGCCGAAGAGGAAGGGGTCCCCTCCTTTGAGCCTCACCACGACCTTCCCCTCTCTTGCCTTGCGCAGGAGCAACTCATTTATCTCTTCCTGAGGAACCGTATGCGCAGCAGCCTTCTTTCCCACATAGATCAGTTCCGCCCCCTTTCTTGCGTGTTTGAGGAGGCCCTTTGGGACGAGGAAATCGTAAACGATGCAGTCTGCCTCTTGGATTAGTCTGAGCGCCTTGAAGGTCACCAATTCTGCCTCTCCAGGCCCTGCACCGACGAGATAGACCTTTCCCACAGAAGAAGCGTACCACAGGATCACCTTTTTCTCAATGCAGATCCAAGGTGGGCTTTGATTTTTTTGACCGTTTCTGCTATAAGAAAACGTTCGTGGAGGCCTTCATAAGAAGCATATGGAGGGGCGAGAGAGGGTCTCTGCTTCTGCCCTTCCTCCACCTTCTCTCTCTCCTGTACAGGGCCGGTCTTCTGTTTAGGGACAGGGTCTTGCCGAAGAAGAAGGTACAGGACGTGGGCATCCCTGTCATAAGCATCGGGAACCTGAGTGTCGGTGGGACAGGAAAGACCTCGCTTGCGGAGAGACTCTCTCTTTACCTCAAAGAGAAGGGGTACTTGCCCTGCATAGTCACGAGGGGACACAAGAGGAAGAGAGGAGGGACATTCTTTGTGGACCCTTCCAAGGACTCCCCGAGGGATGTCGGTGACGAACCCTTGCTGCTTGCAAGGAAGACGGGCCTTCCTGTAGTCGTGTCCAAGGATAGGGCAGAGGCAATAAGGCGGGCACTCGTAAGGTTTAACGTGAATGTGGCAATCCTCGATGATGGCTTCCAGGTGAGGGGCCTAAAAAAGGACCTAGAGATCTTGATACTCCACGAAAAGAACGGCAATTCCTACGATCTTCTCCCAAAGGGTCCGTTGAGGGAGGGGATAGAGAGGCTGAAGGATGCCCATATCCTACTCTGTAAACAGAAAGGTGTGCCTGAGATCGTAGAGCCTCTTGTGGCTGGAAAACCTCTGTTCAGGCTTTCTTACAGCCCCCTGTACCTCTTCAACCTTAAGACCACCTCTTACCTGGACTGGAAAGCCCTCAGGGGAAAGAGGGTACTTGCCTTCTCAGGTCTTGGGGATAACGAAGGTTTCTTTGAGTTATTGAGGAGCCTAGGTGCGAAACTCGTAGAGTGCCTTTCCTTCCCAGACCATCACAACTATACAAAGGCAGACATGGCAAGGCTTAGGACCTTCCCTCATGCGGAGATGCTCCTGACTACCGAGAAGGATGCGGTGAGGCTTCAGCATGTGGAGCTCCCAGACAATCTCTTTTACCTCTCGGTGAGACTTGCGATCGAAAGGGAAGAGGAGTTCTTCTCACTCGTAGAGGAAAGACTAAAGGAGAAGAGATGGCAAGGAAGATCTACATCTTCGACACAACGCTAAGGGACGGAGAACAGTCCCCAGGTGCCACAATGAACAGTCAAGAGAAACTCCTTGTCGCAAGGCAGCTCGAGAGGCTGGGTGTCGATGCCATAGAGGCAGGCTTCCCTGTTTCTTCTCAGGACGATTTCAAAGCCGTCTCGCTCATAGCGGAGAACATCAGGAACTGCGAGGTCGTGGCGCTCGCTAGGGCAAACAAAGAGGATATCGATACCGCATGGGAGGCCATAAAGAAGGCGGAGAGACCTAGAATCCATACATTTATCGCCACCTCCGACATCCACCTCAAATACAAGCTAAAGAAGACGAGGGATGAGGTCCTCGAACAGATAGAGAGGGCAGTAAAGTATGCGAGGCGGTACGTGGACAACGTGGAGTTCTCTGCCGAGGACGCCACAAGGAGTGAGGTCCCATATCTAATCAAGGCCATACAGGTGGCCGTGGATGCAGGTGCGAAGGTGATAAACATCCCCGATACGGTAGGCTACATAACATCCTTCGAATTCCAGGAGCTCATCCGCACGATAAAGGAGGATGTGAGAGGGATAGAGAAGGTGATTCTCAGTGTCCATTGCCATAACGATCTCGGCCTAGCGGTGGCAAACTCTCTCTCCGCCATAAGGGCAGGGGCAGACCAAGTTGAGTGCACGATAAACGGGCTCGGGGAGAGGGCGGGGAATGCATCCCTTGAAGAGATAGTCATGGCCATAAAGACGAGGAGAGACGTCTTTGACTGTTATACGGACATCGTAACGGAGCAGCTCTACCCGACAAGTAGGCTCGTATCGAAGATAACGGGCATAAGCGTACAGCCAAACAAGGCAATCGTTGGTGCGAACGCCTTTGCCCATGAGGCAGGGATCCATCAGGATGGGATCCTCAAGGCGAGACTCACTTACGAGATCATGACCCCTGAGTCGGTGGGAATCCCGAAGAGTTCCCTTGTGCTGGGGAAACACTCGGGCAGGCACGCCTTCAGGGAGAGGATAAAGGAACTGGGCTACGAGCTCGACGAGAAGGAGCTTACCGTGGCCTTTAAGAGGTTCAAGGCATTGGCGGATGTGAAAAAGTACGTGTACGACGAGGATATCGAGATGATAATAATGGACGAGATATACAGGATCCCTGAGAAGTATAGGTTGCTCCATCTCAATGTCGTTTGCGGTACAAATACGATCCCGGTCGCTACGGTGAAGATGGAGATAGACGGGAGCACCTATCAAGAGGTGGCAACGGGTAATGGTCCAGTGGATGCTACATACAAGGTTATAAAGAAACTCACAAAGACATCGAGCAGACTAGTGGAGTTCTCTGTAACCTCCATAACCGGCGGCATGGATGCACAGGGCGAGGTCTTCATAAAGCTGGAGGAGAAAGGTAGAAGGGTCACAGGAAAAGGTGTAGACACGGATATCATTGTGGCCAGTGCAAGGGCATACATAAACGCATTGAACAGGCTGGAATATCTGAAGAAGAGGACGGGAGAATGACGATCACAGAAAAGATATTGGCCTCCCATGCGGGCAGGCGATACGTCGAGCCTGGAGAGATCGTGGAGGTAGAGGTCGATCTTCTACTTGCCAACGATATCACTGCTCCCCTTGCAATACAAGAGGTCGAGAGGCTGAATCTGGATTCTCTCTTCGATCCAAAGAAGGTAGTCTTCGTCCTGGACCACTTCACACCTGCAAGGGACGTAAGGGCAGCGGAGAACTGCAGAATGATTAGGGAGTTCTCTAAGAGATACGGCATCGAGCACGTCTTCGAGGTTCAGGACGCTGGTATAGAGCATGCCCTGCTTCCAGAGAGGGGGCTCGTTCTACCAGGGGAGCTCGTCATAGGGGCAGACAGTCATACCTGTACCTATGGTGCCTTGTCCCTCTTCTCCACAGGCGTTGGAAGCACCGACCTCGCTTACGCTATGGCCGAAGGAAGGATATGGCTCAGGGTGCCCGAGACCATGAAATTTCTCTGTCACGGTAAGTGGCAAAGGTGGGTTGGAGGAAAGGACCTTATCCTCCATATTATAGGGAGGATAGGCGTGGATGGGGCAAACTACAAGGCAATGGAGTTTGACGGTGAGGCGGTAATGGCCCTTTCTATGGATGGACGATTTACCGTCGCAAACATGGTTGTCGAGGCAGGGGCAAAGAACGGTATTTTCCCCTTCGACGAGAAGACTAAGCTCTTCTTGGCTGGCAGAGCACAAAGACCTTATAGCGTACCCGAGCCCGATCGTGAGGCGAACTACTGTTCCGTCTGGGAGATAGATGTGGGCACCATAGAACCCCTCGTTGCCTTGCCCTTCCTCCCCTCTAACATAAGGCCTGTAAGGGAGGTGGGAAGGTTGCCCATCGATCAGGTGGTCATTGGGTCCTGCACGAACGGCAGACTGGAGGATCTCACTGTGGCGGCGGAGATCATGAGGGGCAAGAAGGTGAAGAAGGGTGTGAGATGCCTCGTGATCCCCGCGACTCAGAGGATCTACCTCGAGGCCTTAAGAAGGGGATACATGGAGATCTTCCTCGAAGCTGGATGCATTGTCTGTCCTCCCACGTGTGGGCCATGCTTGGGTGGTCACATGGGTGTCCTTGCCTCTGGCGAGAGGGCAGTGGCAACGACAAACAGGAACTTCCTTGGAAGGATGGGCCATAAGGATAGCGAGGTCTACCTTGCCTCCCCTGCCGTATGTGCTGCCTCTGCCATCAAAGGAGAGATTGTACACCCTGAGGAGGTGCTATGAGGTTCAGGGGAAGGGTCTTCAAGTTTGGCGACAACATAGATACGGATGTGATCATTCCCGCCACTTACCTCTCCTCTACGGACCCAGAAGAGCTAAAGAGACATTGCATGGAGCCGATCGTCCCTTTCTTCTACGAGAAGGTAAGGCAGGGGGATATCATAGTCGCGGGCTCAAACTTCGGTTGTGGCTCTTCCAGAGAACACGCACCTTACGCGATAAAGGCAGTGGGCATATCCATCGTGATAGCACGGAGCTTCGCTAGAATCTTTTACAGGAATGCGATGAACATCGGTCTTCCCCTCCTCGAGGCCGACATCCTTCATGAGGTAGATGGGGGTTCGGAGATAGAGGTGGACCTCAAGGAGGGCAAGATCGCCATAGGCCCGAGGACATTCGCCTCTCGGCCACCACCACCCTTCATGCTCGAGATCTTGGGCGAAGGGGGACTCATAAACTACCTGAGGAGGAAGAGGGTTGAAAGAGTATAATGTCGCTGTCGTAGGCGCCACAGGGGCCGTGGGGAGTGAGATGGTCTCGATACTAGAGGAGAGGGGTTTCCCTGTGCGGAACCTCAGGCTTTTCGCCTCGGAAAGGAGCGCCGGCTCCCGCGTAAAGTTCAGGGGTGAAGAGATCGTCGTGGAGGTGCTGAAGGAGGGCTCTTTCAAGGGCATAGAGATCGCCCTATTCTCCGCAGGAGGTTCTGTGAGCGAAAGATTTGCACCTATTGCGGCGGAACAAGGTGCAGTCGTCATAGATAATACGAGCGCCTTCAGGATGGACCCTCAAGTACCCCTCGTCGTCCCGGAGGTGAACCCGCACGCCATTGCGAACTATAAGAACAGGCACATAATCGCAAACCCTAACTGCTCAACAATCCAGATGGTCGTCGTGCTCAAGCCCTTGCATGACTATGCGAGGGTGAAGAGGGTTGTGGTATGCACGTACCAGAGCGTCTCTGGAACGGGCAGAAGGGCCATAAGGGAACTCGAGCAGCAGGTGATAGATCTACTCAATAACAGGCGAATAGAGACAAAGGTCTACCCTCATCAGATCGCCTTCAACTGCCTTCCCCACATAGATGTGTTCCTAGAGAACGGTTACACGAAAGAGGAGATGAAGATGGTGAATGAGACGAAGAAGATCATGGAGGACGAATCCATCAAGGTCACCGCAACGACCGTAAGGGTCCCAGTCTTCTATGGCCATTCTGAGGCCCTCAACGTGGAGTTCGAAAGGGAGATAACACCTGAGACGGCGAGGAGGATCTTGAGGAAGGCAAAGGGTGTAAAGGTCCTAGATGACCCATCGAAGAACAAGTACCCCCTCGCCATCCATGCGGCAGGTAAAGACGAGACCTTTGTGGGAAGGATAAGGAGGGACGAGACCGTATCTTCTGGCCTGAATATGTGGATAGTGGCGGACAACATTAGAAAGGGCGCCGCGTTAAACGCCATCCAGATTGCGGAGATACTCATCGAAAGATACCTTTGATACTCTTCGTTCATCTAGGCGGCCTTGGAGATGTGTGCCTCTCTGAATCGCTCTTTCTCTCCCTTTCGCACTATTTCCGGGAAGTCGTCGCCGTGGGGCACAAAAGGTATCTTGAACTCTTCGACTGCTATTTCTCTTCCGTAGAGAGCATAGAGGAGCGCAAGTGGCTATATTTGTTCGGTCTGGGGGACGGTCCTTCTTATGAGAGGATCGTCCTTGTAGGTAAAGACAGAAGCGGAGAGTTTAGGGCACGGCTCCAGAGGTTTTCTCGTCTGCCTCTCATCTTCATCGATATGTATCCCGACTTTCCTATGCACGTCGAGGACTACCAGCTGCTCAGGCTTTCCGAGTACGGCATACCCTCAAAGAAGAAGGAGATCCCCCTGAGGAGGGCGAATAGGGTGATCATCTACCCTGAGATCGGGCTCAGAAAGTCCAAATGGCCGATAGAGAACTTCGTTACTGTCTATAAGGGGCTCAAAGAGAGGGGCATCGAGGTCGTCTTTCTGCTGCCCGTAGAGAGAGACCTCTCTTTGCCTGACTCCTTGTTTTTTCAGGATCTCAACGACGTGAAGAGGTTTCTGGAAGGAGGGGGCATCTTCCTTTCAAACGACTGCGGCCTTGCTCACCTCGCCTCTGTGTGCGGTCTATTCTCTATCACCATCTTCCTCGACCAGGATAAGAATGTCTGGCACCCGAGGGGCTCTAATCTGAGTCTCTATGGACAAGACTTAAAGGCGCAGGATGTGGCTGAGATGGTCCTTCGAAACTACGCGCTCATGGTTGGGGGTGAGTATGACGGAGATCATTTACAAGCATGCAAAGGCAATATAAGTAAGAAGGCGGAGGGGCCATGGACTTTAAGGGGAAGATAGTCCTTGTCACAGGTGGAGCCTATGGCATAGGAAGGGCTACTGCCCTTGCCTTTGCGAGGAAAGGGGCGAAGGTAGTAATAGCCGACACAGACCTGGAAAGGGCTCAGGGCGCGCTAGATCTGATAAAGGGTGAAGGCGGCGACGCGCTCTTCGTAAGGACCGATGTCTCCAAAGAGGAGGAGGTGAGGCACCTTACGGATAAGATAGAGAAGCTGTATGGGGGGCTCGACTGCGCCTTCAACAACGCAGGCATCCATAAGGACTTCACCGCCTTCCACAGCTTCGAATGCCAGGACTGGGATGAGGTGATCGACATAAACCTCAGGGGCGTGTGGCTATCCATGAAATACGAGCTCCCTCTCATGGAGAAGAGGGGGGGAGGGGCGATTGTGAATACATCTTCTGTGGCTGGCATAAAGGGGGTGCCCAGCAATCCCGCCTATCCTGCAAGTAAACACGGGGTTGTGGCGCTCACAAAGTGTGCTGCCATCGAGTATGCGAAGAAGGCGATTAGGATAAACTGCATATGCCCAGGCCCGATAAGGACGGGCATGCACGAAAGGCTTGTCGCTTCTTCTCCCCACATTGTTGAGGCCATGCTGGCGACGGTACCTATGGGGAGGATGGGAGAGCCAGAAGAGGTCGCCCCTGTCGTCCTTTTCCTGTGCTCCGACGAGGCCTCATACATTACAGGTGCTGTCCTTCCCATAGATGGTGGAATCTCGGCGTGCTGATAGAAGGAGGAGAGAATGGAGGCCTATGAGTATCTGTTTAGACCCATAAAGGTGGGGCATCTGCTCGTGAAAAACAGGATAGAGGCTGCCCCTGCCATGCCCATGCTCGCCTCTTTGGACTGCGACGTCTCGATAGAACTCATAGAGTGGTATAGGTCCCTCGCAAAGGGCGGGGCAGGCATTGTGACCGTGGGCGATTCTCCCGTCTCCGAGGAAGTGGCAATAAGTGTGGGCCACGTGCTCAATCTTGCCACGGACAAGATCATAAACGGCCTGAGCAAGCTTGCGGAGACCATAAAGGCATATGGAGCGAAGGCGTCCATAGAGATCACCTATCACATCCCTCATTCACACAGATCCCCTGCCGATCTTTCCCTAAGCGAGATCAGGGCCCTCATCGAAGCCCATGTGAAGGCAGCCTACAGATGCCTTGCCGCTGGTATGGACATGCTCATGATACATGGAGGGCATGGCCACCTCATAAGCCAGTTCCTTTCACCCCGCAGGAACTTGAGGACGGACCAGTATGGAGGATCATTCAAGAATAGGACTAGGTTCGTCCTCGAGCTTCTAGATGCCATAAGGCAGAAGATAGGGCAAGAGCTTGCCATAGAGTACAGAATAAGCGGCGAAGAGCTCACACCTACTGGCCTCACGCTGGAGGAACAGTTAGAGTTTGCGCAGGTGATCCAGGACAGAATAGACATGATCCACGTCTCTGCAGGCATGCTCTACGAAGAGGAGACCGTCCCTAGGATGATCCAGCCTACCTATGTTCCGAGGGGAGTGAATGTACCCTATGCCGAACGCTTTAAGAAGGAACTCACCATACCGGTCGCGACTGTCGGTTCGATGGACATGGACCATGCGGAGAGAGTGCTAAGGGAAGGCAAGGCCGATGTCGTGGCCATGGCGAGGGCCTTGATCGCCGATCCAGATGCACCGGAGAAGGCAAGGTTCAAGGAGCCCCAAAGACCATGTGTGAGGTGCAACACCTGCATCCACAGGACCCACATGTTCTTCCTCCCTGCCCGTTGTGCAGTCAATCCTATGGCCGGTAGGGAGCAAGACTTTAGACAGGCCTCCCTTCCAGCGAAAAGAAGGAGGATTCTCGTCATAGGTGGTGGGCCGGCCGGCATGGAGGCTGCAAGGGTCGCAGCGAAGCGGGGACACGAGGTTGTACTCTACGAGAAGGAGGGGGAGCTAGGAGGGGCCCTTAGACTTGCCTCCTATCCACCATTCAAGGCAGACCTGCACAGGTATCTGGAATGGACGGTGAGAGAGACCATGAAGACGGAAAACCTCAAAGTCAAACTGCAAGAGGAGGCCACTCCTGAGCTTGTCCGATCCGAATGTCCAGATGCCTTGATAGTGGCGATCGGAGCAGATCCTATCATTCCGGAGATAGAGGGCGCATCCCTCCTTTCCATAAACGATCTCTATTTGGGAAATGCAGAGGTGGGCGAGAGGGTAGTGGTCGTAGGTGCAGGGCTCAGTGGCTCTGAGGCTGCCCTCTTCCTGGCCCAAAAAGGTGCTAAGGTGACGATAGTGGACCTGCTGCCGTTGCAGAAGATAGATAGCGAGTATCCTTTCATAAACATCCTCGCTCTAAGAAGCATGCTCAGAGAGATGGGGGTTGAGACGATCTTAGAGGTGAGACCAACAAGGTTCGAGAGGGGCTCCCTCTTCCTCATGGACAGAGATTGGCAGGAAAGGGAGATCCCTTGCGATACCATAGTCTGCGCCGCAGGCTTTAGACCGAGGACAGTCGTCGTCCAACAATTCAGGGATCTAGCGCCATACGTATATGCTATAGGGGACTGCAACAACGAAAGGGGCAACCTTTACAAGGCCGTACACGAAGGTTTCTTTGCCGCCATGAATCTCTGACAGAGGCCCCTTTCCCATCTTCGCGGAACAGGGATGCTTCCCTCTCTTACAGACTAGAAGAAGTATCTCTTGAAGGGTTCCTGCCAGGCGGCCTTCAAAGTCTGCGTATCCGTCTCTATGATCGTCTTACCGAAGAGTCCCCTCACTATAAACCTGTTGTCGGCTCTTACCCTACCCAAGATCCCGAACGGTACCCCTCGGAGAAGCCTCCCCGCCCTGTCGAGATCCTCTGCCCTCACGGTCACAACGAACCGTGCAGCCGATTCTGAGAAGAGTACAAAGTCGTCCCTATAGACACCCATCCTTGGACAGAAGGAAAGATCAATCTCGGCACCGAGAGCCCCCGAAAAGGAGGACTCCGCTAGTCCACAGGCGAGCCCGCCATCGGAGAGGTCATGGCAGGATCTGATGATCCCTGCTGCCATGACCCTCTCCAAGGCCCTATATATCCTTCTTGCAAGGTCCTTCCTCACAAAAGGAGGGATGTGCCCCTCAACCCCTAACTCAGACAGGTACTCAGAACCCCCAAGCTCTGCGAACGTCACCCCCATCACGATTATGACATCACCCGCCTCCTTGCAGTCCATGGTCACGGCCCTTCTCACGTCCCTCATGTAGGAGATAGCGGAGATGAGCACAGTGGGAAGGATGGAGATCTTTAAGTCTCCGTATATATAGTCGTTCTTCATGCTGTCCTTTCCAGAGATGATGGGTGTGCCAAAGAAGCTCGCATATTCGGCAAGGGCTTTGTTAGCCCTCACAAGCTGGGCAAGCTTGAACTCTCCATCGGGGTTCCTCTCACTCTTCACTGGGTCTGGCCAGCAGAAGTTGTCCAGGATTGCCATCCTCCTGAGCGTCCCCCCAACTGCCAGGTTGTTCCTTATGGCCTCGTCGATGGCAAGGGCGACCATGAGGTACGTATCGAACCTGCTCAACTTTGGACATATCCCGTGGCTTATAGCTATCCCTTCGAAGGATGATAGGTCGGGCCTCAGGACCGCCCCATCGCTCGGCCCGTCGCAGTCCTTTCCGACGAGGGGCTTTACCACTGAGCCCCCCTGCACTTCATGGTCGTACTGCCTCACAATGTACTCTTTGCTGCAGACATTCCACCTCTTGAGGACCCTGAGTAGGGTATCGACATAGTCCCTTGGCTCCTCGAAGAGGCTAGCCTTCGGATCCCGTCTTCTCCAGACGGCCCTGAGTCTCATCCTAGGCAGCCCATCGTGCAGAAAGTCCATCGGAAGGAAGCCTACGGTCTTTCCCTTGTAGGTGATGTGGAATGCCCCTGTGTCCCTGAACTCCCCGATGGTCGAACACTCAACACCGAGTCTCTTCGCGAGATCGAGGAACCTCCCTATCTTTTCGGGGCTCACGGAGACGACCATTCTCTCCTGGGCCTCGGAGAGAAGGATCTCCCATGGTCGGAGACCCTCGTACTTGAGTGGTGCCCTTTCTAAGTAAAGGATGGCCCCGTTCGTATCCCTGGCCATCTCCCCACAGGCAGAGGAAAGGCCCCCTGCACCACAGTCTGTAATCGCATTGAAGAGCCCTTCATCTCTCGAAAGGAGCAAGAAGTCCGTCATGCGCTTCTGGGTTATGGGGTCACCTATCTGCACGGCGCTTGTGGGCGAGGCCTCGGAGAGTTCCAAAGAGGAGAAAGTGGCTCCGTGGATACCGTCCTTCCCTACCCTCCCCCCGACCATAACTATGAGATCACCCTTTCTTGCAGCCTTCTTGTGGGTGGGTACTCCCCTTATAGATCTCGGCATGATGCCGCCTGTGCCGCAGAAGACAAGGGGCTTTCCCAGGAATGCCTCATCGAACACGATAGAGCCGTTCACCGTTGGGATGCCGCTTTTGTTCCCGCCGTGCTCCACCCCTTCCCTTACGCCCTCGAGCACCCTTTTGGGGTGGAATAGCCTTGGAGGGATCCTCCCACTGTAATCAGGGGGCGCGAAACAGAATACGTCCGTGTTGAAGATGGGCTTCGAACCCCTGCCCGTTCCAAGGGGATCCCTGTTCACCCCCACTATCCCCGTGAGCGCACCTCCATAGGGATCGAGAGCCGATGGCGTGTTATGGGTCTCCACCTTGAAGGCAAGACTATGTCTCCTTCCCAGCCTTATGACTCCCGCATTGTCGGAGAAGACAGAGAGACAGAAGTCCTTTCTGCCAAGCCTCTTCCTCATCCTCTCTGTCGTCTCGACGATGAAGGTCTTGAAGAGTCCGTCTATTATGCTAACCCTTCCATCCTCTTCGTATTCGATGATGGCATGGAAGATCTTGTGCTTGCAGTGTTCTGACCAGGTCTGTGCAATGCACTCTATCTCCACATCGGTTGGGTGTTCAGGCAGTCCAAGGGAGAGCCTTTGTCCCCTCACCTCATCCCTCGAAAAAAACGCCTTTATCGCGAGGATCTCCTCCTTAGAGAAGGCCCAAGTCCTTTCGTTGCTCATCTTCATCAGCTCTTCAAGGTCTTTTCCGAAGTCGATGACCTCCACCTCTTCCTCCTGCCTGAGGCTTACCTTTGGGACATAGATACCCATCCCCCCATCTCTTATGTACGTCTCCCTGTCCTTTATGGAGTATCTGTGGATGAGCGTGTTCGCAAGGACACCCCCTACTATCCTCTCCACATCCTCCTTCGTAAGGTCTCCAGAGACCAAGTACATCCTTGACGTGTAGACGGCCTCCCCAGGCCCTAGGGGTGCCCCTTTCAGAGCCTCTATGACCTCCTTAGCCGTCCTACCCACGTTGTCCGTCACGCCCGGCCGGAAGCCCACCTCGATCGCATAGTCGAAGTCCAGAAACGTGGGTTCATCGCAGAGGGCCCTTTGAGTTACAGGATCTGAGAACGCCTCCTTGAGCAGGGCAATAAAGTGCCCATCTATGTGGGCATCGACCGTGTAGACCTCGACGATACGTACCTTTACGGAGAGGCCAAGGTCCATTTCGATCCTCCTCGCAAGCCTCTCCCCGAGCACGTCCCTTGTGCCTTCAGCGAAGGAGACTTCTATCCTGTGAGCCATCGCAAGATGGTCCGTTTGCCCCTCTCTATCGCTTCCAAAGCCTGCTCTTCCCTTAGGACCTCGACGGCGAATATGAGGTCTCTCCTTCTAAGGAGCCTGCCCAACGACATGAAGGGGAAGTTTCCCATTCCACAGGGCAGGTGCTCGTCGACCATGCCAAGGTTGTCGTGGAGATGTAGCTCAGCGACCCTCCCTCCCAGATGGGCCATCCAGCTCCTAAGGGGTACCCTCGAAAACACGTTGAAATGGCCAGTATCAAAGCAGAGTCCTATCGTTGGAAAAGTAGTAAAGATCTCCTCGAATATGGACGGGTCCCGCTCGAAGACGTTCTCCACAAGGAGGCACACTTGATCGGCCTCCTCCAAGAGTGCTTCCAGGGACTCCTTGCACCTCTCTATCCACCCCTCTTTCTCCTCCCCGTAGAACCTCTCGTCGTAGCCTGTGTGGAGTACGAGACTGCGAGCAGAAAGCACCCTTGCCACATCGATCGCACGTTTCAACCTCTTGACGGTAATCTCCCTCACCTTCCGGTCAAATGCACCGAGAGAGATGTCCAGGTAGGGGGCATGGACGGTCCTTTCTATCCCTCTCCTTTCAAGCTCGCTGCAAAGCCCTTGAAGGCTTTCAGGAAGAAGAGAGTCCAGGAGGTTATTCTCCACGTATATCTCCACACCTATCGATAAGGCCTCAATCCTTTCCAGACGATCATGCAGGAGGTCAAAAGGGACGTTTACGTACAAGGCCAGTCTTCTAGACTTCAACCCTCCTCTCCCTGGATGACCCTATGTTTAGGGCTTCCCTGTACTTTGCCACCGTCCTTCTGGCGATCCTTATCTTGTGCCTCTCCCTTAGGATAGAGGCAATCTCGTCATCCGTGAGCGGCCTCCTCCTATCCTCACCTTCCACAATCTGACGTATGAGATCCATTACAAGGCTTGTAGAAAGCTGACCGTCTTCACTCTCTAGACCCTTGGAGAAGAAGAACTTCATCTCGAAGAGGCCCTGCTCTGTGCTCATGAACTTGTTGTGCGTTACCCTGCTCACCGTCGACTCGTGGATACCCACCTCCCTCGCCACATCCTTAAGCGTAAGAGGCCTCAAGTACTTTACCCCCTTCTCAAAGAAATCCTTCTGGAAGTTTACGATGCTCTTTGCCACCGCATGGAGGGTCTTCTGCCTCTGCCTTATGCACCTTATGAACCATTCAGCCTCCCTTATCTTGTTCTTTATGTACCTCTTCGTCTTAGCATCGACCCTCCCATCAAGGTAAAGGTCTACGTAGTATCTGTTCAGTCTGAGCTCGGGAAGGTCCTCGTCGTTAAGGTACACCTCGAGACCGTTCTCCCCCTTCACTACGTAGACGTCGGGGACCACGTAGATCGCCTCCTCCTTCCCATAGTTCCGACCCGGCTTCGGGTCATACTTCTTTATCCTTTCCACGGCCCTCTTCACCTCATCGAGGGGGACGTTCAACGCCTTCGAAATGGCCCTGAGATCGTTCTTCATCAAGAGGTCGAGGTACTCAAGGATTATGGCCTTTACGGTCGGATCCTCTATTCCTTCCGCCTCGTACTGGATGAGCAGGCACTCCTTGAGGTCCCGAGCCCCCACACCGTCAGGCTCCAATCTCTGCACCTTCTTAAGTACCCTCTCCACATCCTCGACTGCGTAGCCACAGGTAGAGGAGATCTCCTCGACGCTCGAGACAAGGTAGCCATTCTCATCGATCTCCCCAATAATCCATTCCGCGATGAGCCTCTCTTCTCCTTCGAAGTCCGAAACGGCAACCTGCCATCTCAGGAAGCCCCTGAGATCCATCTCCTCCTTTAGCGTGTTCTCGTAGCTTGGGTACTCCTCATCGGGAGGCCTCCTCGGCTGGTCAGAAGGGGAGTACCTCTCCAGCCACTCGAGGAGCTCCTGGGTCCCCTCCTCCTCTTTCGTCTCGCCCGTCTCTTCTTCCAAGACCTCGAGGATTGGGTTCTCTGCGAGCTCCTGCTCTATGGCCTCCCGAAGTTCGAGCTTCGGTAAAATGAGCAGATTCAATGCCTGCTTCAACTTCTGTGTGAGGAGGGGCTGTAATCTCTGCGTTAGCTTCTGCTCAAGTTTCAATCGAGAATTCCTCCCCC
>Ga0123519_10009068_pt1 | contig 15049 bp, 16 predicted proteins | sample YelNatPaOPRAMG02_FD_87396 | JGI IMG/M metagenome (GOLD analysis project Ga0123519, IMG submission 87396) | Hot spring microbial communities from Yellowstone National Park - Yellowstone National Park OP-RAMG-02 (version 2) | ecosystem: Environmental > Aquatic > Thermal springs > Hot (42-90C) ...
ACCATCAGCCGCCGTTGGCGACGCGGCGGTAGACGTCCAGGGTTTGCTTGGCGGCCTTGTCCCAGGAGAAGGTCTGGGCGCGTTTGAGCCCTCGTTCCACGCACTGGCGGCGGAGGGCCTCGTCGGTCAGGAGCCGCCACATGGCCACGGTGATCTCATCCACGCTGTTGGGGTCCACCAGGAGGCCGGCATCGCCCACCACTTCCGGCAGGGAGGAGACGTTGGAGACGATGACCGGCGTGCCGCAGGCCATGGCCTCCAGGGGCGGCAGGCCGAACCCCTCGTAGTAGGAAGGCTGCACCAGCATCTGGGCGGCGTTGTAGAGGTAGAGGAGGTCCTCGCTGGAGACCCGGCCCAGGAAGATGCAGTGCTCCTCCAGGTGGAGGGCCTGCACCAGGGCGAAGACATCCTCAAAGAGCCACCCCCTGCTCCCGGCGAAGACCAGTTTCACGTCCTCTTTGTAGTCGTCCAGGAACTGGCGGTAGGCGCGCAGGAGGGTCTGCACGTTCTTGCGGGGCTCAATGGTGCTCACGAAGAGGATGAACGCTTCGGGCACGGGGTAGCGTTCCCGGGCGCGCTGCAGGGCCTCTTGGCGGTCCAGGGGGCGGAAGAGGGGGTTGGCTGCCTCGTAGATGACGGTGATCTTGTTTTCCGGAACCCCCAGGCGCTGGATGATGTCCCGGCGGGTGGCTTCCGACACGGCGATGATGTGGTTCGTCCGCCGCACCGCCTGGTCAATCTGGCCGTAGTAGCGGGCGCTCTCCTTGGTGAGGAAGTGAGGGTAGAGGAGGAACGCCAGGTCGTGGATGGTGATGACCGACTTGCAGTTGCGGCGGAAGGGGGGGATGAAATCGGGGCTGTGCAGCACGTCCAGCCGCAAGCCCCGGATTTCCAAAGGTAACGTCCATTGCTCCAGCCGGTGGTGGCTGGGGGTCCAAAGGGAAACCCGCCGGAAGCGCTCGTTCTGCGCAAGGATCCGGCGGTCTTTGCGGCTTTGCAAAAGGATGAATTCGTAGCCCTCTTGGGCGACTCTGGCAAGGGCTTCGGTCAGGCGTCGGATGTACTGGCTGATGCCGGCCTGGCTGTAGTAGACCAGGCGGGCGTCAATCCCCACGCGCATGCTGTGGTCCGCCTCCCCATATAGCCCGGATGAAAAAGCCCCCCACTGGACTGCGTCCTACAGGCAGGGGGCAGCAGCGACCCGGAAGCGGGTTTCAATATACCACCATTGCCCCTGGGCGTCAAATGGGGGCCAGGGGTGGACAGGCTCCGCACGCCCACCAGAGGGAACGGGGTGGCCTACCTCAGGAGGTCCAGAGCGGCGGGCAAGTCCGTGAGGTGGGAGATGGTCTGGTCGGGTGAGGGGCCGAGGTGGCGGGGTGCCGGTTCCCCTCGGGGGTTGTACCAGATGGCCCACAGGCCGGCCCGTTTGGCGCCCACGGCGTCAGCCCAGTAGTCGTCGCCCACCATGACCGCGGCCTGGGGCGGACAGCCCACCGCCCTGAGGATGCCGTGGAAGAAGCCCGGGTCCGGCTTGCGAACCCCGATCTCGCGGAAGGTGTAGATGTCGTCCACCAGGTGGGCGAGGTCCACGCGGGCCAGGGCCGCGCGCACCAGGGCCGCGTCCGAGTCCCGGGCGCTCGTGGCCAGGACGACGCGGTACCGGCCCCGCAGCGAAGCCAACGCCTCGGCCGCGCCAGGCATGGCTTCCACCTGGGGCCAGTGGGCCATCGGCCCTGGGAAATGGGGGAAGTTGCGCATCAGGGTGTCGCCCCAATCCATAAGCACGACTTCAAGGCGAGGCATGGCGTCCCTCCTGGGGAGGCTGGTGCATTATAGCATATGGAGCGCTGGGCCCGGACACGGAAAACAGCCACGACCGCAGGCCGCTTTTAATGTGGGTTTAAGGTACATGGTGTTCCTTTTCCACCTGGGTGCTTCCCCGCAAGGCCTGCGGGGCCAGCCCAGCCCCGCAGGCGGGGGAAAACCCCATCCACATGCCCACCGCTCAGGTCCAAGCAACGCGCAAGAATACATGATTGAGGAGGTGTTGCTATGCGGAAACTGCACATGGTGCTCTCGTGGTTGCTTCTCGCTGTGCTGATCGCCGGGCTCGCGCCCGCGCTGGCCGTCGCTCAGGAAGGCCAGCCCACGGAGACCCCGCCGAGCCTCACCATGTATTCGGATTACCCCAGCATGGTCATCGGCATGGGCGAAGACGTGACCATCACCCTGCGGCTGAAGGCGCAGGGGAAGGCCCAGGTGGCCCACCTGGACCTCCGCGGCCTCCCGGAAGGGTGGACGGCCACCTTCAAGGGGGGCGGCAGGGCCATCAAGGCGGTCTACGTTCCGCTGGAGGACTCGGCTTCGGTCAGCCTGACGCTGGAATTGCCTGACGGCGTGGCCTCGGGGACGTACGCGTTCACCGTCACGGCCCGCAGCGATGTGGCGCAGGCGGAATGGCCGCTGGAAGTGACGGTGAAGGAGAAAGCGCCATCGCGCCTGACCTTTGACACCGACCTGCCCCTCGTCACCGGTTCCCCCAACACCACCTTCCGCTTCACGGCTACGCTGAAGAACGAGGGCGACGAGGACCTGATGGTCAACCTGACCTCCGAGGTGCCGTCCGGCTTTGGCGCCACCTTCCGCGTCGCAGGGCAGGAGACCACCAGTTTCCCTCTGGAGGCGAACCAGTCCAAGACCGTCTCCATTGAGGTCAAGGCCTACTCCAACCCCACTGCCGGCGACTACCCCATCACCGTGCACGCCGATGCGGGCAGCGCGTCGGCCTCCCTTTCCCTCACCGTCCGGGTGACGGGGAGCCCAGACCTGAAGATCTCGGCGCCCAACGGCCGCCTCTCGGCCGATGCCTACGCTGGCAAGGAGGCCTCGGTGAAGGTGACCATCTCCAACGAGGGGAGTGCCCCGGCCCGAGGCGTCCGCCTGAGCGCGAGTGAGCCGGCCAACTGGACGGTGGAGTTTGATCCCAAGGAGATCGCCGAGATCCCCGCTGGGCAGGAGGTGGAGGTGACGGCCAAGATCCGCCCGGCGGAGAAGGCGGTGGCCGGCGACTACATGGTCACCGTGCGGGCGAGCACGGAGGGCACGGCCACGGAGTCGGCGGACTTCCGCATCACGGTGCGCACTTCTACCCTCTGGGGTGTGGTGGGGGTGGCCCTGATCGCCATCGCTGTCGGTGTGGTGGCCCTGGCGGTGATGCGCTTCGGCCGCCGCTAGGGCGGGAGGGTCCGGCCATGAGCGACTTGGTGATTGAAGCCAAGGGGCTCACCAAGCGGTACGGAAACGTGGTCGCTGTGGACTCCCTGGACCTGGAGGTGCACCGGGGAGAGGTCTTCGGGCTCCTCGGGCCCAACGGGGCGGGGAAGACGACCACGATCCTGATGCTCCTCGGCCTGACGGAACCCACCGCGGGCACCGTCCGGGTGCTGGGGCTGGACCCCGTCCTCCAGCCGCTGAGCGTCAAGGCCCGGGTGGGCTACATGCCCGAGCAGATGGGCTTCTACGACGAACTGACGGCGCGGCAGAACCTGTTCTACATCGCCCGGCTCAACGGACTGGGCCGGGAGGAGGCCCACCGGCGGATTGACGAGGTGCTGGAGCGGCTGGGCCTCTCCGACGTGGCCGACCGCCCTGTGGCCACCTTCTCGCGAGGGATGCGCCAGCGCCTGGGCGTGGCGGAGGTGCTCCTCAAGCGGCCCCAACTGGTCATCATGGACGAGCCGACGCAGGGCCTGGACCCCGAGGTGGCCCGCCGCTTCCTCCAGATCGTGCGGGACCTGAAGGCAGAGGGCGTGACCGTCCTCCTCTCGTCCCACCTCCTGCACCAGGTGCAGGCGGTGTGCGACCGGGTGGGCCTCTTCTACCGGGGGCGCATGGTCCTGGAGGGCTCGGTGCCGGAACTGGCCCAGCAGGTGCTGGGCAGCGCCTACCACATCCGGGTGGAGGCGGAGGGGCCGTCCTCGGCCTTGGTGGATGCCCTGAAGGGCCTGCCGGACGCGGTGGGGGTGGAGAAGGAGGACGGCAACCGGTACCGGGTGGTGGCCCGCCGGGACCTCCGCGCTGAGGCAGCCGAGGCGGTGGTCAAGGCCGGGGGGCGGCTGCTGGGCCTGGAGGTGGAGATGCCCAGCCTGGACGACATCTACGCGCGCTACTTCCAGGAGGTGGAACATGTCGCAGCAGCATGAGTCCACCCGTGTCGTGCGTGCTCGGGAGGGGTCGCCCTGGACCGGCCTGGGGGCGGTCATCATGGAGGAGATGGCCGATTCTCTGACGAGCGCCCGCATGCGCATCCTGGAGGTGCTGATCGCCCTGACGGCCGCCGGCACGGTCTTCATCTCCGTGCAGGACCTGCGGAACACGGTGGGGGAGGACCCCTTCCTGCTCCTGAAGTTGTTCACCACTGGGCGGGACCCTCTGCCGTCCTTTGCCGGCTTCCTGGTCTTCCTCATCCCGCTCATCTCCATCGCGCTGGCCTTTGACGCGGTGAACAGCGAGTTCAGCCGGCGGAGCCTTTCGCGCATCCTGGCGCAGCCCATCTACCGGGATGCTTTTCTCCTGGGCAAGTTCCTGGCCCGGCTGGGCACCCTGGCCCTGACCCTCACGGTTATCTGGCTCCTCATCATCGGCATGGGGATCGTGGGGTTGGGGGTGCCTCCCAGCGGCGAGGAAGTGGCCCGCAGCCTGTGGTTCCTCTTGGCTTCCATTTTCTATGGCGGCATCTGGCTGGCGTTGGCCATGGTCTTCTCCATCGTCTTCCGCCAGCCGGCCACGGCTGCGCTGGCCTCCATCGCCGTGTGGATCTTCTTCACCGTCTTCTGGGAGATGCTGGTGGGGCTGGCGGTGCCCTGGCTGCGCCCCCTGAAGTACGGGCTGGTGGAGGAGGTGCTGGCCCAGGAGCAGTTGGAACTGGCCCTCAACCGGATCTCGCCCAACACCCTGTACGGCGAGGTGCTCCTGGCCCTGCTCTACCCCTCCGTCCGCTCTGTGGGGCTGCTCCTGCCCTTCCAGTTGTACCGGGCGGTGCTGGGCAACCCCTTGCCCCTGCGGGAGAGCCTGCTCCTGGTCTGGCCCCACCTGACGGGGCTGATCGGGGGGACCATCTTGCTCTTCGCGCTGGGGTACGTGCTGTTCCAGCGCCAGGAGATCCGAGCCTGACCCCTTTGGGCGGGAGGCCAGGCAAGGCCTCCCGCCCAAACGCCTTTCCCCCTCACGCCTTATCCTTCCACAGGGCTGACTCGTTTTTACAAAGGGAAGACCTTAACGGCTCTTCCGGACGCTAGATGGCACGCCAGGAGGCGTGCCCTACGGTCTACGGTCTGTCACACCGGAAGGCTGTCAGAGTTCTGTAAGAATGAGTCATCCCTGTATCCTTCCACCCTCGGCCTTGACGCGCGGGCAGGGCTATGTTATCCTCCTCCTGGCTGGTCGTTCGCCCCTTCACAATCCGCACAAGGGAGGTGCAGCATGGCAGACGAACTGGGCATCCGCAAGGTGGGCGTTGTGGGATGTGGCCTCATGGGCTCCGGCATCGCCGAGACGTGCGCCCGGGCCGGCTACGAGGTCATCGTCCGGGAGGTAAACCAGGAACTGCTGGACAAGGGCTTCCAGAACATCCGCAAGTCGGTGGGCCGTGCGGTGGAGCGGGGGAAACTCTCCGCCGAGGACGCCGAGGCCCTCTTGGGCCGCCTGACCGGCACCACCTCGTTGGACGACCTGGCTCCCTGCGACCTGGCCATAGAGGCGGTCACCGAAAAGATGGAGGTAAAGAAGGAAGTCTTCGCCTACCTGGACCGCATCCTCGCGCCCCACGCCATCATCGCCAGCAACACGTCGTCCCTCTGCATCACCGAGATGGCCTCGGTGACAGGGCGTCCCGCCCAGGTCCTGGGGATGCACTTCTTCAACCCCGTGCCCGTGATGCCGCTCCTGGAACTGGTGCGCACCATCCTCACCAGCGAGGAGACGCTGGCCAAGGCGCGGGCCTTCGGCGAATCGCTGGGCAAGACCTGCATCGTGGCCAAGGACACCCCGGGCTTCATCGTCAACCTGCTCTTGGTTCCCTACCTGCTGGATGCCGTCCGCGCCCTGGAGAACGGCGTGGCCTCCAAAGAGGATATTGACATGGGCATGAAGTTGGGGTGCAACCACCCCATGGGCCCCCTGACGCTCCTGGACTTTGTGGGGCTGGATACATGCTACTACATCGCCAACGTCATGTTTGAGGAGTTCAAGGACCCCCGCTACGCGCCCCCGCCGCTCCTCAAGCGGATGGTCCTGGCTGGCCACCTGGGCCGCAAGACCGGGAAGGGGTTCTACGACTATACATAATGTAATAGGCAAGGGGCGGTCCGTGCAGGTTGGGGCGCACGGGCGGCGGGCCACATCTGCCGCCCAGTAGGCCGCGTCGGACACGCGGCCTACTGGGCCTGGCGCTCCCGCTTGAGGCGGGTGAGGAGGCCGTGGCTGGTCCGCGCTCCTGGGGCGAACAGGTACTGCACGGGGGTGACGGCCACCGGCCCCGACGCCACTTCCTGGACCCGCTGGACCAGGTCCGTCAGGGCATCGTTTGGGACCAAGAGGGCCAGGCTCCACTGGGGCGTGGGGGCCTGGGGCAGGGGAGGGAGGGGGCTGAGGGCCAGGACCTGGGCCCCGGTGCCGCGGAGGAGCCCCCGCACCTGGCGGCTGGCTTCCTCGGCGGACGCGGCGGCAAGGCGCGCTGTCAGCGTGTGGTGGCGGCGGCCAGCGAGCGCGGCTTCCATCTGGTCCAGCATGCGGCAGGCCACGTCCAGCACGGCGGGGCGTTCCAGCAAGGCCTGCCGGTTGCCGATGAAGCAGGCCTGCGAATGCAGGATGGTCCCGCCAGCGATCTCCTTGAGGCGGTTCTCCCGCAGGGTGGTGCGGGTGGCGGTGAGGTCCGCCACCAGGTCCGCATACCCCAGAGCCGGGGCAGCCTCAATGGCGCCGTGTCCGGGCACGATCTGGAACTGGACGATCTCATGCTCGTAGAGGAAGGCGCGCACCAGTTGCGGGAACTTGGTGGCCACCCGCAGGTCACGGCCGTGCTGGGCGCGGAACTCCGGGGCCAGGTCGGCCAGGTCGGCGACGGAATCCACATCCAGCCAGCCTTCGGGCACGGCCAGCACCAGGTCGCAGTGGCCATAGCCCAGCGCCTCGTGCAGGACGAAGAGGCGTCCTCCCGGCTCGCCCTCTTCCATGACCAGGTCCAGGCCGGTGATGCCCAGGTCGGCGGTCCCCGCGGCCACCTGGGTGACGATGTCCTCCGCCCGCTGGAAGAGGACCCGCACCTGGGGCAGCGCGGGCAGTTCGGCCTGGTACTGCCTCGGGTTGACCTTGTCCACCCGCAGGCCGCAGGAAGCCAGGAACTGGAGGGTGCCTTCTTCCAGTTGCCCCTTGCTGGGCAGGGCCAGGGTCACCGTGCCCTCTTCTCGCTTCGTGCTCACTTTCTCCTCCCCTCCCGGGCAGCCAGCACAGCCTGGGCCAGGGCCGGGAATGGAACCCGCTCCTGCGTCCGCGCCTCCATGCGGCGCAGGATGGCGGCTCCCTCGGCCCGCTCTTGGGCCCCTACGATGACGGCCAGGGCGATCCCCCGCCGGGCGGCCAGGCCCAGGCTGGGGCCTATCCCTAGGTGCTCCTTGACCTGCAGTTCCACCACCAGGCCGGTCTCCCGGCGCAGCGTCTGCGCCACCTGGATGGCGCAGGGGGCGTCGTCGGGCTCCACGGGGATGACCAAGACGTCCGGCGCCAGGGCCAGTGGGGCGGCCTCTTCCTGGGCCGCGGCCACCCGCTCCAGGCCGAAGGCAAAGCCCGCCGCGGGCACGGCCTGGCGGCTGCCCAGTTCCCGCAGGAGGTCGTCGTAGCGGCCTCCGCCGCACAGTTGGGAGTCCGCCCGGGGGGGGCCAGGCGCGTGGATCTCAAAGACCAGGCCGGTGTAGTAGCGGATGCCCCTCCCCATCCCCAGGTCCAGGTGGACCCGGTCCTGGGGGATGCCGTAGGCGTGGAGGAGTTTCAGCGTGGCCTCCAGGTCCGCGAGGGCCCTCAAGGCTCCTTCCCGGTCCTGAAGGCGTTCCCGCAGGCGCGGGAGGGCCTCCGGGGCCGGGCCGGCCAGGTGCCCCAGGGTCTCCACCAGGTCCAGGGCCTGCCGGATGCGGTCCCGCTCCCGCGAGACGCGCCGCTTCTCCACCAGGCGCGCCGCGACCTCCTCCGGGGCGCGGCTGCCCAGGAAGCCGCCCTGGGAGATCAGGGTGCGGGCGAGGGCGTCCTTCAGGGTGCCGTTGGCCAGGGCGTCCGGGATTTCCAAGGGCGCGCTTTCGGCCTCCTGGGGGTAGAGGGCATCCAGGAGGCGTTCCACGTGAGATCGCCCGAGGTGCGCCTTGCGGAGGCTCTCCATGTGGCGCAGCACGAACTGCTGCCCTCGGGGGCTCAGGCCCACCCCCTGCAGGAGAGCCTGGACGAGGCCCACGTGCCCCACATCCACCTGGTACTGGCGGACGCCCGCTTCCTCCAGCGCGGTGCAGGCCAGGGCCAGGACCTCAGCGTCGGCCGAGGGGCCTTCCGCGCCCAGGAGTTCTGCGCCGACGAGGGTGAACTGGCGGGAGCGGCCCCGCTGGGGCGTCTCCAGGCGGAAGACGGGGCCAGCAAACTGGAGCCGGACCGGTTGGGGGCTCCCCTGGAGGTGCTCCACGAACAGGCGCCCGATGGGGGCGGTGAACTCCGGGCGCAGGCACAGCCGCCTTCCCCCTTGCTCCAGGGTGTAGAGGCGCACCCCAGGTGCGGGCCCAGCCTTGGCCAGGAAGAGGTCCACGTACTCCAGGACCGGTGTGTCCACCTCGCGGTAGCCGAAGGAGGCCATGGCGCGCTGGAGGCGTTCCTGGCAGAGGCGGAGGGCCCGCGCCTCCGCAGGCAGGCGGTCGTTCAGGCCAGGGGGGCGCTCAGCCTTCATCGCCCTGTCCCTCCTGCGCCGCGCCGGCGCCGCAGTTCGGCGAGGACCTGGCCCGGGGACACCCCGCACTGGGCCAGCAGGACCCACAGGTGGTAGAGGAGGTCCGCCGCCTCCCGAGCCACAGCCTCTGGCTGCCCCGATTTGGCCGCCACGATGACCTCAATCGCCTCCTCGCCCAGTTTCTTGACCATCTCGTCCTCGCCCAGGGCGAAGAGGCGGCTGGTGTAGGACCCCTGGTGGGGGTTCTGCCGTCGGTCCTGGATCACCTGCCACAGTTCCTCAAGGATTTGCCAGTCGTCCATCGCAGAGCACCCTGTAGAAGCAGGACCGCTGGCCTGTGTGGCAGGCCACCCCTTCTTGCACCACGCGCACCAGGAGCGCGTCGCCGTCGCAGTCCACGCGGACCTCCTGGATGTGCTGGACGTGGCCGCTGGTGGCCCCTTTGTGCCAGAGTTCCTGGCGCGAGCGGCTCCAGAAGTGGGTCTCTCGGGTCTGGAGGCTCAGCCGCAGGGCTTCGGCGTTCATGTAGGCCAGCATCAGAACCTTCCCCGATTCGGCGTCCTGGACGACCGCGGGGACCAGGCCCCGCTCGTCCCAGCGGATGGCGGCCCAATCTGCCAGTTCTTCGCTCATGGCGACCACCTCACCCGCACGTTGCGTTCGGCCAGGTAGGCCTTCACCTGGCGGATGGAGAGTTCCCGGTAGTGGAAGAGGGACGCGGCCAGGGCGGCGTCGGCTCCGCCGTCGGTCAGGGCCTGGTAGAAGTGCTCCAGGCACCCTGCCCCGCCCGAGGCGATGACCGGCACGGAGACGGCCTGCGTCACCGCCCGCAGGAGGGGCAGGTCGTATCCGCGGCGGGTGCCGTCCGTGTCCATGCTGGTGAGGAGGATCTCCCCCGCGCCCAGGTCCACGGCCTGGCGGGCCCAGGCCACGGCATCCATCCCGGTGGGGGTGCGCCCGCCGTGGGTGTAGACCTCCCAGCCGGAGGGGGTGTGGGCCCCGCCCTTGGCGTCAATGGCCACCACCATGCACTGGCTGCCGAAGCGACGGGCCCCTTCCTCTATGAGGCGGGGGTTCTGCACGGCGGCCGTGTTGATGGAGACTTTGTCGGCCCCAGCGCGGAGCATCTCCTCCACGTCCGCCACGGTGCGGATGCCGCCCCCCACGGTGAAGGGGATGAAGACCTGCTCTGCCGTCCGCTCCACCACGGCCCGCATGATGGCCCGCCCCTCGTGGGAGGCGGTGATATCCAAGAAGACCAGTTCGTCGGCCCCTTCCTCGTCGTAGAAGCGGGCGCTTTCCACCGGGTCGCCGGCATCCCGCAGGCCCAGGAAGCGGATGCCCTTGACCACTCGCCCGTCCTTCACGTCCAGGCACGGGATGATGCGCTTGGCTAACATGTGCGTCCCTCCTGCGCGCGTAGTGCCTCCCGCTGGACCAGGCGCAGCACTTCTGGCAACGGGAGCGCGCCGGTGTAGAGGGCCCGTCCGATGACCATGCCCGCCACGCCGCACGGGGCCAGGCGGCACAGGGCCCGCACGTCCTCCAGGGTGGCGATGCCCCCCGAGGCGAGGACCTGCAGGCCCGTCTCGCGGGCCATCTCCTCGGTAGCCGCCAGGTTGGGGCCGCTGCCGGTGCCATCCCGGGAGATGTCGGTGTAGAGGCACCAGCGCAGGCCCAGGTCCCGCAGGTGCTGGCCGAAGGCCACATCCCGCCACGCCGTCTGCTGGGTCCAGCCCTGCACGGCGACGAGCCGATCGCGGGCATCCACGGCCACGGCCACCCGCTCGGCCCCGAACCGGCGGACCGCCTCTGCCACCGCTCCAGGGTCCCGGACGGCCAGAGTCCCCAGCACGACGCGGGCAACGCCCCACTCCTCCAATGCCTGCGCCACCGCTTCCAGCGAGCGGAGGCCGCCCCCCAACTGGACCTGGACCGGCACGGACCGCACCAGGCGGGCGATGACCGCCTCGTTGGGAGAGCCTTCCCCCAGGGCACCGTCCAAGTTGACCACGTGGAGCCACTCCGCCCCCTCCGCGGCCCAGCGCTCGGCCACGGCCAACGGGTCGTCGGAGAAGACGGTTTCCCGGTCAAAGCGCCCCTGCTCCAGGCGCACGCAGCGGCCCTGGCGCAGGTCAATGGCGGGCAGGACGATCATGGTTGCCTCCCCTCCACCAGGGCGATGAAGTTGCCGAGCACCCGCAGGCCAACCGCCTGGCTCTTTTCGGGGTGGAACTGGATGCCGTAGAGGCGCCCCCGGCCTACAACCGAGGGGTAGGGGGCGGCGTAGACCGTCTCGGCCAGGACCAACGACCGATCGGCAGGCTCGGCGTAGTAGGAGTGGGCGAAGTAAACCCAGTCCCCCGGCTGGATGCCGGCGAGGAGTGGGTCCTCTCGGACTGGGAAGACCTGGTTCCAGCCGATCTGGGGCACGCGCACAGGCCCGGCGAAGCGCCGCACCCGGCCGGGCAGAAGGCCCAGGCCACGGTGCAGGCCCAGTTCCTCGCTTTCCTCAAAGAGGACCTGCATCCCCACGCAGATGCCGAGGAAGGGCTTGCCCGCGGCCACGGCCTCCCGCAGGGGGGTGATGAGGTCCAGCGCCTGGAGCCTGGCCATGGCATCGCCGAAGGCCGCCACTCCCGGCAGGACCACGCCGTCGGCCCGCTTCAGGGTCCTGCCATCCCCGGCCAGCGTGACCTCGGCCCCCAGGTGTTGGAAGGCCTTGAAGACGCTGCGGATGTTGCCGATGCCGTAGTCCACGATGGCGATCATGGGCGTTCCACCTCCACTGCCCCCTTGGTGCTGGGGGGCTCGCCGCCCAAGCGTGGGTCGGGGCGGGTGGCCATGTCCAGGGCGCGGCCCAGGGCTTTGAAGAGGGCTTCGGCCATGTGGTGGTCGTTGCGGCCGTAGAGGACCTCGGCGTGCAGGCAGAAGGAGCCGTGGGCAGCCAGGCTCTCCAGGAAGTGCCAGACCAGGTCCGTGCCCATGTCGCCGATGCGCTCCCCGCGGAACTCGCCCCGGCAGACGGCGTAGGGGCGGCCGCCCAGGTCTACCGCGGCCTGGGCCAGGGCTTCGTCCATGGGCACCAGGGCGTGGCCCATGCGGACGATGCCGTGCCCTGGGCCCAGGGCCTCCTTCAGGGCCATCCCCAGGCAGATGGCCACATCCTCCACGGTGTGGTGCTCGTCCACTTCCAGGTCGCCTTGAGCCTGCACCCGTAGGTCAAACCGGGCGTGGCGGGCCAGGGCCGCGAGGAGGTGGTCCAGCATGCCCACGCCTGTCCGCACGTGGCACTGGCCAGAGCCGTCCAGGTCCAGGTCTACCTCCACCTGGGTTTCCCGTGTGATCCGTTTCACGCTTCCCCTTCGGTTCATCCTTGTCCACCTCGCCAAAGGTCTAGGTCCAGGAGGTCGTCGGGGTGCTCCACGACGAAATCTGCGCCAGCCTCCCAGAGGCACCGCGCCGCCCGATCCCGGTCTTGCGCCATGGCGGTGCAGCCGATGCCCAGGAAGGGCTGCACCTCGGCTGCCCGGCGCGCGGCGCGCATATCGTCAGGCTGGTCGCCCACGTAGGCGCAGGCCCGGCCATCGCCCCCGGCCCGGCGGGCTGCTTCCAGGAGGGAATAGGGGTGGGGCTTGCCCAGGGGCCTTTCCCCTCTTTGGGCCTCTTCCGCCTGCACGTCCTCCAGGTCCACCACGGCCGTGAAATAGGGCGCGATGCGGAACTGGTCCAGGGCGTAGCGGGCTTCGGCGCGGGGGCGGCCGGTGGCGATGGCCAGGGGGAGGCGCGCCGCCAGGGCCTCCAGCGTGCGCGGCGAGGGGATGAGCCGCTCCCGCGCGATGAGGCCCTCGCCCTCATGCCAGATGGGCTCCTCGCCGTAGGTGCGGACGAAGAGGTCCCGCCCGAGGTACAGTTCCTGGAAGAGGCGCTGGACGAGGTTCGTGCGCCGCAGGTCGCCCTCGGCGAAGAGGTGGGCGCGGTTCGGGAAATCCCCCAGGACGCGGTCCACGCCCTCCAGGCCTCCGCCGGCGGCCGCCACCTGCTGGGCGAAGGAGGCTACATCCACCTGGGCCCAGAGGGCCGGGGCCTGGGCTGCGACGTCAGACCCGGTGCCCCAGAGGGCCTGGAGCACCTCCCGGGCTGAGGGCGACGGGGGGAGGCGCGGCGCCGGGAGGGGCGGCAGGTGGGCCAGGTAGAGGGCGATGAGGGCTGTGGTGAGGGCCCAGTCGTTGTTGAAGCCGCGGGCCAGTTTCAGCGCGGCGACGTCCTCCAGGGTGATGACGTCCAGGAAACCAGGAGGCCAGTCCAGGAGCCGCCCCAGGTACCCCGTGGCCGTGCGGCGGGCAGCCTCCCTGTAGGACTCCCGCACGTCCACCAGGACACCGTCCATGTCAAAGATGAGGACCTCCACGCGGTTCATCGCCGCTCCCTCCATGCCGTCAGCGCTTCCAGGATGCGCTCCGAATCCTGTGGCCGGCCCACGGTGATGCGCACGGCGCGGCCGAGGCGCGGGCCTCCGAACCACCTGAGCCAGATGCCCTGGGCCTCCAAGAAGGCCCGCAGGTCCGCTGGCTCGCCCCGCTCCACGAAGCAGAGGAGGAAGTTGCCCTGCGAAGGGAGGGGGCGGAGGACCTCCGAAGCCTGCAGGCGGGCGAAGAGGCGCTCCCGTTCCTCCACGATCTGGCGGACGTGGGCCAGGGCCAGGGGGGCGTGCTCCAGGCTGACGAGGGCGGCGGCCGCCGCCGCGGCGTTGACATTGTAGGGCGGGCGCATGCGCTGCAGGAACTCCGCCAGGGCGGGGGACATCAGGCCGTACCCCAGCCGCAGGCCGGCCAGGCCAGCCCACTTGCTGAGGCTGCGGACGAGGACCAGGTTGGACCACTCCCGGAGGAGCGGCGCGGCCGTCTCTCCGCTGCATTCGTAGTAGGTCTCGTCCAAGAGGATCCACCGGCCTGTCTCCAGCAGGGCGAGCAGGTCCTCTGGGGGGAGGGGGTTGCCCGTGGGGTTGTTGGGCGAACAGACCACGATGACCTTGGTGCGCGGGGTCAGGGCTTTGAGGACCTCCGCCACGGGGACCTCAAAGGCTTCGTCCCGGGGGACCTCCACCACCTGACCCCGGTTCAGGCGGGCGAAGAACTCGTACATGCCGAAGGTGGGGGGCAAGTTGACCGCTTCGTCCCCGGGCTCCAGGGTGGCCCGCAGGACCAGGTCAATCACCTCGTCCGCGCCGTTGCCCAGGACGACCTGCTCCGCGCCGATCCCGTGGCTGCAGTAGCGGGCGACCGCCTGCCGCAGGCGGGTGTAGGTCGCGTCGGGGTAGAGCCACGGCGAGAGCGCGGCCAGGGCTTCCCGCACCTGGGGGAGGCAGCCGTAGGGGTTCTCGTTGGCGTCGGCCTTCAGGATGCCCGGCCCAGGCTCAGGGGCTGCTGGGGCCTGGGGCTCCTGGAAGCCGGGCCATTGCAAGAGGTCGGTCCTCAGCGGGAGCGGAAGCGTCTCGTCCATCACTGCGCCTCCTCCAAGCGGACGCGCACGGCCTGGGCGTGGCCGGGGAGCCCTTCGGCTTGGGCCAGGCGCACGACGGCCTCCCCCAGGTCGGCCAGGGCCTGGGGCGTCAGGCGCTGGACCGGGACGAGGCGCAGGAAGGCCCAGAGGGAAAGCCCTCCGTAGGACCGCGCCGCGCCAGCCGTGGGCAGGACGTGGTTGGGGCCGCTGGCGTAGTCGCCGGCGGCCACGGGGCTGTGGGCCCCGAGGAAGACCGACCCAGCGTGGGTCACCCGCGGCAGGATCGTTTCTGGGTCTCGCACCACGATCTGGAGGTGCTCCGGGGCGAAGCGGTTGGCGAACTCCACCGCTGCGTCCAGGTCCCTGGCGACCAGGAGCGCGCCGTTCCGCTCCAGGGCGACGAGGGCCCGCTCTCCAGTGGGGATGCTCCGGGCGAGGGCCTGCACCTCCCGCGCTACGGCCTGGGCCAGGGCGGGGGAGGTCGTCACCAGAAGGCACACGGAGTCGGGGCCGTGTTCGGCCTGGGCCAGGAGGTCCGCCGCCACCCAGCGGGGTGGGGCGGCCCCG
>Ga0123519_10009077_pt1 | contig 15037 bp, 15 predicted proteins | sample YelNatPaOPRAMG02_FD_87396 | JGI IMG/M metagenome (GOLD analysis project Ga0123519, IMG submission 87396) | Hot spring microbial communities from Yellowstone National Park - Yellowstone National Park OP-RAMG-02 (version 2) | ecosystem: Environmental > Aquatic > Thermal springs > Hot (42-90C) ...
GACATAGAATGGTTTTAGAACAAACGGAAATTTATTAACAAAATAAAATTCTTTGTGCAGTTTTTCATTAACATACTTCCAAAGCAAAGAATCTGCTTCTGCATCCAAATCATCTCCAAAATTAATCTTTTTACCCATTCTGTTGATGATATCATAAACATCTGGAAACTCCAAGACAGGGAATGGCTTTTCAGGTATTCTGAAATCTGCATTCAAAAAAGCAAGTTCTTCTTTGCAGTCCTTCTTAACCCTTTTAAGAGCAGATATTACCAAATCTTCCTCTATCTTCATTGTATCATATTCACTCTCAATGTAAGCCAGTTCAACAGCACAGGCATGATGCTCGCAAAGATGCTTTGAAGTGTAAGATTCTTCTGCTCTCCAATTGGTTCCCAAATCATAAATTCTTTCAAACCCTCCTGCTATTGTTAATTGCCTGTGAAGCTGAGGGTCTTGTCTTAAAAATGCCTTTTTGTCATAATATTTAACCTCAAAGACCTGACTTCCAGATTCAGACGGGGCTCCCATCAGTGCTGGTGTGAAAACATGCAAGAAACCATTGTTGTCCAAATATTCTTGCAATCCTCTCAATATCGCTGCTTGAATCTTAAAGATTGCTTGGTTTTCTGGTTTTCTTAAATCAATAGTTCTGTAATCCAATCTTGTTGGAAGCTCAATGTTAACTCCTTTTTCAGTAACAGTCATAGGAAGTTTTTCAGCCAGGGAAAGCACTTTTATATTGTCTGCAATGATTTCAAAACCTGATTTTGCAATTTCGCTCTTAACAAGCTTTCCCTTTACTTCTACAACGCTTTCCAATGTTATTTTTGGAAAATTATTGAATAGCGGGTTTTCTTTTGTTATTGTGATTTGAGCAATTCCTGAGAAATCCCTCAGAAGGATGAATTTTATTGTTTTTAATTCTCTTATCTCCTGCACAAACCCCTTTAACAAAACTTCCTTTTTCTCAAGTTTATCATCTAGCTGCTTAACCAAAAATCTTTTCAACATACGCGTTGGTAATAAAAAGAAATTTATAAATGTTTTTAAAAATCCTATTTTTGATTTCTCATAGTTTTATTAAATATTTGATTAAAACAAAAAAAAGAAAAGATTTAAAACAAGAAATATTAAACCCCTTATTTCAAGGGGCTGTGGGGTAGTTTGGCTTTATCCTTTCCGCTTTGGGAGCGGACGACCCCGGTTCAAATCCGGGCAGCCCCATAAAAATTTTATCAAAAGTTGTTATCATGAATTTCAAGATAAAGAATTTTTTTGGAAATGCAAGGATTTCTGAGCTCAGGACAAAACATTCAAGAGTTGAACTTCCAAACTTCATGCCTGTTGCCACAAAAGCAGCTGCAAAGTATTTGAACTGTTATCATCTTAAGGAACTCGGGGTTGAGGCAATAATCTCAAACTCTTTTTTATTATACTTAAAACCAGGAGTTAAGGTTATAAAAGAATTTGGAGGACTGCATAAATTCATGAATTTTAATAAAACGATCTTTACTGATTGTGGTGGTTTTCAAAAATTAAGGCCAATGTTTCTTGAAAGCAACAATCTTGGAATAACCTTTAAATCACCATTTACCGGTGAAAAACATTTCATAAATCCAAAAAAGATAATAAACATACAATACGAACTTGGAAGTGATGTGCTGGTTAGTTTGGATGACTGCCCTCCATATGGAAGTTCTTTGGAAGAAACAATGATTTCAATGAAAAGAACTCATTCTTGGGCTGTTGAAAGTTTGAGAGAATTTGAAAATATAAATAATGATAAAAGATTAATCTTTGGAATATGCCAAGGCGGTTTTTTTAAGAAATCAAGGATTGAGAGTGCTTCGTTCATAAACTCATTGAATTTTGATGGAGTTGCAATAGGTGGCTTGAGAATCGGAGAGTCGTTTGAAAAAACATTTGAAATGTTAAGGTATTCTATAAGCGAGATTGATGATGAAAAACCAAGATACTTAATGGGTGTTGGTAATCCTGCTGACATTGTAAGGGCTGTAAGGATGGGTGTTGATCTGTTTGACAGCATATACCCTGTTGAGAATGCAAGGCACGGCAACATATTCACGAGTAATGGAAAGATTGATATTGAAAAAGCAAAGTTTTCAAACAACAAAGAGCGCTTGGATGAAAATTGCAATTGCAAGGTATGCAGGAAATACTCAAAGGCATACATTCATCACCTTTTCAAAACAGATGAAGAACTTGGAAAATTCCTTGCAGTTTATCATAATCAATATTTTATGCAGGACCTTATGAGAAAAATAAGAGCATCAATAAAAGATGGAAGCATAGGAGAACTTGAAAGAGAAATTGTAAAAAAATTCAAAACAAAATGAGAAAAAAATTTAAAAATAGATTTAATCTTTTAACTTTAATCTTCATAAGATTTAAAGATCGCTTCTTTCTCAATTTTGTATTCAAGATTGGTAAATTTTTTAATGCAATCGTCAAGATTTTTCACAAAGTTCTCTAACTCTGATTCTTGCAAAGAAGTATAAAAGGAATTTATGTTATCAAATCTTTTGATTTCATAATTCTTGTTCTTTGATTTCAAGCACAACTCTAATTGCTCAAAAACCCTGCTCAAGTTTTTTTCGTATTTATTGTGACTAAAATAAAGCATGATAATATAATTTATCTTTTTCTTTTCTTTTTTTGATTCAGGTTTTTTGTATTCATCCTTTCTGCTCATAAAAATCCCTGAAATAATCATTAAAATAATCCTTTATTTCAAATGCGAGATTCTCCTGAACAATCTTTTCAATCATCGAATCAATTCTCAAAAGCCCTGCTCCGAAAACGCTTTCATAATCATAATGTGTGTTATTATAAAGTTTTTCTGCACAATTCTTCATTATTGACTCTGCATCCTTTGATTTGTTGTGATTCCTCATTTTTGAAATTGCAATTCCAATACTTGCACTCACATGAGGACAAGCCATTGATGTTCCATCCATAATAGCATATTGGTTGTTTGGAAATGTTGATAGAATATTTGTTCCTGGAGCAGAGATGTCATTTTTGTCAGAGATGTTGCTGAAGTATGCATGTTTCTTTTCCTCGTTTATTGCTGCAACAGAGATCACACAATCAAATGCTGCTGGGAAGTTATAACCAAAATAACTGTTTCCTGCTGCTGCAACAAGATACATCCCTGAATTGAATGCATAGTTGCAGAGCTCTTCAAATGCAGACGAAGCATCTTCAGAACCCAAACTCATGTTCAAGACATCAATCTTGTGCTTCAATCCCCACTCTATTGCCCTCATAACATTTACCTCTGTTCCAGAACCATTCTCATCCAAAACCCTTAGTGCATAGATTGTTGTTTTTCTTGCAATCCCACAATTCTTTGAGCATATTGTTCCTGCAACATGGGTGCCATGTCCGTTCTTGTCCAGCGGCTGATTGTTTTCTTCAACAAAATCGTATCCCTTGCTTTCAAGAAAATTAGCAGAAAGTTCCTTATGATAGTAATCAATACCTGTATCAATTATTCCTATTTTAACATCAGAATCAAAATCTCTTAGATTGTAGAAGCCAATTGCTTTAAGATTCCATAGGGTGTTGTATCCTGACTTTACTCTTGGAGGGTGTTTTGGCTTTGGAATCACAACCTTATTTGAGGGCTCAATGCTTTCAATGTAACTCAAATCATCCTCCAAATTTTTAAAGAGTTCATCATTTAGGTTCTTGTAAACAAAATTTGTTATCTTGTAGGCAATGTCTGTTTTTATTTCCAGTGAAAAATAAGGCAGGAATTCTGATTCATATTTTATCCTGCTGAATCTTTTTAATTTTTCAATTAATATCTTTTTGTGAGGAAAGGATGCTCTTATTATTAATTCAATAGTATCATTGTTCTTGTGTTTTTCTTCAATCCTTTGATACAGTTTTCTAAGGATTTCAAAATTCATAATAAAAAAAATTTAAAAGAAATTAATAACTACTTCTTGTCTTTTTCCGAAAACTTTTCGCCAAATTCCTTTTTAAAATTTGAAAGAATCCTGTTTTCAAAAACTTTCTTTGTTTCTTCAGAGTCCTTTTCTTCAGATAATATTCTCATTAATTTCTTTATTAAATCTTTTGGAGAATCGTCAAAACCCTCTATCTTCTGGCTTGAGTTCTCCTCAATAATCTTTTCTTCTATTTCTTCTGGCTGTAATGCTTGTACTCTTGTCTCTTCAAAATCCTTTGAAAAGAACTGAGAAGTGTTTTTCATTACAAAAAAAGCTCCTTTTTCATACAACAGATTGATTATCTCTTTGAAATCAACATCAGATGTTTTTCCAGAGCTGAGTTTACCAAATATCCTTATTAAAACTATTGTGTCAAAGAACTCCCTGTCTCCAATCTTTTCCTTCAATTCCGATTCTATCTTTGAAGGTGTTTTTGATTCTGCATTGATTATTATGGGATAAACATTTTTAACAACTATTGACTCAAATTCAATGTTTAGTATTTTATTATCTTCTACCTCAACTATGTAAAATCCACCAAAATTGAACTTTTCCATCTCCAAAAAATTGTTTGGGAACAATGCTCCTGGATATGCAATAACACCATAATCTTTTTCAGAAAATAAACCTCTTGAATGAACATGACCAGAAGCGTAGTAGTTAAAGTTTTTAGGCAATAATGACAACGGGATTGCATCAGCATAAAAATCCTCTTGCTTCAATTCTGAAACAGCTGAGTGAAAAACAAAAATCTTAAAACCAGAAGTTTTTTCTAAAAACTCTCTGTCAAGAATTTCATAATAATTCTTTTCAAGAGCTCCTTTCCTTCCAGGAAGCCCTGCCAATTTTGCCCCTGTCTTCTCATCAAATGTGAATTCCAATCTCAGTTTATTATTAACAAAATTTGCAATTGCTATATTTTTCAAAAGTCCTGCTGATTCTAATATTGAAATAAAGGTCTTTCCAGAAGGAGAAAAATCATGACTTCCTGGAACAACATAAACACTTATTTTTTTGTTTTTCAAATCCCTCAATTTTATTGTAACTTCATTCATGCAGTCAATAGTTGGAAGTGCTGTGTCAAACAAATCTCCTGCAATGATTACAAAATCAATACCTTTCCTTATGCATATATCAATTGCTCTTTTGAATGCTTCAATACCAGCATCCCTTATTCTTTGATCCCTCCATCCTCCTACATGAGAGTCAGCAATATGTGCAAACTTAAACATGGTAGTTAGAATTTGTTGGTTGTTTTTAAAATTATCTCTAAGATTGTATAAAAAATCTTTTATGTATTTTTAATATTTTGTTTTTTTAATTATTTAATCTTTATGCCTAAAAAATCATTCCTTATATTTCCTTTTACATCTTTCTGCTCTTTAAGTTTTTCCATTACAACTGAATCAAATAAAGGTATTTTAACAGGAATTGGAAACTTTATAAAACTGCTGCTTACAATTGCTTCTCCTATGTCCAATGAAGCTATGCTCTTATAACCTTCTGACAGATCTTGGGATGATGATTCTACTATTGCCTTTCTTTCAGGCTGCATTTCTAAGGCTAAAATAATTTTTGTGTTCATGTTTGCAAGTATTTCTCTTGGAATTAGGGATGGGAGCTGTGTTATTGCTATTATTCCAATGTTAAACTTCCTGCCTTCTCTTGCTATTGTTGAAAAAATATTGTTTGATTGTAATGCTTCATTGTTTAAAACCCGGGGGGCTTCTTCAAGTAGTATTGAAATCAATGGCTTTGAATCCAGCTTAGAATTAAGTTTGTAATACTTGTACCTTGAAAGGATTTCATTGCTTATCATTGAACTTACCAATAGTTCAACATCACTATCAAGTGTTGAGGTATCAATTATCACAATCCTTGATTTTTCCAATGAATCTACGATGTCATTTATCGTTGTCTTCCCTGATTCAAAGCCAAAGATCCCGTAACAAACAAGCTTTTGGTCTTTTATCCTTATGCTAAATAGGTTCATCAGTTTTCTCTTGACAACATCAAAACTTGATTGCTGAAAATTAACCCCCTCTATTCTTTCCTCATTCATTATTGCCCTAATCCAGTCCTCTTTGAAATTCTTGTAATAAGCATTTACCAAATCCCTCTGTGCATCGCTCCATTCAATGTTCAGGTGAAAGGGTTTTATTATAGTGAGATTTATTTTAAGAGAACAGGAATTTGGAATTGGGTTTGGAGTGTAATAAACAATCTTTTCTTTATCCGGGTGTTCTTTTAATCCCAAGGAATTCCTGCCAAAATACTCGTCATGTGGGTCTATAACTAAAACTCCAACATAATCTGTGCTGAGCAGATTCCATAAGAATACCTTTGCAAGATTGCTCTTCCCTTGTCCTGTTGTTGCTGCTATCAAAACATGGTGCTTTAAAACATCCTTTCCATTCAAGAAAACATCAAAGTCAAAGGTCTTAGAACCGCTGCGCAATTTTCCCATGAAAAGCGGATTCTCTGGTTTTTTCAAAAATCCAAAATCATCAGATTCTACCTCTCTAACATCTGAGAGAAAATCTGGAAGTGCCTTTGAAACTGAGAACATTCCATCTTTTATTGATAGTAATGGTTTTGCAATTGCAATTGTATAATTTCTGAGTTCGCTTTCAAACATCATTGAATCTCCAAAGCCCTCCTTGTTTTCTAATTCTATTCCTGAAATTAACTCCAAGGTCTGCTGTGACAATTGACTTCCGTATAGCAAATCATAGACACTCATCAAAATCTTTGAATCCTTTGATTCAGCTATCAAAAGCCCTCCTATCTCTATTTTAAATAAATTCTTTTGCCTTATCAAAATCTTGTCAAATTCTCCTCCTATGACCTTTCCTACAATCATTCATTTACCTCCTGAACTGTTGAAAAAAGAGAATTCAATCCAAGGGCAACATTCTTATCGCTTATAAAGGAATGAACCTTTGTATTTAAAACCCACTTTTCATTCAGATCTGGGTTCACAAAGTATATTGTAACTGATTTTTCAACAAACAAATTCCAGTTTTTAATCAGAAAATCAAGATTCTGCTTTTTGTTAAGGGTTGCTATGAAGCAATTTTCCTCTAAAAAATCTATACTCTTGCTTAAGTCCTCAAAAACAAAAAACTTTGATTTTTTTTGATTTATTGAGACCAAAAAATGTTCATTTTCCTTGGAAAAATTGTCTATTAATCTAAAACCCTTCCTGTGATTTAAGAATATTTCTGCCCATTCCATAAGATTCATAAAATTTGTTAAAAATCAGTTGGTTAAAAATTTTGTGGTATTGAAAAAGCAAAAATATTTTATAATTAAACTCATTACCAAAGTTATTTAAAATTATGTTGGGTGAAATTGATGAGTAGGAATAGAATTAAAAATGAAAATAGTGAAAAAAAGTTTGTTTTGCTTAGGGAAATTCTTAAAGACAAGAATGCGTTTGCAGCAAAGGTAAATGGAGAAATCAAGGATGTGGATACAAAAATAGATAGTAAGGACAAGTTGGAAATTCTTGATTTTAATGATAAAGAAGCAAAGAGTATTTTCTGGCACTCAACATCCCATCTTTTAGCCAACGCAGTAACAATCCTTTTTAATGATGCAAAACCAACGATAGGGCCTGCAATAGATGAAGGATTTTATTATGATTTTGACATGCAACCATTAAATCCTGATGATTTAAAGAAAATTGAAGAAAAGATGAAAGAGCTTGCAGGAAAAAAGATTCCTATAATAAGAAAGGAAATAAGCATTGAAGAAGCAAAGAAGATTTTCAAGAACAATCCTTACAAGTTAGAATTGATAGACGAACTAAAAAATCAAAATGAGAATGTTATCAGCATTTACCAGCAAGGTGATTTTGTTGATCTTTGCAGAGGACCTCATGTTCCAGACACCTCTTACTTAAAAAACTTTAAGCTTTTAAAGGTTTCAGGCGCTTATTGGAAAGGAGATTCTTCTAATAAACAACTACAAAGGATTTATGGAATATCCTTTCCAACAAAAGAAGAACTTGAAAACTACCTAAAAATGAGAGAAGAAGCTGAGAAGAGAGACCACAGAAAGATAGGGAAAGAACTTGATTTGTTCAGCTTTCATGAAGAAGGCCCTGGTTTTCCATTCATACATCCAAAGGGAATGATAGTAATTAATGAATTAATAAGTTATTGGAGAGAAATACACAAAAGGGCTGGTTATCAGGAGATAAAAACCCCAATAATTTTAAACAAAGAATTATGGATGAGGAGCGGGCATTGGGACCACTACAAAAATAACATGTACTTTACAAAAATAGATTATCTTGATTTTGCAATAAAGCCAATGAACTGTCCTGGAGGAATACTTGTTTATAAAAGCAGGATAAGGAGTTACAAAGATTTTCCCCTGAAACTTGCTGAGTTCGGACTGGTTCATAGGCATGAACTCTCAGGAGTTTTGAGTGGATTATTCAGGGTTAGGGCTTTCACACAAGATGATGCTCACATATTCATAACAGAAGAACAAATTGAGGGTGCTGTTATTGATGTTATAAAACTTGTTGATGAGGTTTATAAGAAGTTTGGTTTTGAATATCATGTTGAGTTGAGCACAAGGCCTGAAAATTATATGGGGAGTTTAGAACTTTGGAACAGAGCAGAGAATGCTTTGAAAAAAGCATTAGAACATTACGGCTTGAAATACAAGATAAATGAAGGGGATGGAGCTTTTTATGGTCCTAAGATTGATTTCCATATAAAGGACTGTATTGGTAGAACTTGGCAGTGCGCAACAGTGCAGCTGGATTTTCAAATGCCTCTAAGATTTGAACTTGGTTATGAAGGAAGAGATGGGAGAAAACATGTGCCTGTTATGATTCACAGGGTTGTTTATGGAAGTTTAGAAAGATTCTTTGGAATTCTTATTGAACATTTTGCAGGAAAATTCCCGTTATGGCTCAGTCCTGTTCAAATAATAATACTAACTGTTGCTGACAGGCATGTTGAATATGCAAATGAAATAAAAGAGAAAATGGAAAAAGAAGGATTAAGAGTTGAGATTGATTGTAGCGCAGAAACAATTCCAAAGAAAGTAAGGAATGCTCAGATTCAAAAGATACCAATAATTATCACAATTGGTGATAAAGAAGTTACAGAAAAAAAACTGGCAGTGAGAACACTTGATGGAAGAGTTGTGTTTGGAATAAAACCTGAAGAACTTATCAGAGAAATAAAGGAAAATATTGCTAACAGGGAGTTAAGATTTGAAGTTCAAAAATTAAAATAGAAGAGCAATTTTGGATTTATTTTTAAATACTTAAACCTAAAAGATTAATCACATTTTCATATTCTTCATCAATCCCTGAATGTTCTTTGGAATCTTATTCCCCCTGATTTGGGACTTAAGCATCTTTGCAAGCTTTTTTGATTGTCTGTACTGCTTTAAAAGCAGCCTTATATCGCTGACAGGAACTCCTGAACCCTTTGAAATTCTGTTTATCCTACTAATATTCAGAATGTCTGGATTCTCAAGTTCTTCCTTAGTCATTGAATCCATTGCATATCTCCACTTTTCAAGCTTTTCCTGCTGAACATCAATCAATTCTTTTGGAAGCTTGAAACTTGAAAATCCTGGAATTAAATCAACTATCTTTGATAAAGGCCCCATCTTTTTCATAGCAATCATTTGATCATACAAATCCTTAAGAGTGAATTTTCCTTCTAAAAACTTTTTACTCAAATCCTCTGCCTTTTCCTCTGGAACAGCTTCCCTTACCTTTTCAAGCAGGGATTTAAGATCTCCAAAACCCAATAATCTTGATACAAATCCCTCTGGATCAAAGACCTCTAAATCCTGAATCTTTTCACCAACACCAATAAATTTTACAGGAGCTCCAGTTGCTTTGCAAGCAGTTATTGCTCCGCCACCCTTTGCTGTTCCTTCAAGTTTTGTAATTATAACGCCTGTAATTCCACAATTTTCGTGAAATGCATCTGCCTGTTTTTTAGCAGCTTGTCCAATATCAGCGCTCAAAACAAGCAAAACCTCATCAGGCATTATTTTCTGCTTTAGGTTTTTCATCTCCAAAACAAGTTCTTCAGATAAGGCATCTCTTCCAGCAGTATCAATAATTACAACATCATAATCCTTTATTTTTGTCTTGAACTCCTCAAAAATCCTTGAAGGATTTTTTTCCTTCTTGTTTCCAAAAACATCAACATTTATCTGTAAACCTAATTGTAATAATTGTTCATAAGCAGCAGGCCTGTAAGTGTCTGTCTGAATCATTGCAACCTTAAAGCCCCTTTTCTTGAAGTAGTTTGCAAGCTTTGCAGCAGTTGTTGTCTTTCCACTAGCGTATAAACCAACTAGCATTACTAAGAAAGGGGTTTTTGTTATGTTAATCCTTGCTTCTTTCTCACCCAAAAACTTTACAAGTTCCTCATAAACAATCTTCATTATAATCTCTTTTTTTGTTAATCCAGGAACCTCTTCTTTCAAAGCCCTTGACTTTATATTTTCAGAAAGTTCAAACACAAGATTGACATCAACATCTCCCTGCAACAAAGCCCTCTGTATGTCCCTTACAATCTCATCAATAAGGGCTTTATCTACAAAAACACTCTTCATCAGTTTGTCAAGAGTGCTTCTCAGTCCTTGTCCTAATTTTTCAAGCATAAGAGAAAAGAACAAGCAAACAATATATAAAAGTTATGAAAAAAACTTAAGACAGAAAACGAAATATTTAAATAATACTTCAAAACAACAATAGTTCTAAGACGGCCATAACAGCCTGGTTCCACCCGATCCCATCCCGAACTCGGAAGTTAAACAGGCTGCTGTTCTGTGTTGTACTGCTCTATCCGAGTGGGAAGCACAGAATGCTGTCATTTCTTTTTTTATGATTTTTGTTTAATAGGTTTAATCAAATATTTTTTCTAAAAATTGTTATTTTTTTATTAAAAGAGTAAATAATAAAAATTTAAATTTAGGAAAATAAAAGTTCTTTTGGATTCAGATTAAAGTTACCAAAAATTTAAGTTTTTTATTTTTGATAACCGCATTTAATATTATGTCTCTTATTAGTAGTAACAAAATAGCAAGATTTAAATATTGGATGTTTATAACTTATATTTGTGAAAATAAAATGTTTAAAGAACTACTAACAGAACCAAAAGAACACAACCCAACTTATTTTATTTATTTAGTTCATAGTTTCTTAAGTTGGAAAGATTATGGAATTTCTAATGAAGAAATGAAAGAGAAAGTAAGTAAATTAAGAAATCCTAATCAATTTTATAGAGCAAACATTATCTTAAAAATTCTTTGACTTTTTGTTTTAATAATTCATATCTCTGCTGTGTTTTTGGGTAAGATAATATGTATTCTCTTGTTGAAGAATAGCCCTTTGTTTTTGGAATTCCGTTTGGAATTACTGTGCCTTCTGGAAACTGAGTTTTAGTAAAATCTTTTTCTATACCATTAATTTTATTAAAGTAATGGGATACTTGCCTGCCGTCAGGCAAAATCACATTTGCCCATACAATCTCCCCTCCTAAATAATCATTCACAATAACAGAAGTCACAGCACACTGCCCTAATGCAGGATTTTCAGGAGTCCAATTTTCAGGATCTAAACTAGTTTCCTTACTCCAAGAATTTTTCAATGCCAACTCCAATTGAGATTCATCTATCATGTGAAAAAAGGACTTAATTAAATATATAAAATTTTCTTTTAAAACAACATTGTAGAAGAAGATACTACCCGAAGAGTTTCTGTAAAGCCGATTAAATCGGCTACTTACCATAATTAATCAACAAACTAAAAAACGAGTTCTGTTAACTTATTGTAGGTAATTGCTTTTTATAAAAACATAATTTCTAAAACCCTAAAGCAAATTTGCAAGTTTCTTTATATCCTTATTTGCTACATGTGTGTAAATCTGGGTCGTTTTCAAGTCCTTATGCCCAAGCAGTTGTTGGATGTATCTCATATCTGCACCAGACTCAAGCAGTATCTATAATCTTTTTATTTATTAAATTATCATTAATAAAACCTGAAGAATTTAATATTTCTCTACTATCCAATCTGGAGTAAAAACTTGTCCTAGTGTTTTATGTTTCATATTTCTCCCTATGTTTATTTAATTCTTCTTTGATGAATTTCTCTATCTGTTTAGACACGATTATACCTTCTTCTTTACAAAATTTTCTGTATTCCTCATAATTTTTAGAATCAATCTTTAATGTTACATTTTTACTTGGCATTTTTCACCCTCTTATTAAAGACATATTCGCACATACTTATAAATGTTTCTGAAAGACGCCCTCTCAAACCGCCTTCTTTTTGTAAAAAGAAGCAAAAAACACGCCCCCTCCCCAACGACTAAAATATAGTCCGCCTTCGGCAGTTATCATTATAGCAGTAAGAAAAAACTACGCTGGCAAAAAATTTTCAGCTCCCTCGCGACTTTGAGTTTTTGGGCTTCGCCCAACGTTGCACTAAAACTCAACCCTTCCAAGTATTCAGGGGAAATGAACAGCGATTTAACGGTTCCGCTCACCTGCGGTTCGCTCCACCCAAATCCTGCTACGCAGGACTTCGTTAAATTCCAAAGGTAATTGTAATCAAAACTTTTCAAATTTCTTTAGTTTTTCTCTTTTGCTATTTTCTTTTTAATCTGCTCATCAAGTTCTTTATCAGAAAGAACCTTCTTCTTTTCTAAAATATTGACTAATGCAGAAAACATATTCTTAATAGTTTCTATATAAGTAAGCCAAGTTTCTATATGGAAATGGGTTATGAAATATTCGGTTCTTGCTAAAGCATTGTAGATACTTCAACCCCACAATTAGCAGGGCAATGGCACATTGATGAGACTATGATAAAATGCGACGGTAATTATAAGTAGTTTTGGGAAATTAATAAAAGTGAAGATTTAAATGTTTAATTCATCAACATTAAGCTAACAGAACCAAAAACAAAAGATTTAAATATAAGTTACTGCATTTATATTTAAAATTATCGCAAAGGTTATAAATATAACTATCAATTTTTGGTTAATCTGCAAGCATCATTTACTCACAAACAAGTTTTTCTAAAAACTACTTTAAAACACAAATTAAAATTTAGGGGGTTTTTAAAATGACCTATATAAAAAAATGTCCTGAATGTGGATCTGTAAATTTATACTATGATAAGGAGAGAGGGGAAATCATTTGTAAGGACTGTGGTTTTGTAATAGATGATAGAATGGTTGATTTTGGACAGGAGTGGAGAGAATTTGAAGAAGGTGGAGAGGAAAGCGAGAGAAGAGGAGGAGCTCCAACAACTTACACTCAATATGACCAGGGCCTTGGAACAGATGTTGGAAGAAAATCAGATTTGAGCCAATTATCTGGAAAAACAAGAAATAAGTTTTTCAGGCTTAGAAAATGGCAGTATAGGATAAGCACCGCAATAGAAAGAAATCTTAAATTGGCTCTTGCAGAGTTAAAAAGGGTTTCATCTTATTTAAAACTTCCAAAATCTGTTGAGGAAGATTCTGCAAGGATTTATACTCTTGCTGTTCAAAGAGGGCTTGTTAGAGGACGTTCTATGGAATCCGTTGTTGCTGGTGCATTGTATGCTGCTTGCAGGCGCCATGAAGTTCCAAGAACTTTGGATGAAATCTCAGAAGCATCAGGTATTGATAAGAAAGAGATTGGAAGGACTTATAGGTTTATAACAAGGGAATTGCAAATAAAAATCATTCCAAGCAATCCTGTTGATTACATTGCAAGGTTTGCATCTGCTCTAAAACTAAATCCTGAAACTCAAAGCCATGCTGTAGAAATCCTTGACAAGGCACAAAAAGCAGAACTTACTTCTGGAAGAGGGCCTACAGGCATAGCTGCTGCTGCTCTCTATGTTGCGGCACTAATACATGGAGAGAAGAGAACTCAGAGAGAGGTTGCTGATGTTGCTGGAGTAACAGAAGTTACAATAAGGAATAGATACAAAGAACTCCTTGACAAACTTGATTTGGAGAAAGAGATTAAAAAGGTTAAGAAGAAGAAATAGTTCTGGTGATAGATGGAGTTTTTATGGATGGAGTAGAACTTGATTTTCAGCTGATAAAAAATGGCTATAAGCATTACAAACAAAAAATGGATTTGTCTTTCTTAGAAGAGATTTGCTCTAAAATAAGTTTTGAAAAATTAAACCATAAACCAAATCAAAAGATTAATTATTATTTTAAGGTTGATGATAAAACATTTGATGCTTTAAACAAAACAGGTCAGAGTGTTTTTGAGAGTTTTAAGAAAACTGTTGAATACCAAATTTTTAGTAGTTTTAAAAGTGTTTTAAATTCAACAGATTATGGTTTTTTATTTGGGCTTCCTTTTTTAGGGCAGAAGATTCTAATTAAAAAGAACGAAAGGGAAATAAGATTTTATGGCTATTATGAAAGTGTTTCTGTAATGTGGTGTGTTGCCATGAGTTTGTTGGAGAAGATTTATGAAAACTTCTATAAAGAGGACTTTTAGTTCTTATTTTTAGGATTAAAAATTAGTTTTTTAAAATCAACAATCTTATTATTTTTTATAGTGATTCCTTCCCTTCTTAAAATTTTAATCTTCTTTCTTTTGCCTCTTGAATAACCTCCTATAGAACCATCACTTTTAACAACCCTGTGACAAGGAACACTTTTGTAAGGATTCTTGTTTAGTGCATTACCAACTGCCCTATATGCTCTTTTGTTTAGTGCTTCTGCGACGAGCTTATAAGTAGTTATTCTTCCTTTCGGGATTTTGAAGACAAGTTCATAAACTTTAGAATAAAAATCTTTCACAAAAAACACCTTTTTATTTCCATTAAAATTTTTTTATAATAAAAATCGAAATTATCAACACTCAGTTTTTCCAGCAGATGCTTTTTATAATTTTTTGAAAAAGCCCTTATTTTATTAACATCTATTTTTATCTTGTTTTTTATTACCTCTTCAACATTTTTGGAAACTAAGAATTTAATTATTTTAGTTATATTCTTTGGTTTTTTAGAATGATGTTCTCTTTCAAAATCAATCATTTTTACAACA
>Ga0123519_10009082_pt1 | contig 15029 bp, 12 predicted proteins | sample YelNatPaOPRAMG02_FD_87396 | JGI IMG/M metagenome (GOLD analysis project Ga0123519, IMG submission 87396) | Hot spring microbial communities from Yellowstone National Park - Yellowstone National Park OP-RAMG-02 (version 2) | ecosystem: Environmental > Aquatic > Thermal springs > Hot (42-90C) ...
GGACTTACTAACAATAGAATGACCTGTGCCTGGACGAGATGCTCTTCTATCTCTTGCATCCATGTTTGTCCGGGCACAATCATACCATCGTACCAATAGTTGATATATCCCTCGTGCTGCAATGCATCGAGTATCTTCCCTAACGCATCGCGAAACTGCTTATCAGCATGCGCATAGCTACAGAAGAGATTTATAGTTGGTACAGGCCCTTGAGCCATTTGCTTCCTCTTTTTTCAGAGCTAGAATATACACTCAACATTACTCGACATTATACAGTACTCAACAGTGCGTAGCAATTTGAAATACGCTGAAGTAGGAAAAAAATACCTGTATGAGCCGATTTGCATTTCACCAATGTCTAAAAGGAGGTTATAGGCATGATTTGCTCCTTCGTTTGTAGCAACAGGCAATGGCAATATAATATATCTCATAGTTTGCCACGCGCCTCCTCAACTAAACATATTATCTCATTCAGACCTGGCATAGCTTGCGGAGCCTGCTGCAACATATACAGGTTATCGAGGACTCCATCAAAGGTAGTGACATGCCGCGTTTCCTGGATAGCGCGCTGATAGCTCTGCCGAGATTGAGCGAGGTTCCCCAAAGCCAGTTGCGCCAGAGCGAGATCGTAGTAATCCCAGAAGTTCTCTGATTGCCCCTGCTTAAGGCGATTTTCTGCCGCCGTCTTTGTATAGCCGAAGTACATCTGCGCTTCGTGCTGTTTGCCAATTCGCCAGGCAAGGCTGGCGAGGTTGCTTAGCGCGTAGGAAGAGCCGGGATTGGCTTGCCACGCGCGCTGGTAGTACTTATAGGACTCTTGATACTGCTTCTTACGCCGATATGCCCCTCCCATAATTGCCAGGGTGTCGCTGTCGTTGGGATTCAACGAGTTCGACTTTTGCAAATGCTCAATGGCCTGTTGGAAATCGGCTTCATTCCGCGTCATTCCCCAGCGGCGGCGATAGGCCAGGCCAAGCTCTTTTAGCGTCCTGGCCTGCTCGATAGTGTCTTGCGAATGAGATGCGCTCAACGCGCTAATAGCAGCATCGTAATCACCCACTCCACTATAGATACGACCGAGAACGTATTGTACCTGTGCGTCCTTTGGTAACAGGCTACCCGCCTTTTTATACATCGTCAGTGCTTCCACCACATTACGCTCATTGAACAGACGATCAGCAAGGCCAATATAGACCAGTGCCTCGCGTGTCTTATTAGCCTCAACACGCATCTTCGCCATACTCTCACGCACCTCTTTCATAGAGTCACGCACCTCACGATAGCTTCTGACGCCCAGAAAAGCCAGCGCTGCTGCACCTATACTCAATAGAGCAAGCACCACACCTAGCACAGCGGTAAAAACACCGACAATATTCAAAATATCCTGCGCCTGCGAGAGCGCGTTATTGGCCGCATTGAGTACCGCCGTCGCATCGGGAGGCGGCGTCGCACCTACCACCTGACTCGCCGCCAGCACGGAGCCTTGTTCTGCTGTGAGCAATAGGAACAGCACCGAGGCAACCATTAACAAGACCGCGAGGCCGCACATAAGCAATCTTCTGAGCATGCATTTCTCCATATGAAGTGAGTGTAATTACGAGTCACAGTATAGCAAAGTGCAACTCGCTTTGATACAGCAGAAATCTCGTTGCGTTTATCGGCGTTTTCTTGCAAACATTCTTCGTTCGTGCTTGCGAAAAAGCTGGAATCTGAGAATAGCAGAACCCAAACTTCCTAAAGATATGCATAACAAGGATAGTCGAAGATAGTGTTGAGCTAATACATACCATAACAGGCCAAAACCTCCCGCTAATATGAGCGCTATAGTTCTACTGGTATTAAATATTCCCCAGATAAAGAAGAGAAGCAATAAAGCCAATGACAACCAGGTTATTGGTGTTGTTGTTAGCCAGCCTCTTAAGCCGAGCCACGCTCCGATAACATCTGTAGCAAAAAAGCACGCAAAGAGTACACCGTATAGACCCTGACTACATTTACCCAGTTCTTTGTAAGAGAGTGTTCTGATAAAAAATCGTTCACTATGCTGTAGAATCGAACCGGTCTCTCTCGGCACATCTATAGTAAGCCCCGTGTGGAGAGCAGGGAGTGTAGGAAGAGTTTTTTTCCCAGGGGCACCTATCACACCCTCAGCTTGATACTTTACAACATTGATCCGTGACCTTGCTCTTCTGCCTCCAGAATTTTTTGCACGTTGCGATTGCTGCGTAGATGTATTATCGCTCAACGACGGCTGCCGAGACAACTTCAAACCGCGAGAGGGAAAATAGAAATTTCGGCCTGTTGCGGAATCTTTTGGATAAAGCTTCCTTTGCTCGATGAGATCGTAAATTACATGTCTGACTGCTTGCATCTCACGCTCATCAGGGAAAATATTGAGTAACATGTCACAGTAATGCAAGGCATAGTTCAACTGATCGTGTGTCTGATACCACCACACATACTGGCGTAGCCGCTCACGTGCAACGTCTTCTTCTTTTTTATTGAGTGCCTCTTGCACTTCTGGCGGTACTGATCGACGGGCCAGAAATGATTTTGCATCTTTGAGCGCCTGCTGGATCTCAGTGATGCTCATCTTTTTCGCCGGTTTAAGCGTCATCAACAACTCACTTAATGCTGCTTCATATGTTTTTGTCGGATCTGCCGGAGGGAAAGTGATGTATTGATATTTTTCCAACGATAGGCATAACTCACCCTTACAAGGATGAAATAGAATAGGGATGATCTGTTTCTTTCGTCCAGATATTTCCTGGCCTGTTGCGACATCTGCTTCATGCTTAACCCATCCTGATTTAACGGCATCAGGTGAGAGAATAACAATAAAACACGGGAGTGCCCTTACTTTTTTCTCAATCACACGCTGCCATCTGACCCCGCCAGGGAGACCATTCTCAGGCGTATGATCATACCAGACTGCCCGTTCATCACCGAGAAGATACCGCAAATCCTGTGCAAGCTGGATACCAAACTCATCATCTTTACTACTATGGCTAATGAAGATGCGATATTTGAGTCGCGGAGCAGTTGTCATCAGCGGTACTCCTTATTGCTGATCGAGTACGATGGAAGCTTCTAAATCTATTGCTCTTTACCAACTTTGCTATCTATTTTAATGTAAAAATTGGGATACTAGCAATTGGTAGGCGTGTCATTACTCTACACAATTTTAAATGTAGCGATCATAAAAAGAACTATATATCTCTCACCGAACTTTCTAGTCACGTAAGCATAATATATCTGTGGTTATTATCCCACCAACTAACAGGCATATCCATACACATGCTTGTGACTGTTGTTGCTCAGCAAAATGCCGTACATTTTTTAGGAAGAGAGCAGGCATACGGCCTGCTCCTTTACGGCAAATCAGCTTCCATGTTTAAGAATGAGAATAAAAGATGCTAGTGACCGAATATTACCAGAAACTCGTTCCCTGGCTGCTCAAACCTCTGGGCCAGAGCCACCGCCACTACCTTGAAGCACACCCCGAATTGTTAGATGATGAATGTGAACGGTTACTTACCCTGCTCATCAACGAACACCAGTACCATCCAGACGAGTTACAACGGCTGCGCATCCGTCGTATGTTGCTCCGTGATGCGCGTATACGCAGTGGCACAGAACAGGCCATACAAGCGGCCTATGTGAATATGTGCGGTGGGTTGATTCTCAATCTGCCAGCATGGTTACTTGATGTAGAGAGGCACCTGCTCTGCCTCGCGCACGTGGAACAAACAGAGCGCCAGCTTGCTACCTGCAAGATACGTTTGAGTAATGCTCTCGACTACGCCCGTATCGACCGGCAAGTTGCACCAGAAACCGTTGCCGAGTTGTACTATCAACTTGGTCTACTGTTTATCTCCACTGCCCGACCTTGCACTCAGTATATATTGGAGAGAACTATCAGCTACCACCAGGAGGCCCTTCAGGTCTATACTGCTACCTCCTATCCATTGCAATATGCAAAAGTACTGATAGCAATAGGCAACGCCTACCTGTGTGCTTCGCTCTCGCCTTTACCATCAATCCTGGATCAAGTATTTGCACTCTATCAGCTTGCACAGCAGAGTTACCACGCCTTTCTCAACACTACCCTCCTTACTGCGGACGAAGCGACATATCAGGTCGGTGTACCGACTCACCTACATGCCAGGTGAGTTATAATAAACATAAGTGACGATTACGCGCCAGAACACTATCTGACCCATCTTTCTCATTGAAATGGAGAGCAAGAAAAGGAGTAAGACGTGAGACGACGTGCCCTCCTGATTGGTATTAACGACTACGACTATATGGAGCCTCTTTCCTGGTGCGTTGAAGACGCCCTTGCCATGCGCCTGGTGCTGGAAAGCCATGAGGATTACACACCGAACTTCGGGTGTCGTACATTGACCAGCCGAGCCGCACAATCACTCACTACGGGAGTTCCATCTCCAGCCGAGCGTGTTACTTTCAATACATTACGCATCGCTCTGGAAGAACTCTTCGCCTTTGATGACATGGTACTCTTCTACTTTTCCGGTCACGCTTACCCAACCGAGCAGGGCGTCTACCTGGTCACACAGGACGGCACAGAGAGCTTGCCGGGTATCCTCCTCAACGACCTGCTAACAATGGCTAACAATTCTTCCGCACGCGAAGTGTTGCTGCTCATCGATAGCTGTTATAGCGGCGCGTTAGGAGAACCAGACCTGACCGGCGGCGTTACAAATTTATACCTGCGCAGCGGCGTCACCTTGCTGGCCTCGGCGCGTTCCGACCAGCAGGCGCTCGAAATCAATGGGCACGGCCTGTTTACCGGTCTGGTTATCGGCGCTCTCAAAGGAGGAGCCAGCGATGTACGCGGGCGCGTCTCCGCTGCCTCCATCTACGCCTATGTCGAACAGGCACTTGGTCCCTGGGATCAGCGCCCGATCTATAAATCCAACGCTACACGCTTATCACCCATCCGCTACTGCATACCGGCCATTCGCGACGACGAGCTACGCGCCTTGCCACAGCTTTTTCCTCAAGCCGATCATCACTACTACCTCGACCCATCCTATGAAGTCACGCGCCCTGAGGCGATTCCCAAGCATGTCGCGCTCTTCAAGCTCTTCAAGCGTTATCAGGTGGCACGCCTGCTGCGCCCTGTGCTTGACGAAGACCTGTATTTTGCCGCCATCCGCAATCACCCTGTAGAGTTGACACCATTGGGGCAATTTTACTGGTATCTCGCCAAACACAATCTGCTGGAAAGTCCTGCCCTCTCTTCACCGCCTCATACTGCCTATGTACCGGATGCAGAGGCCATTGCGCGGCTGTTTCATGAAGCCTATGAGCGCCTGGCTCCCGCCTTTGGCTATGAGACACGCGAGGCCACGCGCCGTCCGTGGGAACAGGTGCCGGAGCGCAATAAGCGCCTGATGGTTGCTGCTACTGCTGAAGTGCTGGCTATGCTCTTTCCCCCAGAGCCACCTGGATCAACAGCCCCACCAACCTCTCAGGACTCTTGACGCTCTTTCTGTGTGTGAAAAAATACGGATGCCTGTTGTTGCCCTTCGATGGCCTGCTCATGCCAGTAGCGCCAGGTTTCACTCTCAGGTGATGGTGATTGTGCCTGTGCCAATAAAGCTAATGCCTGGGCGTAGGTTTCATGCGCAAGCCGGGCATGGACAAGGCCATCCTGCACAGAAATCGTCTGCCGACAAAGATGGAGGGCCAGCGTCGCTCGATCAATCAGATCGAGCGCAGCAAGAAATTGCTGATCGTAGGTTGTTTCCTGGTGTTCAATCATCGTAGCAGTCCTTATCTGTGTGGCTAAGAGTGTATCTGGCCTTGCCTTCATCGCGGCAAACAATAGGTGAAAGACATCGTCAGAAGCCATCAGTGCGACTTTGGCATCAATACGATCCATCAAGATCATTTCCACCGCAGTAGCAAGCAGCGCCGCTCGTAACCGAGATTGTTCCTCACCTGTCAAGCGTAACGTGGTGATCAGCCGTTCCATCTCGTCAGGATTGAGTGTCGTCAAGTGGCCCGGCGACTTGAGAGATTGGCGCAGGCGACGTACCTTTTCAGGGTGTAGCACAATTGCCAGATCGTCCAGGTGACTCAATTTATAGCCATGCAGAGCCAGTACATCTTCCAACTCACGCGCAAAAATATTCCAGCGTCTGATCGATGAAGATGTCATGTACGAGGTTCCTTTCTCTCTATGCACCGCGTCTCTTTTTCAGTATACGTTGTCAATACTCACACGACCAGTCACATGCGTGGGAATGAGAGAAAAAAGAATTAATGTAAAAGGTGCTGCACCAGGCGCGCTAAATCGGCGGGCGAACCAGTCAGGGGGAACAGGTGAAGTGCGTCATGAGTAATGATCTCGGCGAGTTCAGGATCAACCGTTGACGGAGATTGCTCGCGGCTGGCACGCGCAATCTCATCGGCAGCGCGACCACTGCCCTCAATCACAATGACAGGTCGTTGTTGACGCACGTTATAGAGAACTTCTTGACGCGCAATCGCACCACCATTGATAACGAGAGCGACCGAGGGACAATCGGCAGAAAAGAGTTGTATCAGGTTATACATCGTACTGGTCTCACCTCCCCACTTCCAGGTATCGACCAGTACAAAGTGCGAATGGTTGAGGTCCAACTGCACCAGTTCCGTATCTTTCGACACAGATGGCTTCTCAGGATAGGCCACACAACCGGCAGGAGATACACCAAGCAGAGGGAACGCGCGCGGTTGGGCGGCTCTAGCCTCGCCAATCAAGCGCATCACACCTGCAAAGGTACCACCATCAATAATCATGCCATTGGCACGTACAATAGAAGGCACCACACCTTCCACCAGCAAATAGCGCACAAGGGGATAGAGTTGCTCATCCATCTGAAAAGCACCACCAGCTATCGCAAGCAACGCGCCTGGCTGAGGAATGCCTAGCAGGGGTTGCAGGAGTGCCGCAGGAGTATCAGCAGAACAGCATACGGCTCTCGCTTGCTGCCCACCAGGGAAGTGAATTTCCCATTGCTTGATACCCTGGTTGCTGGATGCTTCGTTCATGATGGAAATGCCTTTCTCAGACGATGCAAGCGATATACTCAAGAGGGCCGGACTCTCAAGTCTTCACAGCCATGATAACACCTCAGACTACGTTTGAAAAGTTTCGCCAGGACAACATTCATACCCCATAACGCTATAAACTCATTGCTCATCTAATCCTATTCTTGATGTATACTATCCCTATATAACCGAGGCACCACCTGATAGAGCAGCACCTTGAATAGTACTTCTCAACTAGAAAAGAGTATGTCCAGTGGAGCATCTCAATATTCTTATCAGCCATGCTTATGACGAGCGTGAACTGGCTGAAGCATGGAAAACGCTGATTGAAACCACTTCATCAGGCGTTATCAAGGTCTGGTACTCAAGCGATACGGAACCATCTGGCGGGATCACGCTGGGGCGAGAATGGCGCGAGGGACTCTATCAAAGACTCAAAGGGTGTCAGTATGTGCTTGCCATTCTGACGCCTGCGAGCGTGAATCGCCCCTGGATCATGTGGGAGTGTGGCGTCGCCAGTGGTCTTGATAAGATACGCGGCATTATTCCAATTGTATATGGAATGGGGCGTGGCGACCTTGCTAATCCCCTGGCAACCTATCACACCTACCAGGGTGAGGATACTGCCCAGGTGCGCGAGGTATGCCAGCGCCTGGCACATGAAGCTGAGCTTGTGCCTCCGCTAACGATCTATGACGAACCACTTAAAGCATACTTTGCTGTCATTCATCAGCGCCCACACAAAGTTCTGCGCGCCGAGGAAATCCTTCTCTGGCTCAATCGCTTTGAGCAATTAGTGCAATCTGGTCGCACCGATGAACTCTATACCATGCGTCAACGCATGTATGCGTCATTTGGCACGTCTTTTCATCCCATTGAACCCAGACTACATGAAGTACTTAGCCAGCTTTTGCTGGATCAGCGGTACTTTGCCGAAGCAATTGAAGAGGTCGATTACGCGCTCAAGTTTGCCGACGGTGATGTCGATTTGCTGTATCGTAAAGCCCTGGCCAATGTCGAACTGCTCAACCTGAAAGAGGGCACTGATATTATCGAGTCTATCATAGCGCAGAATGCAGATTTACGTGTAGACCCGGAGATCGCGTCTTTACTGGGACGCATTCACCGTGAAAAATGGACGGTGACACATGATCCACAAGACCTGGCCCAGGCTTTTGAAACCTATTATGCGGCCTATCAAGCACATAAAACCGCTTATTTTCCCGGCATTAATGCTGCCAATCTGGCGTTTTTGCGTGGAGATAATGAAACAGGCATGCGTATCGCTCAGGAGATTCTAACGCTTTGCCAGGAGCTACAGCAGAATCCCAATGCCTCTTACTGGGTTGATCTCACAATTGGCGAGGCCTATCTCGGTCTGGGCAAGACCGACCTGGCGCTCGCTGCCTATCAGCAAGCCCTGAAACGCACTCCTGTTCTTCCGCAACGTGTCCGTAACTCGGCCCTCAAGGGTGTCTGCCGGATGGTAGAGGCGAGAAAACTGCCTATGGAGGTCGTACAACAGATACAAACCTTTCTGACACCTTAACCTGGTGGAGAAGGGGAAATCTGCCAAGTTAAGGTGTCAGAAGGGTTTGTATGCAATTTTCTTTTCAGGGCGTTCCCGATTTGCTGTACTCAAACCAGGTAGAACATCAGGATTAGCCCGTCTCCATTTACTCCACTTTTTCACGCTCCCATCAAGCTAAGCAAGATGCTGCACTGCCATAGGTGATCTCTTTGTACTGTAATATTCTCAGGTTTATTGACTATTATTTTATATATGCGATAATTCAGCAATACACACGCTTGTGACTGGTACGGCCCAACCGTATACGATAATGTTTCTTCAGAGATTTGATAGAGGCGATCATGAATATATTCATAAGCTATAGACACGCAGATCAGATTATTGCCATTCAAATTGCGGAGAACCTGCGCCAGCAGGTTAATGGCTATGTTTTTTTTGATGAAAGAAGCATCGACCAGGTGGACTTTGAACGCAGCATCCTCTTACATATGCGACAAAGTGATGTCGTGCTTGTCATAGTTACAGAGCATACTTTTGCGTTAGAACGCATTGCAAAGAATGATGATTGGATTCGACGCGAGTTACGGGAAGCATTGCAACTCAACAAGCAAGTAGTTCCGGTTTGTATATATCCTTCAACTCTTCCGGGATATCCTTTGCCATTCGACATCGCCGCTATCATGCATATGCACATCATAACTCTTTATCCTGGAAATCGCATCTTTGATGCTAGTATGCAAAATCTGATTGATTTTATTCATCGCATTGCAGGCATGCAAGGTGAAAACTTGCTTCAGAAAACCAGAGAAGCATTACTACGGAGAGATTATATCTCAGCCCAGCAAGAACTCGATAAAATTCGCGAGCAACTTGCAATATATGCCGAGCCTCGATACGTGGCTAGAGGAGCTTTTTATCAGGCTCTTATTCTGCTCAATAAAAACCGACCTTGCGTATCAATGGCAATGTTTGTACGCAAGGTCGGAGATTGTATGTATTCAGCAATCCAGCAGCATCGAACATCGGCATATCTTTTCACGCTAAGCCTCTTCAAACGCGACTTTTCACGTCACGGCCTGCTAGATTATAAAGCTGAGGCTAATCGGCTGCTTACGGAGGCTCAATCCTTGCCTCGGACGCAAGAGGATGATGAGATACTTGCAATCCTGAAAATTTGCCAACTGGATTTGAGTAAGGACTATCTGAAACAGGTACGATAACTCTAGAAGAGAAGTAGGGCTATGCGTAAAGTGAGCAAAAAGAGAATCACTGAGGAACAGATGCGTCACTATTTTATGGAACGTAGTAACTCTATTATTTCTATACTTATTATCTCTGGAAGTATATCTTTCGCGTCCTATTTCCCTCTTCGTATCTTTTTTCACATAAATGAACCCCGCTTCCTACTAGGCGGAATACTCCTGATAATAGGAAATTTTCTCAGGGAATGTAGCACAGAGATCACAGATAAAGACTATGACGAATGGCTGAAGCAGCAGCGGCAAGCTATTACCGAAGCTGCTCCACAAAAAGTGTATCTTGACGCAAGCCAGGTTATCAGGCGGCCTCTATCTTTACATGGTGTCATTGATCCAGACACGGATGCTGCAAAATCTTATGCTAAGGGTGTTTACAAGAAAACAGGAAAAGATAATAAAGCCCGCTATAGTGTAAATATTTTTACGCTCTTTTTTCCGGCAGAACATCATATAGCAATTTTATCGTGTGAGATTGATGCTCTTGACCAGCAAAAGCATATTGAGCGTGCCTCTCACTATTTTTATAAAGATATTGTAGGTCTCAGGACAGAAGAGACTCGGCTGAGTGATCATACAGAGTATATAATCTTACAACTACAGAGCTTCTCGTTGAAGGTCGCTAATGGAGACTCAATTGATACCGGCGCTGTCCTCAACGTCACAGTTCTTGATCTGGAAGATGAACAACAAACGGTGAAAACTGCATATATCGATACTGACGTGAGCGGAACGATCTCTACTCTGCTTATGCTACTACGGCAGAAGAAGTGGGACAGTCCGCAATAAGAATCTCTCTTCTTAGGATACTTTACAAGGAGACCGCCTTATGAGACCAAATGGAATAGAGGTCGTCCGACCACTGTGCGTAGAGTCGCCCGCCACCTTGCCACTTTTTTAGCACAAAAAAGAAGAGTAGAGTAGCGTACATAGAGCATTAAAAACATGGAGAAAATGAGGCAAGTATGGTACAGATCACGATTGTGGATGAAAGCACACTGGGCGAACAGTATGCCTGGGGCCTGGACGTGCTGAATGAGACGATGAGCTTGCGTGAACTCATCCGACGGCGCATCTACCAGGAAGTGACTGAGTACAATACCAGTCTGATCGGTTATTTTCGCGGGCTTATCTGGCCCTCTGAGGCAGAGCGCACCGTGAACAGGTTCTGCATAAAAAGCAGGCAACGCCTGGACTGGCTACAACAGTATGAGCGGGCCATTGCCGCCTTCGCGCAACGCCGCTATATCGTACTGGTAGACAATCAGCAGGTCACTGATCTTGATATTCCGGTCACGCTGCATGCTGGTAGTAGGATCACGTTCTTCAAACTGATACCATTAGTAGGGGGCTAATCGTATGATCAAGCAGGATCAGGCACTCAAGTTGTTCAAAGCCTATTGTCAGGAATATCATCGTCGTCAGAGAACGGAAGGACGATGGGAGCTGGAAATTGCCGAGCTTGACGCCGGTCAGGCTATTCTGGCCGCTCCGGCCACTGTACAGATCGCGGTCATTCGTGCTGCACTGGCTCAACCTGTGCAAAGCCTGTCAGGCCAGTCAGCATATGCTCGTTTTGTCCTCTTAAGCCGACTGGTCAAACGGCATCTACCTTACACGATTGAGGATATACGCTCTCTTCTCAGCACGATGCGGGTAATCATACGCAGCTATATTCCCACCCTGGCACTCTTGCGTTCCCTCGCCTCTTCCCTGGCTGAACCCTCTATACTAGAGGCATGCCGGACAGAACTCGTTGCCTTGCAAAAAGCCGTCTTCGCGCTGGATGCCTCTGCGGATCAACGCAAATTACTGAAACTCCTGGACGACATTCTCAACGGTCAGCAACCGAACTCTATTCCCATTCTTGCCGACGAATGGGGGCGTCTGGCGATGGCGATGATAGAGGCTATGCCTTCTGAGCAGCGCACCTCCTGGCTGGCGTTGTTACAGCATTGTGGCAAGGCCAATGGTACCGTACCCACAAAGACATGGTACACGAAAATGCAGACATTGCGCGAAGCACTTGGCACAGAAATATTTAGCGAACTAGCGATAAGCTGGTTTCATACGCTGCGCCAAAGTCGAGACACACGGTTGGATGAAGAGAACAGTACACTACTCAAGGGATTGGCATGGTGCTGCGCCGATCTGGAACAGACCGCACTGGCTGACGCGCTGGGTGATACAGCTATCGAGGGCTATCACAAAATCAGCGGGCTTGGCCCGCGTGCTCCGAAGGTTGCACGGGCCTGCATCTACGCGCTCAGCCAGATGCCCAGTCTGTATGGAGCAGCTAGCTAGAGCGCGTGCGTCTAACGGTCAAACAACCGACGTTCCTCAAAGACATCGAGCAAGCACTTGCGGTAGTAGCTGAGCGAGCAGGTCTGAACCGCGAAGCACTGGAAGAACTGACCGTGCCAACGTTCGATCTAGAACAAGGATGCCGCCTACTCGGCTTTGGTTCGGCAACCGCGCAGATGCAAGTGGTGGGTACCACTGTGCATGTACAGTGGTATGATGCAACGGGCCGCACGTTGAAAGCGGAACCAGCCGAAGTCAAGCGCACTTTGAAGACAGAATTGAAAGAACTCAAGCGCCAGGTCGAGATGATGAACACTATTCTCAAAGTGCAGCGTGATCGCCTCGAACAGTTACCGCTTACCGAGCGAACATGGCCGCTGGTAGTATGGCGCGAACGCTACCTTGACCATCCGCTGATCGGCCCGCTTGCCAGAACGTTGCTCTGGCGTTTTCACGATGGCGAACGCATCGTCAGTGGCATCTGGTGTGATGGTCAGTTAGTCAATGTATATGATCAGCCCCTGAACCTATCCGAAGCAGCAAACGTCTCTACGTGGCATCCTCTTCACTGTGAGGCCGCCGAGATTCTGGCATGGCAACTGTGGCTGGAGCGCCACCACGTCACGCAACCCTTCAAACAGGCGCATCGCGAAGTGTACCTGCTGACCGATGCCGAACGCACAACCCGCACCTACTCTAACCGCTTCGCCGCTCACATTCTGCGCCAGCATCAGTTCCATGCACTGGCCACGGCTCGTCGCTGGCACAACCAGTTACGCCTGATGGTTGACAATGAGTATGCACCTACAACCCTGCTATTGCCACAGTGGGGATTGCGTGCCGAGTTCTGGGTTGCGGGAGTATCTGGCGAATATAGCGAGGTTACAAACGAGGCCGGAACCTATCTCTACCTCACTACCGATCAGGTACGCTTCTATCCTATTGACGCCTCCAGGAATAGTGCGCACGCTAGTAGAGGGAGCTACCGTGCAGTTGATCGTCCTGGCGAGCAGCTCGTATCTCCGCTTGAACCCTTGCCACTGGAACACATTCCCCCCATTGTTTTCTCCGAAGTGATGCGTGATGTCGATCTGTTTGTCAGTGTTGCCAGCATCGGCAACGATCCCATCTGGCAAGATAGTGCCCTGCAAGGCCAGTATCATGATTACTGGCACACCTATAGCTTTGGGACGCTCTCCGCAACCGCTCAAACGCGCAAAGAACTCTTAAGTCGGCTTCTTCCTTGCCTGGAAATAAGTGAGCGTTGCTCTATCGAGGGACATTTTCTGCGCGTGCGCGGAGATTTGCGTACCTACAACATCCACCTGGGTTCTGGCAATATTCTGATGGAACCGAACGCCCAATATCTATGTATTGTGCCTGAACGCGGAGCCGCCTCGGCCCCGACAGACAAACTTTTCTTGCCCTTTGAGGGAGATAGCATGCTGACCGTCATTCTCTCCAAAGCTTTCCTACTGGCCGAAGATACGAAGATTACCGATCCCAACATCATCCGTCAGATCAGAAGAGGGTAGAGAACGATGGTGACGTTCACTCAGTTTGCAAGAAAGAATAGCGATGCTTGTTGCGTAGATTTTTATACTGCACACCAGGACACGATAAAAATAACCCTGTTGTGGGTGCTTTTTCTGCTCCCTACATCAGGGTTACTTTAGCTCCTAAAGCCGTGTAAGATGCATTTCTCTTCTTTTGGCGTTCCCGACAGGAATCGAACCTGCGCGCCCGGTTCCGGAGACCGGTGCTCTATCCACTGAGCTACGGGAACGTTTGCTCTTTTGTAATCATAGCATATTCGTCAAGCCTGCTCAATCTCTCCGGGCTATTCAACTTCTGAAATATCATCTTCGTTCTCAACCTCAAAGTCTCCCGCGCCACCTTGATCGCGCTCTCACGACCAGCCATCTCACACGACGCTGTATCTCTCCAACGAATTCCTCATACTTCATAGCTTATTATCTCCCGTAATAGCGCATACATAATTCGTCAATAATGGCGTTACACAATATATCATCTTCTACCACGGAATATTGAGAAAAAAGTTACTCTTCCTTTTCATCCTATTGACAAGCACCACATTTTACTGATATGCTAGTAAATGTAGAGATTATGTAGGGAGGTACCCGGCAATGAATAAACCATCAGCTTCTTTGCGCAACCATCCAACGCTCAAACCCTCACTGCCAGCCTGGCAACAACCCACGTCCCCTCACCCAACCATCGCGCCGCGCCCCGGCTATCAACAACCAGTGACACGCTTCTGGCCATCTGCACCAACACAATCTCCTCCAGGAACCCGCGCGGGAACACCGGGGCAACCACCACTACCCGGCACCAGAGGCCAGGCCCCGAACCTGCTTCTGCCGCTCTCTCCGCCGAAGCCTGCACCATCCAGTACCAGAAAACGGCTCACACGCATCTTCACCCTCTGCCTGCTTGTTGCGCTGGCAGCCATCATCTACAGCATCTGGAATAATGCGCCCACCACGTCTGCTGTCTCAGGTGGCATAGCCGTGCCAAACAGCGTTACATTGGCCCCCAACGCTGGTAATACGGCCACCTCTTTTACGTCTACTTCTGATGGAGGGACAATCACCGTCTACATCACGGGCGCAGTAAAGCACCCTGGCGTTTATACCTTGCCAGCCGGAGCGCGTGTCTACCAACTCGTGCAGGCAGCAGGCGGTACCCTGGCCAATGCTGATCTGGCAGCGCTGAATATGGCTACCAAACTCAGCGATGGGCAGGAAGTCTATGTCTTGCAAATCGGTGAAACGCCCCCATATACTGGAGGAAGCGATATTACTCCGGTCAGTGGTACAGCTGGCCCGACGGGAGCGACGGGCACGCTGGTA
>Ga0123519_10009083_pt1 | contig 15028 bp, 11 predicted proteins | sample YelNatPaOPRAMG02_FD_87396 | JGI IMG/M metagenome (GOLD analysis project Ga0123519, IMG submission 87396) | Hot spring microbial communities from Yellowstone National Park - Yellowstone National Park OP-RAMG-02 (version 2) | ecosystem: Environmental > Aquatic > Thermal springs > Hot (42-90C) ...
AACCTCACCATCGAGCTCATCACCCCCATCGCCCTGGAGAAGGAGCTTCGCTTCGCTATCCGGGAGGGCGGTCGCACCGTGGGAGCGGGGGTCATCAGCGAGATACTGGAGTGAGGAGATGAGAGAGGTCATCACCCTTGCCTGTACCCAGTGCAAGCGGAGAAACTATTCCACTATGAAGAACAAGAAAACTACTCCGGACCGCTTGGAGCTCAAGAAATTCTGCCGAACCTGTCGAGCCCATACCGTCCATAAGGAGACGAAGTAAGGCGATCATTACCCTTCCCCCAAGGCCTGTAGCTCCAACGGATAGAGCACCGGACTCCAAATCCGGGTGTTGGGGGTTCGAATCCCTCCAGGCCTGCCAAACCTTGTTCTGTTCAGTGTCCCTGGCCCAGGAGAATGCCCGAGCGAATCGAGTGCGGAGAACAGCGGTGATTGTTCGGCCTGGGCTCCGGCCTGATGAGAGGATGAGAGCAAGTGCTTCCCAGGCTATGGCCAGGGGGAGTGCTTGCGGGCTTTACTTTCGCCTCGGCTGAGGCGGTGGGGATAGAAATGGTGACTCCGAAGGATATTTTCGACCGAACGAAGAAATACCTACGCGAGGTGTGGAGCGAACTGTCCAGGGTTTCATGGCCCCAGAAGAAGGAGATCATCGCCTCTACGGCAGTGGTGATTATCTGCACCTTCATCGTGGCTTTCTTCCTGGGGATCGTGGATATAGCCCTGCAAAAGCTGCTGGGTTACCTTATCAAGTGAGGCGAAGCAGGGGGTAGGGAGCGCATGGCGCAAGGCTGGTACGTGGTTCACACCTATTCCGGTTTCGAGAACAAGGTCAAGGCCTCGATAGAGCAGAAGTCTGCCGCTCTCGGGCTTGCTGATAAGATTTCTAAGATACTGATTCCCACCGAGGAAGTGGTAGAGCTCAAGAAAGGAAAGAAGAAGGTAACTACCCGGAAGTTTTTCCCCGGATACCTCCTGATAAGGATGGAGATGACAGACGACCTTTGGTATCTGGTGAAAAATACCCCCCGGGTTACGGGTTTTGTAGGCTCTGGCAGCAAGCCAGTTCCCATCTCCGATTCCGAGGCGGAGGAGATCATAAAACAGATGGAGAGCGGCGCCGAGAAGCCGCGACACCGAATTCATTTCATCCCCGGGGAAACGGTGCGAATCATCGATGGTCCCTTTACCAATTTCTCGGGGGTGGTCGAGGAAGTGAAACCGGAGAAGGGAAGACTCAAGGTAATGGTGAGTATATTCGGCCGATCGACGCCAGTGGACCTCGATTTCCTGCAGGTGGAGAAGCTATAAGTCGGGAGTTGCTCAGGAGAGGAGATTCGGTGGGATGGCCAAGAAAGTCATAGCGGTGGTGAGGCTTCAGGTCCCGGCGGGAAAGGCGAACCCCTCCCCCCCGGTCGGACCTGCGCTGGGGCAACACGGCATCAACATTATGGAATTCTGCAAGTCCTTCAATGCCCAGACCCAGCACCAGGAAGGCTTGATAATTCCTGCGGTGGTTACCATATACGCAGATCGCTCCTTTTCTTTTGTCACCAAGACTCCTCCCGCTGCCGTCCTCCTGAAGCAGGCGGCAGGAATCGCTAAGGCCTCCAAGGAACCCAACCGGGAGAAGGTAGGTAAGGTAACGGCGGCCCAGGTCAGGGAGATAGCGAAGACCAAGATGCCCGACTTGAACGCCTTGGATTTGGATTCAGCCGTGAAGATCATCGAGGGAACGGCAAGAAGCATGGGGATCGAGATTACGCCTTAGGGAGCAGGAGATGCGAAGAGGGAAGCGATATCTGAAGGCAAAGGCTCAAGTCGATCGAACTAAGCTGCTGGACCTGGGGGCGGCGGTCGATCTCGCCAAGTCGCTCGCCTCCGCGAAATTCGACGAGACGGTGGAGATGGCGGTGCGGCTGGGAGTGGATCCCAAGCACGCGGATCAAATGGTAAGAGGAACGGTAGTTCTCCCTCACGGAAGCGGCAAGGTGGCGAGGGTGTTGGTTTTCGCCAAGGGGGAGAAGGAGAAAGAAGCCAAGGCCGCGGGGGCCGACTATGTGGGATGCGAGGACTTGATCGAAAAGATCCAGCAAGGATGGCTCGAATTCGATCGTGCCATCGCCACTCCGGATGTGATGGGCCTGGTGGGAAAGCTGGGAAAGATCCTGGGCCCCCGAGGGCTGATGCCCAATCCGAAGTCGGGCACCGTTACCTTCGATGTAGGAAAGGCGGTCCAGGAATTCAAGGCGGGGAAGATCGAGTTCCGGGTGGAGAAGGCAGGGATAGTTCATGCCCCCGTGGGGAAGGTGTCTTTTTCCCGGGACCATCTGGTCGAGAACGCCTCTTCCCTGTTAGAGGCCCTGGTCAAGGCAAAGCCTGCTTCGGCCAAGGGAAAGTATGTTAAGGCGATCTCCATCAGCTCCACCATGGGACCAGGGATCAAGGTTGATCCGAATCTTGCCCTGGCGAGAGAGAAGGCCTAATCGCAGAAGAGAGGGGATGGATTCGTGACGACTCCCGAGAAAGAATCTCAGGTCAGAGAGCTAAAGGAGAAGCTGCTGGGAGCCAAGGCTGCGATCCTTACAGATTACCGCGGCCTGAAGGTTTCGGACATGACGGCCCTCAGGAACCATCTGCGCAGGGGGAAGATCGAGTACCGGGTGGTCAAGAACAGGTTGGCCAAGATCGCAATCCAGGATACGCCTTTCTCGACGCTGGATCCTTTTCTGTCTGGCCCCACGGGTATAGCCTTCGGCTACGACGATCCAACCATTGCCAGCAAGTTACTCTCGCAATTCTCACGGACGAGCGGAAGCTTGGAAATCAAGGCGGGGGTGATCGAGGGAAGGATCTATGGGAAGGAAGAGATTTTGGCTATCGCCGAGCTGCCTGGGCGTGAGGTGCTCATTTCGCAGGTTGTGGGGGCCATCGCCTCGCCTCTTGTCGGCTTTCTGGGGGTGCTGCGGGCTCCTTTGGTTCAGTTAATGAGCCTCCTGGAAGCCATAAAGACCAACAAGGAAAAGGGATGATCCATCTATCGCATCATAGGACCCTTTGAGTGGACCCTAGGGGAGGAGGAGAGCAAAGTGGCAAAAGTGAGCAGAGAGGATATTCTGGAATCCATCGAGAGCATGACCGTGATGGAGCTGTCCCAACTGATCAAGGATTTGGAGTCCCGATTTGGAGTCTCGGCCGCCGCCGCTCCAATGGTCGCTATGTCAGCTCCTGGAGGTCAAGCTGCTCCTTCTGCTCAGGAGGAAGAGCAGACGGAGTTCAGCGTGATCCTGACCGGGGTGGGAGACAAGAAGATCCAGGTTATAAAGGAAGTCAGGGCAGTCACCGGATTGGGTTTGAAAGAGGCCAAGGACCTGGTGGAGGGCATTCCGAAGCCGGTGAAGAGCGGTATTTCCAAGGCCGAAGCAGAAGAGCTAAAAAGCAAGTTGGAGGCTGCTGGTGCAACCGTGGAGATCAAGTAGTAAGGCAGCCGTGGGCGAGTCGCCTGGATTGGGTATCAGAGGTTCGAGCTAAGTCTCCTTTGGAGGAGGGGCGGGCCTGGAGAGATCTCTCTGCCCGTTCCGGTTCCGAGGGGGCAAAGGGGTAAGAAAATGGAATTCGCGGGGGATGAATTTCCTTTCGCCAGAGAGAGGTTCGGAAAGCTCCCGGAGATCGTCTCCATACCGAGCTTGATCGAGATCCAGCGGAAGTCCTTCGAGCAGTTCTTGCAAAAGGACATCCCGCCGGAAAAGAGGGAGGAGACGGGTCTACAGGAGGTTTTTGCCACCGTTTTCCCCATAACCGATTACGAGGGTTCGGCCTCCCTGGAATTCGTGCGTTATGACTTCGGAGCGCCCAAATACTCCCCGGAGGAATGTCGCACCAAGGGTATGACCTATTCCGTTCCGCTGAAGGTAACCTTGCGGCTGGTGGTATGGGACAAGGATTCCGACAGCGATTTCCGGACCATACGGGACATAAAGGAACAGGAGGTCTATCTGGGAGAAATTCCCCTGATGACCGAACAGGGGACATTCATAATCAACGGAACGGAGAGGGTGGTGGTCAGCCAGCTCCATCGCTCACCGGGCGCCTTCTTCGAATACGATGGGGCGCGGAGCCATTCCAGCGGCAAGGCCCTTTATTCGGCTCGACTGATCCCCTATCGAGGCTCCTGGCTGGAATTCGAGTTCGATTCCAGCGATGTCCTCCATGTGCGCATCGACCGGCGTAGAAAATTCCTCGCCACCATCCTGCTGCGGGCCCTGGGATACTCGACCAACGAGGAGATCCTCAAGCTTTTCTACGACCGGGACCAGATTTTCATGCGCCAGCAGAAGGCGTATCTCGACCTCAAGTCGCCCTCGGCTACCTCTTACCGGGTGGCGGAGGACATAGTCGATGGGGCCAAGAAGGAGGTGGTCATCTCCTCCGGCAAGAAGCTCACCAAGGCAGTGATTAGGAAGCTGCACGAGATGGGCATAGAGACCGTTTCCGTGGCGATGGAGGATCTGGTCGGACGCATCTTGGCCAGCGATTGCATCGATGGGGAGAGCGGAGAGATCCTCATCGAGGCCACTAAAGAGATAACCGCCGAGGCTCTAGAGGCCTTACGGAACCGAGATACCCACCCCTTTTACCTGCTGGCGGGGCAAGAGGCCTGGGAGGTTTTCGAAATCAGGGAGACCTTGCTGCGGGACCACACCCGTTCGCGAGAAGAGGCCCTGGTCGAGATCTATCGTCGGCTTCGCCCGGGCGATCCCCCGACCCTGGAAAGCGCTACCCTCTTGCTGGATTCGATGTTCTTCAATCCCAAGAGGTACGATCTTTCCCGGGTTGGGAGGTACAAGCTCAACTCCAAGTTGGGGATGGACGAGTCAGTCAAGACCAGGGTCCTCCGTCGGGACGATGTGGTGGAGGTAGTCCGTTACCTCCTGCAACTTAAACACGGAAAAGGCGTGGTGGATGACATCGATCATTTGGGCAACCGGCGGGTAAGGTCGGTGGGAGAGTTGCTGGAAGAGCAGTTCCGGATCGGACTGGGAAGAATGGAACGCGCGGTCAAGGAGCGCATGAGCACGCAAGAGGTGGAGACCCTCATGCCCCATGACCTCATCAATCCCAAACCGGTCAGTGCAGCCCTCAAGGAATTCTTCGGAAGCTCCCAGCTTTCCCAGTTCATGGATCAGACCAACCCGCTGGCGGAGCTCACCCACAAGAGGAGGCTCAGCGCGCTAGGGCCGGGGGGACTCAGTCGGGAAAGGGCTGGCTTCGAGGTGCGGGATGTTCATCCCACCCATTACGGCCGGATGTGCCCAATAGAAACCCCAGAGGGTCCCAATGTGGGGCTCATAGCTTCACTGTCCACCTATGCGAGAGTCAACGATCTGGGCTTCATTGAGACCCCTTATCGCAAAGTGGTCCATGGGAGGGTGACCGACCAGATCGAGTATCTGACCGCGGATAGTGAGGAGAAGTATGTCATCGCCCAGGCCAATGTGGCTTTGGACGAGAAGGGCAGGTTCCTTACCGAGATGGTATCCGCGCGGTCCGGCGGCAATTTCCGGTTGGTACCGGCCCGGGAAGTTCAGTACATGGATGTATCGCCCAAACAGTTGGTGGGGATATCCACTTCCCTGATCCCCTTCCTGGAGCATGATGACGCCAACCGGGCCCTGATGGGGGCAAATATGCAGAGGCAGGCGGTCCCCCTGTTGAGGCCCATATCTCCACTGGTGGGGACCGGAATGGAGCATCTGGCTGCCCGGGATTCGGGAGCAGTGGTGGTAGCCAAGAGGTCGGGAATTGTGGAGGCGGTATCGGCCGACCGGATAGTCATCCGGGCGGAAGAGGACGAAGAGAGGTCGGACAAAGAAGGAGCGGTAGACATCTACAACCTGCTCAAGTTTCAGCGGTCGAATCAGAATACCTGCATCAACCAAAAGCCCATCGTTTCCAAGGGGGATCGGGTCCAGAAAGGGCAGATCATCGCCGATGGCCCGGCCTGCCACAACGGGGAACTGGCCCTGGGCCAGAATGTGCTCGTCGCCTTCATGTCCTGGGGCGGTTACAACTTCGAGGACGCCATCCTGGTGAGCGAGAAACTGGTGAAGGACGATCGCTTCACCTCGATTCACATCGAGGAGTTCGAGATCGAAGCCCGGGATACCAAGCTGGGCAAGGAAGAGATCACGCGGGATATTCCGAATGTGGGCGAGGAGGCGCTCAAAGATCTGGACGAGAGCGGCATCATCCGCATCGGAGCTGAGGTAAAGCCAGGCGATATCTTGGTAGGCAAGGTGACACCCAAGGGGGAAACCCTCCTCACCCCGGAGGAACGATTGCTTCGTGCCATATTCGGGGAGAAGGCGGAGGATGTGCGGGATGCTTCTCTCACGGTCCCTCCGGGCATCTACGGGACCGTGATCGATGTCAAGGTCTTCACCCGGAAGGGGGTCGACAAGGACGAGCGATCCCGGAAAATAGAGGAGGAGGAGATCCAGCGTCTGCGCACCGACTTGGAGGATGAGCTGGCCATCGTCTACGGGGAAAGAGATGCCAAGATCAGAAGGCTGCTGGAGGGGGCAGTCCCGCGGCGATCCATAAAGTTGGAGCTCAAGAAGGTGTCCATACCGGCGCGGAAGGGACTGAGCAGAGAGGTGCTGGAGTCGCTGGGACACCAGGAATTGATGGAGGTGGCCGCCAGCTTGGGAGATGAGATTGGGGAGAGGGCGAGCGCCATTGCCGAGATGGCGGAGGTGCAGGCAAATCGGCTGAAAGAATCCTTCGAGGAAAGGGTCTCCCGGCTGCGCAAGGGGGACGAGCTGGCCCCCGGTGTTTTCAAGATGGTGAAGGTCTATGTGGCCATGAAAAGAAAGCTATCCGTGGGGGACAAGATCGCTGGACGTCACGGTAACAAGGGGGTGATTGCCAAGATCTTGCCGGAAGAGGACATGCCGTATTTGCCTGATGGAACGCCAGTCGAGGTTATCCTCAATCCCCTGGGGGTCCCTTCCCGTATGAATGTAGGGCAGATATTGGAGACTCACTTGGGATGGGCCGCGGGGACCGTGGGAAAGAAGATTTCCAGCCCGGTGTTCGATGGGGCAAAGGAGGGCGAGATCAAGGATTGGCTCAAGAAGGCAAATCTCCCGGCCACAGGCAAGACGATCCTCTACGATGGGAGGACGGGCAAGCCATTTCACCAGGAAGTTACCGTGGGTTACATGTATCTGATGAAGCTGGCCCACTTGGTAGAGGACAAGATCCATGCCCGGTCGATCGGGCCCTATTCCTTGGTGACCCAGCAACCTCTGGGAGGAAAGGCCCAGTTCGGAGGACAGAGGTTCGGAGAGATGGAAGTTTGGGCCCTGGAAGCCTATGGGGCAGCCTACAGCCTGCAGGAGATGCTCACCGTGAAATCAGACGACATCGTAGGGCGGACCAAGATGTATGAATCCATCGTGAAGGGTGAGGGAAACCTGGAGCCAGGAACCCCTGAATCCTTCAATGTCCTGCTCAAAGAGCTGCAGAGTCTCGCCCTGGATGTGGAGCTGATAAAAGAGTAGGGAGCATAGGGCCAAGTTGCAGGAGGAGGTAGGAACCTTGGAAAGATTCTTTGGATTTTTCGACGAGAAACCAATCGATCCTACAGGTTTCAGGGCCATCCGGATCGGAATAGCGTCTCCCGAAAAGGTGCGTGCTTGGTCCTCGGGAGAGGTGAAGAAGCCGGAGACCATAAACTATCGGACCTTCAAGCCGGAGCGAGATGGGCTTTTCTGTGCCAAGATTTTCGGTCCCACCAAGGATTGGGAATGCAATTGCGGCAAGTACAAGGGGATGAAGCATCGGGGAGTGGTCTGCGACAAATGCGGGGTGGAGATAACCAGATCAAAGACCAGGAGGCAACGTCTGGGCCACATCGAGCTAGCTTCCCCGGTATCCCATGTCTGGTTTTTCAAGGCCTTGCCCAGCCGGATAGGTTACTTGCTGGATATGTCGCTGCGGGATCTGGAGAAGATCCTCTACTTCGAGGAGTATGTAGTGCTCGATCCCGGCAATACGCCCCTGAAGAAGAAGGAGCTTCTCTCGGAGGAACGTTATCGCAAGCTGCGGGAAGAATACGGAGATAGCTTCGTGGCCGGCATGGGAGCGGAGGCGATTCGGTCCCTCCTGCGGGAGGTAGACCTGGAGGCCCTCTCCACGGAGCTGAGGGCCCAGCTGGAGAAGGAGAACTCCCAGCAGACCAGGAAGAAGATCACCAAGAGGCTTCGCATCGTGGAGGCCTTTCAGAGTTCGGGCAACCGCCCCGAGTGGATGATCTTGGAGGTGCTGCCGGTTTTGCCTCCGGAGCTTCGTCCTCTGGTGCCTCTGGACGGGGGTCGGTTCGCTACTTCCGATCTGAACGACCTTTACCGGAGGGTAATAAACAGGAACAATCGGCTGAAGAGGCTTCAGGAACTTCGGGCCCCGGAGGTCATCATTCGCAACGAGAAACGAATGCTACAGGAGGCGGTGGATGCTCTCTTCGATAATGGTCGGAGGGGCAGACCGCTGAAAGGGCAGAACAACCGGCCTCTCAAGTCGCTCAGCGATATGCTGAAGGGAAAGCAAGGCCGATTCCGGCAGAACCTGCTGGGAAAGAGGGTGGACTATTCGGGACGCTCGGTAATAGTGGTAGGCCCAGAGCTGAAGCTCCACCAGTGCGGGCTTCCCAAGAAGATGGCACTGGAGTTGTTCAAGCCCTTCATCTACCACCGATTGCTGAAGAACCATGAGCAGGTGGCGACCATCAAGAGCGCGAAGAAGATGGTAGAGAAAGGCCGGCCCGAGGTATGGGATGCCTTGGAAGAAGTCATCAAGGAGCATCCTGTCCTCCTGAACCGAGCTCCCACCCTCCATCGTCTGGGGATCCAGGCCTTCGAGCCGGTTCTGGTAGAAGGGGAGGCGATCAGGATCCATCCCTTGGTCTGCGCCGCCTTCAATGCTGACTTCGATGGAGACCAGATGGCTGTCCATGTTCCCTTGTCTCCGGAGGCTCAGCTGGAGGCCTCGCTCTTGATGCTCTCCCCGCACAACATCCTCTCTCCTGCTAACGGGACGCCCCTGGCTGCTCCCAGTCAGGACATCGTGCTCGGTTGCTATTACCTCACCAAGATCCGCAGAGGAGAGAAGGGGGAGGGAAGGATCTTCGCCGACCTGAACGAGGTGCGGGCAGCCTACGAGGCGGATGAAGTCGGCCTGTTAGCGCGGATCAAGGTACGAATAAACGGAGAGCTGGTGGAGACCACTCCAGGCCGGGTGATCTTCAACGAACACCTCCCCCCCGCCCTGGGCTTCATCAATCAAGAGATGAACAAGCGCGAGCTCACGCGCTTGGTGGCCCAGTGCTACCACCTCTTGGGCAAGCTGGAGACGGTGAAGCTGTTGGATGCCCTCAAGGACTTGGGCTTCCGCTACGCCACGCTTTCGGGGCTTTCCATCGGCATCGACGACATGCACATACCCTCTAACAAGGAAAAGCTGATCCGTGAGGCGGAGGCCGAGGTAAGGAAGATCGAAAAGGAATACAAGGACGGCCTTATCACCAAGGGAGAAAGGTACAACAAGATCATCGACATATGGACCCACGTGACCGAAAAGGTCTCCGACGAGATGTTCCGGGAACTTGAATCGCAGAAAGACGGGGAGTTCAACCCCATCTTCATGATGGCCGATTCGGGATCTCGGGGCAGTCGCCAACAGATCCGCCAGCTCGCTGGAATGCGGGGCCTGATGGCGAAGCCTTCGGGAGAGATCATTGAGACTCCCATCACCACCAACTTCCGGGAGGGCCTCTCCGTGCTGGAGTACTTCATCTCCACCCATGGAGCCCGCAAGGGTCTGGCGGATACCGCCTTGAAGACGGCGGATTCGGGCTACCTGACCCGGAGGCTGGTGGATGTAGCCCAGGATGTGATCGTGTCCGAGGAGGATTGCAAGACCCTCAACGGGATATATGTCGGTCCCCTGGTGGAGGGAGGGGAGATCATCGAGCCGCTGCGGGATCGGGTGCTGGGCCGGGTCGCGCTGGAAAACATAAGGGATCCCTTTACCGGCGAGATCATCGTGGAGGCCAATCAGGAGATCGTGGAACCGCTGGCCAGCAAGATCGAGAATGCCGGCATAGATCGGGTGCGAATCCGTTCGGTCCTCACCTGCGAGGCCGAAAGGGGGGTCTGCGCCAAGTGCTACGGAAGGAATCTGGCTACCGGTAAGATGGTCGAAATCGGGGAGGCAGTGGGGGTCATCGCGGCTCAGTCCATCGGTGAACCGGGAACCCAGCTTACCATGCGGACCTTCCATATCGGTGGAACTGCCAGCCGGGTAGCGGAACAGTCCGTTCTGGAAAGTAAGTTCTCCGGCACCGTAAAGTATCAGGATCTGCGGACAGTGAGGACGGCGGCTGGAGACCTGGTGGTAATGAACCGGAATGGCTCCATCCTGATTGTGGACGAGCAGGGAAGAAAGAAGGAGCAATATCAGGCGGTGTACGGGGCCAAGCTGCGGGTGGAGGACGGGAGCTCCGTTTCGGCAGGGGATGTGTTGATGGAATGGGACCCCTTCACCCTGGCAATCTTGACCGAGCACAGTGGTCGCGTGGTGCTGAGAGATGTGATCGAGGGCGTGACCATGAGGGAAGAGGTGGACGAGGTTACCGGTCTGGCCCAGAAGGTGATCATGGAGCACCAGAGGGAGGAACTCCAACCGCGGGTTTCGGTCAAGGATGAATCCAACCGCACTATCTTCAAGTGCCTCCTCCCTGCAGGGGCCCACCTGGTGGTGTCGGATGGTCAAATGGTCTCGGCGGGGGAGATGATTGCCAAGATGCCGCGGGAGACCACCAAGACCAAGGACATAACCGGAGGTCTCCCCCGCGTGGCGGAGTTGTTTGAGGCTCGTCACCCCAAGGAGGCGGCCATCATCTCCGAGATCGACGGGAAGGTGGAGCTGCCCTCGGGCTATGTGAAAGGAATGCGGAGGGTGGTGATCCGCAACGAGAGTGGGGCCAGCAGGGAATATCTGATCCCCCGGGGCAAGCACCTGAATGTCTTGGAAGGAGACGAGATAAAGGCGGGAGAGCCGCTGATGGACGGGCCCATCGATCCTCATGATATCCTGGATGTCCTGGGAGAGCAGGAACTGCAACGGTATCTGGTCAACGAGATCCAGCAGGTCTATCGCCTACAGGGAGTTCAGATCAACGACAAGCATATCGAGGTTATCGTTCGCCAGATGCTGAAGCGGGTGAAGATCGAATCGGTGGGGGACACCTCCTTCCTGTTGGGGGAGAGCGTCAACCGGTTCGAGTTCCAGAGAGAGAACCAACGGGTGCAGGCGAGGGGAGGTACTCCCGCCACTGCCAAGCCGCTTCTTTTGGGGATCACCAAGGCCTCCCTGTCCACCGACAGTTTCATCTCCGCCGCCTCCTTCCAGGAGACCACCAAGGTCCTTACCGAGGCCAGCATAAACGGGGCCATCGACCTTTTGCGAGGGCTTAAAGAGAATGTGATCATGGGGAGGCTCATCCCCGCAGGTACCGGCCTGAGGGCATATCGGGAGACCAAGGTCCTGGCTCCCGAGCCGACGGAAGTCTTGGAAGATAAGGATAAAAGGAAGGAATCCAAGGGGGCGGAGGAAGCGGCAGTGCTGGAGGAGGTAGAAGCCAGAGTTTGAGGGGATGCGCAAATAAGGGGAAAAAGGTCTTGACAATCGGGCGAGAGTTGGTATCATTCACGGGCTTTGGAGAGACCATCGGGAGGAACAGCGCAAGTTGCCTACCATTAGCCAACTCATAAGGGAGGGTCGGTCGAAGATCCAGAAGAAGGCCAAGACGCCTGCCTTGCAGGGGTCGCCCCAGAAGCGGGGAGTGTGCGTCCGCGTTTACACGACTACTCCCAAGAAGCCCAATTCCGCCCTCCGCAAGGTAGCCCGGGTTCGCCTCACCAACGGCATCGAGGTAACCGCCTACATTCCGGGGATCGGCCATAACCTTCAGGAACACTCCATCGTCCTGATCAGGGGCGGGAGGGTCAAGGACCTACCCGGCGTGCGCTATCACATCATCCGCGGTACCCTGGATGCGGCAGGCGTGAAAGATCGGGAGCAAGGGCGGTCCAAGTACGGGGCGAAGAGGCCGAAGAGCAGCCAGTAGGAGATTCGGCACTCACAGTTCTGGTTGGCGGGAGCGGGGTGCCGATTATTTTTTCCCACACCCCAAGTTCAGCAAGGAGAAGCGGTTGTGCCCAGGAGAGAAGTTCCGGCAAGAAGAGAAGCTCAACCGGATTCCATTTACGGTAGCAAGCTGGTGGGAAAATTCATCAATGTGATGATGAAGGAAGGGAAGAAGTCCATCGCCGAGTCGATCTTCTACAAGGCTATGCGCATCATCGAAGAGCGGACCGGCTCTGATCCGGTGAAGGTTTTCAAGCAGGCTATCGACAATGTGAAGCCGGTTCTGGAGGTGAAGTCGCGTCGGGTGGGGGGAGCGACCTATCAGGTGCCGGTGGAGGTGAGGCCGGAGCGAAGACTGGCCCTTTCCATGCGGTGGATCGTAGGTTTCGCCCGCAAGAGGCCGGAGAAAACCATGCAGGAAAGACTGGCCGCAGAGCTTATCGACGCCGCCAACAATCGCGGGAGTTCAGTGAAGAAGAAGGAAGATACCCATCGGATGGCGGAGGCTAACAAGGCTTTCGCTCACTATCGCTGGTGAGGATTTCCGCTTCAAGCTTCGATGATGAAGGACACCCCTTTGAAAAAGATCAGGAATATCGGGATAATGGCCCACATCGACGCGGGGAAGACCACTACCACCGAGCGGATCCTCTACTATACCGGGAAGACCTACAAGATCGGCGAGGTGGACGAGGGGGCCGCGGAGATGGATTGGATGGCCCAGGAGAAGGAGCGGGGGATAACCATCACCTCGGCTGCCACTACCTGTTTCTGGCGGGAGCATCAGATAAATATCCTGGATACTCCCGGTCATGTGGATTTCACGGTGGAGGTGGAGCGCTCGCTGCGCGTCATGGATGGAGCAGTCGCCATCTTTTGCGCAGTGGAGGGCGTGGAGCCGCAATCGGAGACGGTGTGGAAGCAGGCAGACAAGTATCGGATCCCGCGCATCGCTTATGTTAACAAGATGGACAGGGTGGGGGCCAACTTCCAGCGAGCGGTGACGATGATGAGCGAAAGGCTGGGGTGCGATCCTTTGGTGGTGGAGCTCCCGCTGGGAAAGGAAGAGGAATTCGCCGGAATCATCGATCTGGTGAGGATGAGGGCGGTCGTCTGGGACGACGAATCTTTGGGCGCATCCTACCATGAAGAGGAGATCCCCTCCTCTCTGAGGAGCGAGGTCCAGCAGTATCGAGATCGCCTCCTCGAGTCTCTGGCCGAGGACGACGAGAGGTTCATGCACAAGTACTTGGAAGGGAAGGAGCTGACGCCGCGGGAGATCAAGAGCGCCATCCGGAGGGCGACCCTGGCCTTGAGGAAGGTGCCGGTGCTGTGCGGTGCTTCCTTTAAGAACAAAGGCGTGCAGCCCTTGTTGGATGCGGTAGTGGACTACCTACCCTCGCCCGCTGATCTCCCTCCCATCGAGGGGACGAATCCAGTCTCCTCGCAGCCTGAGAAGAGGAGGCCGCTGCCGGAGGATCCTTTCTGTGCCCTAGTTTTCAAGATCATGTCCGATCCGTATGTGGGCCAGCTAGCCTTTTTCCGGGTTTACTCCGGGGTGGTGGAGTCCGGATCCTATGTGTACAACCCCTCCCGGGGAACCCGCGAGCGCGTAGGCAGGCTGCTCCGGATGCACGCTAACAAGAGGGAGGAGATCAAGCGGGTCAGCGCCGGAGACATCGCAGCCGCGGTGGGCCTCAAGGGGAGCCGCACCGGCGATACCCTTTCCGACGAATCGCACCCCATCATCCTCAGCCCCATCGAGTTTCCGGAACCGGTCATCTCGGTGGCCATAGAACCAAAGGCCAGGGAGGGGGAAGAAAAGCTGATGCGGGCTCTGGGCCTCTTGGCCAACGAGGATCCCACCTTCCGAAGCCACTTCGACGAGGAAACTGGCCAGACGATCATCTCCGGGATGGGAGAGCTGCATCTGGAAATAATAGTGGACCGGCTACTGCGCGAGTTCAATGTCCAGGCTAATGTAGGCAAACCTCAGGTTGTATTCCGGGAGAGCATAACCAGGGGAGCGGAGGCGGAGGGAAAATTCATCCGCCAAACTGGGGGACGAGGCCAGTACGGCCATGTCTGGATACGAATCGAGCCCCTCAGCAGCGGAGAGAAATTCCAGTTCGTGAGCGAGATAACGGGAGGGGTCATCCCGCGGGAGTACATCGCTGCGGTGGAAAAAGGCGTCAAGGAGGCCATGGAATCGGGCATTGTCGCTGGCTTTCAGGTGGTGGGGGTAAAGGCCACCCTTTTCGACGGATCCTACCACGAGGTGGATTCCTCCGAGATGGCTTTTAAGATCGCCGCCTCCTTGGCGATGAAGGAGGCCATGAAGAAGGCTGGTCCTATCCTGCTCGAACCCATAATGAAGGTGAATGTAGTGCTGCCCGACGAGTTCATGGGAGAGGTGATTGGGGATCTCAATGCCAGAAGGGGGCGGGTATTGAACGTGGAGATGAAAGCCACCTCTCAGATCATAGAGGCCGAGGTCCCCTTGCTGGAAATGTTCGGTTATGCCACGGCCCTCCGTTCCATTACTCAAGGCCGGGCTACCTATACCATGCAATTCGCTCGTTACGAGCAGGCTCCTCATAGTGTCGCCGACGAGGTCATAGCTAGGGCTGGGGGACCTGTGGCCAGGACCCGCTGATGGACGCCCACAAGTAGTTGAGAAAAGGAGGCTTTCTATGGCCAAACCCAAATTCGAACGCACCAAGGAACACATGAACATCGGCACCATTGGCCACATCGATCACGGCAAGACTACCCTGACTGCCGCCATCACCAAGTGCTTACACAGCGTGAATCC
>Ga0123519_10009084_pt1 | contig 15027 bp, 15 predicted proteins | sample YelNatPaOPRAMG02_FD_87396 | JGI IMG/M metagenome (GOLD analysis project Ga0123519, IMG submission 87396) | Hot spring microbial communities from Yellowstone National Park - Yellowstone National Park OP-RAMG-02 (version 2) | ecosystem: Environmental > Aquatic > Thermal springs > Hot (42-90C) ...
CCGCGCCAGAGCCCGCAGCTCGGCCCCGCGCAGGGGCAGCCGGTATGGCAGGAGGACCCGGAGGAGCTTCGCCGGGCGGCAGACCGGCTTTTCCCGTACCTCGTGTCTGTGGGCTGGCTCAGGCCCAACGCCGGCGGTCCGCGGTGCGAGTGGTGGAAGCAGGATGTTGTCAGTCCGGAGTACTTCCAGAGCCCGCTGGAAGCGGTGGGCAGGGGGTATCTGCCGTGCGCGGAGTGCTTCCCTGGATGGTGGAGCAAGGTCAAGGCCCCCGTGGCAAGTGTGCGGTGGTGGCCACATGAGAAGGCGCCTGTTTTGTTCACGGTAAAGCGGGGAGAAGGGGTCCACGTCCGCGACGAGTACGGGGACTGGTATGCCGTCGAGACCATTCGGTTAGCGACGGGCCAGCCTGGCATCGGGTGGGTGAAGAAGTCAGAGCTGAGGGACTGAGGGAGCGCTGGGAGTAGGGCCGCGAAGGCGGCTTTCGTCCGGGGCCGCGGAGCTCTGCCCGGAAGTCCCGGTCGCCTGTCGCCGGCGGCCGCGTGACCTGGCGGCATCTCTCCCATCCCGGCCGCGAAGCGGGGCTGGTAGCCGGTCCTGCGGCGTCGTTTCGCCGGCCGTCGCTCTCGGAGCCGTGCGCGGCTCAGGGGTAGAGGAGCGAGAAAAGCAGGGCTGCTTGCTCCGCGTCCAGAGCCTTCAGGATGTTGTACTCGTCCAGCGCCGCGCCGCGGTCACCGAGGACCAAGTAGGCCAGCCCGACGGCGTAGTGCGCCGTCGCGTAGTCGGGTTTGAGGCGGATGGCCTCCTTGAGCTCGGTTATCGCCTCCTGCCAGCGGCCGAGGTGGCCGTAGCTGGCCGCCAAGCAGCAGTGGGCCTGGTACAGAGTCGGGTCCAGCCCCAGCGCCGCCCGCAGCTGCGCTGCCGCCTCTTCGTAGCGCTCATCGAGCTTTGCCTCTATGCCTCGCAGCCAGAGCTCATAGCCACTGGCCTGCCCAGGGGACGTCGGATGCTGACGCAGCCAGTCTTCCAGGTCGGCGGGCTTCTGCGCGAGGGCCAGCGGCTTCACCTTGCCCGGATGGGCCAGCAGGGGCTTGGCGGCGTTGATGGGGATGGCGAAGTTGAGGGCCTGCCCCTCCGTGAGCACCGCCGCCGCTACCGCCACCACATGGCCGGAAAGGTTGAAGATGGGGCCACCGGAGGAGCCCTCCGAGAGCGGGACAGTCACTTGCAGCAGGGAACCCGAGGGCAGGTCGCGCACCGCGCTCACCAGGCCGTCGGCGACGGTGTTCTCCAGGCCTTGGGGGGAGGTGATGGCGAAGACCCGCTGGCCCGCGCGCAGGGCCGAGGAGTCGCCCAGCGGGACCACGGGGAGGTCCTTGCCGTCCACCTTGAGCAGCGCCAGGTCCCGCACCGAGTCGGATGCCAGGATTCCCTCCACCGGGAAGAAGGCGCCGTTCTCCATGCGCACGAAGGCAGAGGCCGCGCCCTCCAAAACGCGCTGGCAGGTGAGGGCCACCCCGGTGGCGCGGACGAAGAAGGCAGTCCCCAGGGAGAGGGGGTCGTTGTCTGCGTCGAGGGTCACCACCGTCCCCACGGCCGGGCTCAGCCGGCGCGCGAGGGCAGACAGGTCCGGGCCTGCGGTCGCGGAGGCGGTAGTTTTCTGCCCTCCGTAGCAGGCCGTCGCCAGGGCGGCCGCAGTCCACCACACCAGCACCACCGCCCACCAGCATCGCCGCCTCGTCATCGCTTACCCCTCCGGCGAGAGGATGCTCGGTTCGGATTCGCCGGAGAGGGGAGAACTCCTGCCGGTACTTGACACTCTGGGGCGCCTGGTGCAAGCCGGCGACACGGGCTGGAGTCAGGTGTCAGAACGGAGGCTTCGTTTCGAGCTCAGGTCGGGCGGGACGGCCTCTTCCCAGGGCCGCCCACCAGGTGAGCCGCCTGTTTACCTGGGCGAACCCGGCCGCCGGTTACTTACCTGAGCCGCCTCCTGCCGTTGGTCGGCTTCACCCACTCGGCAAACCGGTCGCCCGGGCTGGCCTGCCGGTGCCTTGCCACCAGGTCGCCGTCGGCCAGGTTCACGTATCGGCGCACCATCTCCAGGCTCGAATGTGCCAGGAGCCGTTGCAGGCTCAGCGCATCGCCACCGTTTCGCAGGTAGCTGACCGCGCAGGTGTGGCGCAGTCGGTGCGCATAGACCCCCGCCACCCCGGCCTTCTCGCCCGCGTCGCTCAGGATGTGGTGCGCTCTCGTTCGTGGGAGAGGAAGTCTCGCAGCAGCGCAGGGGTCAGGTCCTCCGGCCCGCCCTGGAAACCCTGCGCCTCCAGCCAATCGGTGAAGGCCTTGAGTCGGAAGCGGTAGAAGTCCAGAGTCCTGGGCGAGAGGCCCTTCGCCTCGGCCCTTCTCAGGAAGTCCTCGATTGCCGGCCCCAGTCCCTCGCGCGGGGCCGGCCTCTCCAACACCTTGAGCTTTGCTCTCGCCCGCATTCGTCAGCCCCTTTCCTCGGTATTCAGGCTGACGAATCATGTGTCGCAATGGGGTCGCGGTTGTGATACATGACCGCGCGTCATGCGAGCGACCTGGCGCAGAAGGGGTCTCAGCGCCGGCGGCAGCGGCGGAGAGAGTGGGATTCGAACCCACGAGGCGCCTTTTGAGCGCCTACACGATTTCGAGTCGTGCGCCTTCGTCCAACTCGGCCATCTCTCCACTCCGAGTATACGAAGGCGGCGGCGCCATGTCAAACCTCCGGGGCCCGACGGCGCAGCGTTATGACCCCAATCTCCGGCGGGCAGTTGATGCGAATCGGCGGGAAGATCTCTCCCAGCCCTCGCGTGACGAACAGCCAGCGACCACCCAGGTCGTAGAGCCCAGCCGCCCAGCGCCGGCCAAGCCGCGATGGCACGTAGATCGGCCCCAGCCAGGGCAGAACCACCTGCCCTCCGTGCGTGTGGCCGGCCAAGATGAGCGAGGCCCTGGCCGCATGGGGGTCGAGCACGATGTCGGGCGTGTGGCTGAGCAGAATGATCGGGGCGCCGGCCGGTATCCCCTTGAGCGCCGCGCCCAGATCATCGAACCGGGTGTAGGAGGCGTCGTCGACTCCAGCGACGTAGAGCGCGGCGTCCCCACGCGAGACAGTCGTGTGCTCGTTCACCAGCACCTTCACGCCGTATTCCGCCAGTGCGGCGCGGACGTAGTCGCCGCCGATCCAGCGGTCGTGGTTGCCGAGCACCGCGATCGCGCCGTCCGTGGCCGTGATCGACTGCGCTGCTGCCGCCGCCCCCATGCGAACCGCGGCGCGCGTGGTCGCAAGGTCGCCGGTGAAAGCCACCAGGTCGACCGGATGGCCGCAGGCGCGCGCGAGGCGGCTCGCGATGGACCGCGCGGACGCGAAGGGTCCCGCATGAATGTCGGAGATATGGAGAATGCGATAGCCGTCGAAGGCGGGAGGCAGCCCGCCCAGTGGCACTTCGATGTGCGTCAGCCGCACAGAGGTGGCACGGGGATGGAACACGGCCAGCGCGGCCGCGCCCGTGGCGTAGCTGAAGAGCGCCACCGCCGCACCGACCACCAGGGCTGGCGAACCTGCAATCCCCGACACCCACAACGCCGCCGACCACCCGAGCCACGGCAGCAGGAATTGCACGGCATTTCCGATGCCCCAGAGCATTCCGACCAGCCCGGGCGGCACGCCGGAGCTTGCGCGCTTCAGGAGCGCGATGGCGCCGATGACCAGCTCTAGAAGTGGCGCGATGGCCACCAGACAGATCGCAGCCCGCCAGAGCGCATCCGTCCAGGGGAGATGGCCGACCAGGGCGATCAGCAGGAAATAGCCGCCCAGGAGCCAGGCGGAGAGCCCCACGTAGGGAATAGCGCCCCGCCATCCGGGCGTCGGGTCGGGGGCGCCGACGGGCCTCAGCGGCGGGCCCATCGCTCGTCCAGTCGCGTGAGGCCAGCGTCCAGCGCCATCTGCACCGCGCGCGCGAACTCTTCGCGGGTGATGGGGCGGGCAATCTCGGCCATCTCTCTTGCCCGGTACTCCGGGCGGTATTGGGCCATCACGTTCACATAGGTGTTGCGGCTGAGGGAGGCGAGGTACGACATGACGGCCTGGGTTCGTGCGAGGTCGTTGGGCAGCACGAGGTGACGCACGAGCAAGCCGCGGGTGGCCACGCCGCGTGCGTTGATCCTCAAATCACCCACCTGGCGGTGCATCTCCGCCAGCGCCTCCCGGTTGCGGTCCCAGTAGTCCGGCACGCCGGACAGCCGCCGCCCGGGTTCGTTGTCGCCGTACTTCGCGTCCGGCATGTAGATGTCCACGATGCCTTCGAGCAAGCGCAGCGTATCGACCGCCTCGTAGCCCCCGCAGTTGTAGACGATGGGAACGCGCAGGCCCCAGTCGCGCGCGATACTCGTGGCTTCCACGAGCATGGCGACCTGATGGGTTGGGCTGACCCAGTTGATGTTGTGGCAGCCGCGCCGCTGCAGGGAGAGCATTATCTGAGCGCCGGCCTCGGGGCTCACCGCGTCGCCCTCGCCGAGCTGTGAGATCTCGTAATTCTGGCAGAAGATGCATCTGAGATTGCAGTACGTGAGAAAGATCGTGCCAGATCCGTGCTGCCCGACCAGCGGCGACTCCTCGCCGAAGTGCGGCCCGTAGCTGGATACGACCAGGTCGGCGCCGACGCGACAGACCCCTGTCTCGCCGGCGAGCCGGTCCACACCGCAGTTGCGCGGACAGAGCCGGCACGAGCGCATCGCCGCCCGCAGCGCGGCCCCGCGGTCGGCAAGCTCGGCCGCGTCCATCCGCACATATCCGGGGAGGAACTCGGCTTCGTGCATCGACCCGTTCTCGCCCCGCCGCGCTAGACGGGCCACCGCAGCGACCAAGTGGCCAGCGTGCGCAGAAGATCCTCGTCGGTCAGGTCGATTCTCACCGGCGTGACAGAGATCTTGCCCTCGCGGACGGCTGCCGCGTCGCTGTCGGCGCCGTCGTCTTCGTCGACGCGGTCGCCGGTGAGCCAGTAGTAGGCCATGCCGCGCGGGTCCGTGCGGCGCTCGATGCGATTGCTGTAGGTGATTCGTCCCTGCCGGGTGACGGCGACCCCGGCCATCTCCGCGGCGCTCAGCGGAGGCACGTTGACGTTGAGAAACGTCCCTTTGGGGAGCGAGCGCGCCTCGACAACCTCGGCGAGGTAGCGAGCGAACTGCGCGGCGGGTTCGAAGTCCGCGCTCTCATAGGACGCGATGCTAATGGCGAAGGCCGGCAGGCCCGAGATGGCGGCCTCCATCGCGGCCGCGACAGTGCCCGAGTAGAACATGTCGACCCCGAGGTTGGGTCCCAGGTTTATCCCGGAGACGACGAGGCTGGGGCGCTGGCCGACGTACTCACTGGTCCCAAGGGCGACGCAATCGGCCGGCGTGCCATTCGTGGCGAAGGCGCGGCCGCCGTGCGGCAGCTTGACAGGCCAGATACGGAGGGGTTTGTGCAGAGTCACCGCGTGCCCCATGGCGCTGCGGGGCCGCTCGGGGGCAAGCGTCACCACGTCGCCGAGGGGCGCCAGCGCCTGCCCCAGAGCGACGAGCCCCGGGGCGTGAATGCCGTCGTCGTTCGTGAGAAGGATTCGCATCTCGCTCCCCACCGGCGCGCGGCAGCCGCCCCCGGCGCCAGGCCGCTGCCGCATGGCGCGACGGCCGGGCGGCCGCTACAGCTCGACGGGCGTCGCGGTCATGATGCCGTCGATCTTCAGGAGCTCCTCGAGCACATCCGGCGGGACGGGGTTGTCCAGCGCGAGCACCATAACGGACTCGCCGCCCGGGCGGGGCGCTCTGCGTCCGACGTGCATGCCGGCGATGTTGATGTTCCGCTCGCCCAGGATCGTTCCAACGCGGCCGATCATGCCTGGCTTGTCGATGTGCATCGAGACGAGCATGTGGCCGGCCGGAGCGAAGTCAACCCGGTAGTCGTCCATGCGCACAATGCGGGCCTCGCCGCGGCCGAAGAGCGTTCCCGCGATGACGCGCTCCTCGCCATCCGAGGAGACGCGCGAGGTGATCAGGCTGACGAAGTCTTCTTGCTCCCTGCTGCGCGACTCGGTGACGCGAAGGCCCCGGCCCTGCGCGACCAGGGCGGAGTTGACGATGTTCACCGGCTCGTCGAGAATGGGCTCGAGCAGGCCTTTGAGGAACGCGCGGGTGAGCAGCCGGGAGTCTTCCTCGGCGAGTTGCCCCGCGTAGACCAGTTCGACCGAGGACAAAGGAGCGGTGGCGAGCTGCCCTTGGAGGCGGCCCAGCTTCTCCGCGAGGGGCAAATAGGGCTCGAGCGTCCGCATCGTCTCGGGGCTTACGGCAATCACGTTGACCGCGCTGCGGGCGGGCCGACCGCTGAGGACGTCCAGCACCTGCTGGGCCACGTCGACGGCCACCTTGAGCTGGGCCTCCTCGGTCGAGGCCCCGAGGTGGGGCGTCAGCACTACCTGGTCGAGCCCCAGGAGCGGGCTGTCGGAGGGCGGCTCGCTCTCGAACACGTCCAGGCCCGCGCCCGCGACCCGGCCGGACCGGATGGCCTCCGCGAGGGCGGCTTCGTCGATGATTCCGCCGCGGGAGCAGTTCACAATCCGCACCCCGCGCTTGGTCTTCGCCAGCGTCTCCGCGTTGACGAGGTGCCGGGTGTCCTTGTTCAGGGGCACGTGGAACGTGATGAAGTCGGAGCGAGCGAGCAGTTCGGGCAGGTCGACGATCTCGACGCCCACTCGCTGTGCGCGCTCGGGAGCGACGAAGGGATCGCACCCGATCACCTTCATGCCGAACGCGCTCGCGCGCTTCGCCACCTCGCTGCCGATCTTACCAAGGCCAACGATGCCCAGCGTCTTGTTCAACAGCTCCACGCCCATGAACTGGCTGCGCTTCCACTCGCCGGCCGCCACCGAGGCGTTCGCGGCCGGAATGTTACGCGCGAGGGCCAGCATGAGCGCCATCGTGTGCTCGGCCGCCGCCACCGTGTTGCCCTCCGGCGAGTTGCACACGACGATCCCGCGCCGGGTTGCCGCCTCCACGTCGATGTTGTCCACGCCGACTCCCGCACGACCGATCACGGTGAGCACGTCCCCGGCTTCGATGATGTCAGCGGTGACCTTTGTTGCGCTGCGAACGACCAGCGCGTGCGCCCCCTTGATCGCTGCTTTCAGCTCGTCGGGTGCCAGGCCGGTCTGGACGACGAGCTCCACCCGGGGGTCGTCTCGCAGCACGGCGAGGCCCTCCTCCGCGAGGGTGTCGCTTACCAGCACCCGCCACTTCGCCGGTTGCGCAGTCACACTCAGCCCCCGAGTGAGCCCACGGCCGCAGCGACGCCGGCCCAACTGTCGACCTTCGACCCCAGCTCCCTCAGGGCGAGCCCGAGGGCGCCCAGCGTGGCGATGATCTCGGGCTCGGACACATAGCCCAAGTGGCCGATCCGGAAGATCTCGTTCTGCAACTGCTGCTGGCCGCCGGCCAGCACGACCCCGTACTTCTGGAGCATTAGCTTGCGCAGGGCCGACACCTCGATGCCGTCCGGCTTCTTCACCGACGTCACGGCGTTGCTGGCATGCGCCGGGTCAGCGAACAGCTTCAGGCCCAGCGCGCCAACGCCCGCGCGCACCGCGGCGGCCAGCCGCGCGTGACGGGCGAAACACGCCTGGAGACCTTCCGCCTCGAGTATCTTCAGGGCCTCACGAAGCTGGAAGAACTGGGGAACCGCGGGCGTCCACGGGGTCTGGCCTCGCTCCAGGTAGTCTTTCGCCTTCTTCAGGTCCCAGTAGAACCGCGGCATCTTCGCTCCAGCCATCGCAGCCCACGCGCGGTCGCTGATGGCGATGAACGCCAGGCCGGGCGGGATCATGAAGGCCTTCTGCGAGCCAGCGACCACCACGTCCAGCGACCACGCGTCCGTCTGGCAGTCCATGGCCAGCAACGAGCTGATGCCATCCACCAGCAAGAGCGCCCCGTGCTCCCTGACGACCGGGCCGATCGTGGAGAGGTCGTTCGCCACTCCGGTCGAGGTCTCGTTGTGCGTGACAAGCACAGCCTTGATGTCCTTCTTCTTGTCCGCAGCGAGGCGCGCGCGAAGCTTCTCGGGGTCGACCGCCTGGCCCCACTCGAAGTTGAGCGACTCTACCTTCGCCCCGAACGTCTTGGCGATGGTCGCGAATCGGTCGCCGAAGACCCCTATGCTCACAGACAGGACGAGATCGCCGGGCGACAGGACGTTGACAATCGCGGCCTCAAGGCCTCCGGTTCCCGACGCCGTGAGGATGAATACGTCGTGATCCGTCTGGAAAACTCGCTTCAGTCCGGCCGTAACCTCGGCCAGCAGCGCCGCGAATTCCGGCCCGCGGTGGTTGATCATGGGCTTCGCGCCGGCCAGCAGCACCGACTGAGGCACCGGCGTCGGGCCAGGGATCATGAGCAACTGCTTCTCGTCCACGGGTCCCTACCTCCACAGAAGTGCCCGCCGAGGCAGGCGGGTCGGCCCATTATGCCGGAGCGGCCGGCCGTTGTCAACAATGGCCGCATATCCCGCCAGCACGACCTCCGGCCCCCGCGCACAAACCTAGTTGAACCGGTTCATCGCTTCGTCGATCCCGTAGTAGACCCAGGTCTCCACAGCCTGGACCGCGCGCGCCACCGCCTCTTTCACCACCGGCCACTCGGAGCGCTGGAAACCGGCCAGTACGTGTGACACTATATCCCCTTCTCCCCTCGGACGGCCCACGCCGATCCGCAGCCGGGGAAACTGGTCGCTTCCCAGCTGCTCGATGATGGACTGAAGCCCCTTGTGTCCGCCCGCGCTGCCGCCCCGGCGCAGCCGGAGCCTGCCCAGCTCGAGGTTGACGTCGTCGCAGACGACCAGCAGGTCAGAAAAGGAGACCTTCAACGCCCGCGCCAGGGCCGCCACACACCGGCCGCTGCGGTTCATAAACGTGTGGGGCTTGACCAGAAGGACGCGCTCTGCTCCGATGTCGCCCTCGCCCTGGAGGCACTCGAATCGGCCGCGCCGAAAGCGGATCCCCCGCTCGCGCGCAAGATCGCTCACCACCATGAAGCCGAGGTTATGGCGCGTGCGGCGGTACTGGAGACCGGGGTTGCCGAGACCAACGATCACCTTCATCGGGGCCGGACAATTCGGCGGCCTGGCAGGCCTCACCTGCCCACGGCGCGGGGGCTAGCGCCCGCCGAAACGATCGCGCATATACTTGACCACCGCGCGCGCCATCACGTCAACGACCCTCTCCCCGCGCGCCGCAGAGGCCTCTTCCGGCAGCCCCTGCCAGCCGATGGCTCCGTAGTCGCGTGACTCCGGGGCCGGCATCGCCCTGGCGAGGTGCTCCCGCGATGGCGCCCGCAGCTTCTGCTCCGCGTAGAGAGCCACCGAGACCTCTCCCGCTCCCCCGTGGCCCCTCCAGTCCTTTCCGCCGAAAACCTCGTCGAGTTCCGCGAGGTCGAGCTCGAGGTCGTCGAAGACGCGCACGACCTCCACGCGCGTCCGGGAGCCGCTCTCGATGCTGATCTGCCTGACCTTCATGGCGACGTCGTAGTTGCCCCAGTGGCCCACCAGCAGCAGCAAACCCGACGCGCCATGACGGCGGAGGCTTTCCAGAATATCGATCAGGATCGCGGTGAGGGTGTCGCGACGCAGGTGCAGCGTTCCGGCGTAGTCCCTGTGATCTGGTGAATGCCCGTAACCCAGCGCCGGCAGCACGAGCGCGCCCGTCTCCGCGGACACCCGTTGGGCGACCGCGGCGGCGACGTATGTGTCGGTCCCGTAGGGGCCTCCAGGGCCGTGATACTCCGTGCTGCCGAGCGGGAGAATGGCGACCGCCCTCCCGCCCTCGAAGTGCGCCTTCGCCTGATCGCCAAACAGCTGCTCCAGGAAGATAGCGGACAACAGACTCTTCCTCGCCCGAATCGCCTCCGCGTGGGTAGGAGCGATGCGGCCCCGCGCGTCGGGCGCCTGGAACAGTGGGGCCCCCGGCGCGACTCGAACGCGCGACACGGGCCTTAGGAGGGCCCTGCTCTGTCCACCTGAGCTACGGGGGCTCGGATTCAAACCGGAGGCCGATCGCGAGGAGTCTACCAGCCCTGCTTCCCGGCGTCAAGGCGAGCAGGAACGAGCGGGGCCCCGTCGAAGCGGAGTGTGGAAGGGTTGGCGGGTTACGATGCCACGACGGATCGACCTGGGGGACAGCGACTCGGGCGAGCTCGAAGAGGCGATGCGCCAGCTCGAGCGTCAGCAGCGCGCCGCCGGCAGGAAGCGCGCAGAGCCCACGCAAGCTGCCGGAGAGCCAGCCGCCCAGGCGCGGCGGCGGATGGAGGAGCAGCGGGCCGCCGAGCACCGCCGGGTTCGCCAGGACATTGCCGAGGACCTCGCGCAGATCCGCGAAGAGATACGCGTTGCCCGCGCGCCGCGGCGTGGCGCGCGCAGAGCGCGGCGGATCGCACTGGTGGTTCTCCTGCTGCTCGCGGCCGGCCTGGTCGCGGGCATCCTGCTCGCGCTGCGCCCGACGCCCCTGCCGCCTGCGGCCCAGACGCCGCAGGCCGCCGTCCGCGGCTACTGGGAGGCGGTGATAGACGGCAACTATGAGGCGGCCACAGTCTACTATCCCGACCTCGTCGCGCGCTACAGCAGCCGCAAACAGGCCGCCTATCGGCTCGAGCAGGAATATCGCGACAATCCGCCCCGCAGGATTGTGTCGATCGGTGAGCCCGAGGCGATACCGGACACCGAAACGTACCGGGTTCGGTACGAGCTGACCCTGAGCACGGGCCGGCCCTTGGTCGGAGACGCGGTCGTGGGCTACGACCCGGGGCAGGGGGAGACGGAACCGGGATGGGTCATCCTGCAGGGGCCGTGATGCCCCGCGCCCTTCACCCAGTCCCCAGCGGCAGCCCGCGGATCTGCTGCAAGACGTAGTCCCGAACCTGCGCCGCGGGGGTGGGCTGGCGGACGAGCTTCCCGTCGGCAGTCAGGGGCTTGAGCAGCGCCTCCGCCTCGCCGCCGCATTCGCAGCGCGTGTCCGAGCCTGCGGCCACCACGCGCCGCGTGCCGCACCGAGGGCACCGCAGCACCGACTTGCGCCCGGACTTCTTTCCCCGCTTCGTCCGGGGCTTTCCCTCCACCTCGACGATGTCGAGCGCGAAGTTGATAACCGGCGCATTGCTGATCGCCGTGCCCACGCCGTATCCGTCGGCGTACGGATTGAGTTCAAGGATCGCGTGCTCGTCGAGCCCGCCAGAGACCATCAGCTTGACGCGCTGGTGGCCGCGCAGGTCGAGCTCCCAGCGCACCTCTTCCAGAATGGCGCGCATATCTCCGCGGCGCGACCCGGGCGTGTCCAGTCGGACGGCATCCAGCGCCTCGCCGAGGGCCTCCGCGGCGGCCAGCGACTCCGCCTTCTCGTCGCACAGCGTGTCGACCAGGCACACGCGCGGCACCCCCTCGGGCATGCGCCGGTTGTACAGCCGAAAGGCCGCGACCGGGTCTCCCAGGATCAGGATGAGCGCATGGGGCATGGTGCCCATCGGCTCGACGCCCAGCAGGTCGGCGCTGGCGACCGCGGCCACGCCGTCGCAGCCTCCGATGTAGGCGTTGCGCTCGATCATCGGGGCCAGGGCGGGGTGCATCCGGCGTGCTCCGAAGCTCACAAGGGTGCGCGTTCCCGCCGCGATCCGGCATCGCGCCGCCTTCGTCGCGATCCCGGAGGCCTGGCAGAGCAGGCCAAGCAGCGCTGTCTCATCGGCGCCCCACTCCGTGTACTCTCCCTCGATCACAAGCACAGGCTCGTCGGCCCGGAAGACTGTGCCCTCGGCCATGCACCACACCGTGGCCCGACGCCCCTCCATGAGCACGGACACTTCGTCCACGCCCGCCAGCACGCCCCACTCATATCCCGCCGGCAGCGTGGAGGCGTGCACTTCGGCAACCACGTGCTTCCTGATGCCCTCCGCCCGCAGCATCTCGATCGTGCGCTGGAAGTAGACATCGGTCACGCGCCCGGCCTTGATCTGCTCGCTGCTAGCGGTGTGGAACATCGGCGCCTCCTGTGGGTTCGATCGGCTCGGCCCGCACCAGTAGCACCTCCTCGACCTTCCGCAGGTCGGCCGCCAGCTTCACCCCGGCCACCTTGCCCGGAGCGCTCCTGTCGGTGTCAACCCAGGTGACCGTCCCAACGCGCAACCCCTTGGGGAACACGCCGCCGGTTCCGGCGGTGAGCAGCCTGTCCCCCGGGCGTACGTCAGCTTCGGGCGGCAGATATCTCACCTCACACTCCCAGTCGCCCAGCCCCTTCAGGATGCCCGTCTCGCGGGAGCGCTGAACGCGGACGGCCACTCCGCTGGCGGGGTCGGTGATCGGAAGCACCCGCGCCGTTCGCTCGGTCGCGGAGTAGACCTGCCCCACGACCCCCTCTCCCGTCACCGCGACGTCCTGGGGCTTCACGCCGTCGGCGCTGCCGCGGTCGAGCACAAGGTAGGACAACCAGCCGCCGTAACCAACGCCGATCACGTGGGCGAGCAGCGAACGGCCTTCTGTGCCCGGGTAGGCCGCCCGCAGCCCGCTTTCCCGCGCCGCTCTCGCGTAGTCTTCCTCCAGCCGCGTCACCTTGGCCTGGAGATCCTGCACTTCGACCGAGAGCAGGGCGTTCTGCTCGGTGAGCCGCCGGTTCTCCGCGATGACTCGCCACGCTCTCTCAACCGCGGCGATGGCGCCGGTGATCGCCCGCTGGAGGGGGGCCGCGGCGAGACCGACGGCGTTGTCGAGCCAGGTATGCCCACCGGCCCGCCGCGCCGTCTCCTGCCACATGTCCAGTCCGGCCGCGGCGATGAGAAGGAGGCAGACGAACACCAGCGCTCTGCTGCGCCCGCTGTCGAGTCGCGCAAGCATCTCGGCTCTACCCGACCGGCTCGAACGCCTCCGCGAACTTGTCCATCTGCTCGAGCGCGCGCCCCGCGCCGATTACGACGCACGACATCGGGTCCTCCGCGGCCCGCACCGGCATCTGCATCTCCTCCTTGAGCATCCGGTCGATCCCGCGCAGGAGCGCGCCGCCCCCTGTCAGCACTATTCCTCGTTCCATGACGTCTGCCGAAAGCTCGGCCGGCGTCTCCTCGAGCGTCGCCTTGATCGCCTCCACAATGCCCCTGAGAGGCTCTACAATCCCCTCCCGGATCTGGGCCTCGCTGACCTCCACCGATCGGGGCAGGCCGCTTACCAGGTCCCTTCCCCGGGCGATCGTGACGCGTTCCTCCTCATCCATGGGATAGGCCGAGCCGATGGCGAGTTTGATGTGCTCGGCCATCCGAATGCCGATCGCCAGGTCGAACTCATAGTGCATGTACGAGACGATGGCCTCATCGATCTCGTCTCCGGCCACGCGAACCGAGCGCCCGGCGACGACGCCGTTGAGCGCGATCACCGCCACCTCCGAGGTGCCGCCCCCGATGTCGACCACCATGCTGCCGGTGGGGGACGACACCGGCAGGCCTGCGCCGATCGCCGCCGCCATCGGCTCTTCGATCAGCAGCGCCTCCCTCGCGCCTGCCCGCAGCGTTGCGTCGCGAACAGCTCGCCGCTCCACTTCCGTCACTCCGGAGGGAATCCCGATCGCGACGGTGGGGTGGACAAATGCCCGCCGGCGGTGCACCCGGTGGATGAAGTAGCGCAGCATCTCCTCGGCCACGTCGAAATCGGCGATGACGCCGTCCTTCAGCGGGCGAATCGCGTCGATGCCCGGCGGCGTCCGCCCCAGCATGGCCTTGGCCTCCTCCCCTATCGCGAGGACTGCGCCGCTCACCTTGTCCCGGGCGACCACAGAGGGCTCCCGGACAACGATCCCTCGGCCTCGCACGTACACCAGCGTGTTCGCTGTTCCCAGGTCGATCGCGATGTCCTGTGACCAGCGGCCAAGGAATCCCCGCCAGCGACTCGAGAGCCCGCGCCGCAGGGCCATCAAACCTCACCTCGAAGCGGCGCGGCTGCGGCCGCGGCCTCCGTCCCGAAGGCCGCAAGCATCTCCATCAGCTTCGGCAGAGGAAGTCCGACCACGTTCGTGTAGCATCCCCGTATCTCGCGCACCAGGGCCGCGCCCCGCCCCTGTATCGCATAGGCGCCGGCCTTGCCCGCAGGCTCCCCTGTTCCCACGTACGCGTCGATCTCCCTATTCGACAGCTTCCGGAATGCCACCTCCGTCCGCTCGTACGCGGTCATCCGCCTTCCACCCTCGACGAGGGCGAGCCCGGTGTAGACGTAATGCCGACGCCCGCTCAGCCACTGGAGCATCCGCCGCGCATCCTGCTCGTCGGCCGGCTTTCCGAGGACCAGGCCCCGGCATACCACCAGCGTGTCGGCGCCCAGCACAAGCCCGCCTTCCGCCCGCGCCACGGACTGGGCCTTCGCGAGGGCCGCCCGCTGCACCAGCGCCGAGTACCTGAGGCCCTGTCCAGTGGCGCCGGGTTCGGCAGCGGCGTGAGGGATGATGCGATGTCGGATGCCCGCCGCGCGCAGCAGCTCGCGCCGCCGCGGCGACGCGGACGCCAAGATCAGCATGCTAGAGCCGCCCAAGCCTCAGCAGAGCCACGAGCACGACAAGACCAAGGGCGATGCCCGAGGCCACCGCGGCGATCCCCAATCCGACGGGCACGGGGTGCTTTGTGCCGGCCAGCAGCACCGCGCCGCCGACGAACAGCGCCCCGGCCAGCACCCCAAGCGCAACCCGGTTCAGGCTGCGCGCCAGATTCTCCCACCGCTGCTCCGCGTCTGGCTCGTCAAGCCTGATTCGCAGGCTTCCCTGCTCCAGCAGGGTAAGGACCCTGTCGACGTGGGCCGGCACGCGCAGGAGGCGGCGCCCGGTGAGTTCCGCGGCCGCGAGGGCGCGCTCGTAAAGGACCTGGGGGGCGAGCAGGCGCCGGCGGGCCTGGTCCACCACGGCCGAGGCCTCGTCCCGAAGGTCGAACGAAGGGTCGAGTTCCGAGCACACCGCCTCGGCCATCAGCAGCGCC
>Ga0123519_10009085_pt1 | contig 15026 bp, 10 predicted proteins | sample YelNatPaOPRAMG02_FD_87396 | JGI IMG/M metagenome (GOLD analysis project Ga0123519, IMG submission 87396) | Hot spring microbial communities from Yellowstone National Park - Yellowstone National Park OP-RAMG-02 (version 2) | ecosystem: Environmental > Aquatic > Thermal springs > Hot (42-90C) ...
CACTGAAGCAGTTGGATATAGCGCGCCCAACTAAGGTGTTGATGCTCGTGCACGAGAAAGCCATAGCCGACGACGGAGATTTCAAGTGGGTCAATGACAATAACAGTTTCGACTACGGCGCGATTAACCTCTATTCCGATATTCACTACGACGGCACAACGGTGGTATATGTAGATGGCCACGCCTTGTGGAAGAACTTTAACCAACTGAAGACAGAGCACTACTCCGGAATATGGGATCCGCTTGGAAGAGTGAAGCCGAGGTAGTGTTTAGCAGCCAGCACACACCTGTTGTAGTTCCCCTCAGTTCTCCGGTGTGCTATAACTTGGCTACTAATAAGGTCAGCAGCGGAAGTATTTTATCCCCAAAAGACGGGTTTGTCAATACACTAAAAATTGGCTCTCTGACAGCAACATCTCTTATCAGCCCGAACATCCGTCCGTTCAGCCGGTTGAATGCCCACTCCCACAGTGATACAATAACAAAGGACTTCGATTCTTAAATCCGGAACCCAAAATGGCGCAGGACAAAATCGTCGTTATCGGCGCAAGACAGCATAATCTGAAGAACATCACGGTCGAGATACCCCGCGACAAAATGGTCGTCATCACCGGACTGTCAGGGTCAGGGAAAAGCTCGCTTGCGTTCGACACCATCTACGCCGAGGGACAGCGTCGCTACGTAGAGTCACTCTCGAGCTACGCACGTCAGTTTCTGGGCCAGATGGATAAACCCGATGTTGATGATATCATTGGTCTCTCGCCAGCAGTTTCCATCGACCAGAAATCCACTACTCGCAATCCGCGCTCGACCGTCGGCACGGTGACCGAAATCTACGACTTCTTAAGACTTCTCTTTGCCCGAATCGGTCACCCTCATTGTCCACAGTGCGGACGGGAGATTACTCAACAAACCGTCGAGCAGATGGTAGACGCTATTATGGCTCTGCCAGAGGGCACGAAAATCCAGGTGCTGGCACCGCTCGTGCGCGGAAAGAAGGGACAATATAGAAAACTCATCGACGATGTGCGCAAAGAAGGGTTCGTCCGTGTGCGTGTAGACGGCGAGGTCCACGAAGTCACAGACGATATCGAGATGGACCGCTACAAGCAGCATACCATCGAAGTCGTCATCGACCGATTGATTGTCAAGGAAGGTATCGAGAAGCGTCTTAACGACTCGGTTGAAACCGCCCTCAGAAAAGCTAACGGCACGCTTGTGATTGATATACTGGGCGGCGGAGAATCCGACTCGCCGGAATCTCTGTTGCCGTCTGAGATGGTCTTCTCCGAAAACTTCGCCTGCACCGAGTGCGGAATCAGCCTGGGCGAGATAGAACCTCGGAGCTTCTCGTTTAACTCGCCCTATGGAGCATGTCCGGAATGTCATGGCCTGGGCAGTCATAAACACCTAAATCCAGACTTGGTGATACCCGACCGCGACAAGAGCATCAACCAAGGTGCGATAGTTCCGTTTGCCCGCGGTCAGAACGATTGGATAATGGCTCTGCTGGAGGGCACTGCCGAACGTTACGGCTTTACGTTGGACACGCCCATAAGCAAGCTCACCAATAAGCAGCTTGACGTGCTCCTATATGGCGCAGACGACTATATCACCGTCACCTATAAGAGCAGGTTCCGCAACACCAGCAGAACCTATCGCACAAGCTTCGAAGGCGTTATGAACTTTCTCGAACGGCGTTATCGAGATACCGCCTCGGAGATGGTAAAAGAAGAGATTGAACACTACATGTCCGACGTGCCCTGTCGCGCGTGTGGCGGGAAACGCCTTAAGCCCGAGAGTCTGGCGGTCACCGTCGGCGGACTCAACATATCCGAGGTCGCAGCCAAATCCGTGAAATCGGCCTACGAATGGTTTGAACACCTTCCGCTAACGCGTCGAGAGGCCATCATCGCAGAACAGGTCATCAAAGAAATCCGAACGCGCCTCAAGTTTTTGCTGGATGTCGGCCTTGACTATCTGACGCTTGACCGCAGCGCAACTACTCTTGCCGGCGGCGAGGCACAGCGAATACGCTTGGCAACCCAAATTGGAAGCGGCTTGATGGGCGTTCTATATATCCTGGACGAACCCTCAATCGGTCTCCATCAGCGCGATAACAAGCGGCTGATCAACACGCTGTTGACGCTGCGTGATCTTGGAAACACAATCATAGTAGTGGAGCACGATGAAGAGACCATACGCGCTGCCGATCACATAATCGATATCGGACCTGGCGCAGGCGAGCACGGCGGAGAAATTGTCGCTGAGGGGAAAGTAGAGGATATTATCGCAGCGCGCGACTCGATCACCGGCAGATATCTGGCAGGCGAGTGGGAAATCACGGTTCCTGCCAAGCGTCGCAAGCCCAACGGAAACTGGATACATCTAAAAGGCGCACGCGAGCACAACCTGAAATCAATCGATGTGAGCTTCCCGTTAGGCGTGTTTGTGTGTGTGACCGGCGTATCGGGGTCGGGCAAGAGCACTCTCATTCAGGAAACCCTTTTCCCCCGCTTGATGTATGCTCTCCAAGGCACACATAAAGTATGGGGAGAGCACGACGAGATATTAGGTCTGGAAAACATTGACAAGGTGATAGATATCGACCAATCGCCGATTGGACGCACTCCGCGTTCGAATCCGGCTACTTACACCGGTCTGTTTGATATGATTCGCGAGCTATTTAGCCAGACCCCGGATGCTCGAATGCGCGGATACAAGCCCGGACGGTTCAGCTTCAACGTCAAGGGAGGTCGCTGCGAAGCTTGTAAGGGCGACGGAATCATTAAGATAGAAATGCAGTTCCTCCCGGACGTGTACGTTCCGTGCGAGGTATGCAAGGGAAAGCGCTATAACCGCGAAACGCTCGAGGTGAAGTATAAGGGGAAAAGCATTGCAGACGTGCTGGATATGACCGTCAGCCAAGCACTGGAGTTCTTCAAACATATCCCGAAAATCCAGCGCAGGCTACAGACCATTCACGACGTCGGTTTGGATTATATCCGCCTCGGCCAGCCCGCGACCACACTCTCAGGCGGTGAAGCCCAACGCGTGAAACTCTCGGCGGAACTAGCCAAGCGAGCTACCGGCCGTACGCTCTACATTCTCGACGAGCCTACGACTGGCCTTCACTTCCACGATATCAAAAAGCTCTTAGAGGTGCTTAACAAGCTGGTAGATTCGGGGAATACCGTCTTGGTTATAGAGCACAATATGGACGTCATCAAGACCGCTGACTACATCATTGACCTTGGTCCTGAAGGTGGTGATGCAGGCGGTCGAGTTGTGGCTACTGGCACTCCGGAAGAAGTCGCGATGGTGGAAGAAAGCTACACGGGACAATTCCTGCGGAAAATACTGGGCGAGCGGCAGGCAGAAAGCCCCAAGCAGAGAGTTGGGAACAGGAAAGAAAAAGAAGCGGCAGTTGTATGAGGCACGTTTTGAGAAGATCACATGAATAACTTATCAGCGCAATATCGCAAATTGCCATCTGTGGACGAACTGCTTCGTGATGAGCGCACGGCATCGCTTCTGGGCGTATATCCGCGCAACGTGGTCGCAGACGCATTCAGGCAAGCACTCTCAGACGCGCGATCGCGCATAGCCGAGGGTGGAAAAGTTCCTGACCGTAAAGAACTGATCGATGTCGCCGAAAGAATTGCGCAAGAACGATCCAGGCTCTCTCTGCGGCGAGCCGTGAACGCAACAGGCATTATTGTGCATACAGGGCTCGGCCGTGCAGTCTTGAGTCAGCATGCTATTGCCGCACTTGAGCAGATTGCTTCCGGTCACAGCACTCTTGAGATCGACCCGGCTACTGGCAAACGCGGCTCACGCCAAGAGCATGTTCGCGATCTTCTCGTCGAGCTGACCGATGCCGAAAGCGCTTTGGTGGTGAACAATAACGCGGCGGCTGTGTTGCTGGCAATCAACACGCTCGCACAAGGAAGGGAAGTTATCATCTCCCGTGGACAGCTAGTCGAGATCGGCGGTTCGTTCAGACTACCAGAGATAATCACGGCAGCCGGTGCGGAATTGGTAGAAGTCGGTACGACCAATCGCACGCGGCTTTCCGACTACGAAGATGCCGTCACCGATCGCACCGCGCTCATTTTACGTTGTCATCCCAGCAATTTCAGGATTACAGGATTCACTGAAGAAGTTCCGCTTGAAAGTTTGGTGGAACTTGGCCGGAGACTTAAAATTCCTGTGATGGACGATCTTGGCAGCGGAGCACTTGTGGACGTATCGCAGTTCGGTCTGGAGCCAGAGCCAACGGTGCAAGAAAGCATACGTACGGGTGCCGACGTAGTTTGCTTCAGCGGCGATAAGCTGTTGGGTGGGCCGCAGGCAGGCATTTTGTTGGGACGTGCAGACATTGTGGCCAAGTGTCGTTCCAATCCAATTGCCAGAGCCATCCGTATTGATAAGCTTACACTTGCGGCGCTAGAAGCGACCTTGCGCATTTACCGGGACGGTGATCCCGTCTCCGACATCCCCACCCTAGCCTCCATTTCACGTCCTCTGACCGAGATCAAGCATCAGGCCGAAAGGCTTTCTCGGAAGATCAACTCACTCCATATCCCCGGTCTTCACGCATTGGTAATCCGAACGGAAAGCGAGACGGGCGGCGGGTCTCTGCCGGGTCGGAGTCTCGAAAGCTGTGCGGTTGCTCTGAAGAGCGAGGCGTTATCTGCCAATGATCTAAGTGAGCGATTTCGCGGGCACGAGCCGCCGATCTTTGGCAGGATATTCAAGGATATGTTCTTGCTCGATATGCGGACCGTAGCCCCACAAGAAATCCAAGATATTGTGGACTGCGTTCAAAAAATCACGTAGTAGAAGACCCGAAAGTCAAGAAATAGCTGATTGCTCGGCATCGGGTGAGAAGTCTTCGTGTTTGCGTCAGTCCAGCTTTGATTGATCTTTGTTTTCGCACCTTTTGACTCTGTAAATCCCCTTTTCGGAGGATATGAATGAGCATCGAGCGTGCGGACCGCGGCGGCATGCATCGCGTGTATGAACAGGCAGTGGGCGCACTTGTCAGTGCAGCAAGCCAGCGCGATAGAACCGCCGAAGGTCATAGCTATCGAGTCACCCGCTACTGCCTTGCCATAGGCAAAGTTCTTAATCTTCCCACAGACGATCTATGTGACCTCAAATATGCCGCAGGTCTTCACGACATAGGCAAAGTGGCAATTTCACGCAAAATCCTTAATAAGCTTGGCAAACTTACCGATGATGAATTTGAGATTATGAAGCAGCACTCGGCTATCTCCATACGCATACTGGAGAAAATCGAGGGATTGCAATCGGCTTCAGTGCTGGTGAAACATCATCATGAGCGCTATGACGGCAGAGGCTACCCCGACGGCCTCCGTGGTGAAGAGATTCCGCTGGGGTCTAGGATCATCGCCGTCGCGGAAGCGTTCGACATACTAACGTCGGACGTCCCCTGGCGCGATGCGATGGATCAGCAATCGGCTTTGACCGAGATTGAAGCCTGCTCAGGCACTCAGTTTGATCCGGTAGTGGTTCAGGCACTCCGATTAGCTCTTGAGGAAGGTCTGGTGGAGCGCTGACCGAGTGCACGAGGTTTTTCAAATCACAGAAAGGAGTTCATTACTTAGTGCGTATCCTGGCCCATTGTTCTTACATACTACTCACGACTGTTGTTGCCGCTTCTGCTGCGTTCGGCTACCCGACATCGATTAACTGGGTTCCGACTGCCGAGACCGTCGGCTCCGATACGGTCTTGCTTGAATACGACAATTACGGCTGCCCTAGAGCAATGGCATCCGATTCCGTCACCAGCGTGCTTACACAAATAGGGATCGGCCCTAATTTTGAGTTTGGATTGGATAGGTCGGAAGATTCCGAGTCATCTTGGACATGTTTTAATGCCAAATATCGACTTTTCGCATTGAAGCAGGATCCGGAAACAGACTCTGCGAACAAGTGCGCTTTGGCTGTTGGGGTAATGGACGTTTGGCGAGATTCGAAGCCAACTTTCTACACGGTTTTCTCCGGAACAGTTGGGACCGTCAGGCTGCACACCGGCTGGATTCGAGGTTCTTATGTTCATGGGATTATGTTAGGAGGTGATATCGACATCGGCGCACGCATGTGGTGCGGCATTGATTACATACCCGGCGATGAAAATCATGTCCGGCTTGGCATCAGCCATCAGATTGGGAAAGAGTCATATCTCACTTTGACTTACGGGCGACCAAATGATCGCTCGGTTGCGACTAACCAGTTCGGAATAACAATCAGCACCTACCTGAATCTCGGTCAATAGACGCTAGGAGGACTCTCGTGCGCGGAATAATTACCCGACTGCTGAGGGCACTGGCACGCCTCCGCCTCGTAATCGTGCCGCGGAAGCCCTCCTGGCTAAACTTGCAAGGTCTTCTGCCGCTTCTGGCTGTACTGCCTGTAGCGTTCTACGCATACGCAACCATGCTCGTGGTAACTGCGAAGTCCGACTTGCACCAGCGCGAAACGGCAACGCAATCTCTGCGGACTCTTGCTCTCAGGTTAGACAAGGTCCAGAAAATACAGGCAGCAACCTGTCGCGACTACGCCTACTGGGACGATACCTATGAGCAAGTTGTGCTGAAAGATAAACAGTGGATTAAAGAAAATCTCGACGGCGGAATCGCATTAACATTCGGATTCGACTTCGCAATACTCCAAAATGCGTCTGGAGAAGTGATCTGGCAATCGGGCATGGATGCCCAAATGCTAAGCGACTTGCACCAGTATGAAATTCTCAAGCAATGTCTGAAACGAATATCGCCGTCAGGTTTCCTGATGCTGGCAGACCGCATATACAGTTGCAGTGCAGCTCCGGTTCTTCGTGCCGGAGGTCGAGGCACACCCCGCGGCATGCTGCTCGTCGGCACACTAGCCGATTCAGACTTTCTTGTTGATCTCAGCCCGGGAGTTGGCCACAGCATTGCTCTCTGTCGCACCGACGGTCTTATTGACGCCGTATCCGGTGATTATTCGCCGTCTCGTCGCACCTGGTCTCTTGACGAGCTTTCCAAAAACGCCGTTAGTTCAATTGATTCGACCATTAAGATCTCAAATGACCGTATGACTTCCTTCGGCATTCTTCCTGTATGCGACATGGCCGGCAAGCGGATAGGAACGCTTGTTGACGTAACGTCTCGTGCAAGTTTAATGAACAACCTGAGAGCCATGCGGCGGATGTCGTTCTTCCTGATGCTGCTCTGCGCTGTCATCGGAATAGTTGGAACGAGTTACTTGAAGAACCGAGCTCTAGCTTTACGCGCCAACAGAGATGAGCTTACAGGACTCTATAACCACGACTATCTCCAAGAACGCTTGCGTGATTTGGTAAATATTGCCGCGCGCTATAACCGTCCGTTATCGATTCTTATGGTTGATATTGACCATTTCAAGTTCATCAACGACATCCACGGTCACACAACTGGAGATAAAGTGCTGAAGGCGCTTGCTACAACCATGGTCGAAGTCTTTCGTGCCACCGACGTGATTGCCAGATACGGCGGAGAAGAATTTGTTGTTATCCTGCCCGAAACCGGGATTGATGAAGCTCTTGTCGTCGCAGAGAGACTGCGACAAACCGTTCAGAACATGACGGTAAAAACACGAGGAACGGAGAAATGTTCTAACACAGCCATCTGTATTGCGCTGACTGTAAGCGCAGGTGTTGCCAGCTTACCGGAAGATGCCGACAGCGCCACCGAACTGCTCATGGCAGCCGACGCTGCTCTCGCGGAAGCCAAGCGAACCCGGAACTGTGTTTTCGCTTACAAGCAAATACTCGTAAATCAAAAGACCGACTCGAAACAGCTTGTCGCTATGGATTCTTTCTTCAGGGATTCAAGCATTGCCGCCATCCGTCCCTTGGTAAAAGCAATAGACATGCGCAAACCTGGCAGTGCTCACCATTCGGAAAAAACCGCCGAATACGCAGTGGCTATAGGTCGAGAACTAGGGCTTTCAACCTCGGACCTTGCTTTATTGTGCAAAGCCGCACTTTTGCACGATATCGGTGAGATAGGCATCTCCGACCAGGTGTTGAACAAGATCGGCCGACTGTCGGAGATGGAGTTTGAGGTAGTCAAACGACACTGCGAGATGGGCGCACAAATCCTATCTCAAAGCCCGAATCTGGCTGCCGCAGCAGATATCGTTTTGTATCATCACGAGCGCTATGACGGACGCGGCTACCCCAATGGTTTGGTTGGTGAACAGATTCCGATACTCTCGCGCATTATTGGCGTCGCAGACTCGCTCGATGCTATGACGTCACCCAGACCGTATCAGGAAACAAGAACCATAGAACAAGCAATGGCCGAGCTGAAAGCTAACGCGGGTAAGCAGTTTGACCCACGCGTGGTGGAAGCTGCTGAAAAAGCAATCGTTTACTTACTCGATCACCCAGAAGAGGGAAAAGCTGCAGCGTAGCCCGGATTATGCTGGGCTTCACTTGATTCCTCTAGGGGGGCAGAATCTCCGAATCCTGCCTGCAAGTAAACTCTATTTCGATTGCAAGGTAGCGATTCGGAGATTGCTGCTCCTCCGGATAGACCGGTGATTTCCTTCAAGATAAGAAAGCCAACGCAAATTTGGCTTTTACAAAAAAGATGTTCACGCTGCCAGTTGCCGAAGCCACTCGATTATAGTGCTGCGCATTGCGTGTGTTTCCATATGACCGCAGGGATAGCGCAGCAGCTTCCAAGCTCCAGGGGCACCTGCTCGGCTGTAGACATCTTTAAGCTCTGCGTCGAGCCGGTCAAGGCCCTTCGCTGGAGTCAGCAAGTCGTAGTTTCCAGCCAGCGATAAGTGCGGCCTAGGCGCTATAAGGGCGTTGATTTTGCCCGTAGTCCAACCTTCTTTCAGCAGGTTAGGCACATAGTAGTAAATACCGTGCCCGTCCAGACCTCGCGCCTCTATCAGCGCGTCGAAGTCGGTCAGGCAGCAAATATCTATGCACATAGCAATGCGCTCATCGAGCGCTGCGGTCCACCAGGCCATCGTGCTTCCCATAGAAAGGCCTAAGGTGCCGATTCGGTTGGTGTCCACATCAGGACGCGAGCACAAATAGTCAATCGCACGGATGCTATCGTAGACCATCATCCCCCACAGAACCTGGCCTTTCCACAGCATCTCTTTAAAAAGCGAGCTTTCGGTTCGCCCGCTGCGCTCTCCGAAGTTCCAAGCGTCTATGCACAAAGCGTTAAAACCCATCGAAGTGAGCACTTCCGCATACGGCGGCTTCTGAAATCCCGGGCGCGGATTGATCAATTCGTTCTTGCCCCACTCGTAGCCGCCACCGTGCGCGTGGTTATATAGAATCGTGGGCCTTGCATTTCCTCCCGACTTCGGCTTTGCAAAGAACGCCGGCACAGGTTCTATGCCATTTAGGTCAAGTGTTAGAACCTCCAAAATGTATCCTTCACGCTCTTCCTCGGATACCAACTCTGCAGTTATCTCTCGGTCTCGCGGAGGCAAATCTCCCAATAGAGAATAGAGTTTCTCCCGCTGCGCTTGGATTTCGGAACCTGACTTCATTATTTTGTTCTCCTCTTCAAAATAGCCACTGCCAAAATCTTTTTGCTTTTAGGCTACGGAATGCTTAACTCGGGCTTGCACTGATCTGACGCAACATACCGCGCAAGACCAGCGAGCAAAAAAGCGGCCATAGGGTCTGTTTCCGCAGCCGACACAAGAGGAAGCGTCGTTATCAATGCCTTTCCTTCGCCACACTTGACCTGGGCAATCACAGCCGCATTCAACTGAACCCATCCGACGAATATGCCGCTTAAGACGTCCTCTTTCCAATAATGCGGTTCAATGCCTTCGATGACACAGTTTGGTATGATTTTCTCAAACGAGAAGTCCATCGTCTTCGGCATGGGCACACCTGCAAAAGCCGGGCTGTCTTTGAACCATATAACACTGTTGCACCATGCACCCCATCGACCGTCCTTTGATCTGCTAACTACTGCAAGGCCGTCGGATATCGGCGGCATCTGTTCGGGCGACTCGATGCATATAACAGCACTAACACCTTTTCTGATCTGCTCTACCGCAGCCTTATCGAGTCCCCTCATCACCAGCACGTCCTGCGGCACTTCAGGCCGAGAGGCTGGAAACACCGTGAACTCTTCATAATTCTCGGCAATGGTTTTAAGCCCGGCACTTCGAAGAGCCAGCTCCAGGCGCATCCGCGTCGGCGCGTTCACTGTCGGCGCCACAAAAGATATCTCGCCTACTTTCTTGGCGTCACCCTGGGCGATGTCGTTCAGTTTGATTTCTCCCCTGACATCTATCCCGACCACGTGCCATGCTAGTGTCGCTCCAACAAGTTCGCGTGTCGAGAAATGAGATACCCAAGCATCCAGCTTCACTTGATCCCCCGATCGGTGGTTTCTCTTCTCAGGATGCGCGAACACTATATCTTGATCCTGCACAGTATGCATCCGGTCGTGGAAAGTCTTGGGATTGCGACACCAATCCAAAAGCCCGTTGGATTCCCAATGAAGATCGGTAAACTCAGTAATCACATAGCCGACAATCGAAGGATACTTGCGCATTTCCTCTATTTGGAACTTGAGCGCAAGCCATTCCTGTTCCTGAAACGCGTCCGCCAGACCGTCGAGCGTTCCAAACACTCGATTAAGGTGATATTCGGCGAAGCGATCTTGAACCCCAGCCGGGCTCGTGGCCTCTTTCGAAGGCGAACGCCTTTCTCCAAACCACCACGGGTCACCTTTATAGAGTTTCTCCAGGTTGCTTATCCGCGGCAGTCCCCAGTTTCCGAACTCTGAGAGCACCAGCGGTTCGAATCCACGGCGCTGTTTATCGGGTGTTGGCGTGAAGGTCCAGTCGGGATGCTTCGAAAAATCTGCTATCCACTTGCGATAGTAATCGGCCTGATCCGGAATCTGGTAATAGGCGTGGAAATCCTCGATATCGGTCTTTATGTGGAAGTTGCCTCCGCAGGGAGAGTTGTCCACAACGAGCCTACCGGGTATGATCGACTTCGCGTAGTCATACATTTCGGCTACCCATTTCCGGTGATCCTCATCCTGCAGGTTCACGCCCCACGACTCGTTGATAATGCTGACTATCACAAGTGACGGATGGTTATAGTCACGGTGGATCATTGCATCCAGAGTTTCACGCGCTCGTCGCTTGGAGTTCTCATTAAGTTCAATCCAATTTGGAATTTCATACCAAACCAGCAATCCGAGCCGGTCCGCCCAATCCAGATAACGAGGGTCTGGAACTTTGATATGGCACCTGAGCATATTGAGACCGAGTTGCTTGGCCTTCAGAAACTGTTCCTTTAGAAAATCATCCGATGGAACAGTATATTCGGTAAGCGGGTAGAAGTCTTGATCGAGCGCACCCGCAAGGAATATCTGCTTGTTGTTAAGGAATATCTTGCCATCTCTTGCCTCGATCTTGCGCATTCCGAAGCGCGTCGTCAGCGTATCTGCCACTTTTCCGTCAATCAACAGCTCCGCTTTTACCGCGTAAAGCGAAGGAGAGTCGGGGCTCCAAAGTGCTGCATGAGGAATACTTGCTGTCCAGACTACTTCTTCTTGATCCCCGGCCACTTCCAGTGAGGTTCCCTGTACCTGTGCAGCACCTTTGGGCACTTGAACGGACAGTCTTACGGTACCCTTTTGGGCATCGACCAAGCGGATGCGCACACGAGCGGTGGAAGTATCAACGTCCGGATCAATAACAATTCGGTCGATATAGGATTTGTTCCTTGCTTCCAAACGCACGCTTTGCCAGAGTCCGCTTGCGTTGCCGTACCAGCTCTGCTTGCCGTGCGGGATATCTTCGAAGCGATACCCTTCAACGGGCCTTTCTCTGGCTGGGTCCACGACTTCGACGCGGATATCGTTACTGGCGCCCAGTTTGAGATAGTCCTGTATTTCGAACTCAAACGGCGTATATCCGCCCTCGTGATCACCGACTTTCGTGCCGTTGACGTAGACTTCAGCAAAATAATCCGCTGCGCCAAAGCGAATGAAAATCCTTTTGCCTGCCCACGAATCCGGCACCACAGCTTGACGTGAGTAGATCGCTCGGCCTGCGTAGTCTCGCAGCTCGGGAATCTGTGCTTGCCACGAACCGGGCACTTCGATCCGATAAACTTCGCTCTTTCCGGGCACGGTCAGCTTCCACTCACCGTCCAGATTAACGAACGGTCTGACTTGGTCGGCAGCCGCCGGCGAGCAACATAGAATCGGGACGAGAGTATGAATAAGTTCGAAACCCACAGGACCCACCTTCTTCAAAGAGATTTCGAACCGCAAGCTAATACGGCCTCGCGGTCCCAACCAGTATTAGTGTTTTGCCTTCTCGTTTCCTGCCGCTTACGATACCCTGCTTAAACCTAATAACGAACCTGTCGCGATAAAGCAAGAGTTGCTGCGATTTTTACTGCTCTTCCTGCTTTAAGCGTTTCGGCAACGGTGCTGATGTGATATTTTATTAAGGATACCTGATTGCTAATGGAAGAACCTATCTCGATAGACTACCGAAGAATTACCCCAGCCGAAGCGGTTGAGCTGCAGAACCGGCTTCGAAACCGCGTGATACTTAAGGACGACTTCGGTCCCATCTCAACTGTAGCAGGTGTAGACGTTTCCATAGGTCGCGGATGGAAGGAAGGCAAGTGCGGAATAGTAGTGCTCTCGTTTCCTGACCTTCAGGTTGTCGAAACTAAGACACACACTGCTACCATAGATTTCCCATACGTACCCGGGTTGCTGGCATTTCGTGAAGTGCCGGTGTTTTTGGAAACCTATGATCTGTTGCAGGTGAAGCCTGACCTGATCTTCTTCGACGGTCACGGTTATGCACATCCTCGCAGATTCGGATTAGCCTCTCACGCTGGTGTAATCATCGATAAGCCTACTATTGGATGTGCAAAGAGTCGTCTTATCGGGACTTTTGTGGAGCCAGCGTCAGATGCCGGGAGCGTGTCTGAATTGATCGCAGACGACGGCGAGGTGATCGGGAGCGTTGTTCGGACAAAGAAGGGGACAAAGCCCGTATTCATCTCACCGGGCCACCGTATTTCCCTCGCAACCGCAACCAGGTTTGCACTGGAATGCACTCGCAGTCACCGCATTCCCGAACCAACAAGGCTCGCCCACGAGCTGGTTCATAGTAAGTCCCTCTAACCCCTACCCTTTCCCACATCAGAAATCTGCTTTCAACCACCCCGGAAGTCTGTGAAGAAGATTTAACCAAAATACCACACTCTGTTCGTCCAAAAACAGCCGAGTTGTTGTCTTATAATTATGGGAGACAAATTTCCATCCGGGTAAGCTCCCTCACCATTAGCAAGAGTTAGTATATAAGCACATTCCTTCTCGACATGCATCATCAATCGAGCAGGGCTTTCGAGTCCTGCTCTTTTTGTTTTCAAGCCAAACACATATTCCATCGGGAGGCAGATATGACCGTCTACACCGTGCCCGTGCCGCAAACCAAGTTCACGCAGGAAGTCAGAAACCGCATCGGAGAAGCAATATACCTGCTCGGATATCTTATCCAGCAAGTCAATTGGGAAACAGGCACAGCATATCTTTCGCGCGAGCAGATAGCAGCAGACACAGGCTATCCGATACGGACTATATCTCGCTGGTTGGAAATCCTGTCTGCTGCTGGTGAAATCGATGTTCGACGCACACGATATGCTATCTCAGTCCGAATTATCGACTATAAAGCCGTCGCACACACGAGAGGAATAACAACCGAACCTGATACCAAGCCCGATGTTGAGCCTGAGACCAGAAGTGCCAAACACGGCATTTCAGATGTGCCAAACGTGGCACTTCTCGAAAGCTCAGAAGTGCCAAATGCGGCCTTAAGATGTGCCAAATCTGGCATTTTAGAAGTGCCAAAAATGGCCGGTAGATGTGCCAAATCTGGCACTTCTGGCAAGCGATACATTAGTGTACAAAACCTGTACAAAACAAGAGTACAAAACTCTTCCAAAACGGGCACCGCAGACGAAGTTGTTGAACCTATCACCGGTAGAGAAATTGGGAAAGAAAACGAGCTTACGCGATTTCGCTGCTCTCCCTGCTTAGAGGAGGAGCGATCGAGCAGCGAAATCTTGAGGCAAAACGAAAACAAAACCATAGAGCTAACCGAAATGCCGGCAAGCTCTGGGCAAAATGAGAACGAAATTGCAGGATCTCTTGATTGTGAAACGGCAGGATCAGAAGAGAGCGAAACGGTGGGATTGAGAGAAGCGCAGGAAATGGTCGCAACCCTGGAAGCCGAGAAATACGAAGAGCTTTTCAACAGGGCGATGGAGAAGCTGGAGACTGATCCCGTGCCGTTTCATCGGATGTTTGTGCGTCGCAACTCCCGTGGCGAACTGGAACCTAACCCACGCTTCGGGAAGATGATGATAGTCCGGAAGATGGCTGAGATGCTAATTCGGCGTGAGTGAAGGCAGTAGCTCGATCTAGTAGCGCCTCCGAAGTCCTGCCTATGGGAGTTATAAGTTCGGAACTTGTCATCTATCTGCAAGGTTCGCCAACAAAATATGTCCAAGAATCGAGGCTGCTCCCTAAGAAATTGTGTAATAGGTCTATGGGCGTGATATAATCTCATCGTAACTCAAGTGTTTTTAACGAAGGGATAGGAAGCTTATGCAATGGTTTTGCCAGAATCGCTGAGAGCTGGATGGTAGGCTGCAGGTCTTGCAGCACCACTCGGACATTTTCTTGAAGCGAGCACCTAGCTAGCCTGTCTCCGTTCGTTGTTCGTGTTCCTCTTAATCGGTTGAACGACGTGCGGAGCGGCGAGAGCTCCGTGCTCAACCAATATGAGAAGGAGGAACACAATGTTGCTGTTCAAGCGTATTTTTTCCACGGCTGTATTGATCCTTGCAACGGGAGCAGCTTCTTTAGTTTACGCCTCTCCCAAAATCGAGTTCGACAGCGATCACATCAATCTAGGCAAGGTAGTAAGCGGCAATC
>Ga0123519_10009094_pt1 | contig 15020 bp, 11 predicted proteins | sample YelNatPaOPRAMG02_FD_87396 | JGI IMG/M metagenome (GOLD analysis project Ga0123519, IMG submission 87396) | Hot spring microbial communities from Yellowstone National Park - Yellowstone National Park OP-RAMG-02 (version 2) | ecosystem: Environmental > Aquatic > Thermal springs > Hot (42-90C) ...
GATTCCAAAGGTTTACCCACAACGCCTTTCTGTCGAGCATCTTCCAGCGCCAAAAGCACTCTATCTCTTAGCTCTAGGATTCTGGACCATCGTCTGCCCAGTTCTTCGTCTTCAAATCTCTCCTCTACTTCGGGGAACTTAGTCAGATGGACCGACTCAGCCTTGTCTGTTCCGGGCAGCTCCCACCATACCTCCTCGCACGTATGTACGAGAATTGGTGCCAAAACGCGTACTAACGTACACAGTATACCATGCAATGCAGTTTGTGCGGAGCGACGTTGCAGCGAATTCGGAGCGGAAATATACAATCGATCTTTAAGAACATCTAGATAAAAGCTGCTAAGATCAACTGCACAGTATTCGTGGACTGCGTGGTAGACCTTGTGAAATTGATATCCATCATAGGCTTTCCGCACTAGCCTGACCAATTGTTGCAATCGGTGTAGGGCGTATCGGTCGATCTCTTCCATGTCAGGATATGGCACCGAGTCGTGTGCAGGATCGAAATCATATAGATTTCCGAGGATAAACCTAAATGTGTTGCGGATTCTTCGGTACGCATCTGTTACCCTGGTCAACATTTCGTCTCCGATACGGACGTCTTCGAAATAGTCACAGCTTGCAAAAAACAATCGAAGCACGTCGGCGCCCACGTTTTTTATCACCTGTTGGGGCGCGATGACATTGCCCAGGGTCTTTGCCATTTTGCGCCCTTCCGCATCTAGAGTGAAGCCATGTGTAACAAGCTCTCTGAATGGCGACGCTCCCTTGGTAGCGAGCCCAACAATTAGCGACTTGTTAAACCATCCACGATGCTGATCAGAGCCTTCTAGGTACATATCTGCGGGATATCCGAGCTGCCAGTGGCCTTCCAAGACTGCGCGACAGCTGGATCCAGAGTCGAACCACACATCTAACACGTCTGTTTCTTTGGAAAAGCGACCAAAACCACAATTCGGGCACGTTATGCCCGGGGGCAAAAGTTCCTCAGCAGACTTTTCAAACCAGGAATCCGAACCGTTCTGTAGCGCATCCTTGTATACCGCCTCGACGGTTTGTCGCGTTATCAAGGTTTCTCCACACTCCGCACAGAAAAACACTGGGATGCCAACCCCCCACGATCTTTGCCTGGAGAGGCACCAATCAGGAGAATTCTGAAGCATTGTTCGTAGGCGATTCTTGGCTTCCTTAGGATAGAATTCTATCTTTTCTGTCGCTTCCAACAAACGCTCTCGCAGTTCCATGTGGTCAAGAGACAAGAACCACTGTACCGTGGTTCGGAAAACCACGGGGTTGTGGCATCTCCAGCAATGCGGGTAGCTATGAACAACTTTGTCCTCGGAAAGTAGATGCCCAGCCTCGGCAAGTGCCTTGACTACCGCTTCATTGCCCTGCTTTGTAATATGCAGACCTGCAAATTGTCCTGCTTCATGCGTGAAGTAGCCTTTTTCGTCAACTGGACACAATGTGTCCAGCCCATACTGTTGACCGGTTTCAAAGTCCTCGCGTCCATGTCCTGGCGCCGTATGAACCACACCAGTTCCTTCGTCCAAAGTAACGTAGTCGGCATGCACCAGCACGGAGTCGCGGTCGAAAATTGGATGTTTAAAAATCAGACCCTCTAGCACTGAACCTTTAACGGTTCTAATGGTCGAGGCGGGCTCTTTGCCGATTTGTGCCATAGTTTTTGACACGAGTTCCGCTGCCAATAGATAGCGCTCGTCTCCTATGTCGACAAACGCGTACTCATAATCAGGATGAACTGCTACAGCTAAATTGGCGGGTATAGTCCACGGAGTTGTAGTCCAGATTATAGTGAAGCACTTCTGAACGGGTTTATCGCCAAATAGCCCGTTAGGGTCCTTTCGAAGAGGAAATCTAACGTAAATCGAGGGCGATGTATGTTCTTCGTACTCTATCTCTGCTTCGGCGAGGGCTGTTTCGTCGTAGATACACCAGTGAATCGGCTTTAACCCTCTGTAGATATAGCCTTGTTCAGCCAGCTCTCCGAAAACCTTGATAATGGCGGCTTCGTACTCAGTGCTCATCGTCAAGTATGGGTCTTCCCAATCACCTAGACAGCCGAGCCTTTTGAATTGCTCTTTTTGCCTGTTTACCCATTTGGCTGCGTACTCGCGACAGGCTTTGCGGATCGTTAGTCGGTCCGGAGACTCATGCTTGCGACGAAACTCCTCCATTACCTTGTTTTCGATAGGTAAACCATGGTTGTCCCAACCGGGAACAAAAGGCGTTTTGTAGCCACTCATCGCCTTATAACGAACTATTATGTCCTTGAGAATCTTGTTCAGTGCATGTCCTATGTGGATGTCACCATTTGAATAAGGAGGACCGTCGTGCAACAGGAACGTACCTTTGGGAGATTCGCGATTTGCTAACTTTTCATATAGGCGAATGTCCTCCCAGTGCTTTTGAAAGCGAGGTTCCCTGTTGGGCAAATCTGCCTTCATAGGAAAAGATGTTTTAGGTAAATTTACTGTTTTGCTGTAGTCCATTCTGAAACAAGCTCCCTAACAGCTTCCTTCCAGTCACGAACATTGTCACGACCCAAAAGTTCGAGCCTGTAGTGCCTAAGCACGGAATACTTGGGTCTTCGTGTTGGTGTTGGCCAATCTTCAGATTTTATGGGAACTACTTTCACCTGGTCTATGCCTGCAAACTCGATCACCTTCGAGGCGAATTCATACCAGGAACAATAGCCTGAATTTGTGAAATGATAAATTCCATATAGCGGAGATCCTACAAGCGAGCTCAGAAACTGCGCAAGATCCTTGGCGTAAGTTGGCGACCCAATTTGGTCTGCAACTATCGTTAGAGGCTTGTCTGTTTCGTTTTCGACAATGCGCTGCTTTGCGAGATTCAATATCGTCAGGGCGAAATTCTTACCGTGTGGCGCGATAACCCACGAAGTGCGCACAATGAAATGTTTGGCGCAAAGATCTCTGACCGCCTCTTCCCCAGCCAATTTCGAAGCTCCGTACACGTTAATTGGATTTGGTTTGTCGAATTCGGTGTAAGGGGAGTCCTTCGTGCCATCGAAGACGTAGTCTGTGCTCACATATACAACTGGGCACCCAAAGTGTGCGCAAGCGCAGGCAATATTCCAAGTACCAATGGCATTAACAAGATAGGCTCGGTCTGGATCGCGCTCGCAACCATCAACGTCGGTCATTGCAGCACAATGTATTACCGTCTCCGGCTGAAACCTGCCAAAAACCTCGAACACTCGGTCCGTGTTGGAAATATCGAGTTGTTCGCATTCGCCCACTATGTCTGTGGCAAGTACGGTATGCTCAGCGGATAAACTAGAGCATACCAATCGACCAAGCATTCCACACGAACCGGTGACTAGAACTCGCACGTCGACCTCCGTACATGCTGCAAAGCCCCTGTTTGGTGGTCAGGGGCTCGCACTAATCCAACAACGCGGTCATTATACACCACGGTTTTTGCGACGGTCAAGAACGTTCTCAACCTACGACGGTTTGTAAACATTTTTAGTAGACGTCCTGCGATGCCTAAACAATACTGCAGTCAATTCAGTTTGGGCAAAGTAAGCTGTTTGCACCTAGCCAACCGAAGGGTATACCATATCTTGAAAATGTGCATAGCGTAGTGGTGATACTATGGCGGAGAGTTACATTCATGCAGAGAAAATCGCGAAATACGAACAATTTCTGAAATATCTGTGCGACTGGCGGAAGTCTTTGGAGAAGTTGCCTCTAGATGACCTACTTGATGACTCGGGCGGTCCACAAGCCGTTGGCATAGCATGTGTGGATCTGATAAAGGGTTTTACCGTAGCTGGAAGGTTAGCTAGCCCTCGAATTAATCGGATCGTTCCGCGCGTTGTCGAGTTGTTCAGGCGAGCTTATGATCGCGGCGTCCGGGATTTTGCAATCATCCAAGATGCGCATCCCGAAAATTCGCTTCAGTTCGAGGACTACGGCCCACACTGCTTGGAGGGGTCCTTTGAAGCTGAGATGGTCGACGAACTTGCCGCTTTGCCTTTCGCAAACGATTTTCACCTAATACCCAAGTCAACGACTAACGCGTTCGTGCGCACGAATTTTGAACAATGGTTGGACGAACGAGACTGGATCAAGACCCTGCTAGTTGTCGGAGATTGCACAGATATATGCGTCTATCAGCTTGCAATTCATCTTCGCACCAAATGCGTGGCTGAGTCGCGAAGACTGAATATTGTCATCCCAGAAGATTGCGTGGAAACATACGACTTGCCGGTTGATATTGCCAAGGACCAAGGTATTTTGGCTCACGACGGCGATTTCTTCCATTTGGTATTTCTCTATCACACTGTGCTTAACGGCGTACGAGTGGTATCCAGTCTGCTATAGCGGTAGAGTATAATCGCATCAAAAGAGTGTTTGGTTGCGTACGAATTGGGCTGTGGCGAGGGAAACCGATCCCCTCGTACTACTTGATTTTTACTTCATGTCCACCAAATGCCTCCCGTAGCTTAGCTATAAGCTTAGCGGAGAAAGAATCTTCTTGTCGGGAACGCAGACGCATCATCAGCGAGATTGCGGTAGCTGGCAACGGCACATCTCGCTTCAGAGCATCTTCCACTGCCCAGCGCGCTTCTCCAGAATCTGCTATCCAACCACGCACTCTGCCAAGATCATTAGAATCTTGGAATACCTTTGCAGTCAATTCCAACAACCAAGACCGGATGACGCTTCCGTTGTTCCAAAGATTTGCTACCGAGGCTAAATCGTACTCATAGTCGGAATTTTGGAGCAATTCAAAACCTTCGCCGAGCCCTTGCAAAAACACATACTCGATAGCATTATGAACCATTTTGGCAAAGTGTCCTGCACCTGCTGGTCCAAGGTAGGCGTACCCTCCAGAACACGCCAGATCGCGAAATAACGGTTCGACGTGTTCAAAGACAGTCTTGTCGCCGCCAACCATTAGGCAATATCCTGTATCCTCTCCGTGCACCCCGCCGCTAACGCCAACATCCAGTAGTGAAATGCCTGCCGCTTGCAGTTTTTCCGCGCGACTCAAAGTGTCCCGGTAGCGGGAATTGCCACCGTCGATGATAATATCGCCTCGATTTAGTAGCTCCGAAAGGGCCACGATGGCTTCGTCCGTGTTCTGACCAGCAGGCAACATTAGCCATACAATTCTGGGAGCTGAAAGACTTGCGGCAAGACTGGGCAAGTCCTCGGAACACCATATTCCCTTATCCCTCGCCATATGGCATCTATCTGGGTTCTTGTCGTAGCCCAGTATAGTGTAACCGCTTTTGATGAGACGTGTTGCGATTCCGAGTCCCATTTTTCCAAGCCCTAATATGCCAAGCTCCATGTTTGCAACATCCTCCTATGGGATCAGATAGTGAACACTATGGAATGCGATTACCTCAAAATCTGCTTCCAAGCGTTGATATACAGCCAATTAGCTGAAGGTCATTTTCCAGATTTGGGCTAACTAGATGTTTTGGTACGAGAGCCTGCTGTTTTGTCAGTAGGTTTGCCGTGTCTCAAAATCTAAATTGTAACACAGATAGGACTAGAATTGCCTCGGAGTGAGAAGTATGAAAAACGCATATGAGCAAACCATCGACGAACTCGCTGTAAACACTATTAGATTCTTGTCTGTTGACGGAGTAGAAAAGGCAAAATCAGGTCACCCAGGTCTACCGATGGGGGCAGCTGACTACACGTATGTGCTTTGGAGCAAGTTTCTGCGCTATAACCCCAAAAACCCTAGGTGGCCGAACCGTGATCGCTTCGTACTCTCCGGCGGTCACGGCTCTATGCTGTTGTACTCTATTCTGCACCTAGCAGGGTTTGACATCTCGCTTGACGACTTGAAACAGTTTCGGCAATGGGAAAGTGCCACTCCTGGTCATCCAGAATATGATCCAGATCGCGGAATCGAAACAACGACCGGCCCGCTAGGGCAGGGGATTTCCAATGCAGTCGGCATGGCAATGGCATCTAAGCGATTGGCAGCTCTCTTTAATCGCCCGGGTTATGATGTGGTTGACCACTTGATTTACGTTATTGCTAGCGATGGAGATTTTATGGAGGGCGTAAGCCACGAATCTTGCTCGTTAGCAGGACATCTCGGACTGGGAAATCTTGTAGTTATTTACGACTACAACTGCATAACTATTGAAGGCAGCACCTCGCTAGCGTATTCGGATGACGTGGCAAAGAGATTTGAAGCATATAACTGGCATGTGCAGGACGTTGACGGACACAACCGGCAAGCCGTCGAGCAGGCAATATCGGCTGCTGTGGCTGAAACCGAACGTCCGTCCCTGATTATTGCACGAACGTGCATTGCCAAAGGAGCTCCCACTAAGTCAGGAACGGCAGCAGCGCATGGCGAACCACTCGGTGAAGAAGAGGTTAGGGCTGCAAAGGAGCTTGTTGGATGGCCCGTTGACAAACCTTTCTATGTTCCTGATGAGGTACGTGAGGTCTTTCGAAGGCGTTCGGCCGAGCTACAGAAAGAATACAATACCTGGCAGCAAATGTTTAAAAAGTACAGGGAGAGTTTTCCAGAGCTAGCAGAACTTTGGGATAAGATGATGGAACATGACGTGCCTAGCAACCTGGAAGATAAGCTCTTCCAGTCCGTTGATTGCTCGAAATCAAACGCTACCCGTAATTCTTCTGGGTTATTCCTCCAAGAGATTGCAAAGCTCGTGCCGGCGCTTTGGGGCGGATCAGCTGATTTGGCGCCTTCCAACAAGACAGATATAAAAGGCGGAGGAGACTTCTCGAAGGATGACCCACTTGGTCGCAATCTTCATTTTGGCGTCCGCGAGCACGGTATGGGATCCATAATGAACGGTATGGCTTTATATGGGGGCGTAATTCCGTATGGTGGCACGTTTCTTGTGTTCTCGGACTACATGCGTCCTGCTATTAGGCTGGCAGCACTTATGAAACAACAAGTGATCTACGTGTTCACCCACGACTCTATGTTCGTGGGTGAAGATGGTCCTACTCACGAACCAATCGAACATCTTGCTTCGCTGCGCGCCATTCCTAATCTTGTGGTCATTAGACCGGCTGATGCTGCGGAGACCGCAGTTGCTTGGGCGGTAGCACTTGAGCGAAAGAACGGCCCCACAGTTCTTGCGTTAACACGACAAAATGTCGATCCTATAAACGATGATCCACAAAAGGCAAAAGGCTTGCGAAAGGGAGCGTACGTTGTGCGGGATCCTAAGAGCGTAGACGTCATTCTAGTAGGCACGGGATCTGAAGTGGGAACGGCGCTTCGTGCGGCCGATATCCTTGCGAAAAAAGGCATAGAGGCGCGGGTCGTTTCTATGCCGTCGATCGAGCTCTTCGAAGAGCAGGACGCCTCCTATAAAGAATCAGTACTGCCAAGTAGTCTGAAAAAGAGGGTAATAATCGAAGCCGGTTGCACGTTTGGGTGGTGCAAGTATGCTGGCGATGAAGGTATGGTGATAGGAATAGACCGATTTGGAGCTTCGGCGCCGTACAAAGTACTTGCGGAGAAATTCGGGTTCACGCCGGAAGCTATTGCCGCAAAGGTAGAAGAGTATTTGGGTTAGTGCGATACAAAGGGATTGCACAACCACCGGTTTGCGTGGTTGAAATAGTTTTAGCTAGGCGGGCACCTCAGCAACCAGGTTTGCCTACAAAAAGGCGCCCGCCTAATTTGTTGAGTTAAGCGGCACAAATCTACAGAGGTTGTCCGCCCTTGTCAACGTTGTCCCGCGTGAATACTCTCGTGCCCAGAATAATGTTCTTGGGTACCTTCTGACCATGCAATATCTTCAGGGCAATTTCTATTGCTTCAGCGCCCCCGGTTGGGTACTGAAAAGTGGCAGTTAATAATCCTTCTTTAACGTACCTAATGCCCTCGTGGGGTAGGGCATCTATTCCAATGAACTTGATGCGCTTTTCCCGACCTTTACCTTCGTTCTTTGCGGCAATGTAGGCTCCATGTGCACTTGGATCATTATGTGCATACACAGCATCTATGGCATCTGGTTCAGGGAATCGTGACAGCGCGGAAGCCATTTCTCGTTGAGCATCTGGTTCAAGCCAGTGGCAATCCGCTGAGAAAATGATTTTGATCTGCGAGCCCTTAATGCCTTTCATAAAACCTTCGTGACGTTCCACTGCCGGTGTGCTCGTCATCAAACCTTTCAGCTCAACTACGTTGCCTTTACCACCGAGGAGCTTTACGAGAAACTTCCCTGCTTCCTCACCAATCTTGAAATTATCACCGCCTATGAAACACGTGTATTTGTCGCCCTCTACCTTTCTGTCAAGAACGATTACCGGTATGCCTGCATCAATAGCATCTGCTACCGGCTTGGTAAGCGGACGAGCTTCTTTGGGGCTGATTATGATGAGGTCTACTCCCAAGTTTACGAGCTCCTTAACCTGATCTTGCTGGACCGTGGTCTTGTTCTGAGCGTCCTTCCAAATAATCTTGATCTCAGGATGTTTAGCAGCGGCTGCCTTAATATCTGCATTCATTTGCACACGCCAAGGCTCGCCAAGATTGCATTGGGACATGCCAATAACAAACTGCTTTTTTGTTTTCTTCTGAGCGCAACCGGTAACGGTCAATACTAGACCCAACATGGCAATGCACAAGAGAATTGATGCAGAGAATCGATTTCTTTGCAACCTCAATTTCGTTACTCCTTTCTACTCTGTTGGATGAGCACAGCAATGATGATTAATGCACCTCTTATCATAAGGCGCGGCGCCTCTTCAATCCCTTGTAGGCTCAAAATCTTGCTGATGTAGGCAATGATAAGAGTTCCGAGGAATGTGAAAAACATTCCTCCCTTTCCTCCCGTTAGGCTCGTTCCGCCTATCACAACAGCCGCAATCGCATCCAACTCATAAGTCAACCCAGCTTCTCCTGGATCGCCGAGCGTGACACGACACGCGTTACATATTCCTGCCAGCCCAGCAGTCATCCCGCAAAGCGTATATGCTATGACTTTAACGATACCAACTCGAATTCCCGACAACCTAGCTGCTTCTTCGTTGCCTCCTATGGCGTACAAATAACGACCGAATCTGGTAAACCGGAGAACGATCCATAGCACCAATGTAGAGGCGATGAACAGTATCGTTATAGGACGAAGAGAAAGAAGAGATGTCTGAGATGTCATCCAGTCAAAAACGGCTGGATTCCCGCTTTGAACGGCATACCAGTCTCTTGCGCCGGGCTGTACCTTTATGCCTCCCGATATCCACTTCGCTGCGCCTCTGGCTATGAGCATCATTCCCAAAGTAGCAACAAAAGGTTGCATCCGAAAACGCGCTATGACCAATCCATTCAAAGCGCCCATAACGGCAGTGCTCAAAATTGTAGCTGCAATAGCCCCGCCTGCGGACCATCCGTAGCCTATCAGAAGAAGTGAAAACAGTGTCGCTGCAAAGCCAAGCACGGATCCTACTGAGAGGTCGATTCCTCCGCTTATGATTACAAGGGTCATTCCCGCTGCTAGGATTCCATACTCGGCGTATTCAAACAAAATGTCATTTTGGGTAGACCAATTGAGGAATGTGGAGTGGCCTGTCTTGTATGATACCGGCGTAAAGACAACTCCAAGGAGAAAGACTATTGCAAATGCGAGGACGCCTCTGAGGCGCCCTGCAATATCCAACAGTTTTCTGAGCTTATCCATTCCTGGTATGGATTAGCTCATCGAGTGTGCATTACCTTCAATCTTTGACGGAGATAGACTAGTAAAGTAGGCTCCAATTTTTGCCGAGTGTCACGCGTTGATGTTTGACGTGCCCATCGTAATAAAGAAAGTTTGCTCCTTGGGAGTGGCTAGCGCGCAAGTTGTAGATCTTCGAAACCGTTCCCCCATACCTGCTAATAGGTCCCTCGCTTACCGGGATAACCTCGTCACGCGCCGGATGCACGCTTTTCCAACCCCAACCACCTATGCTGGTGCGCCCTGTCCACTCCTCATTGTCTTGCACCGTGCCGTCGCCGTAAGCAACGCCGTAGCACCAACCACACGCCTCTGCTACGATAATCTTTTCTATCGGGTGTTTTACGAACGAGTCTGGAAAATGCCAGGCAAACGTTGCCTGCACACCGTTGACTCTGCGCCCATCACTCCAGCCTGTTTCGTTCATGTTGTATGCGAATCCCGTTCGCTCTCTAGATCCGCGCACCGACGACATCATTTGCTTTAACTATGGCGCGCTCGGACACTTGAAAATGTTGGCAGATCCCTCACCGAGCCGAGTCTGGGCGTATTTTGTAATAACCCAGAAAAATGAACCTATATCGGTGTCAGGTCCATTTGCCCAAATGCTGCAATTTATACCGTTCCAATCATCCCGATAAAATGCCAACACCTTACCTATCTGACTGAGGTTCGAGGCACACGATGCTCTCCGGGCAGTTTCCCTAGCGGATACATATATGGGCAGGAGCAACGCAGCTAGAATCGCGATAACCGCTATCACCACGAGGAGTTCAACGAGAGTAAACCCGGCAACCTGATAGTAGCGCACAAGTCGTGATCGCATACCAACCACCCCTTCCCTTTTTTAACGCAACCGGTCGCGGCTTTCAACCGAAGCGTACCACATGCTGTTGGTTCTGTCAATACTACCAGGTGCTGAAAATATGTGCCACGAACTGCTGCTTATAAGACGTCTTTCTTAGTCAAAACCATCTCCTTGCGCAGCAGGTGAAAGCCGGGTTGAGTTCTTGTATCCAGATACCGCTTATCGCGCAGCGCCTCGCCCTTCCATCCAATGCGGTCCTGTACATAGTCTGGACATTCAGCCTGCTGAGGAACGAAAAGAATAGTCAGCTTATATTTTTCAGCCTTAAAGGGGTAGAAGTCTGGATCTTGGCTGAGATCAATTCGATCTGAAAAGGTGCCGCCACTGACGTACACGCTATCCCACGCTATGGTTTTTGTCTTATCTATCTTGTAGCTAAAGGTTTTGAGATCGGGCATCTTATAGTCGTAGTCACGCAATATCCAGCGAATTCTGCAACCGTCGCGCCACAGCTTTCTCTGATCCGGCGGTGCCTTTTGATTGTCCCGGTACCAATGCGTAAAACATTCGGAAGCAAGGTCTTTATACTCCGAAGCAGGGACTAGGTTCACCTTACCCTTGATTATGAACACTTTCGGAGCAACCTTTTTCCAAGTCACCTCGAAATTAGCATCCAAAGGTTTCAGCGCATCCCTCGGTGGATTGTTGGTCGCAAACCTGCGCGCGTAGTCAACTTCTGCTCCCTTAGTTGCCTCAACTAACTGAGCTGGAGCGTCCTTGCGGCTGGCAAGCCTCTTGTAGATTTCTAAGCCTTTTCTATATGCTTCCATGTCGCCATATCGCCAAGCCATTCGCAGGTATAACAAACCTAGGTTGCGATCGCATACGTCTAGTGAGGTGGTGTCAATGAATTTGGTCTTCTTTCTCTTACGCTCTCTGGCGATTGCTTCCTCGACGCGTTTTCTTGCCTTGTGCCATTGTTTTATGGCATCGTCAAATCGACCTACCTTCTCATACATATGTGCAAGCATTCTGTCCACGTACTCCGGACGTGGGACACGCTGTCCAGTGTTCGGATCAACGCCGTCCTTCGTGCAAGCTTTTTCTATGTATTCAACCGCCTTTTCATAGTCCAGAATCTTTTTGTTATAGTGAGTCCAGCCTAGTTCAAAGTACAAGTCCCAGATGTCCGGGTTGTTACGTATGCCTTCTCGCAGCAAAGCTACCGCAGCAGGAATATAGCGCTTGTCTGACATCTGGTTCGTGTCCACAAAATTGTAATCCAGATGCCACGCACCGGTAGAATATACATCTACATTATGTGGATCTAGCCACGTGACCAACCGGACTATTGGAATTATTGCTTCATATTGACCGGCGTGGAAAAACGTATCCGCACGAACCCATAAAGCGCCTGCTATTACTTCCTTGAATCCGGCAAAGGATGCAACTATGAACTGCCCTGGCAGTTGAACCATTAGCTCACCACCGCCGCCGGTCGGCTTAGCCTTCGCCTGTAGTCTGTACTGAATAGGATCAGCAACATACTGAGTGCAGGCAACGGCAATAAGCAGAGCTACAACTAGCAACCATAGAGGCTTCGAGCTTCCCTCGTACATAGCTCAAACCTCCTTCTTTCTGAACACTATGATGGCTAAAAGCATCATCAACAGAGAATAGAAGAGCGCATACAGTGTAACGATCCCGGTGTACCTCGCCATGCTCTCAATATGAGTTTCAGGATGAAGCAGAGTATTCGTGACGTTGAATTTGTCGAAGTTCGGAACTATCGTGTGTATCACTCGATAGAACGCCTTCAACACCGGGTGCAGCTGGGATTCTTTACTGGAGAGTGTTTCCGTCAGGGGAGCCATAACACCCACAATGTATATGCCCAAACCCATGAAAAAGTTGACTGTAGGTGTTAGGAAGACGGAAAAGAACAAGATCACGGACGTAAGTACCGTGAACTGTAAGAATATCATTATTACTCCCCAAACCATATTCCAGTCGAATAACCCAACCTGCTGCATTCCCACAATGGCAAGTCCACTTTCTTCGGGTGTAGGCGGTTGTTCAGCCCCCATGGCTTTGAAAACGCACACCGCGATGAATACTATCCCCATTATGGCGACGTTTATAGCAAGTGTGAGCACCGCCCCCAAGTACTTGCCAACGATAAACTCATAACGCTTAACAGGTTTGGCGAGAATTGTGTATATAGTGCGACGCTCAATTTCTTGAGGAATTAACGACACACCCATTACAAGACTGATCAACCACGCGGCAACCGCCATAAGACCCAGTCCAAAGCTCTTGACCAGCATAATATCCGTGGAAGATCCCGCGCGGGACGAAAAAGACAGCGTCTGCGAGAATGACAGGGAGATTATTATCAGACCTATGGCGACAACCAGGAATATCTGCAGGACCTTCTTGCGCAGAGCGTCGCCGACTGTTGTTTTAGCTATTGACCAAATAATCACTTTCGTACCTCCCTCACGATCTCGACGAAGAGGTCTTCCAACGTTTGCCGTTGCGGTAGCACAGAAACCAGAGTAGCCTTACCACGCGCAGCGTCTAGCACTGAGTGAACATCCTCCTCAGATTCTACATACACTCGAACTAGCTCGCCGTCAGCGGACACTCTTTCAGCATGAGGTTTAACTTCCTCGACCAAGTCGGATCCCGCTTTGGCAAACGTTATCACAGTTCGACCAGCACGTAACAAGTCTTCAAGCGTTCCAATCTTGACAATCTTACCTCGATGGATTATCGCCACACGGTCGCAGACCGTCTCTACGTCTCCCAGTTGGTGAGAGCTTAGAAATACGGTCTTTCCCTGCTTGCCCAACGATGCAATCAACTCGGTAATGTCCTTATGTGCAATAGGGTCGAGACCAGACGTCGGTTCGTCGAGAAACAAAAGGTCTGGGTCGTTAATCAGTGCTTGGGCTATGCCAATGCGTTGTAGCATGCCCTTCGAGTACTGCCTGAGAGTGCGGTGACCGTCCTCTGCAAGCCCCACACGTTCGAGCAGTTCTTCCGTCTTCTTCTTTCGTTCGGCGGCGCCCATTCTAAACAGCCGGCAGTAGAAGTCTATGACTTCTGCCCCTGTCATATGTTCATAAAAATATGGGCTTTCCGGTAGGTAACTAATCCGACGCTTGGTTTCTATATCCCCTGCCGGCATGCCTAATACTTGAGCCTCACCGGAAGTGGGAAAAAGAAGGCCGAGCAAAATCTTTATTGTGGTAGTTTTTCCTGCTCCGTTGGGTCCTATAAACCCGAAGATCTCGCCTTCTGAAACAGTGAAGCTGATATTGTCTACTGCGGGAACTCTATCCTTCAACGTCCCGCCATACACTTTTGTGAGATTCTTTACTGCTATGGCTTCAGCCACAATTATTCCCCCTTTTCTGGGTTTCTAGTAACCACCGATTTGCGAACACCATTTGTTAACCGCATGAAACGGACAATTCAAACCGAACATCCGTTCCTGGTAGCCCGATGCGGCGTTTTGGAATGTGCGGTACCAACTACGGAGTCAGTGTATACCGCAGTTCCACTTAAAGTCAATACAGGTATACTTCTTTGCATAACATGGTGTATTCAGCAAGTTTTCCATCCCAGGTACTCGCAATGTCCCAAGGCGAAACGCCTTCCTGTAAAGCCTCTCGAACCGATGATGTTCCACACAGCAGATCGAAATGATACTCGCCTTCTGCATTTGGTGATCGAAAAGAAAACTTGTCAGGATATAACTTAAGCAAAGCTGCAACTACAGCTACGCCGGTCAGAACAGGACGAAAATCACGACGCTCCATTACGTGCAGCTGTAACCCGGCGCAGTGCGAACCGGCGAATTTCGAGGCTGTCGGTATGAAATATGCTTCCCTAAAAGCAACGCCGGGGAGCTTGTAACTGACAAGTAGGTTTTTCAGATCAGCAGGTTCAATCCAAGGCGCACCGAAAAGTTCAAAAGGTTTGGTTGTGCCTCTACCTTCCGACACGTTGGTTCCTTCCAGAATGCACATTCCCGGGTAGACCACTGCCGTGTCCAGCGTCGGCATGTTGGGGGAGGGCAAGACCCAGGGCAAACCGGTTTCGTCGAACCAGAGTTGGCGAGACCAACCGTGCATTCTAATGATTTTCAGATCACATTTTACTCCGAAGTGAGAGCTAAACAAATTCGCGAGCTCGCCTATCGTCAAGCCGTGTCTCTGTGCAATCGGGTACATCCCTACAAACGATGCAAACTCGGGTTCCAATATCGGACCTTCTGGGTTGGTTCCCGTGATAGGGTTGGGACGGTCCAGCACCCACACAGGTACCCCATATTCTCCACAGGCTTTCATAACAAGTGCAGCGGTGTATAGGAAAGTGTAGAATCTCGCGCCGACGTCTTGTAAGTCAATAATCATTAGATCGATGTCACCAAGCATTTCCTTGCTGGGGGAGCGATTCTTGCCGTATAAACTGTAC
>Ga0123519_10009106_pt1 | contig 15004 bp, 10 predicted proteins | sample YelNatPaOPRAMG02_FD_87396 | JGI IMG/M metagenome (GOLD analysis project Ga0123519, IMG submission 87396) | Hot spring microbial communities from Yellowstone National Park - Yellowstone National Park OP-RAMG-02 (version 2) | ecosystem: Environmental > Aquatic > Thermal springs > Hot (42-90C) ...
AGCATCTTCAATTTATCGAAATCCACTTCATCCCTCCTAAAATATAGGGTTGCGAAGGCATCCATGAAAGACCATTCAGCCAAACAATCAACTATACAAGGCTCCAAAGCCTCAACAAATAAATCATCAATCTTCACATACTCATAAGGTATCCTCCTATGAAACTCAACCTCAAACAATTCTCAACCCTAGAAAGAAGCTCCCGCAACCTCAACTCAACATCCACATTCTGGGGATTCGAATACAACTATCAAAGAAATTTTGGAAACTCATTTATATCCTAATTTTAATATATAATTTTGTGAAAGCAATGTATGATGAAAATAACAGAATAAAAATTTTTATGCCATTGAGCGACCAAATTAAAGGAAAAATAATGGTATATTTTCTTAGGCAAGTGAATTTTTGGAGGGAATGAAGAAAATGATGACAAAATATTCCACATACAAAACCATTTTAACTAATATCATGAGAGAAGTGCGTAAACCTCTCTACACTTTAGATGTCGATACGGAAAGCACCTACTTATATTTCGAGAGGACATTATTGCCACCAATAGAATCGAATAGATTTAGAAAAAATTATATGATGCCCTTTTTAATCTTGGTAACTAATCCATGTTCTCATATTTTAAAATGTGGTGGGTGTACTATGTGCGGATATTCTACTCTAGCATCATTTAAACGAAGTATTCTCGGTGATACTGTATATGCACAATTCAGAAGAGGACTTGAAATAATAAAAAGGCTCCCTCATCATGAAATGGTTTCAATAGGAACAGCTGGTTCCTTTTTAGATCCTAAAGAAGTCCCATATCATATACAAGCTAGAATAATAAATGAGTTAAGCTCGTTGAAAGGTGTCTATTACATAAACATAGAATCAAGAGCCGAATATATAACAAAAGAAGCCCTTGAAAATTTAGTAACCAGCATTGATGACCCTTATAAGCTTTCAGTCGGCGTAGGTTTAGAAAGCTCTAACGATTTAATAAGAGAACTATGTATAAATAAGTATATGTCAATTAATTTATTTATCCAGGCGCTTGAATTATTAAAAAAATATAACATAAGTCCAACCGTGTACGTGACTATTGGAAAACCTTTTATAAATGATTGGACAAACATTGTAGATACTATTGAATCCATTAAATTCGCTTTTCAACATGGTGCAGACAGAGTTGTTTTACTCCGCATTGGCATACAACGTAACTCTCTTATAGAATGGTTATATACACATGGTCTTTATAAACCGATAGAAATCTGGGCAGTAGTAGAGGTTTTAAAAAGATTGCCTTATAAATTACGTAAAAATGTACTAATTGCTAACCCAAGGTTACCAAAATACTTAGAAATAGACGAATCACCTTGTTCACAAACGGCAATTGAATTACTAACTGAATATAAAGGGACTCTAGATTTCAGTTACATTGAGGCAATAGATGCACTATCTTGCTCCCATAAAGTAAATTGGTATAAAAAATTAGAGAAAGAAATGGGCTCTGAACTAGAAATAGAAACACAATTATTAGAAAGTTATAATCAGTGGCTTGAGGTATGGAAAAATGAACATGGAGGATTATTTTAAGAAAAATGCTGAAAAACTCAAAGAAACTTATGAACTATTCAGAAGTACAAACTTCGGTAGAAACTTAAATTTGCCTAAGTGGAGTATTAGCAATTACAATATGTTCAAAAAATTGCCTCTTACTGATCCAAAAAAAGTTGATCTTGAACGTTTGTTCATCCCTGGAGACGGATTATGGACCTTTAAAACATCTGGAGTCTCGGGAAACATAAAAACAGTTTATCGAGATATAGGAACCATCGTGGGTTATCCAGAGGAGATGGATAAAACTATTAGAAATCATATTACGGTATTCTTGCATAGTAAAAGAAGAATAGGAGAAAGCTACTACATAACTCATGATTTTAATCATAAAAAAATGTATCCAAGAGGAATATTTCTGGAATATGAGAACAGAGAACAGCTATTGGAATACGCTCAGAGAGGGGAAGTTTTGTTCATTATTGAATATCCTCTAATGACTGAATGGATTTGCTACCAGTTAGAAACAGCCATCGAAAGTGGAACTATTCTTCCTAAGAACATCGCCAAGAAAAAGGTGTACTTGGAATTGTCTGGCGAACCTGTTACTGAACATCAAATTCAATCTATTGTAAAGAGATTGCAAAAAATTTTTCAATGTGATGTAGACTATTTCGTTACTTACGGTCTTAACGAATTTGGACATGTTGGGACATATATACCTGAAGTACATGGTCCAAAAATCGTATATGAAGTTGTACCATCATTGTTTGTAGAGGAAGTAAATGAAGAAATTATTATTACATCATTTAGAACGAGCGGCACCATATTATTCAGATATAGGACATATGATAAAGGTAAATTATTGTTTAGAAATGATAGACCATTCTTAAGCGATATAAGAAAATCTGAAGATGAAGGATTTCTTTATGCTGCAGGTGCTAAAATTAATGTTCCCAGTATATTAGAAAATATTAAAAAGTTGGTGGGCGGACCCGTTGGCATAGAATTTTTCAAAATGGAATATTCAAAAAGCGGCAAGTGTGAATTAGAGCTAATAGTACATGGAAATATAAGAGGAGAAAAAGTACTGGATTTGTCTGCGGAGGTAAAACGTCTGATCATGGAATCAGCAATATTGGATGTAGAAGACTATTTAGGAATCGTAGATATTCGAATAAATTTCTCTACAGCACCACTCAAAAAAAGCTGGTTTATATCTACATCACGCATCGACGGCTAATGAGTTATATTAAATCAATACTATTATTTGTAAATTTCTTCGAAACTTTTTATGAAAATTTAAAATGTCTTTTGACCTATTATAAACGATATCTGATCAAGATAAGCCCTCTAGAGATATTGCTTCGGAGGCTATTAAGTAATGGCTTGAAAAAACTTAAAGGTAAAATAGCTAATATTGGTAAATAGAGATAAAGCAACTTTATGAATTGGCTTGAGATGGAAATCCTGTGAAGGCGACGTGAAATGAAAAGGATGTTCGTAAAATTCTTTGAGGAGATAATAGAACCAAAAATTTCAGAATTTGGTGGGAAGGGATATTCTTTAGTCATGCTTTTTAAAAATGGATTTAATGTGCCAAATGGATTTATTATTAATTCTCAAGCATTTTTTGAATTTCTAAAAGCAAATAATTTAATAGAAAAAATAAAAGAATTATCCTCTAACATAAATGAGCAAAACTTTAAGGAAAATAGTTTTAAAATAAGGAATCTAATATTGAATGAAAGGATTCCTGAAGAAATAGCATCAGAGGTGAAAGATGCTTTAAATAAATTAAACGTCAATTACGTTTCTGTAAGATCCTCTGGAATAAGTGAAGATAGCTTAAAAGCATCATTTGCAGGATTATTTGACACCTTTTTAAACGTTAAATCAGAACCTATTTCAGTACTAGAAAATGTTAAGAAATGCTGGGCATCATCCTTTAATGAAAGAGCGGTAATTTATAGACTTGCAAAAAGATTGCCCCAATTTGAAGGAATGGCCGTAATAGTTCAGGAAATGATACCAGCAGAGGTTTCTGGAATCACTTTTACTGTTTCTCCTGAAAATAAAGATGCTTTATTAATAGAATTATCTTTAGGAACTGGTGAAAATATAGTTGGAGGTAAAGTCATTCCCGATCGTTTTGTTATACATAAAAAAACTTTCAACATATTAAAAAAAGAAGTAGCTGAAAGGAAGTCCATAATCTCTAACATTACTTTAAAAAAGATAGCAAAAATATGTTTAAACATTGAAAACATTTTTGGTTATCCACAAGACATAGAATGGTGTATCTCTAAAGGTATTATTTATTTACTTCAATCAAGACCAATCACGATATTTCCCCATCAAAGTATAAAAGAAAAAGTTGAAGGAGAAGTTATTTTAAAAGGCATAGGTGCAAGCCCCGGAGTCGTTCGAGGAAAAGTAAAAATAATATTGACACCAATGGAAATATGGAAATTGAATGAAGGTGAAATTTTGGTCACTACTATGACAAATCCTATGTATTTAAGTGCTATTAAAAAGGCAAAAGCTATAATTACAGATATCGGTGGAATGATTTGCCATGCAGCTATAGTTTCAAGAGAGCTTGGTATTCCTTGCGTTACGGCTACAGGCAATGCCACAAAAGTTTTAAAAGATGGAATGGAAGTAATAGTCGATGGAACAAAGGGATTTATCTACGTGATCTAGCATGGATTTATTTAGTAAATTATTTAAAGTAACTGCGGAATCTATATATGAGCTCGACAAACAATATCGAGACGGGAGTGAATACTGGCCTTTCCATCCAGATTTTTTAGAGAAACTAGTTGCCCCCTTATTATTCCAGGAATTACTAAGAATTTTTAGAAAATTAAAGGAAAAAGGCTATACATTAAAAGATATCTCCCAAATAATAAAAAATCCAGCTCAAATTTCTAATTATCAGTCCCTTTGGCTTCAAAATTTAAAAAATGTTACTTATGAAGAAAAATGCGAACTCTTAGAAGATTTCTTGAAACTACTCATAATATTAAGAAATGGAGAGCCTTATTGCGAAAACGGAAGAAATTTAGTTTGGTCAAAAAACGAACTGAATGAAGAAATGGAAAAATATAAAAAATATTTTAAAGATGTAAATGAAAAAATGAGGACGCTTTTATCCAGGTTAGATGGTTTACTCGTATTATATGCTGAAAGCATCTATTATTACCGTGTTGATTTCTCTCGGATGATGCATGGACCCTACCATTGGAATGGACTAACAATCTTTGTAAAAGAATATTTTCATTTAAAACAAGATAATGCATCTCCTTTCCCATTTGATCACTATAAGGAAATAGGCATATATAAAAATATTAAAGTAAAAGTTTCTTTTTTTGGACATACTTACGTTCAACCTTCATTTCCAGAAGCTTTAAAAAGTTTCATAATCCTAATTGATGGTAACCTTATAAAAGATTTTGAAGAACTAAAGGAGCTATACAACAAGGTTGAGTTAGCAGTAGAAAGAGAGATTAAGGTACTCGAAGAAAAGATAAACGACAAAAAATTTTTACTTGAAAGAGGTGTAAAGTCCTTTTTTTATCCGCTGAAACCTCTTTACAATGAACTGGGTGAAGACTGGAAAACCCCTCTTTCCAAAATTAATATTGACAAATTTCTCCTTAAGCCCTATCGACCTCCGCCTCCATGGGGTAATTGGGACAAAGATAAAATTGTATCTTTTTTAATAAAGAAAATGGATTTCCGAAAAAGCAAGAGCGCAAATAACTTATAAAGTTTCAAAATATTATGCAAAGTTATCTTGAAGTATAGCTACTTAACAACACTTTACTTAATCTTCTAACCGAAAATAAATTATCATTATTTGCGGTTTCATCATTGATCTTTATATTTCTATTTATAGTAAAAAGGTAAATTTCTCAATTAAAAGTAAATATTCCATCATAAAATTTAAAAATAGAATCAATCAAAATAATTACAATATAATTAAGTAAGTTGAAGAAGTGAAAGATATGGTATTGACAAAATCTAATGAAAATGATTATGAGGAGAAAATTAAGAAAAATATAAAAAAAGGATTAAACTACATTTTCACTCAACAAAAAGATGATGAAAAAGACGATGATTATGGAGGGTTCTCCCCCTATCCTATAAGCAGGAAAAGTGCAGGAGTTATAGCTACTTCAGATGTTATAACTTCCTTTCTCTTACTTCTAAAAGAGATAGAATTCGATCAAAACTTTAAGAAGGAAATTCTAGAGATGAAAGTAAAAAATAAGACGCTAATAGAGAGAATAGGAATGGCGACAAATTTTATACTGAATTCTCAGATCTTAGACAATAAAGAGGAACAGAGGGGAGGTTTTCCGCCCAGAGGAGATATCTACGATATTTCGACTATAGCCTTCTCTGATTCTACTGCAACAGCAGTATTAGCACTACTACATGTTCTTAACAATATGGAAGAGTACAAAATAGTTCTTAGAAAGCAAGAAGGGGGAGAAATAACGAAAGAAGAGTTAAAAGAAAGAATAAGTCTTGGAATTAGCTGGTTAATAAGGAATTTTAACTCAGACAATTTACTACCAACCTATATATCAAAAAAAGAATCTAGCATTGAAAAAAGATTATTTCCCCTAATATTCACTGGCCTATCATTTTTTGTAGCAGTAACTGAAAAGGAAAAAATTAAAGATAAAGAAACTATCACTACAAAATTAGAAGAAATAGTAAAGATATTAGGGAACCTCATAAAAGAGAATGGTCATGTACCATTTAATCTTAATGAAAAAGAGTCGCCTTCATTCTTTAACACATTTATCGCTCTTCAATTGCTATGGTTAAATGAACAAATTCGTTATGAAGATGTAGTAAATAACTTAAAAAAGAGGTTAAAAGAAAATATTGTTAAATTAGGAGGGCAAACACTTAGGAGGAAAATAAAGATCTATACAGATTTTGATTATATTGATACATCTAAAATTTCAGAAGCCTTCCCCTTTTATGAGGCTACTTACTTTTTCTTACCACCTCTTTTATCACTTCTGATGGTTTACAATACACCTCTTGAAGAAGTGAAAAATGGAATCGAAGAACTCATAAACTTAGCAGGGAAAAACGATCATTTTTACTGCTACGAAGATAGAGGAGGGCTGGAAATAGCAATAAGTGCCACTGCTTCAACAATACTAACAATGGGTACATTTTTAAGGAAAATTAAAGGGTGAGGCATAATGCTTCAAAATAAAAAATATCCAAATGTATCTGCAATACACCCTATGTTGATTGAAAAAATGAACCAATTGATCGAGTTTTTAGGTGAAAAAGATTTTGACAAATATTTTGCTTCCTACGAGAAAATTCCTGAATATCTTTCTATTTTCGAATATTCAGTTTTTTGGTTTGATTGGCCAAAAAAAGAAGAAGATACCATAAAAAGAGAGAGAAAAGGGATAGCAGATCTTCTAATTAACGCAATTAAAGGAGAAGATGAAAAAGCTAGTGAGGAGATTATAGGAAATATTATAAGAAGAACATTTTGGAGGTATAATTTTTGGGAAGATCATCATCATCTGGGAGTATTAGAAGAGTTAAGAAAGCTGATTGAAGAAATAAATGAAAATTATTGGAAGTTGAAAATAAATGGAAAGTCTTTTAGCTGTCCTATTCCCCCCATAAGAATTATTGACGAAGAATTGGTATGGAAAATTACTATAAAAATTAAGAAAAAAAAGACGCCAAAAGAGATTACTATTACCTATGCTTATCCCAAATCCACTTTGTTTGTTATGTGGGTGAAGTCTCCACTTGTTACCCACTACAGTAAGCTTGAAGTAGAGGAAGATATTGCAGACTCATTGAATAAAAGATGGCTTCAATTGTTTCTGGATAAATACCTGCCTCAAGGAAGCTTAAATTATCAAGATATAGACATAATCCTTAATGCAATAACTTTTGGTCGCGGAAAAGTTCTTGAGGAATTAAAGGAACTTATACATAAACGTTCACGTTCAGATGAAGTTCAAGCTTCACTTTGTAGATTAATTGAAGTCATCCATGAGATAGAAGAGAGAAATCCTGAAAAGGGATTAATTGAAGAATTTCTTCCTAAGATAGAGGAAGACCTTATTATAGGAAGCCCAGCATGGGAAAAAGCAAAATTACTAATGAAAAGTGAAATAAATAAGAGATCTGATGTGTATCATCTTAATACTCAATTGAGATTAGGAAATCTGAAGTACGATGAAATTAATTATGATGTCTTTTTAGCTGAGAAAACATATGAAATTGTGAAAAAAGCGGAAAGATTTTGTAATTTCATGAATAGAAAAGCCTCAAAGAAAAAAGAGGCCACTTTAATAGCTTTATGGCTTAACCAGTTTAAAAGATTAATTTTAAGAGATTTTGTATGGGATTTGCTAAATAATCTGAAATATTTTTCAAGTAAAGATATGTTAGATACTTACGATTCCTTTTTGAAAAACCATCTTGGAAACGTTAGTAATGAGGAGGTTTTATTTTTAATGGAAAAATTAGGAGGGCCATCATCTATATTAGATAGCTTCTTCCGAAACAAAGGTCTTAAAAAATCGGTAATCATAGTTGAAAAGAAGAAATTTGAAAAAGGATCCGTGACAAACATAATTGATAAACTTAGTGAAAATAAGAGTATTCGTAACATAATATACATAGATGACATAATAGGTACAGGTAAAACTACTAAGGCTATTCTTAATAATTTAAACTCAGTTATACAAGAAGCTAAACGTGATGATATTAAAATACAATTTTGGGCAATTTGCGCTAGCAGCAAAAACATTCTTGATCAAATAATAAATCAATTTCAAAATGTAGAAATAGTTGTTCAAGAAACTTTAGAAAAGCATAACCTCGAGCATGTGCTAAATAACGAAAAATATCGAGATGAAGAATCCCAGTTACGTAGGACGCTAGAAAAAATATGTTCAGAGTTAGTAGAAAAAGATAATCCTTTCTGGGATGATAAAATGAAAAAAGAGTATTGCCTCGGTTATGGGGGTAAAGAAGGAGGAGAACTATTAGTAGCATTTGAAACAAATTGTCCTAATAACACTCTTCCCATCTTTTGGAAGGATGGCGAGTTTGATGGTAAGCCATATTTTGCCCTATTTCCAAGACTTGAGGGATTAAAGGAGGAAATAATTAATGGAGTGAAAAAGAAAAGAAAATACTACATAAAATGGGATACACCTGCTGCCATTATTAAAGAATTTTCAAAGGAATACTGGATTAGAGATATCTGATATTTAATTTCTCTTTAAGGTGACCGTTGCATGGAAGTAAAATTAAAAATTATGCTTATAATGGAAAATAAGATGACCATAGTGTAGATGATAAGTATTTGCTTAGATTTTTTAGTTAAGATATCAATCGAACTCAAACCATATTGCCTTGTTAAGTGAAACCAAAAAATTGAAAAAGATATAGCTATTAACGCAGTATATAAGGTGATTATCATATTAGGAAGACTTGACATTAAATCTGGGTTCACATTAGCGATATTATAAAAATTGGAAAGGGTCAAAATGATAACTGATATGATAAAGAGGCCTATCTTCAAGGTCCTTTTCATTTGAATCATCTTTTATTGCACAATCTTTTTGATGCCAACCAGCCTCTTAAAGTTTTATTATTTAAGGGTATTGTTAAGTTTTCATTTAAGGACTTTTAGTTCTTCGAGTAGTTCTTTGATCTGCAGGAATATTCTTTCGCTTTCTTCTTGGGTGAATCTTTTATCGGGATGCTGTGCTTCATCTCTTTTCTCCCTTAAGGGATGTTGAAAATGGGGAGATGCTGCTTTTTCTTAAATAACTTGAAAGGGTTTTAATAGTTATAGTGCTAGTAGAAGCTTAATTCCTTTAAGCCTCAATATGTCTTCATCGATATCTCCCTTTTCCTTAACAGCGTCCGTGAATTGCTTCATGATCCATAACTCTTTTCTACTTTCCTCATTTTCTAGTTCTTTAACGATTTTGTCTAACTCATTTAAGAGCTCATTATATTTTATTTTGTTCTGTAAGTATTTTGCAACTATCTTTACAGCAAGTGCAATGAATAGACCAGTTGTTCTTATATTTTCAAGTTTTTCATAAGCATTTTGAATCAATTCATACACTTCGTTGGATAGTTCTCCTTTCTTAAAATCACTTAATCTAGAAGTCATTTTAATGTATGCTAAGGTTAACTCAGATAATGCTTTAAGGTACTCATTAGACCCTTTTTCAACAATTTCCATTAACTCTTCAGTGAATTTTAAGGCCTTACCATCACCTTTCAAAGCCAAGCAACAAATAGCCATGAACCGTTTAGTTAAGGCTTCACCATGCTTATCTCCTACTTCCTCAAAGATCTTTAAGCAATCCTCAAGATCTCTGTAAACTCTCTCAAAATCGTATTGTTTTTTAGCAAGTAACATCCGAATTTCAGCTAAATTAACTATACCAATAATATCATACCTCTTTGTCTTTGAAGCATATATTATGGAATTCTCCGCATATTTTCGGGCTCTTTCCAAGTCGTCCTCAGATTCTGCAGTAATAAGCGTTAGATATGTAATTCTATTCATAATTTTAGATTTTATTCTATAATATGCTTCCTCACTCCACTTCCTTATTATTTCATCCTTATAATGCTCTAACATTTCATAATTTTCTTTTAGAACTTTTAATGCTTCTTCATAGTCTCTTTTCCTAATGAGTACATCTGACTTTTTTGCTAGTAGAGTATAGTATGCATCATACCATAACAGTTCATCTTTAATCTTTCTTGAATCCCTACTCCCAATCTCTTTAAACGCCTTCTCTAGGGACAACTCAGCTTCTCCAACATTTTGCAATGATCTTAGAGCATAGGAAGCCCAGTAGCTCATTGCAAATGCATAGTGATACCTTGCATGGTCTTCATTTAATTTAAGTGCCTTTGGAAATAATTTATTCACCACCTTCATATACAAAGATCTAGCATCATCCTCTGGAATTAAAAGTTTGTCAGCACAATATAGTATACGTTCAGCTATCTCTAGTGCTTCAATCCAGTTTTCCAGTTTCTCAGCATAGTATAGTGCCTTCCTTCCATATTCATACGTCATTAAAGGAATCCCCCTACGATATCCATACTTCGCTAGTATACTAGAGCTTGCAGATGCAGCTTCCACTAGCCCTTTATTTTCTCCTTTAAGCTTCATGATATCTTCTGCTTGATACAAAATTTCTTCAAGCACAGAAACATCTTCTTCTTTAATAACTAAGATGCCTTTCTCTTCTATTTCTTTTGGAATTTTCTTGATTTCTACTATTGCTAGTAGAACTTCTAATATTTCTTCTCGGGATTTTTCGATGTTTTCTACTTGTGAGTAGGCTGCTTCTTTTACCATGTCATGGCTGAAGTTGAAGATTTTCCTTTTATAGTCGTAGCTGATTATGTGGGGCATATATTGACTTAGAAATTTATAATGTAGTTCTTCATTTTTCCATTTGTATCTTTCGTCGTTAAGTGTCATGAGAATAGCTCTTAAAATATTGTAGTTAAATCCATCTTTTAAAAGAGACAAGTATTCGAAGACTGTGAGGTCTTGCTTGTCTTTTATGTTATCTAGGAAGACTCTTGAAATGAATTCTTTTACTTCTTCTTCATCTCGGACGTCTCTAATGCTTCCAAATTCTTCTAGTTTTTCGATGGGTATTTTACTAATTAGGGGTACGAACATTTTAACGGCTAGAGGATGCCCCTTCGTCTTTTCATAAATGAGGTTAACAATCCCCTCGTCTGGTTTATAGGAGATTCTCTTTAGCTCATTTTTAATCATTTCTTTGCAAGATTCTTCTTCTAATTCTGATAATCCTTTATAAAGATGGCATCTTACATTGGCGCATTCTCTTGATGTAATAATTATCTTCCCAATTTTTAGCTTATTATAGGCTTTTTTGATAAAGTTTTTAAGGTTATTCTCTAGCTTTTGGAAGTCGTCAATAAAAAGTATGACTTTGTTGTTGTCTAACCAATTTATAAGGGAATCTTCAATGTCTTCTTTTACTTCAGCTCCTAGGAGTTGCATTAAGCCTCTTACGTCTGGAACCTCTAAGACGCCGATTTTGTAATTTTCTGGAGTGGAGAAGATGGTTTCTCTCCCCTCAGTACTTCTAACTTCCCATACTATAGGGTATTTCCTGCTTAAGTGTAGTAGTAAGGCTTCAACGAAGGCTGTCTTACCAATACCACCAATTCCAAAAACATTAATAATATTACAAGTCTGCTTTTCATCAGTTATTATCTCATAAAGTTCACGGAGCTCATGTTCACGTCCATAGAATCCTGGAATACTAATTCTCTCCCTCATTTTTGGTTTAGCTTTCTTGAGTAACTGTTTCTTTAATTCTTTTATGTTGTCTCTGTTTTCATCGTAGGCTCGGATTTCTTTAATTGTTATTCTATATTCATTGAAGTATCTTTTCACTCTTTCGAATTCCCTTCTAATGTCTTCTAAGGCCATGTTGAAATAGTCCATAAATGATTTTCCCTCTGGGTATACCTTTCTCATAGTGTAGTTTGGTTCTAGGATGACGCTTTCTGGAGTAAAGTATACTTCTTTTACGGAGAGATGTTTATAGAAATGGTTAGGTGCTTCTCTATAGAAGTTAAGATATGCTTCGCAAACCTTTATTTCCCTTTCCAGTTTAGATACTTCTTCTTCCTTAAGTTTAAGTTGATGTCGCATTTCATACAATTTCCTTTTCATCTCTAGATCTTCCCTCACCTTCCTCTCCTCCACTTTAATCTCTTTGAGTGCGCTTTTTACACCTTCATATCTTCCCACTCTCCTTTGTTGAGTATCGCATGCATCCATAAAGCTTAGGATGCTTGCCAAAAATCTTGGCCTTACCAGCTGATTATTTACAATGGTTTCTTTAGGGAGTCTATCTATATTTTCCTTGCTGGAGTGGGCGGGAATTATCTCTCCAATAATATGTATTTCTTCATCGGAAAAGCCAAAGGAGGAAGCCATTTCTATAAAAATCTCCTCCCCTATCCATGGGTGTTCTCCTCTGGTGTATAGGAAGTTTAGGAATTTTTCATCTTGTTCAGGTAAACCCCTCCCACCCACATCATGAAACCATACGGCAAATATTAAGCAGGACTTCTCCATATCAGTAAGCTCATTTAGAAGCTGACGTTGAGAGTAAACTAGGAATCTTGTTAATAGATCCATAACGTTTCGGGTATGCCTCTCCCCATGGTCCACCATATGAATATACTTTATGTAACCCCAAAGTTCCTCCCTCCTTTGAAATATTTTATCTATAATTGATAGAACTCTTTCCTTAAGTTCTTCACTTTTAATTGATTGAATCACCTTATTATCTACGTATTCTAACACTTCAAAGCTTTCATATTCTTGTTCTTGATTCATCTTTGGCATAACACTTAATATTATCTCAGTTCAATTAGTATTAAAAGTATTTTGTTAATTGTCATAAACTCTATACCCCACTTCTTTGCTGGGATATTCGGTTAATACAGCATGTTATGATGTGTAATAAGCATGTGGTGTGATGAGAGTAATGCGAGGTTTAGGGTTGTTTTGTAAATGTTTATATGTTGTGTGGTTGCTGTTTGTTTGTGTTTGGTATGTCTTATCCTGAGTTGTCTGAGGAGGAGGTTGCAGATCTTGTGAATTTCATTGTTGAGCGGACGAAAGAATTGGAGAGGATTGAAATAGAGAAGTTTGCAAGCGACTTCAAAAGACATGGACACCCACCAGAAGAATGCGACTTCATAATCTGCTGGGAAAACGATTTAACAGAAACAGAAATTCCAGAAGAATTCCCCCAAATAATCTCACTCAAAGACTACATACTTGAATACGAGAAAAGTTAAAAGATCTATAAGATCATAACCCAAGCATTGTTAAGTGTGAAAGATAAATCTAGGCTGGGTATTTATAAATTAACTACTTAAAGTAAGGAATTTTTCGTATATACAATGACATATAAATTTGTTTCTCAAATAAAACATTTATACGGCTAAGACCATCTTTAATTTCATGAAGACAACCTTTCACAGTGTTTACATCATATTCAGCTCCAGAGAGATAGTCCTTGATTATAGCATATTGTTTTTTAACATTTTCAATTTCACTTTTTAATTCATACTCCTCCTCACTCCTCATAAAACTCACTTAACATAATTTCTGCATATATAACTTTAAAAACTTTTATTTATATTGCTCATAATTGTTTAAATAATGTAACAATAAGTGAGTTTGATGTCGATAAAAGCTAGAATATAAAGCCAAAAATTATAAACTGTCAGTTGAATTGACAACAATCTTCTGTCAGTAAGACTTAAATGTGAACATTATTAATAAGATGTTAGTTGTGGAGATGTTGAGATCAGAATCATTAAAGGATTCATATGATTTGGAGTCACGTTTAATAGTTTTACTTAATTCATATTTTCATGAAATCGATAGGGAACAGGATAAAACTCGTGCCATTTATGATGTTGCATGGGGGATTTTTGCATTAAAGGAAATTGGCAGAAATTACAGGCAATTATATGATGTCGTTCGTCAAGCATTTTTATCACTTGATAAAAAGAGTTCTGAGGATTTAAGTGATTTCTTGTTTGATTATAGAAGGGCTGTTGGTATTGCCTTATCCATTTACCTTATTGGAGCAAAAGACCTCAAGCTAACAGGAAAGCGTCTCAATGAAATATGCGAAGCTTTAACTGAAAATTCGGAAGCAAGCGAGGTCGGTGAATTAATTGGAGCAACTTTCCTGTTATTAAAATACCTTAAACATGAAGAAGTGAAAGGAAAGATCAAAGAGTTAATGTTCAAAGTTGTAGAGTCTGGTTTTAAAGATCCAGCATATCGTCTTATTGACGTGCTGTATATCGCCTTTTTCTTAGCAATTGTTAATGACCCATTTTACGTAGAAATTCTGGAGAGAATTCGCAAAAACGAGTATTTATCGGAATATATCATGGACGACCCTGAAAAGCTTGCTCTCTTCCTATACATAACCTCTAAAGCAACCAACTTAAAAGATAGCTCGTTAGTTGAGTGGTGTAAAGAGAGAAGGGAGGAAGTCGCAAAAGAATTGAGGCAATTTATAGAGGAAAATAGTTTAATTCCAAGCGGATATCCTTCACCTATAGACGTTTTAAGAAACATGACTAAAGATTTTGAAGTATACAAACAACAAAGTGCTAATTTTGCAAAGGAAGTAATAAATGGTGAAGTCATCCTCGACTTGGGAATCACCGACCAGCTTCTATTACGCCCAGACTTAGTCTCTAAAATTATAATAGCACTATATGAGGCAGGATATCTGCATCCGTTCATGTTATCAAAGAAAGAGGCTGATGTTTACAAGCAAATACGTGCAGGAATAAAAGGATATCGTAGAATTAG
>Ga0123519_10009108_pt1 | contig 15004 bp, 15 predicted proteins | sample YelNatPaOPRAMG02_FD_87396 | JGI IMG/M metagenome (GOLD analysis project Ga0123519, IMG submission 87396) | Hot spring microbial communities from Yellowstone National Park - Yellowstone National Park OP-RAMG-02 (version 2) | ecosystem: Environmental > Aquatic > Thermal springs > Hot (42-90C) ...
TCACTCATTAAAGCCCGGAGACGAAGTATTTATCACCGGTAATCTGATTGTTGCCCGGGATCGCTCATATAAAAAACTGGCTGAGGCTATTCTGGCAAAAGAAAAATTATCCTTAAATCTGGTGGGCGCCGGAATTTTCTTCGCCGGACCGCTGCCACTGGCCCGACCCGCTGATCCGATTATAATTGGGCCAACCACCTCCCGACGGATGGATGGGTTTAGCCCGACTCTGCTTTCGGCCGGAGTCAAAGCGCTTATTGGTAAGGGCCCGGTCAGTTCGGAGGTTGCCGCGGCCTGCCAAAAATATCAGAGTGTTTATCTTCAGGTTACTGGCGGGGTGGCGGCCTATTTGAGTCAATTCGTCAGAGAAATGAAATTATTGCTCTGGCCAGAACTGGGACCGGAAGCGGTCTATAACTTGACCGTGGAGAAAATGCCGGCGATTGTCTCAATAGATACCAGAGGAAATACCGGATATGCTTTTAACTCTTGATATCGGAAACACTAATATCTGTGCCGGGATATTTTTGCCGGATAAAAGCGGACGGCGATATCTGAGTCAGCCGGAAAAATTCTGGCGACTTTCCACCAACCCCCGAGCCAGCGCGGACGAATACGGGACAAAAATTCTTGACCTGTTTCATTATGGCCTGCTGGATGCTACTTCCGTCAAAGAAATTGCCATCGCCAGTGTTGTCCCAAAACTGGATATGGTTTTTCGGACAATGGCGGAAAATTATTTTCACCGAAAACCTTTCTTTCTGACTACTCAGACCCTGAAAGGCCTGACCCTGAAAGTGGATAATCCAAAAGAGGTGGGTGCTGACCGACTGGCCAATGCCCTGGCGGCCTATACCTTATTTAATAAACCAACAATTATAATTGATTTTGGCACCGCCACCACCTTTGATGTGGTGAGTAAAAAAGGTGAATATCTCGGTGGATTAATTTTTCCCGGTCCGCTGTTAAGTATCAGGGCCCTGGCGGAAAATACTGCTAAATTACCGGAAGTAAATTTTGTCAAACCCAATCTTCTTATTGGAAAAAACACTATCGCCGGAATTCAGAGTGGAATTTATTTTGGATATCTGGGAATGTTAAGAGAAATCATTAACCGTCTGAAAAAAGAAATTAATAATCCCTTAATTGTTGCTACCGGTGGTTCAGCCGTAAATTTTGCCGGCCTAAAAGAAATAAAAAAGGTTATACCGGAGTTGACTCTGCTTGGAATAAAAATTGCTCTGGAAAAATATAGTTATCCACAGGTTAATAACAACCTGTGAAAAAATTTATGGAGGTGCAGGTATATGAAAAAAGTTATTGTTTTTTTAAGTATTTTTATTGTAAGTGCTGGTATGTTATTTGCGGCAAATCCATTTGACAAATTCACAGGTGAACTCCAGGGGCAAATAGAATCAATTGCTACTGCCCGGCTGAATGCCCTGGCAAAGGACCTGGGGGTTCTTCTCGGTTCCGGTGGTTCTCACAATGCCAGAGCCCTGGGGTTCCCGGGATTGGACATTGGTATCAGCGCAAATTTTGTTCCGACATCTTCGGAAAATGTTCTGGTAAAAGATGCCGGGGTTGACCAGTTGCTCTTTCCGACCGCCCAGTTAGAAATAGGCCTGCCAAAAAATTTTGACCTTGTTGGCCGCTTCTTTACCTATGCCAATTCTACCTTTATCGGCTATGGACTGCGATATGGAATATTCAAAAGCAAACTTCCCATCAGTCCAGCACTTTCGGTAAGCGCAATTTATAATACCTTAAATGTCAATTATGACAATAACAAATTTTCCGCAACAATTTTATCAGTAGACGCGAGTGCCAGTATTTCTTTGCCAGTCATTACCCCTTATATCAGCCTGGGCTATACTACCACCGAGATTACCCCTGATGCTTCTATCACTTCCAGTAAAGGTACGGACAACGCCACCAGAATAGAAGGCGGGATAAATCTTTCTCTCCTTCCCCTGACCTATCTTAAACTGGGTGCGGCAATGGTAAATGGAATTACTGGCTATAACGCCGGTCTGGGAATAAGATTTTAACCTTGTCTAAAAAAACCTGGATATTTGTCGGAGTCATTACCCTTATCCGTTCGGTTATTTCGTTCTATTTACCCCTGCATCCGGACGAATGTTATTACTGGTTACTCAGCCGGCACCTGGCCCTAAGTTATTTTGACCATCCTCCACTGGTGGCTTATCTTATTCGTCTGACCACGATTTTTTCTGACCAGCAATTTTTTGTCCGGCTGACCGCAATAGTCCTTTCGGTACTTTTAAGTTTTCTGATTTATCGTCTCACCCTTTTTCTTTTCAACTCGGCCGATATCGCTTCCGGCAGTGTAATAATACTCAATCTCTATCCTTTAACCGCTTCGGGAATTATAATTACCCCGGACACCCCGGCTTTTTTCTTTTTTGCTCTGGCAGTATATCTATTCGCCCGAATTGTTTTTGGCCAGTCTCCACCCAAAAACCATCACTGGATTTATCTGGGGATATCCCTGGGCCTGGGACTTCTGAGTAAATATACCACCATATTATTTTTTGCCGGAATGTTTATTTTTCTCGGGCTTGACCGACGGGCAATAGCCCGGATAAGTGTTCGGGGTATCCTTCTGGCCCTATCCCTGGCTCTGGTAATTTTTTCTCCGGTAATTATCTGGAATTGGCAAAATGGCTGGATATCCTTTGCCTATCAGTGGCGGCATGGCACCAGCGGCACCGGCCATTGGTTAAATCTTCTGACTTTCTGGGCCGGCCAGGTTGGCGCTGGCGGAATTTTTTTGTTTTTGATTGGAATCGTTGCCAGTATTATTTTTTTGTTCAGCAAAAATAAACCAAAACAATTTTTGGTCGCTCAGTCCCTGCCAATATTTATCTTTTTTAGCATTGTCAGTTATAAAAAATCGGCTGAGGTCAACTGGCCATCCCCGGCATTTTTTACTCTGGCAATTATTACCGCGGTTTTTTTACTGGAAAAAAATCAGCCACCGAAAAAATTGCTTTTCTGGTTCAGCAACGGCTTTTGCGCTCTCCTGGTATTAATAATCTACTGGCACTCGGTTCTGGGAATAATCCCACTGGCAAAAATTAACCCGACCTGGGTACTGATGGACCCGACCAATCGCTGCTACGGCTGGTCCGATTTTACCAAAGAACTTTCCCGGATAGCCAACGGTGCACCGATTATCAGCACCGAGCACCAATCCGCCGCCTCTATTTTATATCACAGCCGGCAAAAACTTACTCTCTATTGTTCCAGCAATAACTTTGTTTTCTGGCAAAAAAATTTACTAAAATCCCTGCCCCTTCCGGGACGGGTGATAACTTACGAATATTTTACTGATGTCTCAGCCGGAAATCTGAAACCCGAGATGTTTGATCGGGTTAACAAAAAATGGGAACTACTCAGCTGGCGAAACAATCAGATTATCCGCCGTTATAACATCTACGAATGCTGGAACTTCCGCGGATTTTAAAGAGAAATTATTCCCCGTCGCATCGCTTCAACAATTGCCTGAGTGCGATTTTTTGCCCCTAATTTCTCAAAGATAGTATGGATATGATTTTTTACGGTCTTTTCCGACATATAAATACTCTGGCCAATTTCCCGGTTAGACGCACCCCGGGCGATTAAGTTGATAATTTCCACCTCCCGGCGGGTGAGGTCTCTGACCTCTTTCTTGTGTTCGTTTTCTTCGGACATCTGCCGAATTAATTGTAACAGACGCGGGGTGAGAATCCGGCTGATGGAGGCGCCTTCTTTATGAACTATCCGAATTGTTTTTAATAAATCACTGGAACTGCTGGTCTTAACCACATAAGCCACCGCGCCGGCCAGAATTGACTTGATAAAGTGGTACTGGTCATCATACATACTCAACATAATAATTTTAATATCTTCGGTTTCCGGATTGGTGGAAATACTTTCCGCCAGATGAATACCATCTTCCCCGGGCAGATTGATATCCAGAAGCAGAATTTCCGGATTGACTGATTTTAATCTGGCGAGTAGTCCTTCGCCGGTGGCAACCTCACCGACTACTTTAATATCTTTTTCCATCAACAGGATTTGTTTTAGCCCTTCCCGGAATATAGAATGGTCATCGGCAATAAAAACCCGAATAAATTTGGTTTCAGCCATTCTGGTCTCCAATCATTCTTGCTATCTATTTAATTAGATGGAAACTCTGGCTGATTTATTCCCGACTTTTTTTAATTAGAGACAACGATTGGCCACTTCCTGTAATTTTTCTACGGATTTTCGCAGAATTGTCTGACAGGTATCCAGTTCGGCAATGGCCTTTTCTTTTAATCCCTTTTCCAGATAATGTTTAATCACATCAATCTTCAGGCAGACCACGGTAATTTCCTGGGCCGGACCATCGTGGATATACTGCCGAAAACTGGCAAAACCCACCGAACCGTCCATTTTTTTCCCTCCCTTATAATCCCGGTTACTTTACTTTTTCAACCGGGCAATCGCCAGAACAATCTCTTTTTTCAGGTGAGGATTTTTCTCCACCCGCAGAATATTTTTTAAGACGGGAAGTGCGGCAGAATAACCTGACTGGCCAATCAGACGTATCTGGGATAACTTGATATTAAGGTCTTTTTCTTTTCGGAAATTACTTAAGAGAAATTTTGCCAGTTCGCTATTCTGCACCCCGGTCAAAGCCCCGATAGTTTTTAACTTTACCTCTCCGGAAAGAACCGGATAATTCTGCATCAATACAGTGGCAATGTCTTTTTGATTAGATATTACAAAAGAAGACAGCATAACCTGAAAATCAGCGCTTTCCAGCCGGGATACTATTGCCGACAACAACCGGGGATTAAACTCTTTCCGATCGGCAATTAACATCAATAATTCACTCGCGACTTTTGGCGATGCTTCCTGGGTTAACAAACCTATCAGGTCGACCGAACCCGCCAGCGATTTTTTCTCTTTTATTATTCCGATTACGGCTAAACGAACATTTTCGGCTTTATCCGACAGCAATGGCCAAAGAAGAGCCAGGTCCTTTTCCTGGCCAACCATTTTGATTGCCTCCACCGCTGCCAGACGAATTTCTGAATTATTACTTTTCAAAAACCGCGAAATTACCGAAATATCCTGATTTGTTCCCACCATTCCCAGAGACAAAAGGGCCTGGGTGAGAACCACCTCGCTATTGGGTATGCTCAACTCTTTTTTAATGACAGTGACGGTATCACCAAGACCTAATTCGGCGGCCCGACGGATAGCCGCGGCTTTTAACCAGTCACTTTTATTTTTCCAGCAGCGCCGAATAAATTTTTGATTATCAATCTGGGAGAATTGTCTCTGACAATCACTAAAACTGGCTGAACTTCGCAAAATTTTTCCGGCCCGGCTTTCATATTGCCACCAATCATAACCAAAATATGCTCCGGTTCCCAATACTAAAAGAATAATTATTTTTGATAATACATTTGAACGGCGTTTTGGCGGTACTGGTGGAGTTTCCGGAACTGCTGGTTTTTGTGGCGCGGCAGTTTTTGCCGGAGTTGGAGAGGCAGTCGGTGTTGGCGTTTTTTTAACCGCTGGTTTTGGAGAAGCCGCCGGAACTGCCGATGGCGCCGGCCGGGTTACTGGGGGCGGAGTTACCGGTTTTGGTGGCTGGGGCGTTGGGGATTTTGGCTCTATTTTAATGGTTCGTTCAACTGCTTTCTCTTCGGCCGGCGGGCTGACTGGCTTTTGTCCTGACGGCTGACTGGCTACCGATTTAGCCGAAGATGGGCCCATGACAATTGTTTCTTCAACTGCTGGCTGGGACTCACCCAGTGGCAGTGGTTCACCACAAATCAAACAGACCGTCCGGTCCGGTGGATTTTCATAACTACAATTTTTACATTTCATAAACCAACCCCCTGAAAAAATAATTCCAACTCCCGCATTCTTGCCTTTTCTAAAAACTAAATCTTTTAACTAAATTTCTTGCGGGGGCGGGATTTGAATCCAGTAACCATACTGGATTATGAGCCTGACGAGCTACCGGGCATTAACTAAATTCCAACTCCCGCATTCTTGCCTTTTCTAAAAACTAAATCTTTTAACTAAATTTCTTGCGGGGGCGGGATTTGAACCCGCGACCTTCAGGTTATGAGCCTGACGAGCTACCGGGCTGCTCCACCCCGCGTCCTTTATATCTTAGTATAGCAAATTTTAATGTCCAAGCAAACTTTTCAGTTCTTTCAATTTTTTATCATCAATCTGCTTTCCAGCCACTGACTGAATTCTGGCCCGGGTTTCTTCAATTGCCCGTTCAATATCTTTTTGCTTACTCTCAATATTCTGGATTTCTGAGTTATACCTGGCGAGAATTTCCTTCTTCCGGCCTTCTACCTGGCCAAACAACTCATCCTGTTTTTCTTTCACCTGCCGATCTATTTCCTGCTGAATTTTTGTCCGGTAAGCGGCGATGGTCGCGCCAATCTCGTCGCCAATTCTCTGTTTCAATATCTGGTCAATATTAGAACGAAAATCAATTTTAAAACTCCCGGCGGATTGTTCGGCCCGCACTGATAAATCCAGAACGGGGATATTTTGCAAATATTTTAACCACCAGTCATCCGGACTTCCCCTGAACTCCGGATGAATTATTCTGGCAGCCAGAATTGCACTGAAACTGGAACCGGCAAGCAAAAACAAATTGTCCGAATCCATTCGCTCACCGGTTAATTTAATCCCGGCGGCTAAATCATACTCCGGCTGCGGCAACCCGTTAAGAACAATTTTCACCTTATTGATATCCCGCTCCCCCCGATAATCAAAAATCGCCTCAATCAGCAGGTATCCCGATTTGCTCTTACCGGAGATTTTCGCCAGCGTCGGCTGATTAATTGCGTCCTGGTCAGAAGTTATATCAAGTATCTGGCCAGAAAAATCGGTCCCGGCAATCATTCCATCAACAACTACTTTTTTTATCCAGAATTTTGGCCACCAATCTTTTCTGGGAAAGACAAAGTCCTGGCCGCGGCGCCGGGGAAGAACCAGCCGTGGTTTAGATGGGTTTTTCTTTTTCGGAAAATAATTCCTTACCAGCGAAAAATAATATATTGCCCGGTCAATTTTTCCCATCCAGACCGGCCCCAGTAAACTCTGGCCAATGGCGGCTGGCGTGGTTAACCCGGCGAGATTGACCTTTCCCAGAGTGTTCTGGTAATCTTTATCTCTGGCCTGATTAATTTGTTGTAAATAGTCATTAGCAGTCAAATCGGCAGAGAGCGAGTTTTTGAGACGAGCCAATTCGGCAGCGGTGCTGGTTATTTTCTGTTGATTGTTTTGAAGTCTTTTTATTAAACTTTCCGCCACCGGGATATCATTAACATTATTAATCCGGAGATCTCTCGCCGCATTTACATTTTCCGTGGTCTCTTTGATTATCTCGGTTACCGAAAGATTATTCCCGGCGGTTTCATAGTCGGAAATTTTCTTTTCACTTTCACTTTTAATCCGGGAAATTGTTTGAAGGGTTTCCAGGGCCTGAACTTTATCCTGAATGTCCGGTAAAGAAATATTCTTAATCTCCCGCCAGGCGGCAAAGGCCGCAGTTTTTCTCAATTCCGGCGCGGACTTTTCCCATAACTTATCCAGAATAGTCGGGGAAGTTCTTCGGGCAATCTTTTTCATTTTCTTCGGTGGCAGTGCCCCGCTGTTCTTTCGGGCAGTATCGGTAATAATCCCGGATAACTCCACCTTTTCAATTATAAACTTGCCTTCCAGCAATGGCCGGGGGGCAATCCCGAAATAGATATTTTTTATCTCCAGCAGATTACGCATCGGGTTATTTTTATCAGCAACCGCCAGACCAGAAATTGTAATAGAAAGATTGGAAAATTTTGTTTTCAGGCTGGCAATCTCCACTCTGGCCTGAAAGATTGTTTCCCCGGTTTTTATTAAAGCGGCCCGGATAATTTTATCCAGAAAAAAGCAATTAAAAACCAGCGCCAGAACAACCAGCAAAACCAGCGGGATAATAATATTTTTTCGCATATTCATCCACCGAATTTTTCGTATAAATTATAGAGAGAAATCATTTTTATAATTTTTAGCAATCGGGTTTTTTCCAGACGCCGGGCAAATTCCCGACGGTAAATCCCCACGAGCAGTTCAACCAGGCGCAGCAACGGATAGAACAATATCAGACCAACCAGAAAATTACCTAAAACAATTGTGTTGTAAAACTTTGTCCAGGGAATAATCGGCAAATTATAAACCGCCCGCCAGAATGAATAAAGAAAATCCGCGCTCAGCAAAGCATAACCAATCGGACCGCCAATAATATCAAACAAACCGGCGATCAGAGAAAAAAATGTTGCGCTAAGGATCGCGGCCGAAAAATTCACCTTAAAGAAAAAAAGAATCAAAAAAATTACCAATGCCCCCAGCGTTCCCTTGGGAGATATCCCGAGAATAAAGCCCAGAGCAATGGCTAAAGAAATCTGCCGGGGCGAATTATTGGAGTGAAGCAACTGGAGAATGGATTTAAGTGCTGAGACAAAAAACATTTTAGTCCTCCGAATCCGGGATAATTTTCTCGCCAAATTTTCCGGGGTTATAACTGCCTTTATAAGATGATTTAGGAGAACGCAATATCCGAAATGCTTTCGCCCCGGCTTCCTGGGCCGCGGTTATATCGCTGTCCGAATCCCCATAGTAAATATCCAGTTTTAATTTACTCATCAGCGGCGACTTGTCTCCGGGATTAAAAAATATATTTTTTTCCGCAACAGCGAATGTCTTGTTTAAAAATTTTTTCAAGTTCTCTCCGCCGGCCGGCCCCCGTCCGGTAATAATAAAAATTTCTGAGCCTCTTTTCTGGTACTGTTTAAGTATCTGACTGGTTTTCTTTTTTATCGTGCTGTATTTTTCATCACTGCTGTTGACCACTTTCCAGAATTCATCCGAATATGGCTCGGCTCCGGAATTATACCCCTGTTCAAATGCCGGTGAACTAAAAAGCAGTGTATCATCAACATCAAAACCAACCCTCAGGACTTTTTTACCGGCGGATAATACTGGATTGACCACCAAACCGGCAATTAATCCGACAATCAGCAGCCGCCAAACAAATTTTTTGAACAATTTCATGCCTGCTCCTCTAATTGATTATTCTGGGCGGGGAGGGAATTGAACCCTCACATCCCGTAATGGGACTTGGGATTTTAAGTCCCATGCGTCTGCCAGTTCCGCCACCCGCCCGCTTTTTTTATTTACCGATAATGAGGATGTCTTATTGGCTGAGTTCTTCTTTCTATTCGCTGAATTTGTCGCTGAACCCGACGAATTGCCTGACGCCGCAGCAAAATTCTTTTTTCCGGAGGCAATCTCTTTAAAAACTCCCGCCAGTGAACCAGACGATTGACGATATAGGCCCGCCGGCGATGCGCCCAGGCCCAGCGGACTCCTAAAGGCACCGGTCGCAAAATTCCAGCAACTTTTCGGGGAATAACTATTTCCTGATTTACCACCACCACAATTTCTCTGGCTTCGGGCTCAACTCGTGAGGCGGTAAAAACCTCTCCATCCAGCACCGCAAGACTGGTATCTTCCGCTGAACTCTCCAGGGCAAATTCGGTTCCCCGGACTGCGCAGACGGCCGTCGGTGTTTTAATCTCCAGTTTACTGCCGGCCGAAAGTTTTTTCTGAACCTTAACCAGTAATTTTCCCAGGTTTAAGTACCAGGTTTCAACTGCGGATTTTTTCTCACCCACCACAAATTCCGAGTTCTCTTCCAGAGAAAAATTGGTTTCCTCCGGAGTCATAATTATCGCGGAACTGTTGGCCCCGGTTTTTACCTTATCGCCGGCCAGCAGGGACATTCCTTCTTCGGCTTTTTCCCACTGGCCGCTTTCGGCCGACCAGATAGAAACCGTTCCAGTTAATTCTACCAGAGTTGCCACCTCGGACTCATTGGTCTGAGCGGATAGACCAGCCACCAGCAAACTTACCACCAGCCCAACAAATAATTTTTTCATAATTATCCCTCCGAATGATGGATTATAGCAAATCCAGTCGCAAAAAATCAACCAGGAAATAGATCTTAAACAATTTTTGCTATAATTTATTTTATGATCAACCGGAAAATTGTTCTGGTCGGAAATCCCAATGTCGGCAAATCGGCAATCTTTAATTGTCTCAGCCGCCGCCGCGATTCGCCCTATGCAGTTGTCTCTAATTATCCCGGCACCACTGTAGAAATAACCCGCGGAAAAACGGTCATCGCCGGAGAAACATTTGATTTAATTGACACCCCGGGAGTCAACTCTCTTTTTCCCCATTCGGAAGATGAGGAAGTAACCCGGGATATCCTGATTCACGAAAATCCCGAAATTGTTGTTGGCATTGGTGATAGCAAAAATCTCTCCCGCACTCTGTTGTTGTTTTCGGAACTTACCGAGTTAAACCTGAATCTGGTTCTCTGCTTGAATATGAGTGATGAGGCCCGGCAGAAAAAAATTTTTATTGACGAGCAAAAACTCGCTCAGTTGCTCGGAGTACCGGTCGTTTCAACCGTCGGGATAACTGGCGAAGGGATCGGTCGATTAAAAGAAGCGATTATTGACGCCCGACCGGCAAAACTAAAAATTTCTTATCCGCCAGAAATCTCGGAAATACTGAAAAAATTTCCCCGGCATCCACCACTGCTGATTCTTAATATAATCTCTGGTGATAAAAAAGCTATGGTCAAATTTTTACTCCCGGAGGAAATCCGGATAATTGACCAGGAGGTAGAACCAAAGGTAAAAAAATTTTATCGGGACCCGGCATTTCTGATATTTTCCTGGCGCCATAAACAGATTTCTTCGCTGGTGGCCGGTGCCGAGCATCACCAGATTAGCAGTCCCTCCTATCTATTTCAGAAACTGGATTATCTCCTCAGCCGGCCACCTTATAGTTATCTGGCTTTGCTGTTCATCCTTTTTTTGCTTTACGAATTTGTCGGGGTGCTGGCCGCCGGAACAATTGTGGACTTACTGGAAAATCGTCTTTTTGGCGATTTCCTTAATCCGTTTCTCAGCCAATTCGTCCGGCAGACAATTCCCAGCCCGCTGCTGGTCGACTTTCTCGTCGGTGAATATGGAATAATTACCATGGCTTTGACTTATGCTTTTTCTATAATTCTGCCAATAGTCGGAGCGTTTTTTCTGGCATTTTCTATTCTGGAGGACTCCGGATATTTGCCCCGGCTAGCGTTAATGCTGGATAATTTTTTAAGTTATTTCGGACTTAATGGCAAAGCTGTTCTGCCCCTGATTTTAGGGCTCGGCTGTGATACCATGGCTACCCTTACCACCCGGATTTTAGAATCAAAACGCGACCGTTTTCTGGTCACCTTACTCCTGGCGCTTTCCATTCCCTGCTCGGCGCAACTGGGAACGATTATGGGGATGCTCTCGGCCAAAGGAATTAAGGCAATTCTCTGGTGGTTTGGCTCAATCTTTTTGAGTTTTACTCTAGTCGGCTATGTCGCCAACAAAATTTTTCCGGGATTTCGCACTCCCTTTATTCTGGAAGTTCCGCCTTTGCGAATACCATCAATAAAAAATATCCTCGTTAAAGTTAAAGCCCGTCTTGTCTGGTACTTAAAAGAGGCCGTGCCCCTGTTTATTTTTGGCACCGCCGCCCTTTTTCTTCTGGATAAAATCGGCTTTCTCATCCGGCTGGAAAATAGAACCGCACCGGTCCTAAAATTAGTGGGTTTACCACCAAAAACAATGGAAAGTTTTATTCTGGGATTTTTGCGGCGGGATTACGGGGCGGCCGGTCTTTTCCAGATGGCCCGAGAAGGTCTCTTAAATTTTCGCCAGATTATTATCAGCACGGTAATGATTACCCTGTTTATTCCCTGTCTGGCCCAGTTTCTGGTGATGATTAAAGAGCGCGGTTTCAGTCGGGCGATGGTTATTACGGCAATAGTTATGATTTACGCTTTTGTTTTTGGGATATTTCTGAACTGGCTATTGCCAGGATAGAGAGGTGAGATTATGGTTGAACAGGAAATTCAGGATGTGGAAGAAGCCCTGGGAATAATTTACAATCTTCGGGAAAAAGGTAATAACGCCCTGGAGAGCGCCCGCGATATTTTGCAACACGGCGTAAGCGATAAGATTCTCAAAACCCTGCTGGAAAAAAATTATGTTCGAATAGAGAAGGAGCATCTGGAATTAACTCCCGCCGGCGAAGAAATTGCCGTAAGTATCACCAGAAGACACCGTTTAGCCGAGCGGTTGCTGGCCGATATCTTATCGGTCGGGTCAGAAAAAATTGACTCCAGCGCCTGTCTGATGGAACACTTTCTTTCACCGGAGGTAACTGAGGCGATCTGTACTTTACTGGGACATCCCCGCCTGTGTCCGCACGGCGCCAAAATTCCTCCCGGCCCCTGCTGTAAGAAAAAAACCACCACTGTTCCATCGCTGGTAAATACTTTAGCCGAAATGAGCGTTGGCCAGAAAGCCCGGGTTCTTTATCTCGCCGGACTTCAACATTCGGATATTCATAAACTTCTTTCTCTGGGAATAATCCCCGGACAAGAGATTGTTTTACATCAGAACTCCCCGGCTTTTATTGTCAAAGCCGGGGAAACTAATATCGCCCTGGATAAGGAAATCGCCAGTAAAATTTATGTCCGACCAGCCGACACTCACTAAAAATGCCCAAAAAACTAAATATCGGTTTTACCTTTGATGCCAAAAGAGATTATGAAAAAATTTTTTCTGATAAGGAAAAAATTGCTGAATTTGATTCTGAGGAAACCCTTTCCGAAATTGAATCAGCCCTGAGGTCCGGTGGTCACCAGGTAGAGCGAATTGGCCAGGCCTTTAATCTCTTAAAACAAATTTCTTCTGGTAAAAAATGGGATATTGTTTTTAACATTGCCGAGGGTATCTCCGGAAGAAACCGGGAATCTCAGGTACCGGTAATCCTGGAAATGTTTGGCCAGCCCTATGTCGGTTCCGATGGACTGACTATGGGAATAACTCTGGACAAGTCCGTCGCCAAAAGAATGGTGAGCTCGGCCGGACTGAATACCCCCGAATTTTTTGTTGCTGAAGAAGAAAAATTTCTCCCCCACAATATCAATTATCCGGTTATTGTTAAACCCCTGGCCGAAGGGACTTCCAAAGGTCTGACCTCTCAATCACTGGTGAATAATCGCCAGCAACTCCTCCGGCAGATAAAAAAAATTTTCCGGCGCTTTCAGCAACCAGCAATCGTGGAAAGATTTATTATCGGCGAAGAATTTACGGTGGTGGTTTTAGGACCAACCAATAGACCAGAAGTATTTCCACCGGTTCAGATTTCTCTTAAAGGGAAAACCTATCTGGGAAAAGAGTTTTACACCCATAGACGGGTGGAAAATGATGAAATCCACTATCTCTGTCCGGCCCCAGCCAGAAAATCGCTATTGAAAAAAATTTCCGAAATGGCCGAAGTTGTTTACTCAGTTCTCGGCTGTCGGGATTTCGCCCGAATTGATATTCGCACGGACCGCAAAGGTCAACCCTATTTTCTGGAATGTAATCCTCTGCCCAATCTGGGAAAGATTGATGTTTTTCCTCTGGTTGCCAGCGCCGCCGGAATCTCTTACAATGAAATAATCCTGAGGATACTGGAATACGCCAGAAAAAGATACAATATATAATATGAATATGGCGGGAGGCTACTTATGACTTTTTTTCAGGAAAAACGAAAATATCCGCGCAAACCTCTGGCGGTGTATCTGGAATTATGCGACCACCGAACCAGGACACCGCTCGGCAAGGGCTTTATCACCAATATCAGCGAGGGCGGTCTGGCGCTGGAAACTCACCAACAATTAAATCCCGGAGATAAATTTTTGTTTCGGTTTAATCTGGGCGGGAACGGGAATTTTGAGGTGATCGGGGTGGTGGTCTATGTGGCTAATGGGGTGCTGACCAATGCCTATGGAATAAAATTTCTGGAACTCTCCCCGGAGTCCCGGAAGAGACTGAAAAAATATATTCTGGCTGAGGTGCGCTAATGCCCGAAACAATTGACGGCAAAAAAATAGCTGGCCAGATTCGCCAGCAGTTAATAAACCGGGTTAAAAGTTTACAACAAAAAAGTATCTCACCGGGTCTGGCCGCAATCCTGGTGGGTGATGAACCGGCATCGCTTACTTACTTAAAAATCAAAAAAAACGCCTGTGCCGAACTGGGAATTGATTATAATCTTTTCCACCTGCCGGAAAAGGCCAAAGAGTCGGAATTAAGAAAACTCATCGGGCAACTCAATCAGGATAAAAAGGTCAGCGGAATTATTCTGCAACTTCCTCTGCCCAAAAACATCCCTTTAGAAATTATTGAGGAGATATTGCCAGAAAAGGATGTGGACGGACTGACCAGCAAAAATCTCGGTGAATTATTTAAGATAAAAAATTTTTCTGAGGTCATTGCCAAAAAACTCCTGGTGCCCGCTACCCCCTTAGGAGTAATAAAAATGCTTCAAGAACTGAATATCCCGGTTGCCCAAAAAAATGTGGTGGTGGTTGGGCGCTCTAATCTGGTGGGTAAACCTCTGGCCCAGTTATTTTTGTCTCTCAATGCAACGGTAACTATTGCCCACACGCAAACCAGAAATCTGGCTGAACTTACCAGTCAGGCCGATATTCTGGCGGTGGCCATTGGTCAGGCAAAATTTATCACTGCGGAAATGGTTAAAGATGGGGCAGTGGTAATTGATATTGGCACAAATAAAACCGCGGCGGGACTGGTTGGTGATGTGGATTTTGACCCGGTTAAAGAAAAAGTTTCCTTCATCACTCCGGTCCCTGGCGGGATTGGCCCTTTGACCGTAACCATGCTTTTACACAATACTATTCTGGCTGCCGAAAAACAAAATCTCATCCCTTAAAGGTAATCGGCACTTAAGTGCCGACTACTAAGTGGGTAATCACCCGGGACAAAAGTCCCCAAAAATTACCCGAAAGTCCTATTGACAA
>Ga0123519_10009111_pt1 | contig 15001 bp, 10 predicted proteins | sample YelNatPaOPRAMG02_FD_87396 | JGI IMG/M metagenome (GOLD analysis project Ga0123519, IMG submission 87396) | Hot spring microbial communities from Yellowstone National Park - Yellowstone National Park OP-RAMG-02 (version 2) | ecosystem: Environmental > Aquatic > Thermal springs > Hot (42-90C) ...
ATATGCAATTTGAATGCCCAGCACTGGTACTTCATAGAGGCGTACAGCGACATACAGAATGACAGCATGGTTGTGTACATCGATGGAGTAAAGTATGGACCATTTAACATGCTCCATAACTGGCAGGCGGAGTGCCACTTCTACATCGGCGAGGACTGGATTCATAAGGATGCAAACTGGGCAGAATTCTACATTGACGAAATCCATGTTGAGGAGTACACGAGTGCAAAGCCGAGAATTGAGTATGTAGAGGCGTATTACGAGCATGGCAGTTACGAGAATTTGCTGTACACGACGAACACGAGCATCGCAAGCATAAAATTCAGTTATAGTTTCCAGGGCAATGTGCGTGTGTTTGCAGGCGATAACACTGCTGAGATGATGGAAATTGAGAGCGGAAAGGAATACATTACAAACTGGAACAATCTGCATTACCGCATTGAGTTACGGACGCAAAATCCGAGCGAAACACCTGGTGTATGGAGCATGCAGATTGTGTGCAGGATTGCAGATACGGTAATTGTGTGGAATGGAAGCAGTGTGGAACTCCATGGTGAAAATAACACAGTGCTCTACGGGCGTGTAGTGCTTGTAAATGCAGGCACGGAATATCTTGCAGTGCGTAACTGGGATGGAAATGTGTATGCAGGGCTGAAAAATGCGAGCTGGGGGACACTGAAAAAGGAGTTTTATACAAATGGGAGCTGGAAGATGGGATTTGACTTAATTTTCTATGCTGGTATACCTTACATGATATGGGCAGATAATCGTAGCGGAAGCTATCAAATATACATGCGGTATTACTCAGAAATTGAGGACACGATGAAGGAAATACAGTTAACTGAGAGTTCTGGAATTGCAATTAACCCGGGAATTGCAGTGGGTATGAATGAGGAAAGCTATATATGCTGGGAGAGCACAGAAACATTTTACTGGAACATATTCTGCGGTAAATTGATTGGTGAGAGCATTGCAGAGATTGAGTGCGTTAGCAATGTAACCACTGCAGGAAATCTGACATATGAAGACGGATACCCCGTGCAGGGTGCAAGAAGCGCAGACATTGTATTTGACGAACTCGGTGCAATTCATATGTGCTATCTCCAGAATGTAGGTGAGAACAGTATTGTGCTGCATGCAACGAACAGACAGGATGCTGTAGAGATAACCGAGAGTATAATCGGTGAAATCCAGGAAATGCCAGATGATGCATTTGATAAAAACCCAGAGGAACGCAGAACCGCATTAACAAACAAGTATGAGGCATTGATTAACATGATTGAAGCAAACGATACCCAGGGGATTGCACAGAAGATTGAAAATGACATAAAGCCAAAGATAAATGGTGATGGCAATTCATGGGTGAAAAACAGCGCATATGCAACTCAACTCTTAACCAGTACAAACATCCTTGAGAGTGATAGCGGTGGTGGAATTACAATCACGCTTAATACACCACAAACAACTGGCAATAGTGCAACACTCTCGTGGACAATCACATGGGTGCAAGACTGGATAACAAGATCGCTTACACTCTACTGGGGTACAACTACAAGTTATGGGAATACGGTATCTTTGTCTCCAACAAGCACCCAGTACACATTGTACGGGCTTGCAATAGGGGTATATTATTACAAACTCGTAGCAACGGAGCGGACTGAGACACAAAATTATGAGACGAGTGCAACGGGGCAATTTATTACTGGTATTGTGATATCCAATGTAGAGGTGTACCCATACGCCACAGATAGTACATTTAGTGTGAAGATTACCTGGTCTACAAATATACCAACAGCCCCTGCAAATAACTGGGTATATTATGGGCTAAGCACTTCTGCACTTACACCAACGCAAGAATCTACGAGCTCAACACCTACCACTGCACACAGTTTAATTCTCACGGGGCTGAACAAAGACAAAACCTATTCTTATTATATCCGTGTAACCTGTGATAGTTATGTTTCTCAGTATCCAGTTGGAGGTGGTTATGCATACTTTACAACAACCCAGATAGCACTTAGCAACATCCAGGTAAGTATTACAGATAAGAGTGCAACAGTCACATGGCAAACCAACTGGAAGACAAATACAACGGTGTACTATGCAGTATACAAGAAGGAGTTTGTGGATGACCATTGGGAATGGCAGTGGAAATGGTATGCGGTAGGAAAGCAAGAGCAGGTATACTCCCATTCATTTACACTTACTGGACTGTCTCCCTCCACGCAATACCGATTTAGATTGTCATCAAGTGTGTATTCAGTTACTGGCTGGTATAAGCCACCACCCGACTATGACGCATTTACCACAAAAATGGGTTTTCTAGGAGATGGCGTGACTCAGTATTACAAAACCCCGCCTACAACACCGAAAGAGGAGTGGGGGACCGTATATTCATGGCGAGTAAGTGAAAAACCGACTACAATTACATTAGAGGTCTATTACTCTACCACAAAGGTATGGTATAGTAGTGTCACGCCTACTGGTACAACTCAGTCGTATACATTCTGGACCCAAAAGTTACGGGATTCAACAGGAAGTTCAAACACAAATCTTCAGCCGAATACAAAATATCAGATTGTAGCGAAATTTACCAAAGACACATGGACTGTTACTGCCCAACGAGAGTTATGGTATATTCAGGATACAGATGGAGATGGATTACCAGATGCAGAAGAAGTTACGCCGTGGAAGGTAAAGGCAGATATAAATGGGGATGGGATAATATGGGAGTATTGGCCATGGTATGAGTCTTGGTATGTGACATCAAACCCGTATGTACCTGATACGGATAGGGACTCTTGGTCAGACTCCTATGAGAAACTCTATACTAAAACAGACCCTGTGAACTGGTATACAGATGGAGACGAGATACCCGATGCTGAAGACGCAAACCCGCTCGTAAATCTGTTCGTTTGTGTAAAGGTGTCTGAATGGTGTCAAGTTGACCCTGTTGATGTGTGGGGTTTTGGTGATGGCGATTTCTATGTAAAGGTGGGTGTAAATGGTATATGGCAGGAGAGCAGTAGACCTGGCGAAGGTCATAATCAAAGACACGAATCGCCAAACTGGGTTCACTCATGGGATGTAGTTGATTTGGTTTCATTTGTACAGATAAAAATCGAATTGTGGGATGCAGATCTCTTGTTCGATGATAGGGTAGATATCTCACCCACTGGGGACAGAAATTTAACTCTCATCTATGATTTAGGAACTGGTTTGTGGCATGAAGCTTATACCCAAAAATATACCCAAGAGAATCCATACGGAAAGGGCTGTGCAAATGGTGAAGATGACGGGTCAGTAGGAATCGATGATGAGGATTGTATCCTCTGGTTCCAGATATATACAAATGACCCTGATTGGGACTATTTGCCCTTCCCAGAAGAACTTGAAAAAGGCACGGATGTGCTGAATGGAGATACAGACGGTGACGGAATGCCAGATGGCTGGGAAGTATTTTATGGCTTAAATCCGAAGGATAAAAGCGATATGAGTGGAGATAAAGACGGAGATGGCATCTCTAATCTGATTGAGTATCAGCTGGGTTCTAACCCAAGTAGCACTGCAACAGGGTCTGTGAGTTACAGAGTAGTGACTGTAGATACTCAAAATGGGTACTTTACAACCGATGTGAAATCTCTCCAGGTCGGTGAGATTGATAGATGGGAAAGAGAGGCGGGTGCGAATGAATTGTTTGGGCCTGTAGATCTAAACACAGTACCTGCTTTAGGGGATTTGATATTATATCCCTCAATAGGTAGACCAGCAATTGTGGATGGCTGTGCAACGGAGAATGAGAAACGGACACATACCCTGATTCTCAGTATACCCGTTACAGCAATTAACTCAATAATGATAAAAAAAGCAAATACTGGTGAAAACTGGCAAAATGTAGAGTGTTGGTGGAAAGAAACAGGTGGGATTTACCATGTCCGTGTTGGCTACGGGACACCTGCAGGTTTGTACGATATAAAAGTTCGTGTAAATGTTTTCGGCATCGAATGGGAAGAAATCTGTTATCATGGTCTTGCGATATACAATGGTTTCAAGTCGGTATTTAAATTCGTGCAAATTACAGACACGCATGTGGGAAGAGCATGGGCATTTGCATTTGCTTATCATAGTACAACAGTATATCATACTGCTCATCTCTATGCGCTAATCAATCGGATGAATCTCTATGAAAAACCAGATTTTATTGTGATATCTGGGGACCTCACGGATTACGAAGATGGGGACAGTATGAAGGCATTCAAGGGTTGTGTAATGCACTCCAACATTCCTACATTTATCATACCTGGAAACCACGATAGGATGACTTGGTACGGTCTGCCCACTACACCATTGAGTTACTGTGGAATGATTGACCCATACCCGGCGGAACTCATCTATTACTTTGTCCCCATCCCGCCGTACTATACCTATCTTGATTATATTTACTCCTATAGTTTTGACTATGGCGGTTGTAGATTCCTTTGTGTAGACACAGGGCCTGTTTTTGATTTAACGGGACATGTCAGAGCAGAAGGTCTCACAGCATATCAGTATAACTGGATAGTCTCACAGGTCAGTGGGAGCGATATTGCTCACGCGTTTATCTTCACGCATGCATCAGTTGTTGGCTTCGGCGGAGATTACTGTATTCTGCACTACCGGACCGAACTGGTGAACTTCCTGGCCCAAGCGAACTGCAAGGTTGAGGCAGTGTTCAGTGGGCATAAACATGAAAATCATATTTTCCATAATGTTACAACTTCAAACATTAACGCACCTGGGGAATATTCTGATCCAGATACTGTTCATATTCTCCATTATCAATACATGACATACTATATCCTTACTAAATACTCTACATAAGGAGGAGTATCGGTGGTTAAAAGGAGATATTTGGTGTTAATCATTGTAATTTCTATAATTCTGGCAGGTTCGGTTGGAGTTTATTATATTAGTTACGAATTCACAACGCATCTCACAGCAATGAAAGCTAAAGAAATTGCAGACCCAATCGCAAAAAATTGGAGCCCTACTGCATGTCTGGTAAGTCTGAGAAAGGTACCTGTGTTTTGGAGTATACATTTAGGTACCATGGATATACCTATAAAATATGGGTCCGCGTGGGAGCTGACATATACGATAAACAGCACTGACTTATCAAAAGGAATATCTATTAGTGTAATCTCAAATCGCAATACTGAAATAAGATATGATATTGGTATTGGGGAGGCAAAACCGATTTACAACTGGAGTATTGATAGTGATGTAGCAGAGCGAATCGCAATGTCTGATAAGAACATCTCTACATTTATCTCGAAGCATTCCCCAGACCCTAAAACATTTGCACTTACATGGTACAATGAAACATTATTTTGGTACATCTCTTGGTCCGAGCCTGTAGGTTTTGCAGAAGGATCCTATTGTGCTGAGATTAAGATAGATGCTACTACAGGGGAAGTTCTCTTTTCTAGTGCGGATTTAGACGCACCACCTACTCTCTGGTATTACCCAGCTATGAACAACATTTACTTTGTATGCTGCACAATTCCTGTGATAATCATAATTATGGCGATAATTGCACTGGCAGTGTACTATTACAGAAAAAAGAGGAAGAGGCAGAGCACTCAGTGAGATTTATATAGCACGCAGGAGATATGGTGATGAGGTGGAGAATGAAAAATGTGCGGGTGGATGCTGGTTCTGGGATGAATGTTGCTTCCAGACACTCCACGGCAGTCTCTGTGTTGTGCTGGCACACCGCAGGGGCTATCACAGTCCAGAACCCAGGCACTCACACGAGGTGTTTACCATGAAACTTGCGTCTATGTTTCACGAAACTGGAAAGAAAACCAGGATTCTGATATGCTGCATAGTGGTGGTCATAATAGTTGTGAGTGCAATTGTTGTGTTTTTTGTGACACAAAAACAACCTTCATATATTACCGCAAAAGAGGGATTTGAAAAGGCAGAGCCAATAGCAAAAAAATGGAATAATGCATCTAATCTCTGTATTGTGTATCCGAGATATATTTCTCAAGATGGGAAAAGCGAACAATGGGTATATATATTCGAAGCTCCATTTTCGAAAGGAATCCGAGGAGAGTTAACGATAAAGATATATTCAAATGGAAATGTGAATACAGAGGAATACTATGATGGCAATTTTACACCAGGGCTTAACTTTGTTCCTAACTGGACTATTGATAGCGATGAAGCAATGGAAATCGCAAAGAAGAATAAAACAATTGCTGAATATCTTTCTAAATGCCCCCAAGCGAGTATTGATATGTGTTTACGACCGAACGAAACATATTCTTGTGTGTGGTGGTTTAAGTTCGACTATCCTGTTCCCGTTGGCGAGGGGTCATATTATGCGGAAATAAGGATAGATGGGCATACAGGGAAAGTATTATCTGCAAAAGCAACACCAGTAGGGCCAGTATATCCAACATGGTGGCGATACTTTGAATGTTTGGTATTGCCCATCACAATTGTGATTATAATTGCGGTTATAGTAGTTCTGGTGATACGGAAGGTATTTAGGTGGATAATAGGTGGGGGATAAGATGCATGAGGGATATGTGTATATGTGGAAAGAAAATTGCAGTGAATAACACAAAAGGGGCGGTTGAGAAAATGCGTACCGATGTACTCCCGAAGGTCTCTGGCGATGCAGGAAGCTGGGTTGTCGGCACTGATGCAGCAAGCGAACTAACCAACATGGGCGAGCAGATGATTACAAGCACGAGTGGTAGCAGTGGGTATACCGTGTGGTTGTATGCGAGATTAACAGGTGCCACCACTGTAGAGTTCACATGGGGAATGAATTTCGAGACATGGAAAATAGTATTATCCTACTGGCCGCAGGGTGGAAGCACCACAACGGTTGATGTTACAGGTAAATCCTCGTATACAGTTACACTTGCTGCTGGAAAGACCTATTATGCGAAGGCAAGTGCCTGGTGGGAAGCACAACGAATAGATTCAACTACAATCACATTCACCACACAGATGCAAATCCTGAGTATCTGGGTAAATTACGGCACTGATGGGAAGGCACAGGTAACCGTTGCAGCAAATGCACCTATTGGTACAAATAGCCGATGTTATTACAAAGAGCATACTTCAAGTTCATACACATCTGTGGGGATAACACCAGGTCAATGTGTAGCAGGCGCATATTATGGATATGCTACCCTATCTGGACTACAGGAAAAATGCACATATGACTATTATGTAAAATTGTACACACCAGATGGGCAAGGAACAGTAACTTCTGGGACAAAGAGTTTCCAATATCTTACACCAAACATCGACATTACATGGACTCCAGACAAAACCTCAGCAGATATTACATGGACGACACCGTACTCCACAACCAATGATTATGTGTCAATAAATGGCAAAACCGTGTATGCAACGAGTGGAACCACACACACAGCCCATGTGACGAATTTAGTTCCAGCCACACAGTATTCGTTTACAGTTCACTCATTCTATGGTGGTTTGGAACTCACAAAGAGTGATAGTGGATATACAAAGATGCAGATATCTGCAATTAGTGTGCGCAGAGAATTGGTAGATGTATCTAACACTAAGATTATGGTAAAAGTGTGGTGGTGTACAGGAAACGCAGGACCTTCAGATATCTCCACAAACCAGATTACATACAGTAGTCTGTTGGGTAGTTCGACAACTCCAATTCAAGGTCAGTATTATTCCCACGATGTAGGGGGATACTGGTATTATGCACAATTTAGTTTAACAAATCCTGCAAGAATGAAGAATGTGGTGGTTTCCATTACTATAACCTGCACATATATCAGGACGCCAAACCCCACAACAGAGACCTTTTCGATGGCCATAACAACCTATCTGGATGATGACTGTGATGGATTGTTCAATGAGGAAGAGGCATATTATGGGACCAACCCTGGTAAAGCAGACACGGATAGTGATGGATGGAGTGATTATCAAGAAGTATATATCTATCCTAGCAATCCAAAAGAAGTAAATCCTTTTCCATATTTTGGTTTTACCTGGCATTTTCGATGGGAATGGGTAGGAATCACACATCCATACTGGGGTTCAGTAGATAATAACTTTTTTGTATCTTCAGATTTTCAATATATCTGGGATACCTATTTTTATCCCACACATGCAAGAACAATTAGATGTGATATTCGTTTTGTTGATTATGTGGACGATAATGGTAACATAAATGATGACGGATGGCGTCAGATATACAGAGTAGTAAATCTATGCAGATGGGCCAAGTATCATGCAGCAAATATATATCTCGTATTGAAAGGATATGAAGACTGGAATGTTTTTGACCCTAACTGTCATTATGATCAGGACTATATTTATCGTGTAAAAATATTCGTAAAGAACTTAATAGGTCTGTTTTGGGTAGATGTGGACGCATACAATAGAATAGTAGCTTACCAGGTTGATAATGAAATGAACCATTGGTATCACCATAAGAACTGGCCTGTGGACCGACAAAAAGCTCTTCTTGTAGGTGGAAGTCATGCAATAAGAGAAGCAGAAATTGAGATGGGTATTAGTAAGCCAATATGGAGACATACGCCCATCTGTATTAATCCCAGTTATGATTGGATGCAGGGAGACTACGGAAGCCTAAGGAACTATTTGAAAATGATATTAGATGACGCAAACTCCCGTGTAGATATCATAGGTTTGGATTATTATCCAGCCACATGGGTAGATCTTCCAGTAGACACTCTCAAACAAACTGTAGAATCATTATGTAAAGAGTTTGGGTTGCAATCTGGTTATAGAAAATATATACTTGTTGCAGAGACTGGATTTAGCACATGGGGTTATAGACCTGATGAACACCAGAGAAATTATTACCAGCAAGTTTCTTTTCTATTAAAAAACTATTACTACAGTGGAGGGAAAGAGAAAGGGTTCTTAGGAGTACTGTGGTACGAATTTTCTTCTATGGATAGTAACTGGCTGACTCCACACGAAGATTATTTTGGAATCACCGTACGAAATGACGATGGCACAATATGCCGAACAAAATGCACTTGGGACTGGTTAAAAGACGAGTTAACACCCTCATAGAGGTGTAATCATGGCATCTATATATATGCAACTACTATCTAAATCACAAAGAATTCAAATTATTATATTGTCATTGATTACGGTGATTATTGTGTTTTTATTATTTTATGTAGTACCATATATACATGAAAGCCTAAAGGACACTCACTTATCTGGTATTGGTGATGTTTGTGCAATTGTATTTTTAATACCTGTTATTTTGTCTTTTATATATTGTATAAAAGGTATTATTGCTTTTTCGCATTCAAAGGTTCGGAGGTACACAAATATAGGTATCTCAATGATCTTACTTTTTGGCCCGATATTCTTGCATATTCTGCCTGGATTATGGTATAAATTCTATAAAGATATTCCAGATCCACCTCTAGTAATAATAATGGTGATAGTATATTTCGCTATTGTGAGTGCAATAGGTTTTTTCTCCCTATACAATGTTTTCAAATATAAGGAGAAAAATCATCTTTTAGATAGTTTGACGATCACCGGAATTGGAGTGGCAGTGTTATGTTTTGGGATCTGGGCGATCTTGCAATGGCCCTGACAACAGTAATGCAAAAATGGTTAATAGACGAGTTGTTGGCAGCGCATTAACACTCCTTCCCTGACGCTCCATTCCTCTAAAAAATCCCGCCGTATAACCCAAACCTATATATCACACGACCAGTTTTATTGCATCATGGAAAAGGCAACCGTGATTGTGGGCACGCAATGGGGCGATGAGGGCAAGGGAAAGATTACGGACATTCTTGCTGAGAGTGCGGATATTATTGTGCGCTATCAGGGCGGCAGCAATGCAGGCCACACGATTGTAGTCGGTAACCAGAAATTTGCATTTCATCTCCTGCCCTCAGGGATTCTGCGCAGGGACAAGGTTGTGGTAATCGGAAACGGTGTGGTGGTAGACCTTCGTGTGCTCTTTGATGAACTGGCTAATCTAAAAAAGAATGGCATCGAGCCAGCAGAGTTAAAGATAAGCGAACGAGCCCATCTGGTAATGCCATATCACCGCCAGATGGATGTGCTCGAGGAGGAGATAAAGGGAAAATTCAGTGCGGGCACGACACGGAGGGGCATTGGCCCGTGCTACGCAGACAAGGCATCCAGATTCGGTCTCAGGGTTTGCGATTTACTGGATGAAAAATTATTTGTGGAGCGTCTCAGAATTGCCTGGGAGATGAAAAAGAAGTTGTTCGATAGTTTTGGCAAGAGCATTGAGATTGATTTTGAGACATTGTGCAGGGAATATCTTGCATATGCCAAAGAAATCCAGAAATTCGTTTGCGACACTGCATACTATCTTAATGAGGCGATTGACAGCGGTAAGAAGGTACTGCTGGAAGGTGCTCAGGGAACGCATCTGGACATTGATCACGGAATATATCCACATGGCACTTCGTCAAACACATTTGCAGGTGGTGCATGCACGGGCACAGGCATACCGCCAAAGAAGATTGGAAATGTAATTGGTGTTGTGAAGGCGTATACGAGCAGAGTTGGCGAGGGTCCATTCCCTACTGAGTTGCTTGACAGAACTGGGGATATGATAAGGGAGAAGGGCCAGGAATACGGCACGACCACGGGGAGACCCAGGCGTGTGGGCTGGCTTGACCTCGTGATGCTGAAGTACTCAATCATGCTCAATGGCATCGACATGCTTGCACTCACAAAGGTGGACACACTTGCAGGGCTGGACAGGGTGAAGGTGTGCGTGGCCTACCGTGTTAACGGGACGGAACTCACAAGATTTCCTGCAAATCTCCGCCTGCTGGCATCTGCAAAGCCAGTATATGTGGAACTCGATGGCTGGACAGACCACAAATCCAGAAATCTTAAACAGTACATAGAATTTATTGAAGACCAGTGCAAAACCAGCGTGAAATTTGTGTCATATGGACCAAAACGAGAAGAAATATTATTACGCTGATGCTCGCAAGTCCCTCGGGGCTGACGCCCTACAGACTGTCTGATAATTCGTCGTTGTGTTTTATAATAATCACAAATGCGTCATTTGTAAAGTAAAATGACCATCTAAATAAAGCATTATTCGTTATTAGAGAACGAAATTCCTAATTGTTGGACACTCTGGAGGGGGCGAAGCCCCATCCAAGCAAAGAGGACACGAATGCGTTCATGGGCTTTTGCCACACTTGACGGTAAGAGCACCGATGCCTTCAATGTACCCCTCAATAACATCGCCTGGGAACACTGGCCCAACACCACTAGGTGTACCTGTAGCAATTACATCCATAGGATAGAGTGTGAATAATTTAGATGCACTTGAAATCAGTTCTTCCACAGAGAAAATCATATCCGCAGTTCTTCCGTGTTGCTTTACCTTACCATTTACGCTCAACCGTATTTCTAAATCATTCCATTTAATTTTGTCAGGCGGTACGATTTTAGGACCGAGTGGCGCCGAGTTATCAAAGCATTTTGCTTTCGTCCATGGTAATCCCCTTTTCTTTGCCTCGTTCTGCATGTCACGGGCAGTCATGTCAAGGAGTATCGTAAATCCAAGTACATGTTGAATTGCATCTTCTGCAGAGATATTTTTGCATTTATCTTTCATAACTACTGCGAGTTCTATCTCGTGTTCCACTCGATTAGAAAATGAGGGTAGTTCTATTACCGAGCCATCCGGAACAATCGTGGTTGGAGGTTTAATAAAAAATATCGGTTCATCTGGCTTTGGTTCATTCATCTCTCGAGCATGTTCCATGTAATTGCGGCATGTGCACACAATCTTCGTGGGCTGCAACGATATTTGAGTGCCAGAGAAATCAATATTCATAAAAATGGGGAAAAAAGTTATTTTTATTCAAACTTGGCGATATCATCTATCAGGTCCACATGCGTCAGGAGCATGCGCCTGCAGCAGTACCTTTTTAGGCCAAGACTGTCCAGGACCTCGCTCGGCTTCTCACCGTTTTCAACTCTTTGCTTGTAGATTTCGTAGTACGAGCCAATCACCTTACCGCATGTGAAACATCTCACGGGTATTATCATTGTCCTCACCTGTACGATTTCTGGCGTTTCTTTCTTGCACCACGACCGCCAGGTTTCTTCGGAAGTTTCCTTCTCGGGTCGCTAACAAGTAGATTTCTGTCCACCTTTCTAAACAGTTCTTCCAGTTCGCTATCGCCGAGATACTTAACAAGCCCTTTTGCAATTGCGGTTCTCACCGCAGACGCCTGACCCATGATTCCCCCGCCCTGCACAACTACATCAATATCTACCTTCAGGGCTTTCTCTTTTGCGAGAATAAGTGGCTCCATCATCTTCAACCTGGCCATCTCTGGTTGACAGAGTTCAATCGGAACATTGTTTACTCGAACTCTACCTTTTCCCTCGCGCACATGTGCTCTTGCAATCGCACTTTTTCTTTTCCCACTTGTGGTTATTACATTCATTATTTTTCCCCCTTAAAATTTTGCACCGAGTTCCTTTGAAAGTTCCGCAAGCGTGATATATTTTACCTTACCTTCATTTTCAGCTTCTGGCACTCCAACCGATTTATAGGATGCATACTCCGATGGAATGCCCATGAACACCTTGAGACGCCGATATGCTTCTCTGCCTCTTCTGGATTTTGCGTATGGAAGCATGCCACGCACCGTGCGTCTCAGGATTCGATCTGGCAACCTGGGAAAGAACGGACCCTTGCGCTTTCGTATGTTACCCGCATGCCTCTTTTTGGTGTAGTATTCGATTATCTGTCTTCGCCCACCAGTAATGATTGCCTTTTCTGCATTTAGCACGACAACTTCCTCACCAGCCAGCAATAATTTAGCAACCTCGGAGCATAACCTGCCCAGGATTTTATTTGATGCATCTATTACAATCAAGTTTTCACCCCACGATAACCACATTTGTACCTTTCGGGTTCTCGTCCATGAGCTCACGCAATGTGATTACTCTGCCACCTGCTTTCTTTACCTTTTCTACTGCACTTTTGCTCGTTGCGTAGGTGGCAATTGTCACTTTCTTTGTGATTTCTCCTGCTCCAAGTAGTTTTCCAGGCACTAGAATCGTCTGGTTAGGTATTGCAATACGCTCAATTTTGCTCAAATTCACCTCAGCCCTGCGACTGAGTGGAGCTTCGAGCCGCATAGCAACATCTCGCCAGATTGGTGAGTCCTGCTCCCTTGATTTTTTCTTCAAATCAAGGATGAGGGTCACCAGTTCCTGATTTGTTTTTTTGTTTTTCATATCTGACTCCTCCGATGTTGTACGAGTACCTAAATGATGTCTGTTTATAAGAGTTGCGGTTGAGCTCTTGCGTATTTGACTGCATATTTGACCTGCATATATGCCAGACCACTGCATTTCATCTATGCTCAGCGTTCTTTCAGGAACTTTTTACTCGCTTCTATTGCGGTTTTTACATCTTTAGTACGCAGCGCATCCAGTAAGTTCCGTGTGAGTACGATCTTCTGATATTTCAGATTCTGTGGGTGATAGTATCTTCCACCTGTGAGCAGGGCAAGCTCTCGCGCAAGATTAGAACCCCGTTCCGATATATCAATTACCAGCATTTTGTAACCTGAATTCCATATCTGTCTTGAAATCGTGAGTAGTTCTCTCCTGATGTTCCCACCAGGAACCACAGGTACATTTGCAGTGCCAGTCGTGAGCAAAATTAGTATGGGAACTACACCCACTCTATCTCCCACCTTGGCATGCAGCACGCCCAGCCCAGTCATGAGTGCGGAACCAAGAGGAGTAAGTCCTCCAAATTCCACCCTTTTAAGATATGCACCCACATATTCTACATCTGTTGTGAAGTTGCACTGCACGGTTGCATGATTACCTGAGTAAGTAACCAGTGCCACCTGGTCCCTGCGTTCATATGCGTCCTTTAGCATGGAAATCACAAGTGCAGTCACGATTTTGCCTCGGACCTCAGGTTCTTCATATCCGCTGGTATCTACGACAAAGCAGAGATATACGGGTGTTCTTGTCTTTCTTATTTTTTCCTGAAAGTCCTCCTTTTTAATTTCTACCGCAAAGAATTTTCCCTTACCGCGTCCTTTCATTGCAGCTACCCTTATTGTTGGCAGAAGTGCAATATCCTGAGGATTCTCTCCCGCCTGTTTGTAGCCCACAACCCTGCCCCTTCCCGCAGTCGTTGTGACTTCAGCTGCCTTGCTTCCACGCCGCAATCTTGCACCAACCCTTGCACCCGTTTTGCTGAGGTCGTCAAGCAGTTTTCTTATCACGGGGTCACGCTCACCTATTCTCAACTTGCGTATTTCTTCTGCTGCTCTGTGGATTGGCGATGCACGCCTCATGTTTATTGCATCGATAAATCTGTGGATGTCCATCTCAACATAGTTGTTGTCACATATCACATACACAGACAGAATCTTCTCCTTCATTTTCTCAAGGTTCTCTCTATGCAACTTCTGGATTATTGTATGCACATCCGCATCGGTAATATCGTCCACATTTTCCTTAGGGACGCGCACACACATGAGAAATTCATTCTCAACAATTCTGTAATTGTACGCCCTGCCCAGCAGTGTCCTGTATCGCTCAATCGGGTCTTCTTCCGCAAGTCCAAGTTCCTCTTCAAGCGTCTTCCGCTCCTTCTTTTTCTTTCGTCTTATTCCGATTTCAATCTTTCTTCCTTCAATTACCAGCGTATAATCTGTATAATCGGGTTCCTCCCATCTTATCTGGACTGCTTTGATTTTGAGTTCATCCTCGCTGTGATATATATCGAATATGCCATCAGATATGTTCTCAATTTTTGCATCAAATGACCTGGGAGCGTTTTTGTCCGTAACAAGGACAAATAGAGTATCCTGGTTCTGCGCCAGATAGTGTATGGTGTCCAGGAGCTTAGAGAATTGAGGACTGTCTGCATCAACTGCTCCACTTGCAATTTCGAATAGAAATGCCTTGA
>Ga0123519_10009118_pt1 | contig 14994 bp, 15 predicted proteins | sample YelNatPaOPRAMG02_FD_87396 | JGI IMG/M metagenome (GOLD analysis project Ga0123519, IMG submission 87396) | Hot spring microbial communities from Yellowstone National Park - Yellowstone National Park OP-RAMG-02 (version 2) | ecosystem: Environmental > Aquatic > Thermal springs > Hot (42-90C) ...
AAGTGCAGGAATAGTTGTCTCTGATGGAAAGAAAACTAAATATCAAAAAGGAATGGGATTAGTCAACGAAGTATTTAAACCGGAAAAATTGGATACTTTAACAGGTCATATTGCTATTGGACATGTAAGATATTCTACAACAGGGTCATCTATGTTAAGAAATTCACAACCTTTTATTGTAGAATATTCTAAAAAATCAATTGCTATTGCACATAATGGGAATTTAATTAATACTGGGTTCTTACGCGATAAATTGGAATCAGAAGGGACTATTTTCCAATCTACAATGGATACAGAACTAATAATTCATCTAATAGTTAAATCAAAGAAAAAAACATTAGAAGAAAAAATAATAGATGCTCTGAATCAAATAAGAGGTGCATATTCATTACTACTATTAACTGAAGATAAGCTAATCGCGATACGAGACCCTCATGGATTCCGACCTTTATGCTTAGGTCTTCTGAATAACTCTTATGTTATTGCATCAGAGACAAGTGCATTTGATATAATAAAAGCAAAATACATTCGTGATATAGAACCAGGTGAAATTTTAGTGACTGATAAAAATGGTCTTAATTCAATTAGACCTTTTCCTGAAACGAGACATTCATTCTGTATTTTTGAATATATTTATTTTGCCCGTCCTGATAGCAATGTTTTTAGTAACAATGTATATTTAACTCGTAAACAATTAGGCAGGCAACTAGCTAAGGAATGGAAAATAAACGCAGATATGGTTCTGGCTATCCCTGATTCAGGTAATTATGCTGCATTAGGTTATTCTGAAGAATCAAAAATTCCTTTAGAATTAGGAATAATCAGGAATCATTATATTGGTAGAACTTTTATTCAACCTTTTCAGGAAATAAGAGATTTATCTGTAAAAGTGAAACTTAATCCGATTAAAGAAGTTATAAGAGATAAGAAAATAATTGTTATAGAAGATTCTATTGTAAGGGGCACAACAAGTAGAACAAGAATGAAAACTTTACGTGATGCTGGTGCTAAAGAAATACATATGTTCGTAAGTTGTCCGCCACTCAAATACCCTTGTTTCTATGGAATAGATTTTCCTACAAAAGAAGAATTAGTGGCATCTAATCATACAGTAGATGAAATTGCGAAAATTATTGAAGTGGATAGTTTAGGATATTTAAGTTTAAATGGATTATTAAACTCTATGCCTATACCAGGTAAAGAGTTCTGTGTTGCATGTTTTAATGGAGATTATCCAGAACCAATTGAAGAAAAAATATCAAAATATAATTTGGAGATAGTTTAAAAATGACTAAATATATTTTTATTACAGGTGGTGTTGTATCATCTTTAGGCAAAGGTATCACAGCAGCATCAATAGGTAGATTACTGAAAAGTTGTGGTTTGAAAGTAAATATTTTAAAAATAGATCCATATTTAAATGTTGATCCAGGAACAATGAGTCCTTTTCAACATGGAGAAGTATTTGTAACTGATGATGGGACAGAAACAGATTTGGACTTAGGACATTATGAGCGCTTTATGGATATAAATTTAACTCGGGATAATAATTTTACAACAGGTTGCATCTATGACACTATTATTACTAAAGAACGAAAAGGCGAATTTTTAGGAAGCACTGTTCAGGTAATACCCCATGTGACAAATGAAATCAAAAATAGAATTAGAAAACTCGCTGACAAGAATGATATTGTGATTGTTGAAATAGGTGGAACAACAGGTGATATAGAAGGATTACCATTCCTTGAAGCAATAAGACAGATGAAACAAGAAGAAGGAGCAGATAATGTTTGTTATATCCATGTTACTCTTATTCCTTATATACGTGCAGCCGAAGAATTGAAAACAAAGCCAACACAACAGAGTGTAGCCAAATTAAGAGAAATTGGTATAGAGCCACAAATAATCATTTGTCGGACAGAAAAACCTATTACAACTGAGATAAAAAAGAAAATAGCGCTATTTTGTAATGTTGATGAAGATGCAGTAATCGAAGAAAGGGATGTCACAACTACTGTATACGAAGTCCCTATAATGCTCAAAGAACAATCTCTTGACTGGTTAATACTTGAAATGTTACGACTAAAAGGAGAAAGATGTAATTTAAAAGAATGGGAAGCACTTGTAGAAAAAATGAAAAGTGTTAATCAAACTGTTACTATAGCTATTGGAGGTAAATATACCGAATTAAAAGATGCCTATAAAAGTATTTGGGAAGCACTTGTTCACGGTGGTATTGAAAATAATGTTAAAGTTAATATAAAATATGTTGATGTTGAAACCGAGAATTTAAAAGAAAAACTGGCCGATGCTAACGGAATACTTATTCCAGGAGGATTCGGTGAACGCGGAATAGAAGGAAAGATACTGGTTGCACAATATGCAAGAGAAAACAAAATTCCTTTTTTTGGAATATGTCTTGGGATGCAATGTGCAGTTATTGAATTTTCAAGAAATGTATGCGGATTAAAAAATGCAAACAGTTCAGAATTTGATACTAAAACAACATATCCTGTAATTGACTTGTTACCCGAGCAGAAAAATGTTAATCAAAAAGGTGGCACAATGCGATTAGGTAAATATCCCTGTAAATTGAAAAAAGATTCATTAGCATACAAAGCGTATAAACAAGATTTAATTTATGAACGACACCGTCATAGATATGAATTGAATAATTCGTATACAAAAATATTAGAAGAGCATGGATTAATAATATCTGGAATATATGAAGAGAAGAACCTTGTTGAAATAGTTGAACTTAGAAATCATCCTTGGTTCGTTGCTGTCCAATTTCATCCCGAATTTAAATCGAGACCAAATAGACCTCATCCATTATTCATAGATTTTATAAAAGCTGCAATACATAAAAAAAATTATAATATTTGAGATCCAATTATGATTGTTGTAATTAATTACGGAATGGGGAATTTAAGAAGTGTAGTAAAAACACTAGAGAAAGCAGGTGCAGATGTATTAATCACATCAGATAGTAATGAGATAGAGAAAGCGAGAGGTATAGTTTTACCAGGAGTAGGTGAATTTTCTAAAACTATGGAAAATCTTAAGAAATTAAATATATTAGAAACTCTTTCTAACTCTATTCTGAAAGGGATACCTTACTTAGGTATATGTCTCGGACTACAATTATTATTTACTGAAAGTGAAGAAGGAAACGGTTCCCAAGGATTAAATATAATCAAAGGAAAAGTAAAACGGTTTGTAAATAATATGAAAATTCCGCATATGGGCTGGAATCAAATAAAAATCAGAAATAAAAAGTGTAAAATTTTAGAAGAGATACCTGACAACTCTTATTTCTATTTTGCACATTCTTATTATGCTATACCTGAAGATAAACATGTTATTGTTGCCACAACTGATTACGGAATAGAATTTGTTTCTATAATACAGAAAGGAAATATTTTAGGAACACAATTTCATCCGGAAAAGAGTTCTGAATTAGGACTGAAGATAATTAAAAATTTCTGTCAATTAGTTTATAGATAAGGAAAAAATGTTAGCAAGAAGAATTATACCTTGTTTGGATGTGAAAGATGGTCGTGTAGTCAAAGGAACACACTTTGTAAATTTAAAGGATGCTGGAGACCCAGTAGAAATTGCATCTTTATATAGTAAAGAAGGAGCAGACGAAATAGTATTTCTTGATATCACTGCAACAATTGAGAACAGAGATATAATATTAAAAATAGTTGAGAAGACCGCCGAACAAGTATTTATTCCGTTAACAGTAGGTGGTGGTATTAAAGGGATAAAAGACATAACATTACTGCTACAAAATGGTGCTGATAAAGTTTCTATCAATACAGCAGCAGTAAAGAATCCTAAACTAATTAAAGAATCTGCTGAAAGATTTGGAAGTCAATGTATAGTTGTAGCTATAGACGCAAAAAAAAATGTTGTAAATAAAAATTGTACATGGGAAGTTTACATTAATGCTGGTAAAACGCCGACATCAATAGATGTAATAAAATGGGCAAAAACAGTAGAAGAGATGGGTGCAGGTGAAATATTATTAACAAGTATAGATGCTGATGGCACTAATCAAGGATATGATATAGAATTAACAAAAATTGTTTCTGAAACAGTTAATATACCTGTGATTGCTTCAGGTGGAGCAGGAACACCAGAACATATTTATGAAGTTTTAACAATAGGTAAAGCGGATGCAGCATTGACTGCATCAATTCTACACTACGGAAAATATACAATAAAAGATATAAAGCAATATCTGAAAAACAAAAATATTCCAGTTCGTATTTAATGGATTAATATTTTTCATTTTTATTGACGGAAAAAATTAATTAAAAAAATTTTTTTTATAATCTTGACAAATTATTATTTTTTTTGTAGTATAAATATCTAAAAAAGCAAACCTAAATTCAAATAATCTTACATTATTAAAATACTTCAAAATATGATTGAAATAAAAAATATTACCAAATATTATGGTGATTTTTTAGCTCTTGATAATGTTTCATTCCTTGTACCCAAAGGACATGTTTTAGGTTTTCTCGGTCCTAATGGAGCTGGAAAAACAACGACAATGCGTATTCTAACTTGTTATATTACACCAACTTCTGGAACAGCAGAAATATGTGGATTTGACATACTTAAAAATCCACAAGAAGTAAAAAAGAGAGTTGGATATTTACCTGAAATGAATCCACTTTATTCTGATATGGATGTAATTGAATACCTTGAATTTATCTCAAATATAAGACATATTAATGGTAATATAAATAAAAGAATAAAAGAAGTGGTTAATATCTGCAGATTAAACAATGTTTTAGAAAAAAATATTGGTGAACTATCTCGTGGTTATAGACAACGTGTTGGATTTGCACAAGCAATAATACATAATCCTGAAGTACTTATTATGGATGAGCCCACTGCAGGTCTTGACCCGAACCAGGCAAACGAAGTACGTGAACTTATCAAAGAACTAAAAAAAGAGAAAACAGTTATTTTATCAACACATATATTATCGGAAGTGCAAGCAGTATGTGATAGTGCATTAATAATAAACAAGGGAAAAATAATTGCTTCAGGAACGACCTCTGAACTCAGGTCAATGGTTCAGGGCAAAGAAAAAACATATATTGAACTTAAATCAGTAAATAACGCAGATAATAAAATAAAGACAATTCCCGGGGTAGAGAATGTTGTTCTTGTTAAAGAAGAAAATAATAATTTCACATATATGATAGAATCAACATCTGATATTAGAGAATCTGTATTCAATTTAGCTGTTACTAATGGATGGACAATAATTGAATTACATCGTGAGTTCGTTTCCCTAGAAGAAATTTTCAGGAAACTCACAGTTGAATAAGATTATAAAAGTGAAGTTTATCATCAATATTAAGGGAAAATGAATTATTATGAATAAGCGGAATATAGATAGATTAAAAAACGAGTTGAATAAATTAAAAAATGAATTAATTGAATTATTTAGTAATCTTTTTACCAGAAATGTAATTATTCTTGTTAAAAAGGAATTAAATAGTTATTTTAATTCACTTATTGCGTATGTAGTTATTGTTGTATTTCTGCTTGTTTGTGGTTATTTCTATTCTGCACCTATTTTTGTTATCAATAAACCTATAATCCGTCATTTTGTCACTTTACTTCCTTTATTATATTTATTTTTTATTCCGGCTATTACAATGCGTCTTTTTGCAGAAGAAATACATTCAGGGACAATAGAAATACTATTCACACAGCCAATTAAAGATTATGAGATACTCTTAGGCAAATATTTTTCTGCCGTTTGTTTTATTACAATAATTATTTTATGTACACTATTTTATCCAATAAGTTTATTATTAATTGGTAAACTTGATATTGGACAGACAATAGCAGCATATATTGGACTTATACTGTTAGGTAGTTCTTTTGCTGCAGTTGGTGTATTCTCATCAGCATTAACAAAAAATCAAATTGTTGCATTTATTATATCATTTGTGATATGTTTCATATTTTTTATTCTGGGAAAGATTACAACATTTATACCATCTTTTATTTCTTCTGTTGCTGATTATGTTGGAATAGATAGACATTTTGAGAATATAGCGCGTGGTGTTATTGACACACGTGATATTATTTATTATTTCAGTATAATAATATTTTTCTTATATAGTACATTATATGTATTGAAAACAAGAAGATAAAGATGAAGAAACCAAAGACACAACAAACAATCATATCTGCAACAAGTATATTTATAATGTTATTAATAATTATCTTTATTAACCTCATTTCATTATATATTTTTACACGTATTGATTTTACACGTGGTGGTATATATTCAATCTCAAAAGCAAGTAAGAAATTGATAAGAAAATTGACAGATAGAGTGATAATAAATGCTTATTTTAGTAAAAATTTACCATTAGAATACGCTGATAACCGAAAATATTTAGAAGATTTATTATCTGAATATAGAGCATATTCACACGGTAAAATCAAATTTAAATTTATTGACCCGTCTACAAACAAAGATTTACTTAATGAAGTGCGATCATTAAACATACCACCAATTCAGTTCACACAGATAGAAAAAGATAAATATGAAGTGAAAGAAGGGTTCATGGGAATAAGTTTTATCTATGGTGACAGAAGTGCAGTTATTCCTGTAGTAAAAGGTAAAGAAGGACTCGAATATGATATAAGTAGTAAGATAAAGAAACTTGTTTCAACTGGTATTAAGACAATAGGTCTAGTATCAGGTCACAAAGAAACATCATTACCTACACAGTTAAGTGAAACAATTGGAACCCAATATAATATCCAAAATATAGAACTTCTTAAGACCAGTATCGGACCCGAAGTTTCAGCATTATTTGTTATAGGACCGAAAGAAAAATTTAATGATTTAGAATTAAGTGTAATTGAGCAATTTATTTTAAGTGGAAAACCAGTAATATTTTTAATTGATACATTTGATGTCGATATACAGAGTTTCTGGGCAAGAAAACTTGATATAGGACTTGATAATTTCTTCTCAAATTATGGTGTAAAAGTATTACCGGGGTTTGTTCTTGACTGGCAGAACAGTAGAGTAGCGGTAAGAACACAGCGTGGATTTTTTTCAATAGAAAATATTATTGACTATCCTCTTTTCCCTGTTTCAACAAATCTGAGTAAAAAGAATCCGATTGTTAAAGACAGAGATAGTATTGGATTTGGATTTGTTAGTCCAATTGAAGTAACACAACGAGATGATATACAAATTGAAGTATTGGCAAAATCTTCACCAAAAAGTTGGTATCGTGATGATCTATATTTTGTCAGCCCGTTTAATAATGTAATTCCACAAAAACAGGATAAGAAGGGACCTTTTAATTTAGCAATAGTAATAAATTCAAAACCAGGGAAAAAATATAAAAACTACTATACCACAATCTCGACATATGTTACTAATCCTGTATACGAGACAAATAAATTAGGAAGAATACTTATTATTGGTAGTTCAAAATTTATTGACAGAGATCCTGATTTATTCTTAAATATAATTGATTGGTCAACACAAGATGAAGATTTAATAAGTATCCGCGCAAAAGAATCCGATTTACCGCCTTTACGACAGATACCTTACGGATTACGTTTATTATATAAATATACATGCATTTTCTTAGTGCCGATTTTATTAATTATTTACGGTTTTTTAAGATGGAGATATCGTCAGGCGATAAGAAAAAGTTACAGTATAACCTATGGATAAGAAAAGTTTAATAAGATTATCAATAATTCTAATTATCTGTATAGTAATATTCGGATTAATAAAATTAGTTCATATATTAAAAAAACCGAAATTAGAATCACTACAAATAGACAAAACTAAAATAACAAAAGTGGAACTAATAAGGCCCAAAGAAGGTAATGTAACATTTGTAAAAGAATTTGATAAATGGAAACTTGTTGTATCTTCAGCAGATAAAACTTATACATATTCAGGTGATACTAAACTTGTTGGTGAAGTTATTGATAAGATAAGCAATATTAAATTAAGTGATATTATATCGGAAGATAAAAACAGATTTGGAGAATTTTATGTTGATACATCAAGTGGTATAACAATAAAAGTATATTTAGAGCAACAGAATAAGCCTTCTAAAAGTTTTATTATAGGTAAACCTGGATATGATTATAGCCATTACTATTTTAGATATTTAGATAGAAACGAGATTTGGTTATCAAGTGGTTTAGAAAGATATGTTATTGAACAGAATATTGATTTCTGGCGTGATAAAACCATATTATCAGTTGACAGGACAAAAATTGAGCAGATAAATATTGTTTATGCTAATAAAAAAGATAATGTAAACATACTATCAAAAGGAACAACATGGTATCTTCTAACTGAAGATAAAAAAGAGAGAATAATTGAACAGAATAAGATTGATGGATTTCTCAACACATTATGTAGTTTACGTGCTGATGGATTTGCTAATGAAACAGAAAAATTTAATAAACCTGATTTCAAGATAGAGATTAAAACCAAAGATAGTTTTGATGAGATATTAATAAGCAGTGTAACTGATAATAAAGCGTTGGTTAAGAAATCACAACTTGAAACAGTTTTCTTTTTATACCAGTATACAGTAAATAACCTCAAGAAAAAGAAAACTGATTTCTGATTTTTTTATTGAGATACTTCTGTTTCCTTATTTATATCTACCTTTTCTACTGTTTCAACTGGTTTTAATTCTTCCTGTTTTTGTTGCTCTTTTAATAATTTTTTTCTTTTTTCTCTCAGTTTTCTTTTTAACCTAATTATAAATTTCCTTCTTTTTTGTTTACTTTTAGTCATAAAAACAACCACCACCTCATATATTATATAAATTTTTTAAATTAATCAGATTAATAATGGGTCATTAATACCTAATTCCTTAAAAGCTTTATTTCGTAATTTACACGAATCGCATTTCATACAAGGTTTATTCTTACCTTCATAACATGACCAAGTTAACTGGAATGGAACCTTTAATTTAAGTCCAAGTTGAATTATCTCAGATTTTTTCATATTCACAAAAGGTGCAATAACTTCTATTTTATTTTTTTGTTCCACACCATTTTTTGTTCCTATAGAAATAAGTTTATTGAATGCCATAAAATATTCCTGTCGACAATCTGGATAACCAGAATAATCTATAGAATTAGCGCCAATAAAAATATATTTAGCATTAATTGTTTCGGCGAATGATACAGCAAAAGAAATAAAAATAGTATTTCTTGCCGGCACATATGTTGTTGGTATATTTTTTCCGATTTCATTAATTTTATGAACTGGCAATTTTTTATTTTTATTTAAAAGAACGCTTCCTTGCCATGGAAAATTTATTTTAATTATATAATATGGACATTTCAATAACTTAGAAATTTTCTCTGCTGCTATTATTTCTTTCCTATGTCTCTGCCCATAATCAAAAATAATATTATAACATTTATATCCTTTACTTCTGGCATAATAAAGCACTGTTGTTGAATCTAATCCACCTGATACCAGAACAACTGATTTCATAGTATTTTATTTTTACAAGGTAAAAAAGTTGCTGAAGAATTATCACTTTCCCATACAGTCACAGATTCTATTTTTATTTTAGAATTAGAGATTTCAGAACAAATCTGGTCATAGATATATTTAGCAATATTTTCTGATGTTGGATTGTTTTTTTTAAAAACTGGTAATTCATTCAGATACTTATGGTCAAGTTCTGTCAATATATTTTTAAGTATAGATTTAAGTTTAGTAAAATCATACAGCATACCTGTTTTATCTAAATCTTTACCTGATATTTTTATCTCAACTTTCCAGTTATGTCCATGTAGATTTTCGCATCTACCATTATAATTTCTTAACCTATGTGCTGATGAAAACTTTTCTGATACAGATAGTATAAACATAATTTAATATTTCTCAATATCAATTACTTTCGTATTATTTTTAGTTGGCAGAATAACATTTTTCTCAATAATAAATCTTTTTGCTAAAGAAATAAATTTATTAGAATCATCTGTTACATAAAAAGTGTATCTTGGATTTGCTATTGATGTTGTTATTAACTTTTTTTGTTCAAGAATATATTTTGTTTCTTTAGCAACTGTTTTAGCAGAACTTATAATTTCAACATTTTTTCCCATTATATCATAAATGATATCTCTAATTATTGGATAATGTGTACATCCTAATATTAAAGTATCAATTCTGAATTTTTTTAATGGAGATAAATATTCTTCTGCTACTAAATTTATTATTTTTCTATGACTGATATCAAACCAACCTTCTTCAATAAATGGCACAAAAAGTGGACATGCTTGTGAATATATTTTAATACTTTTATCTTTTTGTTTTATTAATTTAGGGTATATCTGACTTTTAATAGTAGCCTCTGTTCCAATAACACCTATCTTCTTATTTTTTGTTTTTAAGAGTGCACATTTTATACCTGAATCAATTACACCTATTATTGGAACAGGAAATATTTTTTTACATTCATCAAGAGCATAAGCTGAAGCGGTATTACAAGCAACGATAATCATCTTAACATTTTTTTTAATCAGGAATCGGATAATCTGTAAAGAAAATTTAATGACAACTGATTTTGATTTTGTGCCGTAAGGAACTCTTGCTGTATCTCCGACATAAATAATTGATTCATTAGGTAATAATTTAGTTATTTCTTCAAAAACAGTTAAGCCTCCTAATCCTGAATCAAAAATACCTATTGGTTTATTAATATGATTATCCACCTTTTTTATTTGATTCTGCGAGTATAGTTTTTTTTCGGTCATATTCTTTTACGCCGGAATATATAGCATCACAAATTTGGTTCTTAAATTTATTACGTTTCAATTTTGCTTCTTCATATACATTACTTATAAACGCACATTCAACCAACACAGCTGGCATTTGTGCTCCACGTAGTACAAAGAACCCAGCCTGTTTCACTCCTCTATTTTCAATATTTAATCTACGAACAACCTCTTTTGTTATATATGCAGCCAGTTCTGATGATTCATTCATAAATTCATTAACAACCAATGACCATAATAATTCCTGTAGTTTTAATTGTTTAGGTGTAGGTTGCGATTCAAATTTTATAACTGAATTTTCCAATGCTGCTGTTTCAGCTGCCTCGGTATCAGTTGCTTTTTCTGACAAGAAATATATTTCCCAACCACGGGTTAAAACATTAGGTGACGCATTACAGTGTATTGAAATAAAAATATCAGCTTTTTTCTCATTAGCGAATTGTGTTCTATCAACAAGTGGAATAAAAACATCAGTATCACGAGTAAGGAACACTTCATATCCATCTTTTTCAAATAATTCTTTCAATTTTAAACCTATGTCAAGATTAATTGTTTTTTCTTCTGTTCCGTTCGGTCCGATAGCACCTGAATCTTCACCTCCATGTCCAGGGTCAATAACAATTCTTTTAATGAAATGAGGTTTACTAACTTTTTTATCGCTTAGTTTTAGTTCTTCCTGTTGTTGAACAGTTTCGGAACTGACAATAACACTTAATGGTGTTGTTATCATTATATTATAAGTTGATTTCTCTTTAAGTTCTAGGAATTCATTTTTCTTTGCACTTTCTATTATTTCTGGTTTAAAATCAAGTATAAATTCTAATTTTTTATAATCATACTTGTCAGATAAAATAATATTTTTTTCATTCATAATAATTTTACAAACAGCAGTACGACCACTATTACTTAATTCGATTCTTTGAATAAATTTATCATCATAATTTATTACATCTTCAACAACGATCCCGCGGTAAAAAATTATTTTAAATATTTTATCGGACTCTTTATTTATTTTATAGGATAACTGTTCATTTAAATTGAATATAATTCTTGTATATCCGTCATAACTATAGATTCTTGGTTGATTTATATTAGGTATAGTATCAAATTCAAGTATATTTGTTTCTTCGTTATAATTTATATTTAATCCTATTGCATTACTGAATTCATTACTCAAAATAAATTCAAAAGGTATATAAACAGTATTTTTACTCAAGATAGACGGATATTTTAAAAACAATTTTTTTTCATCAATATTAACTTTTTTTGTTCCGTAGAAAAATCCTATTGAATGATTATTTATTTTGATTACAAGTTTCCCTGTAACTCTATACCAGTATAACTGACCAGAAAAAATGTTTACAATATCTTTAGCAGAGACATAATCAATTTTATTTATTGTCTTTTTCGTAATATAGTCACCGCGTTCACCATTAAATATGATAAATACTTTTTGTGAACTATAACAAGGTATAACAAAACTGAGAATAGTAATTAATAAAAATATTAATCTCATTTTTAAAAAAATGGCTGCGAGAGGGATCGAACCTCCAACACACGGCTTATGAAACCGCCGCTCTACCATTGAGCTACGCAGCCTTTTCAAATTAAGATTAATTAAAAACTAAAAAATTTTACAAATTAAATTATAAATTGTCAATTTTTTTTGATAAAAAAATATTTCTTATTTTTATTAATTATATAAAATAAAAAGAATCCATATCTATAAATTTATGTCTTACAATAGTTTGATTTCTATTTTTAACACATTTCGTGATAAGACATAATTACTTTAATAGATTATGGATTCTTTTTAATAAAAAAATTTATTTACGAACCATTTTAGCTCGAGAGACATCGCCCTGCTTATCAACAAAATATAGGTAGCCATCTTCTTTTTTCACACCTACTTTCGCCACCTTTTGAGGTTTTCCTCCTTTTTTACCACCACGAGCCATTTTTACACGAGAAATATCACCTTGTTTATCAACAAAATACAGATATCCGTCCTCTTTTTTCACCCCTGCTTTTGCTACTTTCTGTGCCATTGTTTATTTTCACCTCCTCCCTGATGTTAGGATTTTTTCTACTTCAGTATCTGTCACTTTGCTACCATTTTCAGGATATACGAATAATTTATTTTCATAATTTTTCAATATAGTTCCTTTTCTTGTTTTAGCAATAATATATTCAGGGTTAATTGGTATTTTCCCACCGCCACCCGGTGCATCAACTACAAATGTTGGAACAGCATATCCTGTTGTAAATCCTCTTAAAGATTGTATTATCTTTATTCCAGTTGAAATCGATGTTCTGAAATGTTCAGTACCTCTTGCAAGGTCACACTGGTAAATATAATATGGACGCACTCGTATTTTAAGTAATTCATGCATAAGTTTCATCATTACATTAGGTTTATCGTTTATATTTTTCAACAAAACTGTTTGTGAGCCGAGTGGTATTCCTGCATCAGAAAGCATATTACATGCTTTAGCTGTTTCATCAGTAATTTCTTTATAATGATTAAAGTGAATATTCATATATAAAGGATGATATTGTTTCAATATTTCACATAATTCATAAGTAATTCTTTGCGGTAATGTTACAGGAACTCTTGTTCCTATCCTTATTATTTCTACTGTTTTAATTTCCCTTAATTTTTTAATAAAAAAATCAAGTCTTGTATCAGGTAACAACAAAGGGTCGCCACCGGATAATAATACATCACGAATTTTTGTATTTTCAGAAATGTATTTTACTGTTAATTCAAAATTTTTTTCTGACATTACTGCCTCACTTGAACCGACGATCCGTCTACGGGTACAATGTCTACAATAAGTAGCACACATATCAGTAACTATTAAAAGAACTCTATCTGGATATCTATGAACAAGCCCTGGAATAACAGAATCCTTTTCTTCTCCACATGGATCATTTAGTTCATTTATGCTTGTTTTAAATTCATCAAGTAGAGGGATACATTGTCTCCGAATTGGACAATAAAAATCGTTTTTATCAATTAGTGATGCGAAATATGGCGTAATAGCCATTCTAAAATACTGAACGCTCTCTGATTTATAAGTATTAGATTCTATTTTCTGATTAATATATTGTAGGGCACGTTTCTCTTCAACTGTTAAATTAACAATTTTCCCTAACTGTTCAATTGTTGTTATCCTATTTCTTAACTGTTGTTTCCAATCCAGAGAACTCAAATTATCTTGGTTACTATTATCATTTCTTGATTTAGAACACCTACTATCAGGTAGTTGTTCATTCATAAATTATTTTTTAATCTCCTTTTTAACCCATAATTTAAATTTTTTTCTCAAAAAGATTAGGCTGTAATTCTTCTCCTTCAGAAATAATTCTCTCTTTTAACCAGTTATCAATAACTTCTTTTGAAAATCTATACTGGCGGCCTATTTTTGATGCAGGTATTTTTTTCTGTCTGATAAGATTATAAATTTTAGATTTACCGATTCCTAAATAATTTGAAAGTTCTTTCACATCCATTATCTCTTTTTGAGTTTCTTCTTGACCCGATACTAATTTTTTTTCTTTATTCATTTCTTCCATATTTTATCACCTAATATATTTTTTTTCTTATTAACTGCTATTATTTTACAAAATTTACTATATTTTGTCAAGATGTTAAAAAAAATTTTTTTTATTTGTATTTTTTATTATATATCATCATCTAATTTCATATTTTACTTTTTAGAATTATATTTGATTAAGATTTAAAAAATGAATATTATGTTATTAAAAAATTCAATTCAGGGATAAGAGTATATTAAAAAATAACAAAAAATAATGTTGTATAAAAAAATATTATCAAACTTGTATAACCATCAATTTTTAGATAATCAAAAACTACTTATCTGGAAAATACAACACAAAGAAAATTCATTTATCAGTTTAGAACCAACTCTTTTATAAATTTAATTTATCATAAAAATATTCATATTTTCTTTTACTTATATGAAAATATAATTACACACATTTATAGATATTAATTCACATTATGATAATTAATTATAAAATATCATAAAGTAAGTGTCAAATACATCGCGAACACCTCTAAAAGTTGCAAATTGTTTACATGACTCTTCTTTAATAAATAAATCAGAGGAACTAACGAAGTCCAAAATGAGA
>Ga0123519_10009120_pt1 | contig 14991 bp, 18 predicted proteins | sample YelNatPaOPRAMG02_FD_87396 | JGI IMG/M metagenome (GOLD analysis project Ga0123519, IMG submission 87396) | Hot spring microbial communities from Yellowstone National Park - Yellowstone National Park OP-RAMG-02 (version 2) | ecosystem: Environmental > Aquatic > Thermal springs > Hot (42-90C) ...
ATGAAGGAGTGAACGAGCATCTGGAAGCTATGAGCGAGGTGACGAGCCATGGAGCGGACTTTCAGGTCATTCGGGAGTTCATAAAAGTTCGCGTTGCTCATTGGGAAGCGCTGTGCAAAGAATATACAAAGCCCCGGATGAATCGCTTGCGTATGAGCTTGTACAGTGGGAAAAAAGCGTGCATTCGCCAACTTTTTCAACCAGTTGAGCGCCCTCAATGAGGACAGGAGCCAAAGGCTCGTAACATCATACGTTGCAGGGCGCCGGGCGTCTAAAAAAGTGTGTACACCCGCTCCAACGACAAGAACGTACAAGGAGTGCGCACACCGTCTTGTCACGTTGCCAATAGATGGGAACCGAAACTCCTATCTACACCACGAGCTGAGGTGTACACTTCAGAGTGCCGAGATGGAAAAGTGCCAGCGGAGCCCTGAGGATATAGCAAAGTACGGAGCGTGCCAGAGCACCTGGTGGCGTAGAGGTTGCGAGTTCGAGGTCTACTTGCGTCGGTGATACCAACCAATGCCAAGAAACGTATGGAATTCGTGAACCGAAACTTTAACGCTGCAATCAATATTAGGAGACGTGCACTGAAGGAGACGAGACCTCCGAAGCTGACACGAGCCCACTTTCTGGGACAACCTCTCCAGGTCGAATAGTACGACCTGAAGTTGCACGCAGGAGTAGTTGGTTGCCGGTCCGAGAAGCCGGCGAAGCGTCGTCCGCCGGTCGGCTCGGTGGATACGTATTCTACAGAGTGTGGCGGCGGAGGCGGCGGAGGCGGCGGAGGCGGCGGTGCGTCGCTCGGTACCACCACCACCACCACCACCACCACCACCACCACCACCACAGCGGGCACGGGTTACGCAGCTTTTCATCGATGATTGACTGGCGTGCCGGTGCGGCCGGTGATCGCGCATCGATCGACGCGCTCCCTGATGCAGCGGGCAACAGCCCGAACGAACAGTGTGTTGCTTCGCTTGCACGAAGACGACAAGTTACCCGAGGGTGCGCTTTCTGCTCGGGTGCCACGATATCGGTACGGGGAAAGACTCGACTTGGAGGTTTGTCTGTGTTTGGCTGTCTGTCTATCTATCTGAAAGTAGTTGTCGAGGTAGGCGGCTCTCGCTTTTGTTGAGAACGCTCCTTGTGGCGTGCTTGGTATTCGCGCTCGCTTTTCCGAGTGCACGGCGCTGGTATTCGCCATGGGCGCTGCAGACATCACACAGGACCCAAGCTTTGACTCAAAAATGGATACGGATAAGCCTCAGACCACGGTGTTCATCCAAAAAGTGTACGATCTCGTCCAGGATGCTGAGACGGCGGACACTGTCAGTTGGGAAGAGTCTGGGGAGTCTTTCGTTATCTGGCGGGTCGGAGACTTCACCGAAAAAGTGCTTCCTGCCTATTTCAAACACAGCAACATGTCGTCTTTTGTGAGACAGTTGAATCAGTACGGGTTTCACAAGATCAGTCACGAGCGCTGGGAGTTCCAGCACGAGTTCTTCCGACGAGACCGGCCGGACCTTTTGAGTCAGATCAAGCGGAACCGGCCCGAGCGACGGAAGAGGGTACTGGGAGCATCTGGTACGAGCGGCTCCTCGGGCTCGGTGAACCATGGCAGCGCCTTCAAGCCAGTGCAGGGTGTGCGCATGCTGCCCGGAGGGGTTGCCTCCAAACCGCGGCTAGACGCGAACGCTGCCTACCTTCAGCAGCACATCAATGTCCCGTTGGCTGCATCTGAGCTGCTGGGCGAGGAGGATCTGGCAACCTTCAACACTTCGGATTCAGGGAATCAGCGAAAACCGCCATGGTTGAGTCGCATCTTCGGACGGGGCAACAGAACAATCGAGATTGGTAAGTATGGTTCGCTCGAGGACGAGGCTGCTCGTCTTCGCCGCGACAACAGCCTGTTATTGCGAGAGCTTAGCGAACTGCGTCGTCTTTATGCTCGCCTTGAGCAGCGACTCGTCGAAAGTGAGCAGCGAGAATCTGAACGGGAGGAACAGCTCCACAACCTACAAGGGTTCATGCTCCGGCTCTTTTCTTCCGTGGAGATAATGAACAGCCAGCTAGCATCTGCTGGTTTGGACTTTTTAGCCCTCAGTCCTGAATGGACGCAAGCACTGACGTATCTAAGCGATCAGGGAGATCTCTCGAACCGGCCAGTGCCTGACCTGCGCCAGGTGGGTGCGATCTCTGGCCAGCACATCCACGACACGGACCCGCTGGAGCTTTTACAACCCGATTCATCTCAATTGGAAAATGCCTCTGTTAGTAATACCACCAGCGACTCGTTCGGCCGGGAGACCCCGCAAACCACAGTTGCAGACGCGTACAGCTCCGTTCAGCAGAGCGGCATCATCGATCAGGAGCTAGACGCGCTCCAACAGCGAATGCAACAAATGTATCAAGAGGAACGAGCTGGATTCTCCACCCTGCACGCGTTTCTCGACCAGCAGCAAACGCGCCCGGGTCGCAGTGCACCGGAAGTCACCCCGAGCGTACCAGGTCTGCGCATCCTCGGTGAAGATGTTCTCCTGCAGGGACCAACCGGCTCATCAGAAACAACGTAAAGCGCTACTCGAGCGTCCTTTTTCCCCCTATGCTGGCGCTACGCGTTGCCGTCGACGTGACAGCGACTGCCGGTGCTGAAGACAGCACTTGATGGAGTAGCTTGTGCAGGGACTCGCGCAGATAGCATCAGGAAGCATGGCGAGAGCGTAGCGAACGATGCACGCTCTCCCGGATAGCGCCTAGCATCGCGCAGTTGGCGAGCCCCGACTCATGGAGAGGATCCTGCACCACCGCCCCCGTAAAAAGCCTCCCGCCTGCGCACGGTGTTCCAAGTAAACGCTTTGGTTTTCTGAAAACCATCCAAGTGATCATGGAAAGCGAACAATAACCCCGACCCTGGCCCCCGCTGGAACGCAACCAAGAACATTGGAGGAACGTAGCACCATGTGCCGCGGCCCAGCGCCCGGTGCCATCTCACGGCATCGACATGATGATGATGGTGAACGCTGCAATGCCAACGACTGCTGACTGGCGCACTATACCCGTGACCCTTCGAGACCGAGTCTGGAACGAGCGTTGCACTCTTGGACTGCTTGGCGTTCGTCAGGAACGCAGATTCGACAGGGTCATGGAACCTTTGGCTTTCGCACCGGACGGCTGGTTCGGGCACTGGGTCGAGCGGCGACCCATATGCCGATGCAGTGTCCCCAGAGTGAACGCAGTGTTTCGCTCGCGACACCGGGAAGAGGTACGAGCTTCCCTAGAGCCAAATGATCCCAAGAGACGAACGTTCATTAAACAAGTTGGTGTGGGCATAGCCGCTTTTATGACACAGTGGCTGCTGGGGGCTGTGTCCGACGCTCGCGCTCGTGAGCCACCACCGACGGGTCCGTGTCCGAACTGTCGCGGCAAGGGGCGTGTCGTCTGTGACATGTGTGGTGGAACGGGCTTCTGGCGGGCTGGTGGCTTCGCTGAAGACAAGCGAGCGCAGTATAAAGGCACGGTCTGTCCTCAGTGTGACGGAAAGGGGAACCTTGTTTGTCCGGTTTGTTTGGGCACTGGCGAGGCGAACATCCGGGGCATGTTACGTCGCCGTCGCGTACCGACTGAATCTGGTAGAACGCTCCAGACAAACTTTCCGGAAGACGACCAGTCATAGGATCGCAGTGAAGGCCGCGTTGGAACACTCGCCGCAAGAGGGTTCCCGCTGAGGAGCTCATGGTTGCTCCGATAGCTTCGGGCGATCTTCTGGGAAACCGGGTCTGCTGTGGGCACTCGTGGCGACGTCGCATCCGCCGTTGCACTTGGCCAACGGAGACTGGACGGCACTGGGGGTGCCACGGTGGCATCTAGGTCGACGCGCTCGTTGCTAAGCAGCTCGACGTTGCAGCACTTCTCGGTACCTTTCCGAGTGTGATGGTCATGAGGGATGCGTTGCTAAGCAGCTCTACGCTGCAGCACTTCTTGGTACCTGCCCGAGTGTGACGGTCATGAGGGATGCGCTCTCTGAAGCATTGTCCATTCGCGTACCGGTTGTAGCGGGGGGCGCGCTCTTCCACGAGAAGGCAATGAACCTGTGACGAGCATGCAGCCCGATCATGCGGGTGATGGACAGGAAGTTTTGTCGGCTGCGGCTTGGGAAACTGTATCGATGACGGCGAGCGATGCTTCGACTCGAGCGCGTGCGATCGTGAGACCGGTGCGAGGGCTCGAATCCTTGTTCATGATGGTGTTTTGGTTCGGAGAGCAATCGGCGCTTCCGAAGACAGCATGCACTCGCGGTTACAACGCTTGCGTCTGGAGCATACGACGTTTTCGCGCGATGAGGGCGTGGCAAAGCCCCTGACGAGCTGCATTTTCCCGGATCGCCGCTTGATTCCCGTGACGTAGACGCCTCTCCGTGTTTCCTCTTGGTCGAGTCGAAGACTACTGTCGAGCATCGGGGAGCGTCGGTTTGTAACTAGACCTCACTGGAGCCGGGAAGGTGGCGTGTGGCAGAACTGGCACTGCGCTGAAGGCGTTCTCGAGCTTTACTCTACCCGGAAGCGGTGAATTTGCCGGCAACTCGAAAGCACCTACCAGAGTCAGTTTCGATCGAGAATTGAACTCCTCGGAAACGCGTCCAAACGTGCAGTGTCTGACGCCAACTGACCCGCTGCCGACTGGTCTCTGTCGTCGTGACGCTCGCCGACTCGAGGTGTTGTGCACGCTCGTCGCACGAAAGCGAACATGTACAAGGTTCTCAGTCGTACGTCGCTTTTGTCGAACATGTTTTTGATGCCTATGGCGCTTCAGAGTGCATGCGGAAATCCATTTCCCGCAATGATCGAGTCTGTGTCTGTCTAGCGTGCGTACGAAAATGCAATGGAGAGCGAGCACGCAAAGAGCCTGTGGCTGCGGCTGCGGCTGCTTCCCTCGAATGGTGTCAGGAGATTGGCTCAAGTGCAGGCTGCGACCGCTCAGTGCGGAGCAGCGTACAACCTGCAGCCGCTGGCAAGCGAAATACATGCAGGGGATTGGCTCAAGTGCTTGCAGCCCGCGCTCGACGTGAAACAGCAGATCGTGCGTAGCTTATCGGAAGCGAATATCGGGAACGCAACAACTCTATCTGCGCACATGCTGGCCGTTGTGAGCGAGACCCAAACAGGGCTCGGGGCAATGGCGTACAACTCGGCAATCTGATCTTGGCGATAATCTTGAATTCAAGATACGCCGGAGCTCTCTTTCATGCCGTCCTAAAACTCGAAGCAGCACCATTGGTTACTCCTCCTGAACCAGGATCTAGGCGTGTGTTGCGGCGACGGTTCCGTTCCAAGTTGGACGTTGTGCGTACATCGGGAGCAACACCAGCGCGTGCATAGAGAGTGTCGCTGCTCAGTAATCGTACAACGCGTATGCGACGCGAAGCCAGAGTCAGTGCAATGCAACTGTGCAGTTGCGCACCTCCGAAAACGCGCCAGTACTGGGCACCGTCGAGGCGTCGCGTCTACGAAGTGTTCGCAGGACGCTGGTTCCGGGTTCCCGGAGTCGCTCACCTGGACGCATAGATCGCAAGGCTCGCCACGTCGTGCAATACCATGGGTACGCTTGGTGCAGAGACCAGGTCGACGTTCACGGGTAATTGGATGATCTTGATGAATGGCTGCCTACCGATGGAACTTCGACTTTTCCTGTTCCGTTTCGCTCCGAAATCGGATAGGGCTGCGAGCGTCTAATACAGGAGCGCTCTCCTCGATATCGGAATCGTCAAATTCAAGGAAATGAGCGACAGCGTACCGGTACATCCCTGAACGGCAGAGAGACGCTCCGAGAGACGCTGCATTCTGGGGGCATTTGCTTGCTTTTAGGTATGCGGATTTTCCACCGTAATCGCGTGCACCTGCAAGGCACCTTGAGCGAATACTTGGCGGATGCGTTCACGTGCCTGGCACTAGGAGCTAAATGCACGTCGTGTACATCTATTTGTTGGGTGCAGCTCCAATGCTGGCGGCCGTCCCGCTAGGGATGCTACAGCTAGCCATATTTCCTGTGGACATGGGACCAGCGCAACCTGTCTGATATTCCGAAGACGCGATCCACGGTATCATAAAGAATCACAGCTGCGGGAGACTTGAATGGTATCCTCAGAGATGGAGCAACTCGTATGCACGACCTGCTTCAAGCCGGGAACCAAAGCGTTCGAACTGGGGCCGCCCACACACCGCGTGCAGTCTCCTGGGCGGACGCATCCCGAGGCCAGCGCGTTCGCGCTATGTGCTCTTTTCCTGGCTCATGTCGACTCTATGGATGCTTTATGGGCGTTCATGTCAGGCTGAGATGGAAAGGAACCAAGTACCAAACTCTGGCGTACATAAGGACGTTCGGATTACATCTGATTGTCATGAAAACTGGATTTTGCGGATTTTTCTGTGGTTGCTTCTTTTGCCTTACAAGCATCTCCGGATTCAAGAATGCATTGCTCCCGTTTCCCTCCAGTTCCATTTTCAGCAGTCGAAGCATGTCGATTGCTGCAGTCAAATGCCGATATTGCTGCTCCGGGCTGCTAGCGACGCATTTCATGCATAGGCGGTAGATGCAGTTCATATGCTTCGCCTGCCGGTCGCATTTTCTTCACATACAGTCGTGGTGTGCGCTTTGCACCGGTGCGACCTCACTGCGGTCGGGTATTCCCATATGTCTACGGTACCGTATCCTCCGAGAGCTGTCCTGTTGACCATGAACGCCTCATTCAGCGTTCACTTCATACCCTTTACAGGTTCAGAGAGCGCACCCGTCGTTTCCGTGGCTCGTTTCCATGCCCGAAACCGTACCCTATAATTCCGGCCTTCTTCTGGCCGATACGCACAGCGAGTACACTGCCCGCTGCATGTCCAAGCGTACGCCGTCCCATTCGATAGAGGATTTGTGCACTGCGAACTTGTCCATGATGAAGCGAATCCCAGAAAAAAATCGATCCTCAAGATCAAGTCGAGAAATTTCGATCCGTCTATGCTCAGTTCGGACCAGGCGGTGACGGGCGCTTCCCTAGAAGCGATCACTGCGCTGGCTCAAGCCCGAGTCCACAATCCTTTTCCGTGGTAACAGAATAGACGGGAGCCTCTAGTAGAAGCGTGTCCTGGCTGACGGATCATGCTGCTGTCGAATGCCGTTTTCTCGATAGCCACAATCAAGCAAGAGTGTTGTCCTTCGAGCTGCTTTGAATTTTTCACGTGACAAAGTCAGTAAACGCCAGCCATGAACCTGTGATGAATTCGTCAGTGGACGGCGTCCAGTATTTTTTTCCTCGATCCAGCGAGGCGAATGGCTGCGTCTACGATTTGCCACGAAACAGAAACATGGAGGACGTGAAGAATTTGCGATTTTAACATGTAGCAGGTACCGAAATGGGACGCGTGAAAAATTCTACATATGTACTTCATAACGATATCGATTATTTTACGAGCCCTGGTTCCATGGCATCGCGAATCACCTAGATTCCGGTAACGTACCGAATTCTAGCGGCAAAGCGAGAAACGAGCCACACTGACAAGACGATCGAGAACCCTACAACTACGTTTGAATCCGTCATCGCTCATTGTCGCATTTCGAACGGCGAGGCTGTACATCTACAAACAAGGTCGGGAGAAATTCGCACGCTAGGAACAGGGCGAGCATTCCAATGGTTCATTCTTAAGCTGACACAGGTATAGGGGGTTGTTCGTATCGGAATTCACAGACCCGCCGCAGCGCTTATGCGCAGAATTTCACAGCCAAATATGCTGATGCTCATGGAGGTATTGTTTGCTTCTCGGATGCTCGAACATGCGTAGCATGTACTGAAGAGCGAGCAGCACACGCGCATACGGATGCATACCAGTACTTGCGCAAGCGCTCTCTGGGACACGGGCATGCACCGGGTTCAGCCAGCGAGATAGACGGGATCCAACGCGCAACGGCCACATACTCATATGCGCAGCTTCATGACTCCCTGTGTGCGCATAGCAAGAGACGAGGACCCCGTCGACTAGGAGGGTTCCCGCCTCGGTGAGCGGTCCAAAGGCACCCGTCCGTTGCACCCATGTCATGCTGCGTACGTGAGCAAGCTCACCGGTCTCCAGAAAGAGGAATGCGCCGGGCACAACCAGCCGAGCGGGCATATAGCGCTCACGTTGCTCACCAGGGGACGGACCGGCTGCGACTACCGGCAACAAGTGATCCGGTGTAATCTCTAGAACACTATCCGTCCCGTGCAGCGTAATCCGAAGGAATTCAGTCCGCTCGGCAGGTTTGTGATCGAGGAATCCGAGAAATCTCGTCGAAACACGGGACCACTTGCGATCCTTGGCGTCGTACGAAAGCGTATAGATCCAATCGCCTTTCTTGAGTTGGTGAATGGGCTTGACTTGTCCATCGGACAGTGTGACGGTTGCATCGCCCGGGAAGCAGGAGAATCCCGACGATGAACCACCCTGTGAGTTTGATACATTCAAAAACTCGATCTGTGTATTAGAGTCCATGATAATGTAATTCTGTCCCGTCACGGAACCGTTTGCCACTTGATAAATAGGCCAAGTCGTCACCAACGGATTCGAAGAACACATAACATTAGAACTACCTTCCTGAAAATAGTATTCTTCACACATAACACTCTTTGCATAAGTGATGTTGACGTCGGCGTTCTCCGCGAACGAGACGTCAGGTACACTGTCACAGAACGGTTCCAAGTTCACGAAGCCACCCTCTTCGACGCTTACCGTGCCACCCGCACGAATAGTGAAGAGAAAGCCAATATCCGGATCGCTCTTATCTATAATGGCGACCGGCAACACGCTCGGTGATGCTTCCAGCGTCGGATACGGCCCCGGGGCCAGCGTGGCGAGCCCGTTCCCGAGGTACGCGAATGTATAGGCGCCGCCGAAGGTGTACGATTCAATGATACTATTGTTGCCTTTCGCCCCGCGGTTCAGAACAACTGCCCGATCACTCGAAGTCGGATTGTAGAACTGCCATACAACGATACCGCTGGTCTGGTTGAACCATGTCCAGGAAACCTCCACACCTGCACCGCTCGTACAACTCGTGCCGCTTGTACGCAGTGAAGGCTGTCCCAGCGGCGCACCGGAAACCTCTTGAACAACCCTCTGGTCGAGAGGGTGCAGCGGTGCCCGTTCGAGACGCACCCCGGCGGCGAGTTGCTGCTGCTGCTGCTGCTGCGGCTTTGCGAACACCAGCTGGGAGCGGTCACTACGATAAACCGGAAGGGCTAACACAGACCATACACTGAGGCAAACAACGATCTCTACGACGAATACCAGCGTCGTAAGGGATTTCATGGCGAGTCGCATGATTTCCTACAGGAACAATTCCGAGAATGTTTTATCTGCACATCACACCAGGAAACCTCCAGATGCCACGTGCTGGCAGCACTCGCAGGTACCACGAATTTTAATCTCCACGGTGCTGGCCGTGCAAGCATCGAACGCGCTGCGAGTTCCGACGCACCGGCGATGCGGCCGTTGAGTGGCCGCTTGCAGGGAACTCCAGAACTTGGACATCGCCACGTGGTGCATCGCATCGATGCTTGAGTGCACATGGCCGCATCCGTTGCTGGTATTCATGCCCGACGTTCTAGGTGGCGAGGTTTGAGCTAGACCTGCACACTCGGGGAGCAGCAGTGGCCCGCCATGGGCCACAGTCTAGGGAGTCGCGTGCTGTTTTCCTGGATTTTGTTGCTAGCGCTCTTTTGCAGTGTGGGATTATGCTGCTACGTGGCGTACGCTTTGCCTGTGAAAACGCTAGGGCTGAGCGACACATCTAGTTCGAAACAGGCGAGGTTGCGGCACTTGTACTACCCAAAAGGTACCAAACCGGCGGGTACCCTAACCGTTGGACGTATCTTGGAGCGAGTCCGTAGTCAACAGAGTTGCTCGAGCCCCCTGGGCGTTGAGGTGAGTTGGTCGTGGATTTCGCGTTCTGAGGGCATCGTATACTGGCAGTTTCTGAACCCGAAAAATGAGAGCCTGGCTGTGGTTCTAAACCGAGGAGCAACCGATGTCGCTGCGTATCCGTTTGGTGGTGCCTTCTTCCCCGCATACTTGACTGGTGAAACGGATGGCACGCAGCTCGCTTCCATCAGTGGCGGACCATACCCGCCACTGACCGACTCGCTCACGATACCGCTGGGGCTTATCAAGGGCCAGCAAGCCGGGGTGGCGTATGTGTTTGTCGTTCCCTCCGGAAGCGTCGTAATCGTTCCCGAAGGCGGGTTCGTGAACGGGATGGAGCCAACGTGCGCGTCTGTCGTTGACGTTCGTTTCGTTGAAAATGTTGGTATGGAGCTCAGCTTTTCTGTGTGTGAGGAGTGTTTGGATTTTTATCGAGAGACGGGGATGAGTGCACCTTTTTATTGCCCGGCAAACCCGATGGAAACCAATATTCCCATGTATGAACCTGTGGAGACGTCTGCGACGTTTGATTTCTGGCCGCAGCAGGGGAGCACCATCACGCTCGGACCCCCGATATACAACGAAAGCGCAAAGTTTGTCGCACTAGAGTCCTTCTCTGGTTGTCCCTCGACCTTGGCTGGTGGGCAGAGCTTCATCGGCTGCTTTCCGGCTGAGAGCACCGTAGAGCGCGCAGACGGCACGCTGGTGCCGCTATCCGCACTCGAACCCGGGACGCGTATTGCCACATTAGTCCCGAACAATCGCGGTGGCTGGACGAAGCGCTTCACGACCGCGTACGCGTTTGCAGACAAACAAACTGCGGCAGGCCCGTTCCAGTATATCGCGCTGCACACCAGCAGCGGTGGCGTTTTGCACATGACACCCGATCATTTAGTGTACGTCCAACCGGGAGATGCGCACGAACGCCCACGATTCACGCGAGCCCGCAACCTGTTTCCGGGTATGGCCTTGCTCCATGAAGATGGATCCACCGACACCATTGTACGAGTTACCGAGCACGTGGACACCAACGCGTACGCGCCGCTCACTTTTGAAGGCACGCTCCTCGTGGACGGCTATCTCGTGTCGAGTTATGGGGACACTGCGTCGCATGGTGCTGCACACTGGGCCTTTGCGCCCTTGCGCCTCTGGTATCGCCTGCGTCACAGCACCCAGAAGCAGCAGCAACAGCAGCCGGCCTCGAATGGCCTTCATAGCTATGCACAGTTCCTTATTACATGGCGCAGACTCCTTCTGAAAATCTGAATAGTTTTTCCGTTGGACAGTTTTTATCCCTACTAAAGATACTAGTTTTCCGCTAGGGTTGTTTCGGTGGTTGCGGCAGCCCGTAGGACTGGGTTAGGTCCGCGAGCTGTTGTCGCATCAGCTCCGCGCTTTTCACATGAGCGTTGCGCACTGCCTCCGTGACAGCGTCACTGACCGCTGGGTTCCCCTCGGCGATGAGCTCATCAGAAACCTCAACTCGGATTGGCACCTGCTGTCCGGAAACGACTGCACGAACCCGACCGTCGCTCGAGGTTGCTTCAACTTCCGTGTTCTTCAGCTCTTCCTGTAGCGCCTGTGCCGATTTGGAGAACTCTTGTGCTTTTTTCATTGCATCCATGAGGTTACCAAGGCCTCCAAATAGGCCGCCCCCTTTGCCTCCTGCTTTGCCATCCTTGCTCTCGCCGTTGGCCTCCAGAATCGAGACGCCACTGTGACGACGTTGCGCGTCCCGTAGCCGGAGCGCACGCCTAGGACGTGCAACCCGAGCCACACCCCAGCGTCTCTCCCGAGGAACCTGAAAAGCTCCGCTAACAAACATTCCGATAGAAGATGCGCCAGAAGTGAACCTGAATAGCGGAGACTTGAGAGCGCCTCTCCTGCAAAGGCAGTACACGGTGCAGCGTACGTGTCTGGGGGCAGGTTCACAACTCCGTGCCTCTGGACGACGGATGCGCAGAGCGGTCGCCGCGATCCGGGCGCGCGCTGGCGGCTGGAGGCACCCTCAACAGATGATGGCAGCGGCGGCGATCGACGATAGCGCATCGATGGCGCTATCCGGTCTCTCTCCGTCTCTCTCGATGACAAACCGGTGGACATGGAGCATGGATGACAGGTTGCCGGATGGATAATGGTAATCAGAAGAGCGTTGGTCATGGTGCTGCACCCTAGCTCCAAGTTCCTTTACCCATATTTCCTCACGGATATGCTGGTCGTTTCGTATGTTCTATCGTGCGCCGAGTACCTGTCGTGAGCGTCCGCTTTATCGCTCATACCGCTGATGACGATACATCGCGGAGGTAGGACGTTTTTGCCATACTGCAAAGGGTGCCGGCCCGAGGCGTGGTTCACCTGCTACGGAATCAGGATTCATGAGCATTCCGGGAACGAGCCAATCGCGCAGACGGACCTTTTGCCTGCATTCACCTGGTACGGAATCAGGATTCATGAGCATTCCGGGAACGAGCCAATCGCGCAGACGGACCTATTGCCTGCTGCAGCGCGAAGCAATATACAAGAAGTCCACTGCGACCGTGACGACATCGAAACGCAGTGTATCCGCTCTGAGTCCCAGAATGAACTGCGTTTGCGGACGAGTTGCTCAGGTCTCGCTAGAGCAACAGCTATTGCGGGAGCGCATGCAGCATCAGCCTAACAGACTTGTCCAGATCGCGGGACCTTCCGCCTAGAAGCTAAACTTGTGACAATACGGAAATCCTTCCGTTATGTTAACATTAATCATTGAAGAGAAAATAAATCCTTATATCGTTGCTAGTTACTGGATAGCCTCTGTCCTTTGTTCTATCTAGTGCGGTCGGTGCCGATGCCGGAGATTGCGTTAGCGCGCGCGCGCGTGCGCATTTGCAGACGCCACCACCACTGCTCGACCGGGCACCCGCAGCCTGCGCGTCGCAGCGTCAGGACGCACGTTCGGTCGGCGGGCGGGTTACCAGCTCAGAGCGTTCTCGTCGTGGTGTCAGCGTCAAGCGTTTCTCGAAACGGTTCGAGGATACCGTTCTGAACCGAGTGGCACGAAAACTATTGAACAAAGATGGACGACGGTGGGCGTGCGTTGGGCAGTGCGAGCGTTGACCACTTCGACGAGACGGACTCCTCCGCTTTTCCCGACTCGGAAGCGTACTACGAGCCTGACCTGCTCAGCCTTTCTTTGTCCGATATTTTTACACTTGGTAGCCTTGCTAATCTAGATGACAAGATCCGTAACACCAAACATCGGCTCGTGGAGCGGCGGCGAGCCATCGAAAGGCGCGTTCGCACTCCAGAGGTCATTCGTTTGCGAGACAAACTTTCGTTTGTCTTGGGTCTGCTCAACGTGCTCTTCACGGAATACGTTATTCTACGCCAGCCGGCGCGTCTATGGCAGTGGTATCTGTACCAGCTGACGCCTCTGCTTATTCTCCGCTATTATTCATACCGCAAGTCTGCTCAGCATTATTTCATGTACGACTATTGTTACTTTGTGCAAGCACTACTGGTAGCTTTCTATTTTGGCTGGCCGCGGACGCAAGCCTGGCGACAGATCATGTTCGTGGCCCTGTTTGCCTCGGCGAACGGACCGGTGCTCTGGGCGATGGTGGCGTGGCGCAATGCGCTGGTTTTTCATTCGCTCGATAAGATGACGTCCGTATTTATCCATATATTTCCCCCACTAGTGACGTACAATGCTCGTTGGCATTCAGACTTGATCATCTCGCGACGGATCGGTATCTGCAGCCACGAAGCAGACTGTATCGCGTTAGGACGTCGCGCGTTTACGGTGGCAGTGCCGCTGGTGATCTTTCTAATCTGGCAAACCTTGTATCTTGCAAAGATTCTGGTTATCTCTCGTCGAAAGCTCGATCGAAACCCTGAATTGATCACAAGCCTGCGATGGCTCACACGTCACTCGGGCTCGGCAGTCTCCCGGATGCTGAATATCTTCGGCGAGCGATACCAGAATTTGGCACTCGCTTTTTGGCAGCTGATTTTCACTGGGGTGACTTGTTTGCCTACGGCGCTGTTCTGGCGTTACAAATGGATGCACGAAATCGTGTTGGCATTTGTCGGTCTCATCGTCGTGTGGAACGGAAGTAACTATTACTTTGAGGTGTTTGCTTCCAGGTACACTCGCAGAATGCTCGAATACGCCCGCGATCGCGTTCAGAAAATCGAGACGAACGCCAGCAACAACCCAGAGAAAAGTTCCATGTAGTGTTTGCGCCACGGGCGTGGGCGCATTTGCCGGATCACAACGAGACCAGCGGACGCGCTTCGTCCTGGATACCACGTCTGTGTGTCGATGAGGACGCGCAGGTCAACAACTGCGGATCAGAGTGACGCGGTGCCTGGTACGCTGCAGAGCGCAGGCAGAACCAGCATATTGCTTTCTCCACTTTTGCGACAAGTCAGCGAACGCTAGACGAAACGTGAGATCGAAATAAGCTGCGCTTCTGTGTCTTGAAGTTTACTCAAAGTTGCGAAATGCACGGAAGTAGATTCCGATCCCGCGAGCGTCGTGAATGCACGCGACGCCCTCAAGCGTCCGCGGGCGCTGCGCTCAGGGCGCGTGACGTCGATGCTTTGGTTGCGCGATCCGTGCTGGGCGCGCGGGGTGCATGCGCTGCACGCATCCGATGCGATGCCGCGATCACGGATGCGACACCGGACAGCGATGCGTGGCGGCGGCGCGACGGCGATCGCTGCGCCATTCAGCCGCGCACGGACACGGGTACCGGCGCATGGACGCCGCGCACAGAGGTGCGCGGATCTCGGCCAAGCGAGCGCTCGGCATGCAAAATGACGCAACTGCCTTGAACGAATGCCCCCAAGGATCGATGAAAATCGTGTTGTCTCTGCTTGACGTGTTCCATGGGCGTTGCACTCTGAGCGTTGCGGGATCGATCAAGCGTGCAGTGTTACGGGGAATACGGGTCCAGGGTTCAGATACGCAAAAACGTCTGGATGAGCGTATCGATTTCATTTCCGGTTACCGATGGCAATCTGGCTCGGTGCATCGACCGTGTACCATAAAAGCAGGGTGCAATCG
>Ga0123519_10009123_pt1 | contig 14989 bp, 13 predicted proteins | sample YelNatPaOPRAMG02_FD_87396 | JGI IMG/M metagenome (GOLD analysis project Ga0123519, IMG submission 87396) | Hot spring microbial communities from Yellowstone National Park - Yellowstone National Park OP-RAMG-02 (version 2) | ecosystem: Environmental > Aquatic > Thermal springs > Hot (42-90C) ...
GAATTCTTGGCGGCTAGGTATCGACGAGAATAACCCTGGCGAATTGGTAACATCAGGGATCTATAGCCTCTCGCGGAATCCTATTTACGTCTTCTTTGATCTCTATTTCTTGGGCACTTTCTTACTGAACGGCGCCTTGATCTTTGCCCTTCTAACCCTTTTCATCGGCCTCATCCTGCACTTGCAGATACTCCAAGAGGAGCAATTCCTTCTGCGAGTCTTTGGGCAGGCTTACCGGGCCTATTGTGCGCGAACGGGGCGCTACATTACCTGGCAGCTGGGCCGCAGCGAGAAACTAGCCCCACAGCCTTCTGGGCTCCCCACGGATCCGCCCGATCATTGTTGACTAAGACAACAATCTAGTACACCCTGCCATGAAACAAATGTTTACCATCATGGCATCCTGATGGCTCGTCGCTTCTCCAAGGGCAAACAGGCTCATCGACTAGATACCCACAATGCCGAGAGGTGGCCAAGCCCGTCACAAAAGCCTTATGTTATGTCAAAAGATAACGCTTGTTGCTTGCGTAATCTGGCCTTACTGCGTTTTAGCTGAAAAAGTTCCTCGCGATCTTTCTCTTCCAACGTATCCTGAATGTATTTCAGCGTTTCCTCATAGGAAGGGATGAAAATATACTCTAGAGCGTTAACACGTCGTTGAGTGCGTTGCAATTCCAACGCCAGACGCCAAACGGTGGTTACTCTCTCGGCTAGTTCACCCATCAGTGCCAGGACGCTTGCCCACTCTCTCTGTGCTTGGTCCAGGGCAACCGGCGTATCGCCGAATCCCTGGCGAGGGCGCCTATCTGGCACCTTACAAATGACTGAAGGAACAACTACCCCCATAATGCTGCGTGGCCTAATGTGCACATCAACTTCCTGAGCCCGAGACAAAGCAATACGCCATACACGCTCGGTGCCCATCGCTGCTCGGGCCTCCTGGACCGCCGCGTAAGCGGCCTTGAACTTTTCCTCCGCTTCCGACTGTATGCGTTCGGCATCTTGGATCACGCGCAAGATCTCGATAACAAGCACATCGCGCTTCTGAACTAGCAAATCATGGCCCTCATGAGCAAGCCGCAGTCGCTGCCTGACGGAGAGCAGATTGCTACGCGTTGGTGAAACCTTGAGTTGAACCATGTTGCTTACCCTTCACGCTCTTGGGACTCGATATAATGATCGGTAATCTCGCTCTCCGCGATACGCGTGAGCTCGTCGCGGGGGAGCAAGCTCAGCACCTCCCAGGCCAGATCAAGCGTCGTCTCAATAGGCCGGCTTTCTTCATATCCTTGATGGATAAAGCGCCGCTCAAAAGCCTCTCCAAAAGATAGGAAGCGTTTGTCTACTTCAGACAACTCCTCTTCTCCAATGATTGTTGCCAGCGCACGGACTTCTTGCACACGGGCATAAGCAGCATAAAGTTGATTGGCCACTGCAGGGTGATCTGACCGTGTGTAACCCTTCCCAATGCCATCTTTCATCAGGCGCGACAGGGAAGGCAAGACGTTCACGCAAGGGTAGATGCCCTTGCGGAACAAATCTCTGCTAAGGACGATTTGCCCCTCAGTGATGTACCCTGTCAGATCGGGGATCGGATGGCTGATATCGTCGTTGGGCATGGTGAGAATTGGAACTTGCGTGATCGAACCGTTTTTGCCTTGGATAACACCAGTCCTCTCATAGAGCGACGCCAAGTCGCTGTATAGATAGCCTGGATAACCTTTTCGGCTGGGTACCTCACCGCGCTGGCTCGCCAATTCGCGCAAGGCCTCGCCATAGTTCGTCATATCGGTCATAATAACCAAGACATGAAGCTCATGTTCAAAAGCTAAGAACTCGGCCAGAGTAAGAGCTATCCTGGGAGCAATGATTCGTTCCATAGGTGGGTCATCAGCCAGATTGAGGAACATGGCTGTATTGCTTAAAGAGCCACTGTCCTCAAAACTCCGCCGAAAGAACTCGGCGTCATCGTGTTTGACACCCATGGCCACAAAGACTATGGCAAACCGTTCATCCGCCTCCGAAATATGTGCTTGGCGAGCGATTTGGGCAGCAAGCTCGTTGTGCGTAAGACCGCTGCCCGAGAAGACGGGCAACTTCTGGCCACGAATAAGAGTATTCATGCCGTCAATAACGGATATGCCCGTCACAATAAGGCTGCGTGGGTAGGAGCGGCGTGTAGGGTTGATAGGTAGCCCGTTGACATCCGCCTCATGCTCCGCGATGGGTGGCGCCAAGCCATCGAGCGGATTACCCAACCCATCAAAAACGCGCCCCAGCATCTCCCTAGACACAGGAGTACGCAACGGCTTGCCCGTAAACCGCACGCGAGTGAAAGGCATTTGAAGGCCAGCCGTGCCGCTCCATACCTCAATGATCGCTTGTTTGTTGCTCGTGGCCAACACATGGCCGGGACGAACCTCGCCATTGGGTAAGATGACCTCTGCTGCTTCTTCATAGCCCACTCCAGAAGTGCCCTCCACGACGACGAGCGCCCCATGGATCTCGCTCAATCCCTGATACTGCTTGGTGTTTAGCCTAAAGCGCCCCTCAGCGGCGACCTTGACCTTATTACTCATCCCTCATAGTCCTTCTCAATCAGGTCCAACTGTTCGTCCAACTGCGCTAGGAGACGATCAAAAGTGGAGAGATCACCTTCGCGCACCTTGGTCTTCGCCCGGACGATCTCGGGCCATATTCGAACCTCGGTTTGTAAGCGGCTGACAGGAGCTCCTTTGGCAAGGATCTCGTTGCCCCTTTCAAAGGCGTGTAGCAACAGCCGGAGCATTGCCACTTGCTTTGCCGGTGAAGAGTAGCCGTCAATCGGATCGGTGGCATTCTGCTGCAGAAATGCTTCTCTAAAGAGCCTGGCTACGTAAAGGACAAAGCGCTGTGCATCAGGCAAAGCATCTGGCCCTACAAGCTTAACGATCTCTTGTAGCTGAGACTCCTGTTGTAGGATCTCCATGGTCCGGCCCCGAAGATGACCCCAATCCTCTGCGACATTTTCGGTATACCATTCAGTCACAGTAGAGATATAGCCACTGTAACTATCCAACCAATTGATGGCTGGAAAATGGCGAGCTGCCGCGAGAGCCTTATCCAACGCCCAGAAGACACGGACAAAGCGCTGAGTGTGCTGTGTAACAGGCTCCGAAAAGTCGCTACTGGGCGGCGATATCGCGCCCACAATGGTCACGGACCCTTCTTTTCCACTCTTAGCAACAACCCTGCCGGCGCGTTCGTAAAAGGATGCCAGCCTTGACGGCAGATAAGCAGGAAAGCCTTCTTCCGCAGGCATTTCTTCAAGGCGGCCAGAGATCTCGCGCAACGCTTCTGCCCAACGAGAGGTCGAGTCGGCCATGAGAGCCACGTGATAGCCCATGTCCCTGTAATATTCGGCAAGGGTTATACCCGTATAAATGCTGGCCTCCCGGGCCGCTACCGGCATGTTGGATGTATTTGCGATGAGGATCGTTCGTTCGATAAGTGAGTGGCCGGTCTTCGGGTCCTGAAGCTTGGGGAATTCCAAGAGGACATCAGTCATCTCGTTTCCGCGCTCGCCACAGCCAACATAGATGATAACATCTGCGTTGGACCATTTGGCCAACGATTGTTGGAGCATCGTCTTGCCGGCGCCGAAGCCCCCTGGGATAGCTGCCGTCCCCCCTTTGGCGATGGGGAACAATGTGTCAATGACCCGCTGTCCCGTGATGAGGGGTTCGCTAGGAGTCAGGCGCCGTACAATGGGCCTTTCAACACGTACAGGCCATCGCTGGAACATTTTCAGTTCCCTCTCCCCAGAATCTGTCAAGACACGCGCAATAGTCTGCTCTACAGAATATTCCCCCGCTGGTGCCACCCAAACTAAGACCCCCGCAATATCCGGAGGCACCATAATACGATGCTCGATAAGCAGAGTTTCGGGAACGGTGCCGATGGTCTCCCCACCATGTATCTGCCTGCCCGGTGTCATTTGTGGGTTAAATGCCCAAAGACGATCACGGTCCAAGGCTAATGCCCTAACACCCCGTAAGATAAAATCCCCAGAACGTCCGGCAAGTACCTCCAAAGGACGTTGGATGCCATCAAAGATGTGCCCAAGGAGGCCTGGCCCCAGCTCGACACTCAAGGGCATGCCCATGCCATACACCGGATCCCCCGGCCTAATACCGGCGGTCTCCTCATAAACCTGGATAGTAGCCACATCACCCTCTAGAGACACGACCTCGCCAACCAGATGGTAATCGCTTACTTCCACCTGCTCCATCATGTGGATCTCGCCGCTGACATGAGCACGAACCACCGGCCCGTTAACCCAAACAAGCTCCCCCACCTGCCTCATTTCGGCTGCTCCTCCGATAGATTACCAGCCCAGGTTTCGGAAGAGTTACTACAGTCCGATGTCAGCAATCGGTAAACCGTGTCTCGGAGAGTTGCTTTAGCCACCGCCAACCGATAGTTAAAAGAGTTATCCACTAACTGATTGCTGTCGAGGCGGCGTACAATAACGCCTCCCCAGATAGAAGCGGGATCTTGAGATATCTCCATCTTGTTCGTGAACTGCAGGCTGTCCATCAACCGCCGCAACTCCTTAACAAGCAGAGCGCGGTCTTGATCGTTGACCTGAATGAGCACGAGGCCTTCGCCAAGTTGCGCTATAGCATCCTCAAGCAAACGCTCTATAGCCACCAGGCGCTTCTCCTGATCATCAAAGCGCTGCAGCCTCCTGGCCACTTCTTGCCACAGACGTTCGAGGAATTCCTCACGGCGACGAATGATCATTTGTTGCGCATTCAGCCTTGCTTGGGCCAGAGCGCGTTTGCGCTGTTCAGCGATCTCCCTGTGAGCTTTAGCCTGTATTTCTTGGCGCACGCGTTCTGCCTCAGCAGCAGCCTGCTCAAGGATTTCGCGCGCTTTCTCCCTGGCCTTTGCAATCTGATTCATCGCCCGCTCGCGCGCCTGACGGCGTAAGTAGCTCTCCAGTCCACTACCGATTATCGCAGCCATCACACCTCTTCTAGCCTGATGCCAATAGATCGTTGCACAAGCTCCTTCAGCGACAAAGGAGCACTACTTGCCTTCTCGCCCGGGATTTCTACGACCAAAGGAGATAAACTTTTCACTTTCAAAGCATCAATGCGCTCGCGCAATAAGCTAGCTACGTCAGAGGTTATCAACAACAAGCCAATGGTTTTGTCAGCCAGACGAACATGTAGAGCCTCTTCGAGCTCAGCAGCATCGCGGACAATCTGTCCCTCTATTCCCACCAAGGAAAATCCCAAGACGCAATTTTCATTGCCTATTACAAAGATCCTCATCGCTTTCGCCTATAAAACTCAACGGCTGAGAATCATGAAAGCGATAATCAGCCCATAAATAGCAATACCTTCAGCCAAACCTACAAAAATGAGCGTTCGTCCAAGGATTTCTGGCTTCTCCGTGATGCCACCAATAGCCGCAGCACCCGCGATGCCCACAGCGATGCCCGCGCCAATACATGCCAGGCCTGTAGCCAGCGCCGCCCCCAGGGCAGCCCCGCCTAACCCTTCAGAAGAAGTGGAGCCCTGTTGAGCAAGGACGGGCGTAGGACCTATCAAAAGGCTCAAGACGACTCCTATACAAGTTAGAACAACCAGGCCGTTGAGGCTCAGCAATCCGCCTATCACCGAGCGCAATATTGTAACAGGATGGCGAAGACGGCGGACCACGGAGAGAATAAGCAAATACAACACAACCAGAGCCACGAGGATGCTAACGATTACGATCTGCATCTACGGTTTACTCCTTTCTAGTTCCTGTACTCTACACTCCACAGATGGCAAACTGAGGGGCCGGAAAGGAATGCCATCTCCCTTGAAAAACTTGCCGAAAAACTCGTAATACTCAAGTCGTAAGGTCTGAATGGCAACGATAAGACCCTCAAAACCAATGACAAAGATATTACCGAAAACGATAACTGCAGCGCGCCCTACCGATCCTGATGATCCCGAACCTATCATATCTGCTAGCAAAAACACCACTGTACTCAGGCCAGCATGGGCGACGGCGAAAGCGCCTAGACGAACATAAGAGAGAGTATTGCTTATATAGCTGATCAGCGCCTCAAATAACTCAAAGAAGGCTTGTACTCCCAATTCGAGTGCACTGCCCTGAACGAGAGGCCGCTTGCCCTCCAATAAGCGGGTAAGCGGCTCTGAAAAGAACAAAGCGAAGACACAGAGCATCACTTCCACAAACAACCATTCAGGGATGGCTCCGCCCGTGGCTATTAAGAGGACGATAGCCACAAGGCCCCAGTACAACAACAAGCCCACCAAGCCGTTCTTATCGAAGATGGCCTCCACAAAATGCCCTTGGCGAGCCGCAGCAAACAAACGGCATCCAAAGCCAATGTTGAGAATCACTACACCCAGAACGACCGAAGCCATGAGCAAAGTGAGAATGTCGTGCATGGGCTTGAGCCATAAGTGAGGGATCACCCCTTCCATACCGAAAAAGCTCCCGTAAAGCAAACCGAAAACGCTTGACGAAAGCCCACAAGCAATCAATATGAGGCCAATACCGGCCTGCTTACTTAGTTGAGGTACCAGGCGCGAGGCCAACAGTAAACCGATAGCAGCTAGAACGAGGCCATGCCCCAAATCTCCGAACATGATGCCAAACATAAGAGTAAATGTAACCGCAATGAGCGGCGTCGGGTCAATCTCCCGATAACCTGGGGTGCCGTAGGTAGTAACCAGAGCCTCTACCGGGCGAAACAGTTTGGCATTCCGCAAAAGGGTAGGCACTTGAACACGCTCTCTGAATGCGCGCGAAGGGTTCTCCTCAATAGTAGCTCGCCCTTCAGCAGCCCGTTCTATCGCTTCTCGTAGCTCCTTCACCCGGTCCTTGGGCACCCAGCCCGCAATCAAATAAACGTGCTCGCGATGGCCAAAGTGTGCCATGGCATCAGCGATGACGGCATTGCGCCGTATACGCGCGAGCATAGAGAGCAGGCGAGGAGCCACCTCTTCTATGAGGCGCTGACGCTCTTTAGCAAGCTCATCGAGCTTGGCTTGTGCGTCTTCGATTTGTCGCGAGACCTGTTCGAGCACCTCTTGTGCAGTACCGCTGTACTCTGAGGGTAGAGCCAGAGGATCAAGAAAAGCGCTCTCTAGAGCACGATCCAGGATGGGTGCATGCTCTTCGGCACAAAAGGCAAAGATAAGGACACGGCCATCATAATAGTGTACTGGGATGATCGAGTAAGGTACGCGAAACAAACTGGCCTCCAGACGAGCCAGATTTTCTGAGGGAATGGTGCCAGCAACCATGTGAAGCTGCGAAGATTGGCGCAGATCCGAGATACTGACAGATAATGGGGCCAAAAGCTCCATGGACTTGACAACCATCCTCCAGTGCTCCAACTCGTGCTTGAGGCCAGCCTCTTTCTCGCGCAAACTATTCACACGAGACTCAATTTCGCTCAGCTCTCCTTCCAAAACCGCCAAATCTTTGGCGACGTCCAGCTTCCCTTCACAAGGGCGGAAGGCTTCCTCAATGCCAAGCTGATGGAGCAATTCAAGCACCCGGCGCTCCTGACCACGATAAGCGCTAGCACGCCCGGCCCACTCGCTACTGACATTTTCAGCCCATTTCCCCAGCGCATTGGCATCTAACAAATGCATAACACCAAGGCTGGCTACCGTCTGAGCCACGACCTCTATATCGTTCTCAAAAACAAAGATGTCCACTTCCGACATCTCGGCAGGGACAAACATGAGTTACTCCTCATTCCTTACCAGGTGCTCAGCAATCCGTTGTGGGCTCCATGCCATTTCTTTGCCCTCCAACAAAGTGACCAAATCCTGGACCTCAAGCTCCTCTAGGACTAGATAGCCCAGGAGCTGGCCCAACCGAAACGGATACCCTCTTACTTGCCGCTGAGCTAACCGCCACCAATAACGCTGCAATAGCATCTCCAGTTTGGGCATCATTTGGGCCTCGTCACTCAGCTCTGCTAAAAGATCTTGATCAAAAGCGTCCTCCCCCCAGACCCGTATCAGTACATCACTTGGTGCTGCTCCCAAGGCGATATCTCGGACCAAGTTGATATCGGTACGAAACGTGCGCCAGAGCGTATAGTTGATGATCTCCTCGGCTGAGAGATTGTAGTAGACCCTGTAGCGATATGCCCAAAGCACGTTGAGGATGTCCAACCGAGTACCAAAGAGCAAGCGAGCCTCCTCTCGCTCTGTTCCCCCCAAGTCCTTGATGGCGGCCGCCACATCGCGGTAATAACGAATATCCATCGCCACTTCAAGAGCGAAAGGCGTGTGTTCGCGTTGGTAGATCCGGAAAGCAGCCCGTAACGGATTTATATAATGAGTGTCTCGTAGGCGCTCGATAAGGCCGCTCACGGAAGACTCATGGAGCAAGACATCCCAAGGCAAGGTCGAGTGTTCACCAAGAGGTATCAATAGGCTATGGATGACATCCGGCTCTGTACCTTGGTCAAGACCACGGAAGAGAACCTTGAGATTCTCCAACTCAAAATGTTGCCACCATACTTTCACTAGCCTTCTAGCGGCGCCACCCACAAAAGCCATAGCTTTATAACAGTTCGCCGCAACTTTACCCGCCAACGCGCGTTCGATCCTTTCCAGGCTCAGGCCCCCGCTTTGCTCTACAGCGCTAATCGCATCGCTATAAGGAGTGGCCCGCAACAAAGAAATGGCGGCGTCCAGCCCCTCTGCATGAAGCAAATCGCGCCAGGTGGCTTCGCTCAACAGGCGCGAGTACAAGCCTCGCACATAGGCACTCGTGCTGGCATAGCGAATGGCATCAAGACCCCCGACCATCTCGCGTCTCACTCAATGTAACCAAACTGAAAATGAACGCAACAACTCGTTCGTATTGCACCTGAGCGGCCTTTGCCCATCGTTCCGCATCACACTCTGCCTGTCTTTGAATAGCAAGGACCTCCTGTTCAGTTTGAGCCAACGACTCACGTATAAAAGCATCGGCCTCTTTCTGAGCATCCATTGCTGCTTTAGCCCGCAGCTTCTTGGCCTCTTCCTCAGCAGTGGCAACGATCCTTTTCGCTTCGGCTTCGGCCTCATCGACGATGCTTTGAGCTTGTCTCTCGATTTTCAGGACCTCACGGAGAGCCTCCTCCTCGAAACCCTTTTCATAGTCGTGCTTGTGATTAGATTCCACTCTCCACCCCTGGGAAACCAAGATTCAGTGTAAACCTGCCTTATGCTGATCAAAGGCCAACAAATAAAAACGCCGTCTTCCGGGTGCACTGTGCTCCATTGCACAAGCCCACCATCGGACGTGCGGCGAAAGGAACCATGAGGCCATATTTGAAGTTTGAATTTAGGCCCATATCAAACATTTGTCAAAAAATCACGGATTAGTTTCCGCTTTGAGAAACTACTATTCCCATGTACAATTTGAAGCTAAGCGAACCTCACGCCAATTCGCAGTCAGATGTATTTGTGAAGTTGAGGAATCTGAAGTGAGCTCTGATTGGTCGTTCGGTGACGATCTACTTCCAGATCTGCCGGCCCGCGCAGATGTGCCCCGATGCTATCATTGTGGCGCAGTTGCTCCCCCGGGCATCCCCAGTAGTAATGCCCGATGTACGACGTGTGGCTTTCATCTACACACCTGTCCGAACTGTATGCTCTACGACGGGTTAGGATGCCTCATTCTCTCCCCGTTCATCTGGCGCGAAGGCGGCGTGATGGGACAGGATTGTCCCAGCTTCATATGGCGCACAACCACTGCCATTTCCTACAGTGATTTGCCCTCCCCTGAATCCCTGGAGGGCTAAGCCTTGTTGGGTGATCTCGCCCTTTTTCGCGCTAGTATCCAGCTCATCGCGCAGCCCAAACCCACGCTCTAAGCTGGCCAAGTGAACCCATAGCAGATTGGGGCCTCAGCGTTCAGTCCCCAGGCGTTTCTGGCCGTAACCTTTCACCAAGAGCCTTGGCGAGCCGAGATGTAGAGCCCATCCGGCGGGAGCTCGTCACGCAGGAGTTGGACCTGCGTCGGGGTTAACGGGCCATCTATGATCAGTGGCTTGACGGCGAGGATCTTGCGGAAGATGGGCAAGAGGCGTTCTACAGGAGGAGCGCTGGATTCAGGGTCAAGGGTCACTTGGATCGCCTGAGGACGTTCAACGGTCAGGAGAGCCTCTACAGTATGAAGCGACCCCGAATGCAAGTGAATGATGCTGTAATCCACAGCTTCGCAGATGCGCACATCATAGGGCAGAAACCAGCGAGCATACTGAGTGGGAGAGAGAAAGGCGGAGGCATCGCATTGGGTGCGCACCACGGTGCCCGGTGCCCAGACGCCAAAAGGATTAACATAGCCTCCTTCGATGGGTGGGATGCGTTCCCATTGCGCCCGAAGGACCTCGATGAAAAGTTCGGTCACCTCCTCTAGGAAGCGCTCCAAAGCGCGGGGGTGATCATACATAGAGAGACACATCAACTCCGGCCCAAGCACGGCCTCGGCCAGGTCGGAGGGGCCACGCATAAGCGTGTGCGTCACAGCATAGCGCCCACCGCTACGCGCGACCAGGCCCTCGGTGAGTTGAAGGAGCAAGTCCAACCATTCGGTGTTCCTGCGAGGAGAGCGGCTCTCCCACTCGGCCCAATCTCGGATGAAGGAGCGGGTGCGCATACTGCCACCCTGGATCGTGGCCCGAATGGGGCACCCCAGGATCGCCTCCATCCAGGGCACGGTGCCGTAAACCTGGCGCACAGCGATGACATCGCCGATGGTCTCCAAAGGTCCTGGCTCCAGAGTTGGCCCTAGGATACGTTCCCGATCCAACATATGCGGCAAGAGGTCAAGGTCCTCTGTAGCCAGCCCGCCCCCAACCAGGGGCAACCACAGCCTGCCCAAAGGGGCGTGAAAGGGCTCAACATAGAGCGTCCCCTGGCGTTTCCACCAGGCTGCATGCCGGGCGAGAAGTTCTCGGCAAGAGTTATCAAGGTAAAAGGTAACCCTCTCGCTCACGCCCTTATCCTTTGACTGCCCCTGCCGAAAGCCCAGCGATCAAATAACGCTGAAAGATCATGACCAGCACGACAGGGAATATAGAGGCAATGATCGTGCCCGCAGCCATGATGGTCTTCTCTGTGACGAATTTACCCACAAGGGAAGCCAGCACGATCGGAAGCGTTTTGGACTTGGTCGTCGTAGTGGTGATCAGGGAAAACATAAACTCTCCCATGCTGCTGATGAATGCATAGGCTCCTGCAGCCATGATGGCTGGCGTGGAGATCGGAAGGATAACCCGAAACAGCGCCCCCACACGACTGCAACCATCTATACGCGCCGAATCCTCCAGATCGGTGGGGAGTGACTTGAAATGCCCTAACATGATCCAGGTGGTAATAGGCACGAACCCTGAGGAAAAGCCAATGATCAAGCCTTGCTTGGTATCAATTAACTTAAGGTCATAAAGTATCACCCAGAGCGGGATCATCACCAGTAGCCAAGGGATCGTCCACGTGGCCAAAATCAGGGCAATGGACAGCCCACGGAAAGGAAACCGTATTCGTGCGTAAGCGTAACCCGCCAAGGACCCCAGGAGAACACAGATCACGGTAGTTGCTGCCGCTACGATCAAACTATTCTGAAGGCCAGTCATGATATCAAAGCTGTTCTTGAACAGAATCGCCTCGTAGTTGTCCAGGTGCACGGGGTTAGGGTAAAATACCCATGGCTGAGCCCGTTCCTCATCCTGCGTCCGAAAGCTCGTCGTGATTACCCACCAATAAGGGAACAGGTAGAAAACCAGGATGAGAATGACTGCAATAGCCGTCAAAACCCCAAGAAAACGCCTTGATGCGGATATAGACACTTTCCCAAACCTCCTTCCCTAACGGCTTTATCGCCAAGCGAATCACTCTTCATCCCGTCGCGAAGCCAGCCGCCAGTAGAGGACTCCAAAAATTGTCACCACACCTGAAAGCCAGAAAGAGAGTGCCGAGCTGTAGCCTAGATTGTCCCACTGGATGGCATGGTTAAAGACATAATAGGCCATCACCAAAGTCGAGTTCGCCGGGCCTCCACCGGTCAAAATGTACAAGAGCTCAAAAGAAGTCAGCCCGCCGATCACGCCCAAGATCACCAAGAGCGTGATGGGGTAGCGCAAGTGAGGCAAAGTAATGTTCCAAAAACGCGCCCAAGGCCCGGCGCCATCTATTTCCGCCGCCTCGTAAAGCTCCTGAGGCACCGTTTGCATCCCTGCAAGCAATATCAGGGCCGAAAAGGGACTACCCTTCCACAAATTAGCGACAATCACCCAGAAGAAAGCCCAGGTCGTGGAGAAAAGCCAGGTCACCGGCTCTTTGATTAGGTGCAACCCCAGAAGGACGCCGTTCACGATGCCATCCGAGCGAAGCATCAACTTCCAAAGAATGGCATTGATCACACCGGGAGTCGCCCAGGAGAGAATCACTACACTGCGCACGATGCCCCGGCCGGGGAAATCCTGATTCAATACGAGGGCAACGATCATAGCAAAGATCAAGTCCAGCGGCACGTTGATGCTGGTTAGGATTAACGAGGCTCCAATCGCTCTCTGCAGCTGGCGATCAGTGAAAACCTTGAGGTAGTTCCCCAGGCCAAGAAACTTGGGAAGCCCTTCAACCTTTGCACCGAACAGCCCCTGAACCATCGCCGCGAACTTGGGTACGCCGGCGCGAAGCATATGCACATCGTAGAAACTGACCAACAAGCCATACAGGATGGGATAAAAAACGATGCCCACAGCTAATAAGAAGGTCGGGCCTGCCAGAAACCAGCCAAGGAGTCCCGGATGGCTATCCAGAAAGCCCATCAGGCTAAGCCGCCGTATTACGCTCGGAGCCACGCCGCCCTTTACCGTATCCGCAGCTTTCGCCTGCCCAGAAGCCTTAATACCCAGGCTCATGTTTCACTCCTTTGCGCCACCACTGGGCAAACCAATAAGCCGGCCGGCTGTGGACTGTAACGCAGTCCCCAACCGGCCGGCAAATCGCGGCCTATTTGCTCTTTTCCTCAGCAAACTTTTGCAGGTCCTCCAGCACGGCGTCAATATCGCCCGTACCCATCACCACTTCCTGGATCTTGCCCTGTAGATAGCTGCTGACCTCTCCCGCTTTGGGATAAAAGTTCTGCGGAAGGGTCCTGGACTCGATCTCCTTGATCACATTCCAGTAGAATAACTTCTTCTGGATTTCGGGGTCATTGTACATGTCGGTATAAACGGGGTTGTAATACTGGGATAGAGCACGAGCTTTGATGATCTCCGGTTTATTGATACAGGTCATCCAGGCCGCAGCTCCCTTGGGATTCTTGGCACTGGTGGGGATACACATATATTCAAACCCCGACTGGGCGACCGCCTTGCCCGGCTTATCGCCTGGGAAGCCAAAAGCTCCCACCTTGCCGATCACCTTGGAGACGTCAGGCTTTTCCAGGATGGCGGCAAAGCCCTCCCAATTGAAGGTCAACCCCACATCACCCAGAGCGAACCTGTCAGCAATGTCTTGCTGGCTCAGGTTCACACTGTCGGGGCTCAACAACTTGTCCTGGTACATATGGCGCATCCATTGCAGAGCCTCTTTACATTGGGGGGTGGTAAAGGTCCATTTGATCTCATCGGGATTATCCGCTGTTCCCCCCTGCCAATAATTGCCATCCTTGGCAAAGACCAGTTGATGAAAGACTCGCGTCCAGTGCCAATCGGTCCAGGTATCCAGGTAGGCCTGCTTGGTAATGGCTTGTAACTTGATAATGTGCTCCTCCATCTCGCCGAGAGTGGCTGGGCCCTTGGAGGGATCCAGGCCGGCTTTTTCATACAATTCCTTGTTATAGAAGCCGATCATCCAGCTTGGCCAGACGCAAAGGCCATACAGTTTCCCCCCAACCTTGCCGGTGTTAAGTGGGCCTTGAAGCCATTTCTGCAACATGTCCGAGGGTAACAGGTCGTCTAGAGCGACCAGCTTGCCCTGACGGCCATAATTGAAAACGTCAGTCACACCAAGGTCGAGGATATCCACGACGTACTTGTCTGAGGACATGATAATTGGTTGCTGTTGGCCAAGGGTCGTCCAGTCTACGGGCTTATAGGTGGTTTTGACCCCCGTTTCGGTAGCACACTCTTCGGCATACTTGGTGTAAGCAGCGAACTTGTCCGCCTGGCCTGACCAGTCGTCAGACATCCAAACGATGATCTCTCCCCCCGCCGCAGGCCCCTTAGTGGGTTCAGCCTTGGGAGGTGCGGTTGGCGCGCTAGTGGGCTGAGCGGCCGGCTTGCAAGCCTGTAGAAATTCGGCTGCAGCTACAGTACCAACCGCCAAGATGGTCCCACGCAAGAAATCTCGACGCGTCATACGGACACTCATGTTAGTCCTCCTTGAAATGGAACAGGGCAATTGCCACGCTAAATAACAAGCGAACACAAGCCACAACCATTCAAGGGCGACCACAGCTACGCGAACTTGCTCTTCTCACCTCCTTTCAACACTCTATGCTGTGGCAATACCAATGTAACACAAAGCAAAGCAAAAGTCAACGGGGTTGCTTGGCAGGCGGAATCTCACTACAATCGCTGTAGCAACTTGTTGCACGGATCTGTTTCCCCACTTTCACGGGACGCTTTCGTCCCGGACTGTTTAAGCGTCACACAAAAAGGAAGGATCAAATGAGAAAAATATGTCAGCTCCTCTTGGTGTTCCTTGCTTTGACGTTTCTTAGCTGTGTCGGGCCGGCTACCTCAATCCCCTCGCCTCGCCCAGAGAAGCCAACTGAGGTAGCTAAGGTGCCCACCGAACAGTCCCCGATCCCGGCGGAAACTGCCCAGCCCACCGCCGGGCCCACCGAGGCTCCTCCAACGCGGGGTGTGGCCGCGTGGAGCGCTGACGGGATCATTAGCGAGGGCGAATATGCCCATGAAACCTCTATCGGGGATGTGCGCCTTTGGTGGCGCAACGAC
>Ga0123519_10009124_pt1 | contig 14989 bp, 13 predicted proteins | sample YelNatPaOPRAMG02_FD_87396 | JGI IMG/M metagenome (GOLD analysis project Ga0123519, IMG submission 87396) | Hot spring microbial communities from Yellowstone National Park - Yellowstone National Park OP-RAMG-02 (version 2) | ecosystem: Environmental > Aquatic > Thermal springs > Hot (42-90C) ...
AGAAGTTGAAGGGATGCGGAGGCGTATTACAATCTTGCGTGTGCGTATGTGAAGAAGGGGAACAAGTCAGAAGCGCTCAAAAATCTTAAAAAGGCGTTCGAACTGGACAGCAGATTAAAGGAGTATGCGAAGAAAGACAGCGCTTTCGACCCTATCTGTGAGGATGACGAGTTCAAGCGTCTTTTAGGGAATTGAGCTTCTTTTGATTTAGAGACATATTCAATTGAGAGGCGAGAGGGTAGGGATTCGAACACATCAGCCCAAAGACATTTCTGTTGACGGCAAAGAAGACACGCAACAAGAGGGAATTTCTGCCGTCTTCTTGCGTATTCAATTCTATTCATTTGACAACGGAGGGAAGAAGAGTTAAATTAGTGTTTAATCTGTTTTGAGGCGATAAAAAGAATGAGGGTTTATTTCGACCACAATGCGACGGCGCCTGTGCTTGTTGAAGTTGCTGATTTCGTCAGGGATGTTTTTCTGAATTATTTCGGTAACCCACATAGTATCCATGAGTTCGGGCATCGTGCGCATAAACTCGTCGAGGATGCGCGTGAAAGGTTAGCGAAACTCATTGGTGCGAGTGAGCCATCGGAGATTATTTTCACATCAGGCGGAACAGAGGCGGACAATATGGCGCTTATTGGCGGCGCCAAATGGATGCGCAAAAAGAAGAACCGCGACGAGATTGTCACTTCTTCAATTGAACATCCTGCCGTCCTTGCGACTTGCAGGTTTCTCGAGACAGAAGGGTTCAAAGTCAAATATATCAAGCCTGAAAGAAACGGAATCGTAAGCGTGGAAAGTTTCAGAAAAGCGGTTACGGAGAGGACGGCGGTAGTAAGTTTAATGCTTGCAAACAACGAGACAGGAATGGTTCAACCAGTCGCTGCGATTGCGGAGATAGCCAAAGAGTCTGGTGCACTTTCTCACACGGATGCGGTGCAGGCGGTAGGGAAGATACCTGTAAGCGTCTCGGATTTGGGTGTTGATTTGCTGTCACTATCGGGGCATAAGTTCGGGGCGCCGAAGGGGGTCGGTGCACTATACATTCGTAAAGGAGTGAAGATTGAGCCTCTGCTTTTTGGCGGCGGACAGGAAAGGGGGATGCGTCCTTCGACTTTGAATGTTCCTGGAATCGCAGGAATGGGGCTTGCTGCGGAAATCATAGGACGGAATCTCAACGAAAATATCGAGAAACTAAAAAAACTGCGGAACAGACTCGAGGAGAGTTTACAAAAACGGCTTGAGAGGACTTATATAAACGGGGCAAAAGAGCCGAGATTGCCGAACACAAGTAATATGTCGTTTGAGTTTATCGAAGGCGAGGCGTTATTACTTGACCTTGATAGAGAGGGGATAGCGGTATCTACGGCGTCAGCCTGTGCCTCTGCGAAATTAGAGCCGTCTTATGTGTTGATTGAAATGGGACTACCTGCGCAGATTGCGCGGAGTTCCATTAGGTTTTCGCTTGGATGGGAAAACACGGAGGAAGAGGTTGACTATGTAGTAGAGAAGACAGTAGAATCGGTAAATCGGTTGCGGAAACTCTCTCCTCTTTACCAAGACTTCGTTGGAGGGGGATAAAGATGAGCATCGAGTACACGGACAAGGTCATTGAGCATTTCAAGAATCCGAGGAATGTTGGCGAAATAAAGGACGCGGACGGAGTAGGGACGATAGGGAATCCTGTCTGCGGAGACATATTAAGAATCTACATAAAGATAGAAAATAATAGGATTAAAGATATAAAGTTTAAGACATTTGGATGCGCTGCGGCAGTGGCGTCGGGCTCGGTGCTGACTGAAATGGTAAAAGGGATGACGATTGAAGAAGCGCTTGCGGTAAAGAGAGACGAAATAATAGACAAGTTAGGTGGATTGCCATCGCAAAAGCGGCATTGTTCTGTTCTCGCGCAAGATGCTCTTAAAAAGGCGGTAGACGACTACAACCGCAGAAAATTCGGAGTTCTTAAGGTAAAATTTGAGATTGAGGGAAAGGGTGTACTATCAGGCGAGATATATAAGACGGTTCTCGGAAGTAAAATAATCGAGCATCTTCCTATGGATGCGAACATCTCACTCTGGGGTAAAGAACTATATTTCCCCACAGGAGTAAAAACGGCAATCAGTAAGCCGCAGGTCAGAATAGATGCAGGTGATGTTGCTTATTGGCCTGACGAAGGGGCGTTGTGTCTTTTCTGGGGACCTACTCCTGTAAGCAATGGACTCGAGATTCTCGCCTATTCTGCGGTTGAAGTAGTCGGGAGTTTCAAAGTTGACGAACAGTTGCTCGACTTGTGCAAAGATGGCGATAGGATTAGAGTTATGGCAAGTTCATAATTCATTAAACGACAAGGCGTTACATTTTCAAAAATAGGAGTCCAACGGGAATGTTTTACAAAAGTTATACATTTTTACTCTCGTTTACGAAAAACGGGTTTCCTGAAACTGAATGTAAAACTCGTGTAAAAGCAGAATCTCCTTTCCGTTCAATAAGTTGTGTGAAATCCAAGAGAGAATGGCACGGCTCTTGCTCATTTCAGAAAAAGGATTAAAGGAGGAGAGGTTATGAGGAGATGGGCCATCATAATTGCGTCAGTGGCGCTTGTCTTCATAGGAATTGAGTTTCTGCTTGCTGACGAATGGGAGGATGTAGAGTTCATAGAGATGCTTGCAAAACGCGGCAAAGAGACTCGTAACGACGATTGGTTCAAACTCGCTCGAGAATACGGAATGCCGATTGTAAGAACACAAGGCAGATTGTTCAAAAAGGAGACAAAAACGAGACTTGCGCAAACTATGGACGCCATTCTTTCAGCGTTGACAATGATAGCAAGACAAGCAGGCAATGAGAAAGACGCTGCGATATATGAGAAAGAGCGCCAAGAGGTGCAGACTCACATAGGCGGAGATAAAAGTGTTGTACTTGCAAAACTTGAAAGAGACTTACTCGAATTACAGGGTGCCGCCGCTTCCGTCGAGGTAGAAGTTGACAAAAAAGTAAAAGAGGAGAAGTCCAAGGAGTTGCAGAAGAAGTTCGAAACTCTGAACAAAGAGATTGAAGCAACTATAAAGAAGTGGCGCGAGGACATCGCAGCAAAGTATCCAGATTCGAGTTTTTGGCCCTATCTTCCAGCTAAAGAAAAAGAGGGACTTCCTGATGAGTTGTGGGCAAGAGACTACCTTGAGTTCATATATGCTCGCTCTTTTATATATCAGGCAAAAATCGTTACAGGTGAAGAGAGAACCAAGAGGTTAAACACAGCGATAAAGAAATTCTTAAGATTTACTAAGGGTATACCGGAGTTTGATGGAGATAGAGACCCTGAATCAACAAAGGAGTTTGTGCCCCAAACCGAAGAAGAGAAAAAGATAAAAGAAAAGTACGACGAACTTATGAGGGAGATGAAAGAGTTAAAGGAGGAACCTGAGCCAGAACCGCGAGCAACATTCCCGATTCTCGAATACTTCGCATTTTACTGGATGGCTCGTGCGTATTTTGACCTCGGCAATTTAAAGGATGCTATGACTTACGCTAAATACGCGCTCTATGTCGTGCGCTCGGTTGAGCCAACTTTCGGGAAGGAAGACATCAAGAGAGTAGTTGAAGTAGTACTCAAGGCACATCTTATGATAGGACAGATTCTGAAGAAAGAAGATAGAAAAGGAGCGATAGAAGAGGCGGTTGATCATTTTTATAAAGCGCTTTCTTTGACAGGACAACCAATCGACCCTGCAAGAGCAGAAGAAATCAAATTCACATTTCCAGATGTTTATACATTCGACGAGGGACAGTTTATTGCAATGGAGTTAGGAGAATCATTAGTAACGCTAAAACGGTATGTTGAGGGAATGTCCGTAGTCTATAAGATATACCACGAGGAACGCTCAAAACGAAGCCCGACAGGACAACCCTCGGAGAAAGAAGTAGTCGCAGCACACTGGATGGCAAAAATCTACGATGCTATGGGTGCTTCTGTAGGGATATTGCCTGTTGGACATATGTTTGCGGTAGCGGAAGGATACTATTCTCTTAAAAACGATGAAAAAGCAATGAACGCTTACAGGTTGGCAATCTGCGCTCCAGGGACTGAGGAAGAGCGTTACTTCTTCACTCCTGTGGCAATGTTCCGACTTGGAGTGCTGCTTCAAGACAACAAGCGGTTTATGGAAGCATATATAGTCTTCACGGAACTTGTGAAACGGTATAAAGGGCATCAAATTTACGGGAGTCTGATAGTAGACGCAGCCAGAGCCGCGATTGCGGCTGCACGAAAATTCTCGGACGCAGATGAGTTTGGAAAGAAACTTTATGAAGACGCAAAGGCTGTCCAAAAGGAGATTGTTCCCGCAGGAGCAGATGAATTCAACGAGCGCCTGCGGTTAGCATCTCAGGACATACAGCAAAAACGATACGATAAGGCGATTGAAGGACTTCAGGGAATAACCGAGACCTTTGAAGAGAAGACCTCCAGCGGAAAGAAAAAGGTCATTTACGATAATTATCCGATGGCGAGAGCATTACTCGGTTCAGCTTATGTTCTGAAATTCGGAGAGACGGTTGTTGAGAAACCTGACCCACAACTTCTGGTAATCGCAGCAGAAGCGTTGAATGAAGCCTTGACTGCGCTCGCTTCTCGGCAACAGGAAGACCCTCTCGCTGAAGCAATGGCAAGACGGTATCTCGGTGAGGTTTACACGAACCCGCATTTCTACAAGGGTGAGAAAAAGAAATGGGCGCAAGAAGCAATAAAGGTGTTACAAGTCTTCGAGCGCAAGTTCCGTGATGTTCCGCAGGTGAAAGAGCGAGAATACCCGATGTATGCGAAGGCGAGATTGATAGATGCATACCGTCTCGCTGGAGAACTTGACGCCGCAGAGAGATATTTCGACGAATTCGCAAAAGAGTATTCCACATCGAGACTCTTCGAGCAGATCTGCTTCGAACTGTTCAAAGCATATAAACAAGAAGGGAAGGATATGCAAGAGAAAGGACAGCAGCAGTATGCCGAGAGTCTGTTTAAGACCGCAGGAAAAATGTTAAGAGAATGGCTCGCTGTAAGACAAAAAGGAGGGAAACTCACACCGGACGACCAGATGTGGGTTGCGTTACAGCAGGCTGAAATCGGACAGTACCTTGATGCGAGAAAAGTGTTCAACGATTTCTTAAGGGATAGAAGCGATATAGAGAAGATGAACGACAACGATTTTGCACTGTTTCTGCGCGCAAAAACCGGTATAGCGCAATGCTTCGCAGAAGAGAAGAAATTCAAGCAGGCTGCTGAAACTCTCGACCAGTTGCGCGTAATCGTAAAATGCAAGTATTGCTCATACCGGTTTAATCTGTTAGACCCGCAAAAGTTTGTTGATGATGAGGAGTATCGTCATCAACTTTATAACGAAAAACTATACGGTAAGTGCCCGAAAGAGGGGGTTTGTGTAAAGTGTGACAGATGTAAGCAGGACTTCTTCGTATCGCAAGAGAAATATGAGAGTATGATGGAAAGTTACAACAAAGCACGAAAAGAAAACCCAGGCGTATCACCTGAATTGTTGAAACTCGAAATGATTGAATGTCCGAAGTGTAAGAGTGCTTTAAACATTACACAGATGACCGAATCCAAATGCCTTATACGCGAGTTAGACGGCGATTTCGCATTCCAGTTTACGACGGCAAACCACTATTGGAACGCTTTCAAGGCTTCCGACCAACGCGATGCGAACCTCCGTGATAGAGCCTTCGACATACTTACGCGGTTATATAAGCCGCTCGAATATGCCATCGGCGAATATGAAAAGAGAGTGCGCGTCTTGAAAGCAGCGATTGAGAAAGGCGATATGACACGACAAAAAGAGTATGAAACCTACTTCAAAGCACTTGGGGATTTAAGTGAGTTGCTGCCGAAAGTCATATACTATATTCTCGTCATTTATTTCAACAAAGGAGAATTCGACCAAGTAGTAGGTTACTTTGAAGAGAAAAATAACGGTGAACCTATCACAGACGAGAAACAATTTGAGTCTATCGTGCCTTGGACTGAGTGGCGCGACAAGTTCAAAGAACTATACACACAAGCAAAAGAAAAAACAAAGAGATAAGCCATTAGGAGGGTTAAATATGAGATGGCTTCTAATTTTTGCAACACTGGTCGTGATGCTACCGCTCTTCGGTGACGACATAATTCAGCGAGTCGGTAGTGATACGCAGGTACTCAAGGTAGAGGCGATTGGAACGGAAACCTACAAGGAGGTAAGTTACAAGCTTGGTGGCACATTTCAGAAAATGTCAGCGGATACTATCATTGACATCAAACGCGATAAGGCATCGCTCGTTTACCAGAGCGCTGAAGACTTGCGTTCTCAAGGAAACTACGCAGAGGCGCTTAAAAAATACGAAGCGGTGTTAGCACGCGAAGACGCGGAAGCATGGGAGAAGGTGTATGCTGGTTATTACAAGGCGTTCTGTCTGAGGATGCTTGGAACTGTTGAGCCAGCAAAATTCAGGGATGCGATAAAATCGTTCAAAGAGTTTGAAGAAAAAAACAAGGAGCACAGGTTAGTTCCATTTTCTCTTCTCGGACGCGGGATAGCCGCAATAGGTGCAGGAGACTGGGGTGAAGCGACAGATGCGTTCACCAAGCTTTCAAGCGGTGAATATGGCAGTTACTGGAAGGTGATAGGTAAGTACTGGCTTGGGGAGATTGGCTATCGAAAAAACGAGCTTGAGAATGCGATAAGGATATGGGCAGAAATAGTTACAGAGGCAGATAGGATGGGAATAAAAGATGTGCGCGCAAAATACGAACTCGTCCTCGCACTGCGAGAGATTGAAAAAGGCAACCTTGCGAAAGCGGAGCAGGGACTTAGCAAAATAGTCGAAATGGGCCTTGGAGGGATGGAACCAACCGTTGGCTATGAGGTAATGGCAAAGGCACACAAAGGGCTCGGTGACTGCTATTATAAGGAAGCAGGCTCAGACAAAGCGAAGATGAGACAGGCGCTCTTTGAGTATCTTAAGGTTATTTTGCTATATTCGTTGAGCAAACCGGAATATATCCATTCTCTACAAATGGCTATCGAAATCTCGAAGAAACTCGGCACCGACGATGATATCAAGCGGGTTGACGAGTTGAACAGAGAACTTTTGAAAGCAAAAGGAAGTTAGGTTTTGAGGGTTCTTTTTTTGGAGGGTCTGCAATGAGCAGATGGATTTTTGCAGCGGTTTTGATCGTAGCAGTGATGGGAACAGTTGTACTTCTTGCCCAAGAAGGCGGGAGTGCTCCTGCTGCCAAGCCGGTAAAAACTTTGAGTTGGCTCGAACTCATCTGGTTGGGTTCAAAATTCATGGGAATCGGAATCATAATTATCCTCCTGTCATTCGTCTCAGTGGCGTTAATAATCGAACATTTTATGTCCATTAAGCGTGATGCACTTGTGCCACCTGAATTGGTTGCCCATCTCGAGCAGTTGCTTGAAGACGAGGAATACGAAGAGGCGATGACTCTCTGTGAAAGCGCTCCGAACTTCCTCTCGAATGTTATTGCAGCGGGGCTTGCGCGTCTTGGGCGTCCGTATGAAGAGATTGAAGCAGCGATGGCAGAGGCAGGCGACCAAGAATCGGTAAAACTCTTCCAGAAAATCTCGTATCTTTCTCTTCTGTCAACCATCTCGCCGATGTTAGGATTGTTCGGGACTGTTGCAGGAATGATTCAAGCGTTCTCGGTTATTTCAGCCTCCGAAGCCCAGCCAAAGCCAAAGGAATTGGCATTCGGCGTTATGACCGCACTTGTAACGACTTTCCTCGGTCTCATCGTAGCGATACCTACTGCCGCCGCCTTCTTCTATTTCCGTAACAGAGTCATCCGAATAATTATGGAAGTCGGCAATATCGCAGAAGAGTTAATGCAGAGGTTCCGTCCGCAGGCCGAAGAAGGAGCAACATCGCCAGCAACGGTATAGTTGAAAGCGTGTGGAGAGGAGGGAAATCATTTCCCTCCTCTCCCTAAAGCCCTTTTGGAGGGCAGAAAAATGGCTAAAAAAGAAAGAGAAGAGTTAGACCCAAGGAATACTAAGATTAACATCAATATGGCACCTATGATTGATATGACATTCCTTATTCTTACATTCTTTATGCTTGTCTGTCATATGGGTGCTATGCAACTTGAGGAGATTGCTTTACCGTTTGCAAGTTGTGCGCAAAAGGTCGAAGAGGCTGCACTTGACACATCAATTCTGCTTATAAACATCAAAGAGGACGACCCTGCAAACGGTCATGTAACAATCGGAGGACGCAAATACGACAAAGACGAATTAGGGAAACTGGTTGCAGTAGAGGCGCGCCGAGCAGGTATTGACAAGTCGAATGAAGAATATGTAAGAAAAGGCGTTTCAAGACTTCATGTGATTGTGCGATGCGACAGAGATGCTCCTTATGAAGCAGTCCAATGGGTCTTCGAAGTATGCAGTATGAGCAAGGTAATCCATGTTTACATTGGTGCCTCGCCTCAGCAACTCGAGAGAGATGAGGATGCAGCCTCATAATATATAGGAGGGCGAAGAGATGGCTCGGGAAGCAAAAAAGATGTTGCAAGGTGCTCTTACCGAAGATGTTGAGTTACCATTAGCCCCAATGATTGATGTTATATTCCAGTTGCTCATATTCTTTATGTTCGCACTCAAATTCACCGGCGAGGAAGGAAGACTTTATGCAAAATTACCGACAAACAGAGGACTCGGATACGAAGGCACGCCACCAATTACGCTTCAAGAAGTGCGAATCAAGTTGCTCTGGGTGCAGAAAGGCAACTGGTCGAAGAGAATGTTGCCTGAAGATTATGAGCAAGCAAAGAAGAATCCCAGCACGCGCTCTTGGTGGGTCCAAAATGGAATGACCGTCCTTAAAATCCGTGATGACTTCCTTATGAGAGGTGGAATGAATAGCCCGGAAGCAAAACCTGACTGGAAAGCACTTGAAGCGCGCATAAGGAAGGGAATTCAAAACTTCAAACCGACGAAAAGTTATCCGACTCTCCCTGTCATAATCGAAGGCTATCAATTAGTGCCTTTCCAGCATGTAGTCAGCGCTTTAAATGTCTGCGTCAAAGCAGGTGTAAAGGACATCACATTCGCAGCACCTGAAATCCCGTTCTAATAACGGACGAAATTGAGAATCAACCCCTATGTCAACATAGGGGTTGATTTTTTTAGACTTTTGACTACCTGCCTTTATTTCTTCCGGTAGCGCTCCACATCCTGCTGAATTTGCTGTTCGAGATTACGAATCTGCTCTTCAGCACCTTCTAATTGTGAGAACTGAGCACGCGCTTTGGATGCTAACGCCATCGCTTTGTCGAACTCTTGCGCTCTCCGCGCTTTTTCCGCCTCAGCCATTGTGTTCGAAAATTCAGCCTTTATGGAGTCTAACATCTCTTTCGCTTTGTCAAACAGAGTGTCCTTCAGGCAATCGCTATCGGATTCATTCTGTATGTCGTATGTCTCTTTCGTCTTCATTATGTTTGTAAGTAAAGGTATGCACCGTGGATAATCCTTCGCCTTAAAATAGTTCTCCGCCGTTTTGAACATACCTCTCACCTTATCCATCACCTTCTGCTTCGCCTCGTTGTCTTTCTTGACCTTCTTCAGCAATTCGAGAAACTCTTTCTTATCTTCGGGCGCGCTTTCGTAACTCTTTCGCCTGACAAGTTGAAAATCACAGACTAACAAGTATCTGTCTCCCTTAGAGAGTTCAACTTTTTTAAGAGCATCATTCGGCTCACTCGAATCGATGAGGACTTTTAAAAAATGGCTCGCGGCAGCTTTCAAATCCTTATCGCTTAAAAAATCCTCAATCTTTTTTAGAAACTCATCGTCTTTCGGCATTACAACAATAAGTAATGGCTTCTCGCTTCTCTCGTTCTTTTTGAGCACATCAGCAAGGTCTCCCCATTCAGATTTCTCCGCCTTATTAGGCTTATCTGGCTTCTCCTCCTTGTCGTCCGCAAAAACAGATAAAACCGCAGGCGACATAAACAGCGCCACTACGCTAAACAACAATAGCCTTCTCATCTTATCTCCTCCTTGATATATTCCCTTGCTTTTAAAAGCCTCATTTTAACGACATCTTTGTCGAGCGCATCGATTACAAGATGAATTTCTGGACCTTGCACTCTACCTGTAAGTGCGGCACGCAGTAACAGAAAAAGTTTACTCACTTTTGCGCCACTCTTGAGTGAAACATCATTAACGACTTCGAGGAGTCTTTCGCGCTTTGATGGAACAGACGCCTCGAGCAACTTATCAACAAGCAGTGAATACGCGCTCTTGGCAATATCTGAAGTTAAGGTTTTAAGCGCCTCAGAATCGGGTTCAACATCGGATTCAAGAAACATCGGCAGAACCGCCTCAATGTCGCTTAAACGGACAAGATAATACCGTGATGCTAATATGATTTTTCTTCTCCGCTCCCCAGAAATGTTTGACGGCAGATAACTCTCGACTTTCTTACAGAGTTCTTCATCACTTAAATTGCGAATATGCTGTCTACAAATATACTCAAACTTCTGTTCATCGAAACTCGAAGATGCTTTCGACAAGTCCGAGACATCAAACTGTTCGTAGATTTCTGGCGTCCGAGGGTCAAAAACCTCTCTTTTATCTTTTGGAGACCAACCCAACAGCGCAGAATAATTGAGTATCGTAACAGGAAGATAGCCCTCATTCTCGAAATCTTTGATGGAGCGTGAACCGAGCCGTTTGCTCAAACCTTTTGTATGGCTCATATGCGCAAAAGCAGGCGGTTTGAATCCAAGCGCCTCGTAAAGAAGAATCTGGATAGGCGTATTAGAGATGTGCCCTTCACCACGCAAGACAAGGTCAATCTTCATAAGAGCATCATCAATGACGCAGGAAAAATTGTATGTCGGAGTACCGTCCTGTTTCGCTATAACAGGGTCTCCGAAAAGGGAACTCTCAAACTCGATTTCGCCTCTGATTAAATCGTTAAAAACGACAGTCTTGGCAGGCATAATGAAGCGAAAAGTCTCTTTCCTTCCTTCGCTCTCGTATTTAACACGTTGAGAATCGGTCAAATTGCGGCATCTGTTATCGTAAACTGGCGGACGCCCTGCTGCGAGCGCCATCTTACGGCGTAACTCCAACTCCTCCTCCGCGCAGTAACATTTATATGCCTTGCCATCTTTCATAAGGCGTGCAAGGTACTCCTTGTATATATCAAGCCGTTCACTCTGCCTATACGGACCAAACCGACCTCCGCGCTCGCAATCCTCGTCTGCCTCGATGCCAAGCCATTTCATATCGTACAGAATCCGTTTCTCATACTCTTCCTTGGAGCGCTCAACATCGGTATCTTCGATTCTGAGAATGAAAGTGCCTTTATGACGGCGCGCACACATCCAGTTAAAAAGCGCCGTCCTAATGTTGCCGATATGCAGATACCCCGTCGGGCTCGGAGCGAACCTTACTCTCATTTGAACTCAACCACCTCGAATCCAGAATCTCCTTCTTTTATCTTCAAATACTTGTTAATAGGCGGATTCTCAAACCGCTGAACAGAGCATTCCTTATCGCACCATCTGACCTCAATGTATTCGATTCTATCGTTTTTCCCGAGTCCGAAATAGGCTTCATTGGGGTTCTGATGCCCGCAGTGGCCTGCACCACCGCGAAGTTCGCGCATCTGTACCACGCCGCCTGCTTTGACATAAACACGCGCTCCAATAGAATCCCTATTCGTTCCCCCCTTACCTTTCCCTTCAAGTATTACGCAGAGATAGTTGTTTTTATTCCCGACTTTGTTCAAAAACAGCGCCGCATACGGCGTCTTCCCTTCCGTCTTTTCCTTCGGCAAACGCATAAAGGAACGCCCTACGAGGATGTCAACATCTCCATCTCGGTCAAAATCGCCGAGCGTAAGTCCGCCACAACCCTCCCACTCAAAACCACATTTTTCGGTTATCTCCTCAAACTCACCTTTCTCATTCTGTCTAAACAATCGCAAAAACTGTCCATCCGGATAATCTCCGCTCGCAATCAACAAATCTAACCGTCCATCGTTGTCATAATCCAGCCAACCTGCGTGTAGGTCCCCTTCATTCCAGTTTCTTTCATCCTTATGTTCCCGTTTTATTGCATTCGGACGACGCTCGAAAACATACTCCTTCTCTTTCCCAAGATTGACACAGAGTGTAGACCTGTCCGAAGAAGGTCCCGCCCAAGAATGGCAAATCTCCGCCAAAAACACATCAACATCGCCATCGTTATCGTAATCCTCGCAGGCAGCATCGAAAGTGTTCCCGTTAGAGCGGAAAGGAGGTTCATCTTCACGCTCCTCGCCATAACGCTCCTTCCACATCTTCTTCGTCCAATCAGGATATTTCCCGCTTCTGTCCTCATCGCCGTCAATATGTGTCCTTTCGCCTACATCAACAAACTTCTCACCATTCCTGTTTTCCCAAAGGATGTTCCACTGTCTACCATAAGCGCACACCAAAATATCCTGATAACCATCGTTGTTATAATCAAGATGGGTAACTCCATATACAGGTCTTGAAGATTCACGCTTACCGGGCTCATCAATCGTCAAGACTCCGACATCTTTCGTGACTTCTTCGAAACTCCCGTCACCTTTGCCTCGATAAAGGCGGCTCGGATAGCATTCCAACGATTTGCCGTAGGCTTTGTAGAAATTCCCAACGAACAAATCGAGAATTCCATCGTTGTTGTAGTCAAGGAAACTCGCCGCGCAAGTGGTTTCAGAATATTTCCCGACTCCTGAATCGTCGAGTTTTTTGAAATGTCCCTTTCCGTCGTTTATAAGAATCTCGCAACGCAAGCCATCGTCCGCCTTATCTGAACCTGCAAAATCGTTGTAGCGGCTTAAGAAAATATCCTTGTCTCCGTCGTTGTCAACATCGCCAAGGATGATGAAATTCGGAAGACGAGAGCCTGCCGCAGTTTTTAAGCCCGATTCTTCCGTAAAATCTCGTAGTTTGCGTCCGCCTGAGCCGTCCGGAATGTTCAGAAAAAGCGCCAAACCAGTATCACTAAGAATAAAAACATCGAGCCATCCATCAGAATTGGCATCAACGAAATTCACGCGCTTGGCAGAGAACTTATCAAGACCGAGTCTATAAGAGACATTCTCAAAAAGACTATCCTGTTTCTCCGACTGTGCCCAAAGCGGCAACAGCGCGATTATCGCAAGCCCAAGAAATCCTATTATCAGAAGCTGATGCCGAGAATAGCCATATGTCCCCATTCGGACACACCTATACAGGAGGTAGGAGCCATTACGATGCTTCTATTTCCCTTATTATAGGCAAAACACTCCAACTCAACATAAGCCTTGTATTTTGCCATATAGAAAAGCGGAAGGAATATAAATGGATAACCTGTGTTTTTCACATCCACACCGAAGGAGCGAACATTTACCAAAAGTACGATTTCTTCTTCGCCCTGTTCAGCAATGATTGCACCTGCAAGCACAAGTTGCTGACAAACGAAATTTTCCACGAATGCAGCGTCAGATTCGGACACATCCGCGCCTGATATAGCCCTTGTCACGACGAGAACGCGTTTGCCATTAAGTGCCGCGAATTGCGCTCCTGCAAGTCTTATTCCTGACTGCAACGCCTGCGAAAGATTCCTTTGCACCTCCGCACTTCTCGGTGATTTCTCAACATTAGCGACAAATGGACTTGCGCATCCGACGAACAAGAAAGAAACACCAACCACAAAAACTAAAATCTTCATCACAAGTCTGCCTCCTATAAGGTCTCGATTTCTATAAAGACAAAATAATTTTACTCTCTTTCAGCCGTCAGTTCAAGAAAGTTTATATTTATACCTACCCTCTTGAGGAAACGGGTCGAGGTTTTTTCTCAATTCATCGTGAATCCTGCCGTTTGTGGCGACGATATTACTTCCAAATAGATAATCGTCGCCTCCTGCGATGTCAGTCACCATTCCGCCTGCCTCTTCAACGATAACTGCACCTGCGGCAACATCCCAAGGCGCCAAAAACAATTCCCAGAACCCGTCAAACTTTCCCGCTGCGACATAGCAAAGGTCAACCGCCGCAGCACCGAGACGGCGCACCCCTTCAACTTTCAGATTCACGCGGTTGAAATTCGATAAATTGTTGTGCTCCGTTTCGCTCCTTATGTATGCGAAACCAGTCGCAAGAAGCGCCTTCGAAAAATCGTCCTTCTTTGAAACACTGATTCGCTTCCCATTCAAAAATGCACCTTCACCCCGTTTCGAATAAAACATCTCATCAAGACAGGGCGCATAGACTACTCCCACATCTATTTTCCATCTGTATGCCACTGCAATCGAAACGCAGAAAATCGGCAATCCGTGCGCGTAATTGACCGTTCCATCAAGAGGGTCAATAATCCAGACCCTTTCGGAATCCGTCCTTTTCTTTGCCTTCTCTTCCGCGAGAATCCCGTCATTAGGAAACTCTTTTTCTATCCGCTCAACAATCATCCGTTCAGCCTCGGTATCAACGGAGGTTACAATGTGACGCCGACCTTTGTAATCAATCTCCAAGCCTTGCAAATTGCCAAACCGACTTAAAAGGAATTCTCCCGTCTCCCTTGCTACCGCAACTACGAAATCAACGAGTTCCAAATCTCCCCTCCTCTGTATCTTTTGTGTTTCTTCCTGCTTTCGTGCGGCTGGCATTCAAAATTGCCTCCTTAAAATTACATTCTATTAACGGCACAGAAGATATGCAAAAAGATTCTGCGTTAGATGCCAAATTGGATACCGAATTAGATACCACGCTCGAAAAAGAACAAGTCCTTTGCGTCACTCGAAACTCTACCTTAAAACTCAGACGAGTTAAAAAATCCAAACTGTTGGAGACTACTGAATGCGGTGTGCGGAATGCGGAACTGAAACTGCCTCTAATACCGTTTCTGTCCACAATGCGGAGCAGTCCTCGAAATTCTCAAAAGAAGCTG